>Ga0233425_10011581_pt1 | contig 10245 bp, 8 predicted proteins | sample Watercolumn_Towu_2_FD_181712 | JGI IMG/M metagenome (GOLD analysis project Ga0233425, IMG submission 181712) | Freshwater microbial communities from Lake Towuti, South Sulawesi, Indonesia - Watercolumn_Towuti2014_140_MG | ecosystem: Environmental > Aquatic > Freshwater > Lake | place: Indonesia... | reverse complement strand
GCGAATCCCCGACGATGGCCGTCTGTCTCAGGTGCGCCGCATAACGCCGCACGTCGGTTTTCCGGAAAGCGAAATCGGCGCGCTGGTCGACGGGAGCAAGCGAGCCTTCACGCACTGTTGGCCGCTCGACGCGGACGTGTTTCTTTGCACGTACACGCCGAACCTTTACTATCTGGATCGTTTTGGCAACCGCGAGTTGATCATTGGATTGAAAGAAGCGACAGCGCAACAGAGGGGGTACTTGGCGGATCCGATTCCCGTGCAGCCTCGGCCTGTGCCGCCGGTGATTCCGACCAAGACCTTCCAGGGCGTTCGGGCGACATTGCCCCACAAGCCGGCAACGGTGACCGTTATCAACGTCTATCAATCGGATTTTAGCTGGCCGCCGGACACCAAGATCAAGTGGTTGCGTATCATTCAGATGTTTCCAAAGACAGCCACCGATCAGGTACTATGCGCCACCAAGAATCCGATCTGTCCGGCGGCAGGCGGCGCTGAAACGGACCCCGGGGTGGGTTACGGTCTGGGCACAAACTGCCGCATGCCGCTGGGCATTGTTCCGGTCGAAGAGGATGGGAGCGCGTACTTTGCCGCGCCCGCCAACAAGAGCATCTACTTCCAGGCATTGGACGAACGGGGGATGGCCGTGCAGTCGATGCGCTCGGCCACCTACGTACATGCCGGCGAACAACTGGCCTGCGTGGGCTGTCACGAGGGGACGCACAGGGCCCCGGCGCCCGGCAGATCCCCCCTGGCCTTGCAGCGCGAGCCTTCGTCCATCACGCCCGAGGTCTCCAGCGGCGCGATGCCGTTCAATTTCCATATCCTCGCCAAACCGGTGTTGCAGAACACATGCGCGCCGTGTCATGCCGCGGTAACCGCTGCGAACCAAGAACGCAGCGGACCGACAGACATGAACTACGGCCAGTTGAGGCCGTATGCGTTCTATTTCGATTCATGGAAAGCCGATCTGGGGCGCCAAATGGTCGGCGGCTCGCGGACGCTGGTCGGCCGCTTCGGCGCCCGCGAATCCCGGATGGGAAAGGCACTGCTCAACCCGACGCACCAGAAAGCGATGAAGGAGGGGAAGATCACAGTTGACGATTTCCGGCGCATCGTGCTGTGGTTGGACTGCAACTCGGCGGAATTGGGCGCTTATCAGGGAGCCGACCAGCAGAGGGAAGGAAAGATCGTATGGCCAATGATCGATGTCGATCCGCAGAACCCCCAGGGAAGATAAGGTAAGACCACGGGGAAAGTCGCGATAGTTGACACCGTCGCTGCGCAGCCGGCCTGCCGCAACAGATCGGCAAGCGACAGGGGGCCAACCCGCACCTTTATACCGTCACCTTCGGAAAGCAGTCGGTCGTGCTCACCCTGGGCGCGGGCGCGCCGCTGCCCGAGGCCGACCAAGGCAAGCCCGATGCAACCGCCCGCATGGTGGGCGTGGTGCGTACGATCGAGAAACTCCTGGCCGAGCCGAAGAAAGAGTAGGCCATCGCACCGCCCCAGTGATTCTCTCGCTGCCAACCCGGTGCCGGCGGCGAATCCACTCGGGCCCGGGTGAATCTCCCGGGCAGCATCGACAAGCAGGCATGCCCTGTGGGCTGCCGCGGAGGCACGGGCATCGCGAGGGCCGTTTACAACTGCTAGCGGGCTGCGGAGGGCGCGTTGAGGCGGCTGCGACTGTCCATGATGGACAGTCGTAGCCCGGCCAACTCCTTGCAAGAACGCGGTTGCAAGGAGTTGGCGACTGGCAGTCGGCCCGGCAGATGTCTCGGTTCGACAGGGCTGGTCGAGGCGCAAGACGGCAAGCAGTTTGGCATGCCCTGTGCGCTTCTTGGCGACTCGCTGGCGCGCACCGGGGATCGAAGGCTCTGGGAGCCACCGGGGGCCCGAGAAGCGCACCAGCGCGCGGCTAGCGCGCTCAGGAGGGCATGCCGTTCGACCGCCCAGGTTTGAGGACTGGGGTGCCGGTTCGCCGGTGCCAGGGTATGCGCCAACCTTCGACCCGGCCCGGCCTGTCGAATGCCTGGAACAGGCCGCCGCCCTATGCGCCAACCTTCGACCCAGCCCGCAGCCCCGATGTTCGAGCGCGTCTCGTATAGCTCTCGCCGACCTATCAGCAACCACTGGCGCGCAAACTCGGCAAAGCCTGCCCAAGCCATGTCTTCGAGTTCCGGCGGTTCGTAGTTTTTCGAGTTGGCCTTGGTATTGTGATGCACGAAGATTGGCGTTGCGTCTGCCTTGATGCACGCTTCCGCGATTGGCCGCAACAACGCGCCGACCTTAAACATGTTGCTCGCACCGTCCCCGATACCGGCCATCGACAGATACAGCGGATCGAAGATCACCACCTTCAGCTTGTTGTCGGTGATGTTCTTCACGATGGCCGCTATGTCCATCTGGCTGTCGAACTGCGGTACCTCGAAACACCAGAAGATCTGCGCGCCGCCGATCTTTTTGGCCTCGTAGACGCGCCTCCGTGTATCTTGCAGCGTGGCCTTGCCGCTCTCGCCGCTGTACACGCCGACCGGCACGGCCTGCGGAACCTGGAACCTGTAATGCCCGAGGAACGGCTTGCCGGTCGCCAGCGAGGCCGCCATGTCTACAATTGTGGACGTTTTGAGCGCCTTCTTGATCCCGCTGATCATCATGGGCTGCCCTTCGATCAGCACGTTCTGTATGAGGTAGTTGTGCTTGTAGTCGCCGGCGGCAAAGTCTGCGTCGCACACCGCTTGCAGTCGTTGCTCTGCCATGGCTACGCCCGCGGCAGTTACATTGTCCTTCAGCATGGCCTCCACTTCCGCTGCCGTCATGCGCTTGCCGATGTTGTGCGTCCACTTGTCGATCGGATCCATCCAATCGAGTTGTTTGTCTTGCGGCGGTTCTACGCCGCCGTGCTTTGCCATCCAGTCGGCCTTCGCGCGATTGAACGAGCATTCTTGTCGCGTTTCCCAGTCGACGCGTTTCAGCCGCGCCCTGTCGCACAGTTCGAGCATACTCTGCGCACGGATCGCGTCCCAGTTCGCATTCAGCATGGTTTGCGGCTGGGCGGCTCGATTTGCAGTGGCTGCATCGCTTGGAGACGTACGATCAGCCGGTGAAGTAACCGCGCGTTGACTTCCGTTACCGCCGCGGCCGTTGCGGTCAGCAACTGCATGCGGAAGGGCCTGATCGGCTTCCCGTGCGGCCTGGTGGTTATTGACGTGGGCACCATTGGCACCCCGCATCGTCTGTTCGCTGGGCCGTTCGGCGTTGCGTTCAGAGGTGGAAGCACTTATGCTTGACATAGTTGGACACAACCCTTGATGTGTGTTGCTTGCCGCCGATTCGCGCTCGACGGCTAAATTGGATCACGCGGTGAGGCCGGGTAAGTGCCCGGCCTTGCTGTTTCTATACGCCCGCGACCTCTGCCGCGGGCTCCACTGCCGTTGCCGCTGCTGCCTCCGTCTCCGGCAGCGTGACGCCGAAGTGCTTGGCCATCCGCTGGAGATCATCCGGCGTGAACACGCGTCGGCCTCCCATGCGTAGTCGTGGTTCCGGCACTCGGCCGTGTGCATAGGCATACTGGATGCGGTAGCTCTGGACTTGCAGAAGCCGGGCGCAATCGTGCATGCTCATCGTGTGGGTCATTGGAAGTTCCTCCTCGGTTTGGCTGGGATGTTCTCGTACGTCGTCTTCTCGGTGACGATAATCCCAGGGTAGCGCAATCGGCCGGCGAGCGCAAGAGGCGTTTTCTACTTTTGTCTTCACTGCCCAGACACATGAGTTCGTGCGCAGCCGCTGGCTGGCAAAGCAATTGCCCTTCGTATTACCAAGGGAGCCTGATCCGTTCTGGTCCGACTTAGAGAGCAGGCGGCTTAGTCGCCTGGCGTTCGGACATTCGGCTGACGATGTGCGTGTACACGCCCATCGGCCTACACGATCAGTCGGCGGCGATCGAGCTAATGCCGGCACCGCCGGAGATCAAACGGAAAAGGAAGGGGGCCTCAAACGGCCAAGTGAACGGTTCATCGCCGGCCCTCCCCGACCTTGGTGCAGCGTGGGCCAAACTGCCCGACAAGGTCAAGGCCGAGATCGTGGCGATGGCGAATGTGGCGGCGAAGGAGGGCAGTGTCGCGACCTGAGTGTTTGCCCGAGAAGGACTGTAAAGCCTTGTGGCGGTTGCACCACAACTTGGCCGCCGACTACGCCAGACCGTCGGAGGAGTATCTTGCCCGCACCAGGGGGCCGAAGTGCGTGCTCCACTCGGCCGACAGTTGCTTGCCCAGGACGGTGCATTGGGACTCTTCGTCTGGCGAAAGCGGTTTGTAGCTGCGCACCATTTCGACGTTCTTCCGGAGCTGACTGACGTTGTGAACGCCGATGTTCAGCGTAGTCACGCCGGGCGTGCCCAACGCATAACGCACGGCCAGTTCCAAATGCTTCGCGTCAAGCTGCGGAGGGCAATTGGGATCGGCGTAGTTCATTCCGCGGGAGCCGCCGAACACCTTCATCGCCACGATCCCGACGCCGTTCTTCCGCGCGACTGGCAGGACGTCTTTCTCGAAGTTGTAAGTGTGTCGATCAACGAAATTGACGATCGTCAGCAGCACATCGACCTTGCCGGAATCGAGGAACTTGGCGAAGCGGCCGGGCCGGTTGTGCCCAGAGACGCCGACAAACCGGGCTTTGCCCGCCTGCTTCTGCTTCAGGAGCCACGTGAAGACCCCGTCCGGGTCCATGGCCACGTCCACCTTACGGTCGCCCAGAGAATGGAAGTAGACCAGGTCGACATGATCGGTCTTGAGCATGCGCAACGACTTGCTGAACGACTCCTCGGCAGCCGCGATGGTGTCGGCCATGACTTTCGTGGAGAGGAAGACCTCTTTGCGACGCTTGCCGAGGCCCAGGCCGACGCCTTCTTCAGCGACGTCGTAGGCGGGGGCCGTGTCGATTGAGTTGATGCCCAGGTCAATCGCCGCGTCGACGCACTCCGCGACGTTCTTCGGCGAGTAAGGCCTCGCAAAGCCGCAGGGAGCGGTGCCCAGCGTCAGAGCAGTCAAGGAGACTTGCGTCTTGCCCAGCGCGCGGCGGGGCAACTCGCCGGAAGCTGGCGAGCCTTCGGCGGCCAGGGCACCGGCGGCCCCGGCCCCCAGCATCGCTCCGCCCGCCAACAGTCCCGTCCGATAGAGAAACGTCCGTCGAGAAATCCCGGAGTCGTTGTCGAACACGTGAAATCCCTCCTGTACGACGGGGCCGGCGCGATAGTCTGCATCCGAAAAGAGCGATTGACGATTCGCCGTCATTCTAGGCAGGACGGCCGAGGGTGTCGAGTGCGTGGGCGAATGCCTTGTCCGTTGTTTTGCCCTGGCGCATAATGGGTCCATGCGATACTACGGCACGGTCATCCGCCCTCCGAGCGAGGCGGACAGTTACATCTTGCAGGCCACCTATGGTTGTTCGCACAACTGCTGCACGTTCTGTGGCACTTACCCGGACAAGCCGTTCCGAGCCCGACCGACCGAGGAAGTGTTGGAAGACATAGCCCTGGCTCAATCGCGACTGCCCGACACCCGTCGCGTCTTTCTTGCGGACGGAAACGCTTTGGTGCTGGATACGGAGCGGCTTGTCACGATTCTCGATGCGCTGATCTCCGGGTTCCCCCGGCTGCGGCGCGTAGGAATCTACGCCAACGCCCGCGATGTTCTGGGCAAGACCGACGCCGAGTTGGCGATGCTTCAGCAGCGGAAGCTGGAGATTGTGTACTTGGGCTTGGAGAGTGGAAGTGACGAGGTTCTCTGCCGCATCCATAAAGGTGCCACGGCCGCTGAGATGGTCGAGGCCGTGCATAAGGTGAAACGGGCCGGCATACGTGCCTCGGTCATCGCACTGTTGGGGCTCGGCGGCAGGCCACTCTCGACGCAACACGCTGAAGAAACGGGGCGGGTCGTCCGGGCGATGGACCCGGAGTATCTCTCATTGCTCACGCTGATGCTCGTTCCGGGAACCGACTTGTACCTGGATTGGCGGGCGGGCACATTCCAATTGCCGGAGCCGGTGGACCTGCTCGAGGAGATGCGCGGGCTCATCGCGCACCTCGATGGTCTTTCGCGCTGCGTTTTCCGGACCAATCATGCCTCGAACTACCTGCCGCTGGCCGGAACGCTTTCCCGCGACAAGGCGCGCTTGCTTGCCGTGATTGACGAGGCGCTGACGCGCGGGCGATCCGCCCTGCGGCCCGAGGCATGGCGGGCCCTGTAGCCGTTGCTCAAGTTCTCTTCGGGCGTGTCGGCGACGGGAGTCATTCCGGTATCGGTGCCGCTGAGGTTGGCCGATTGTCTCTCCGGGACGAGGTCACTATACTCAGCGATGCATGGTGCCGCTCTATTACAGGGTCGGGATGCTGGCAGCAACCATCGGAGGTAGACAATCATGCAGACGGCATGTATCAGATCGTGCTGCAAAATCGCATTGCTCGTGGTGCTGCTAGGCCGGGCGGCGGCCATTGAACCGGGGACGGTCTTGGCTGCCGATGCGAAAGGCGCCCCTGCAGTGAATTACGGGCGCCCCTTCGAGCCGCCCACGCGCCCCGCGCTGATTGCCTTGCCGCCCGGCGCGGTCGAGCCTGCCGGCTGGCTGCGCGACTGGTGCCTGGCGGCGCGGGACGGATACACCGGCCACATGGACGAGGTTCACGACGAGTTCAAACGCGCGTGGGCCGTCGACCACACGATGACCGGCGACCGCCTCAACTGGCCTAAGGGGGCGTGGCCTTATGAGGGCGGCGGCTACTGGTTCGACGGCCTGGTCCGCCTGGGCTACGTTCTGCACGACGACGCGCTCGTCCGACAAGCGAAGAAGCGACTCGACGTGGTTATCGATCATAGGAACGCCAACGGCATTTTGTTCCTGTGGTGGCTCAACAAGAACAACCCGGACGATGCAAAGGCGATTACCTGCGACGGTGGCTGGCCGATCTGGGCCTGCGGGCTGCTGGGACGCGGCATGGCGGCCTACTACGCCGGTTCCGGGGACCAGCGCGTCCTGCAGACTCTGGAAGCGGGTTACGGCGGCGACCGCAACTGGGTGCGATTGGGAGGCGGCATGTCGAGTGTCTGGCCGGCCTTTCAAACCTACACCTGGACCGGAAACAAGGAGATCGCCGAGGCCCTGACCGCACTCTTCTCGAACGACGGCGGCCAGGGCGCGTCCCGAGGAGCGTGGGATCGGTACCGCCGCATGCCGAACGAGAAGCCGGGGGCCGAGAAGAATGAGCACGGCGTCATGTTTCTCGAAGGCACTACGCCTTGGGCGCTGGGCTACCTGTGGACCGGCAACCGCGATTTCCTCGATGCCACGATTGCGTGGCACGACCTCATCGGACGCGATGCCATGCAGCCCTCGGGCGTGCCCGTCGCCGACGAGTATTGGGGCCCGACCGGCGCGTTCCGGGCAACCGAAACCTGTGATGTGGCGGGCTACCTCTGGAGCCAGATCGTGCTGCTGACCGTCAGCGGCCAGGGGCGCATGGCGGATCGGGCGGAACGGGCGTTCTTCAACGCCGGTCCGGCCACCGTGGCCCGCGATTTTCGTACGCACGTCTACTTCCAGAGCCCCAACCGCGTCGTCGACGGCTCTCCGCCTTGCCCGCACGGGCCAGGCGCGTCGGGGTGTTCGTACAAGGCGACGCACATGCCGCTGTGCTGCACGGCGGCGCTGAACCGCATCGTGCCGAACTACGTGATGCACATGTGGATGGCCACCTACGACAACGGGCTGGCGGCTGCGCACTACGGCCCCTGCAAGGTCTCCGCCCTAGCGGCCGACCGGGTACCCGTCGAGATCGTATGCCGGACCGATTACCCCTTCGGCGAGGTCATCGAGATGAGCGTCAAGCCGGCGCGGGAGGCGACCTTCCCGCTATCGTTCCGCATTCCCGGCTGGTGCAAGGATCCCGAGTTGAGCGTGAACGGCGCGGGCATCAAGACGACGCCCGACATGCAGGGGTTCGTGCGGATCGAGCGGCTCTGGAAGCCGGGCGACGTTGTGCGCCTGCGGTTTCCGATGTCCGTAAGCGTGAAAGCGGGGCGCGACGCCAACGCCCAGGGCGCACCCTACGCGTCGGTCTCGTATGGCCCGCTGCTGTTCGCCTTGCCGATTCCGGACACCAAAGACGCCAACACGCCCGACCCGGCCGCCAAATGGAACTACGCGTTGAACGCGCAAGGCGAGAAGCTGGAAGACGGCATCGTCGTGGAGCGTCAGGCGATGCCCGCCAAATGGGACTGGCCGCTGGCATCACCGCTGACGCTGCGGGCCAACGGCGTAGCGATCGACTGGAACCCGGAGCCCAAATCGCCGCGTCTGCCGTCCGAGCCAATCGCGAAACGGGACCGGCCCGAGAAGATCGTGCTGATTCCCTTCGGTTGCACCAAGTTCCGCGTATCGATGTTCCCGATTACCGAGCAGGTATTTAACCTCTCGGAGTTAAAGAAGCCGTCTCCAGCTTCGGGAAAGTGAGGCTCCCAGGCGCGCGCTGGCGCGTTGCGGGGTCGAGGGGTGTCCTGGGGCGTCGAGAGGCCGGAAAGCGCACCAGGCGCGCGCTAGCGCGCTCAGCAGGGCATTAGAGGCTGGCGGCCTACCGCGTGCAGGTCGAGGCTGTTGGAAGCGCACTGGCAACCCCGAGCGGCGGGCCAGAATGCTCGAACACAAACAAGCTCCGAAGCTAATTATCAATAATTGCGTTCGGGGAGGCCTCGAAGCCTGTGGCGGGTGGTCGGCGGCGTGTCGGTGGCCGCGACAACAGTCTGTCGGTGCCGATCACGCGGGAATCGCAAACCAGGCAAGTCGGAAAGGTCGGTCGGAGGTCATCGAGAAGCTGGCCGAGCTCGTTCGCGCGTAAGGTGGGCAGCGGTCATCGAACGAGAAGCCGGCTGGAAGGTTTGCGCGTAAGGTGGGACGCGGTCATCGAAAGAGACGCCGGCTGCGCGTAAGGTCGGAAGGTATCGTGGAACGCGGGGGCCGGCGAGAAGGGGCGCAGGCAAGGCTAGCCGCGGTCATCGAGAAGGAGGCGGCTGGATGGGGTGCATGGTCATCCCCTTGTTCTTACTCTTTTCCCTGCGGCGAGCACCGCGTCTAGCGGGCGGAGCCGCAGGCAGTTAGCTTACTACTTACGTAGTAAGTATAAGCTAATCCATCAGAGTTACTGAAAATTAGCCCACTGAAAATTAGGGTGAAGATTTCAGACCCCACTGAAAACTAGGGTGAAAATTACAGGCATTTTCATCTCAAGATCAAAATGTCAGAGCAGGCGCATACCTGTGCGCGCTGAAGAGCTTCCTCTCGAACCGAGTTGTCACGAGAATCTACATTATGTAGATTGCACGCATGAACATTAAGCAGCCCCAGCTACCCGACAAGCTCTACGCGCGGACCTACGCCCAGATCGCGGCCGTGATCTACCCGCTCACCCGGAAGCGTAAACGCGTCGATCTACCCAACGCCATCCTGCAACTACAGGCCGACTGGCGGAAGCGCTTGGTGTCGCTGTCCCGATGCATGCAGATACCGGACAGCGATTACGCGCGGAACTGTCCCTGGCCCATCGCCACGAATCCTGCCAAGACGCACACCTGCAACGAGCGTATCTGCCCGTTCTGCTATGCGCGTAAGGTCGGCAGGCGCTACACCAGGCTCTTACGCACGCTTCAGACGCTGCGCGATGTGAAGATCATCGCTTGGCGCACCGAGGTTGTCGAAGACGAGCCCATCAGCGAGGCCGCCTTCTACCTGCGCGGAGACGCGCTACAAGCCGAGTACGCACCCATCCTGGCCAGGCAGCAGGATCTTCGAACGCGCTTACTGGAGCACTTACAGAGCGTCAGGAAGGCAAAGGCCGCCATCTACGATTTCCAACTGGTGCCCGAGCACGGCCGGCCCGCACGCGAAGTCATTATCGAAGGCTTCGACGACGATCCCTTCGATGAGCACGGCAACTATAAGGAATGGGACGAGCGGCCCATCGACTACATCCCAGCGACCTACGGCCGCTGGCGGCATCGACACGGCTTCGTAGCCATCGTGCCCAAAGACTACGAGCGCCCAAGCGACCAGGTGCGCGAGTACCCTGCGGGTCCGGGTAGTGCTTCAATAGCTCTGTAAAATGCCGGATTGCTTCGGGGGGCACTTGGTCTCCGCGGTACTCACTGGGTCTCCATCGTAAGGTATTTCCGTCCGGACATCCAGCCTTCGTCGACTTCC
>Ga0233425_10011579_pt1 | contig 10246 bp, 7 predicted proteins | sample Watercolumn_Towu_2_FD_181712 | JGI IMG/M metagenome (GOLD analysis project Ga0233425, IMG submission 181712) | Freshwater microbial communities from Lake Towuti, South Sulawesi, Indonesia - Watercolumn_Towuti2014_140_MG | ecosystem: Environmental > Aquatic > Freshwater > Lake | place: Indonesia... | reverse complement strand
TCTGCGCCGTCGGGAGCCGAGAGCTTCACGACTTCGATGGCGAAGGCGCTGGACTCGGCGGGCTCGATCGGAACTGCCGATGGTTGCCCGTCGCTATCTATGGTTGCGGTGCCGGTGACCCGAATCTTAGCTTGGGTTCGATTGCCGGGCACAATCGGGACACTCCAGGGCTGATTCCAGGTGTATGGCTCGGTGCCTTCAGCCGCATTGCCGGCCATAGGCTTCCAGGTCTTGCCGTTGTCGATCGACCACTCGGTCTTGAAGTCGAAGGAATTGACCGCGACGGCATCGGCAATGTTCCAGGTGAGGTCCGGCGGCGGTTCGCCGGGATGGAGCACCACCGATTTGTCGTTGGGGGTGTTATCGCTGATGGTGACCGTCAATTCTCCGGGATAGCTGATCTGGGTCTTGGTGGATTTGATCTTGGTCGCGGTGCCGCCCTTGTTGGTCCAATCCAGCTCTGCCTTGTTGACGATGGAGCCGAACTGGCCTTTCTTCAGCTGGACGGGAAGTTCGAATCTAATGGCGGCACCGGGCTTGACGGTGTCCAATTCGAAGGAGCATTCGACCGGAGTCGTGTCCGGATCGTTCGGATTGGTGCAGATTGTTTCTCTTATGCCTTGCGTCGCGGTCGGCGGCGGCAAGGTGGCTCCCAGCGGCAATGTGTCGGTGACCGTGATTCCTCGTGCCGTCGCCGTCCCGGTATTGGTGACAGTAATCGTGTAGGTCAGAATGCTGCCGCTCTTTACCGGGTCCGGCACATCGGTGACCTGCAGTTTCATCGTCGTCACCCGTACCGACACGTCGAGCAGCTGGGTGACGATGGATTGGCCGCCGGTACTGGACCGGGCCCAGGCTACGAGCGCCCGGCTGTTGGGGCCGTCGAACGCGACGGAGCGGGCGCCGGCTTGGGCGCCGCCGCGGTCGGAGATGGAGAACACCGCCGGAAATTCGGTGGTGGAAAGATCCGTGCCCAGCATGCGGCCAAACAGGAATCCGTCTTTCGCAGCGGTGGGCTGCTGTTTGGTCCAGTCCAGCAGGTAGAGTTGTTCCGATTGCGCCCATCCCAACGCTGGAGACGTACTGTAGCCGACCAGACGATGCTCGGTGGCGGGCAGCGCCCCCTGGGCGCTGACGATACGGCCATAGACGTTCTGGCCACTGGTCGCGGTGTTGCGGCCATCGTTCCACAGCACCGCGTATTCGTTGCCGTCGGGATTGTAGGCCACCCGGGGGGTGGTCTGGATCGATGGGTCGGAGGTGACGGTGATGGCGGTGTTGTCGAGGATTTGGCCGGTAGCGGAGAACCGTTTGGCGAAGATGTCCTGGGAGTTGGAGGATGTGGAAAATGCGTCATAGGCCAGCAGGTATTCACCGCTCTGGGAATCGAACGCCAAAGCCGGATGCTGTGCGTCGGTGGCCATGGAAATCGCGCTTCCGACGGTGGGCGGGTTGGAGCCTTCCAACAGGGATCCGGAAATATCGCCTCCGGCAGACCAAACCACCAAATAGCGGGTATTGACGTTGTCGTAAGTCAACACCGGCGTGGTCGGCGGATTGTTGCCGGAAGCCAGGATTTGGATTTCCGAACCTTTCGTTGTTAACGTGCCGTCCGACTTCACCTCGACGATCTGGGCGAGAATGCCGGGCTTCTGGCTGCCGGAGTAGGTGCGCCGGTAGGTCACAAAAAAATGGTCTTGCTTCGGGTTAAAAACCACCGAGGGATTCGATCCTCCCAGAAGGGGGGTTGTTTTCAGGTTATATCCTTTCGAAATTTCGAAGGGTCTAAGAGGATCAATGGCGTCCTGCGGCTTAACTTCTTGGCCATCGGAGTCCAGCAGCATCCCGACGACATGGTTGTATTGGCGTCCCTCTTCGTTACTGTCGTCGTCGGTCGCAGTCCAGACCACCAGGTACCGCGAATTATTGGAGTCGAAGGCGATCGCGGGCGCGAAATTGATCGGTATCGAGTCCCTCGTTTCGGATGCGATTGTTGGCAGGACGGTGTTGTCGCCGATCCGGATCGGGGTTTCCGCCGGTACCGAAGTTCGTCCGAAGGCCAGGAGAGTCATCAGCAACATCCGGCTCAGGGCTCTGGGACCGGGGATGAAGCTATCGAAACGGTTCGTCATGATTTCCCTCCTGTAGTCCTGCGACCGGCCGGTACCCACGGTCCTGCATGATCGGTTGCGCGGGCTTAACCGGAACTTAGCTGCCGCCTGGCGGCATGTGGGTCGGCAATGGTGCAAGATTACTCCGCCGTTCCCGAAGTTAAAACGGCCGCAGCCGGAACCCGCCCTGGGACGGAGGCTTCGCCGCATCCTTCCTGGGCTCTTGCAAGTCCTCCACGATCACCGCGTCGCCTTCGTGCCAGTCCTCCCCCAGGATCTCGGCGAACTTGCCGTCGCTGATGCCGCTACGGGCGGCGGCGGGCTGCGGCTGGCCGCCGCGCAGGCGGTACAGCGTCTTGTCGCCGGGCACGCCCGGCGGCGGCGGCGGGGCGCCGTCCGGCCGGAAGCGCAGGGCCGCCAGCGGCACTCGTAACGCCTGACGGCGCTCCTCGACGACGATGCGGACGAAGGCGGTCATGCCCGGCAGCAGCACGCCGTCGCGGTTGTCCACTTCCGCCACCACGTTGTAGGTCACCACGTTCTGCTGGATCTGGGGATTGAGCCGCACCTGCCGGACCCGGCCCGGGAACTCCCGTTCCGGGAAGGCATCCACGCTGAAGCGCACCGGCAGGCCCTCGCGGATGCCGCCGACGTCCGCCTCCGCCACCGACGTGTAGATCTGCATGCGCTGGAGGTCCTCGGCGATGCTGAACAGGATCGGGGTCTGGAAGCTGGCGGCCACGGTCTGGCCGACATCGACGTTGCGGGAAATCACCACCCCGGAAACCGGCGAGCGGATGACAGAGTAGTTCAGATTGGTGAGGTCGCGCCTCACCTGGCCCTCGGCGCTGCCGAGCTGGGCACGAGCCGATTGCAGCGCCTGTGCCGCCTGGTCCAGCTCGGAACGGGCGATGTAGTCCTTGGCGAACAGGTCCCGGGCCCGGCGTTCATTGGCCTGGGCCAGGGTGAGGGCGGCGCGGACATTGGCCAGATTGCCGCGGCTTTGCGCCAGCTGGGCCTGGAACAGCGACGGGTCCAGCTCCGCCAGGACTTGTCCTGCCGTCACCGTGTCGTTGAAGTCCGCGTGGAGTTTGGCGATGGTGCCGGAAACCTGGGTGCCGACGTTCACCAGTACCACCGGGTTGAGGGTGCCGTTGGCGGAGATCGCCTGCTGGATGTCGCCGCGGTCGAGTGTGCGGGTGCGGTAGCGCTCGGCGCTGCCGGCTCCGGGCCGGGGCCACACGGCGTAGGCCACGGCGACGGCGGTGGCGATGAGGGCGGCGGTGAGGAAAACTTTCATGGGGTTCTTACAGAGTGGGAATGGCGCGGATCACTCCCGGCCCGCACGGAATCCAGATCCAGTCGGCCGATCGCCTGGGCCAGTACCGCCTTCTGGGTGAGCCAGGCAAACCGGGCCTGGATGTTCTGCTGGCGGGCATTGGCGAGGCCCGCCTGGGCGCTGAGCAGGTCGAGGATGGAGCCGGCCCCGGCCCGGTAGCGGCCCAGGGCGACCCGTTCCGACTGCCCGGCGCTTGCGATCAGGTCGTTGCTCGCCAGCAGGGTGGCGCGGGCGGTGTCGAGCTGATGATAAGCCCGCCAGACATCGAGGGAGACAGTCTGTTCCAGCTGCTCGCGGCTGGCCCGCTGGATCTCGACCTGCTCCTCGGCGCCGCGGATCTGGTAGGTGTTGGCGAAACCGGTGAACAGCGGGATGCTCAGCTGCAGGCCCACCGACCAGCTCTCGCTAGCGGCGAGCACGCTGGAATAGCCGTAGCCGTAGTTGCCGGCCAGGGATACGGTGGGCAGCGCGACGGATTTGGCGACCGTCACGTTGGCCTCGGCCGCCCGCACCTGGGCCTCGGCGGCGGCCAGATCGGGGCGCAGCGCCTTGGCTTCCTCCATGAGCCGGTGGACATCCTGGTCTTGCACCGGATCGGGGTCGACCATCACGGGCGCTTCGATGAGCACGTCCCGGTCGGCCGGAAGGCCCATGGCGTTGGCCAGGGAACCGGCGGCGATACGGGCGTTGCCCTCCGCAGTCTGCAGATTGACCCTGGCCTGGGCGAAGGCGGTCTTGGCCTGCAGCGCATCTGCCAGCGCCGCGCTTCCCACCTGGTGGCGGACCTCGGCGGCGCGCCAGGCGTCTTCGCTGGAGCGCAGCGCGGCGCGGGCCGAGTCCACCGCCGCGCCGCTGGCGAAGACCTGATAGTAGGCCTGGATCGCCGCCAGCAGGACCGACTGGATGGCGGCGTCGTGGCTCCAGTTGGCGGCGTTCAGCGCGTGCAGCGCATTGTCCAGCCGGGCGGCGCGCCCGCCGAAGTCGAACAGCAGGTAATTCAGGCTTACCTGCGGCGTCACCCGGAACTGCTCCCGCGACGAACTGGCGCCGCCGCCCAGGGTCTGGATCGTGGTCAGCTGCTGGTTGCTGCCCACCGCGTTGGAGGCATTGGCGCTGCGCGCCGCGTTGCTGCTGATGGTGACCGACGGCAGGTAGGCCGCCTGGCTCGCCCCAACTTGGGCCGCCTGAGCGCGCGCCGTGGCCCAGGCCTGGCGCGTCTTCGGATTGCGGCAGAGAGCCTGATCGATCACCTCCGCCAGCCGCCAGGCGGCGGCCGGCGGCGGCGGGCAGCGGTCAGCCTCGCCGCGGTCGCGGACGCTCCGCTCCGCTCCCGCCGCCACCCGATCGCCGGTGGCGAAAGGATCAGCCAGGGACGATTCCGCCTCCCCTTCGGGAGCAGGGAGGGACAGGGCGGCGAGGAGAATGGCGACCGGCAGACGGGACGGCGTGTGGCGAGGCATGACGAGAACAAGGACCGGTGCCGCCGGGGGTGGTTCCCGGCCGGCCCGGCGGCGGGGCTTATTGTCGCCAATTAGCCCCGCTGCCGGCAAAGGAAACGGCGTAACCGAAGGGTCCGATTTTGCGTCCGCGCGCCGCTCGGGAGACAATGGCCCTCCCGTTCCCGGCGCCGGCGCGGCGCTGGAACTTCTCGATCGTTCCATACAGGGAGTCCTCCATGTCACAGCTTCAGCTCATTCCCCACTTGACCCGCATCCTCCTCGTCGTCTCGCTGGCACTGGCAGCCGTCGCGGCGGCCGAACCGGTGGAGCCGGATGCGGCGGCGCCGACCGGCCCGCGGTCGGATACCGAAGCCGCCCTCGCCGCGGCCCAACGGCAATTGCGGCTCGGACCGACCGACGTGTCCCTGGCGGGCCAGGCCACCCTCAGGCTGCCGGCGGGATACGGCTTCATCCCGGAAGCGCAGGCGGCCGACCTGATGAAGGCCATGGGCAACCGGGTCGGCGACGGGCTGCAGGGGCTCATCGTGCCGGCCGGCCAGGATCAGGAGAGCGCCGATTGGTTCGTGGTGGTGAGCTATGACGAATCCGGTTACATCAAGGATGACGACGCCCGCACCTGGAATGCCGACGAACTGCTGTCCAATATCCGCGAGGGTACCGAAGAGACCAACTCCGAGCGCCGCTCCCGCGGCATCCCCGAAATCGAGGTCACCGGCTGGATCGAGAAGCCCCAGTACGACGACGCCAACCACCGGCTGGTGTGGTCCCTCGGCTCCCGCCGCAAGGGCGATACTTCCGGCAGCGAGGTCGGGGTCAACTACAACACCCTGGCGCTGGGGCGGCAGGGCTATCTCAGCCTGAACCTGGTGACCGGCCTGGCGGAGGTCGAGGGGCTCAAGCCGGTGGCCCGGACCCTGCTGGCCTCCCTGGACTTCGAACAGGGTAGGCGCTACGCCGATTTCAACGCCGACACCGACAAGGTCGCCGAATACGGCTTGGCTGCCCTGGTGGCCGGTGTCGCCGCCAAGAAGCTGGGCCTGTTCGCCCTCGCCGCCGCCTTCGCCGTCAAGTTCGCCAAGGTCATCGGCGTCGCCGCGGTGGTGGCACTGGCCTCCCTCCGCAAGCTGTTCGGCGGCAGGGAGAAGAGCCGGCCGTCGGACCAGGCCTGAAGCGGGGAAGCCGTCCATGAAACTCCTCCTCGCCCTGCTGACCGCCGGCAAACTGGGCAAAGTGCTGGTCACCGGCGGCTCCATGGTGGTGTCGGTATTCGCCTATGCCTGGATCTACGGCTGGTGGTACGCAGTCGGCTTCGTCGGACTCATCTTCGTCCACGAGATGGGGCATTACCTGGCCGCCCGCCAGCGCGGCCTCGACGTGGGAGCTCCCACCTTCATCCCCTTCGTGGGAGCCTGGATCGAGCTGAAGCAACGTCCCCACGATGCCGAGACCGAGGCTTACGTGGGTTTCGCCGGCCCGCTGGTGGGCAGCCTGGGGGCGCTCGCCTGCTATTTCCTGGCGCGGGAGCACGGCAGTCCCCTGCTGCTGGCGCTGGCCTACGCCGGCTTCTTCCTCAACCTGTTCAACCTGATCCCGATCTCGCCCTTCGACGGCGGCCGCATCACCGCGGTCATCAGCCCCAAGATCTGGCTGTTCGGTGCCCCCATGCTGCTGGCGCTGTTCTTCTACCGCCCCAGTCCGCTACTGATCCTGATGGCGATCCTGGCCGCGCCCCAAGTGCTGCAGGCCTGGCGCCATGACCCGGCGGCTCCCGAGAACCAGGCCTACTACGCGGTGGCGCCGGGACAGCGGCTGCAGTATGCGGTCTATTACATCGGTCTCGCCGCCTTTCTTGCGGTCATGTCCCATGACGTGCACGAGATGCTGCAATCCCTGCGCGGCGGAGGTTGACCAACTGCGCCGGCAGCCGCCGCGGAGTCGATCCGGCCTGCCGCCCGGCACTGTTTGAAACGGGGTCCGCTGGATCGCAAGCTGCGTCTCTTGGGTATCCGCGTCTCCTCCCTGGTGTCCCGGCAAATCCCCTCCGGTACTGGTCTAAACTGCCTCTTGAGTACGCAGAGTTCGATACCTGGTAGGAGCCAGCCAATGAATAAGGTGGACGTGCCGCTCTCCGAAGTCATCCTGGATTCCCTGCATGACGGACTGTACGTCTGCGACCGGGAGCGCCGCATCATTTATTGGAGCAAGTCGGCGGAACGCATCACCGGGTGGAAAGCTCAGGAGGTCGTCGGCCGCCGTTGTTCGGACGAGGTTCTCGCCCACGTGGATCAGGACGGCCGGCAATTGTGCGGCGAGGAATTCTGTCCCCTTCACCGCAGCATGGTCACCGACCACGCCAGCACCTGCCCGCTGATTGTGTTCGGCCTGACCAAACGGGGTGAGCGCGTGCCGATGACGGTGTCGGTGGCGCCGATCCACGGTTCGGACGGGCAGGTCGTCGGCGGCGTGGAAACCTTCCACGACTTTTCCGAGACCTATGCCAACCTGGAGCGAGCCCGCCGCATCCAGACTCTGGCGATCGACGACGAGCTGCCGCAGGACCCGCGGGTTCGCTTTGCCAGCCACTACTTGCCCCATGACATGATCGGGGGCGACTATTTCGCCATCCGCGCCCTGGATGCCGACCGCTATGCCTTTCTCCTAGCCGACGTGATGGGCCACGGCGTGGCCGCCGCACTCCACACCATGCATCTGAGCTCGCTGTGGACCCGCTACTGGCAAACGCTCGGCAATCCTGCCGAGTTCGCCGGGAACATGAATCGGGAGTTGTGCCAGGTGGTCAGGGACGAGTCGTTCGCGACCGCCATGTGCGGCGTCCTCGATGCCGAAGGACGCAGCGTGCGCTGCGTGTCGGCGGGTGGGCCGCCCATCGTGGTGATCGACCGCACCGGAGCGAGCCGGGAAATCGCCAGTTCCGGCCTGCCATTCGGAGCGATCGCGTCGATCGACTACGAGGAAACGAGCTTCGTCTGCGAGCCCGGAGACACCTTGCTGCTGTTCACCGACGGCGCCACCGAAATTCGCGACGCGTCCGGCAACGAACTGGGCACGACTGGTCTGGTTGCGGCCCTCCAGGAACACGGCTTCCCGCAGCGGCCGATCGAGATCGCGGCCCTGCAGAAGCAACTGCTCTCCTTTTGCGACGGCATCCGGTTGGCCGACGACCTCACCTTGCTGGAGTTCCGTTTCACCTGAACTGCCGGTCGCTGAAGCCAGGCAGAGTCGATGCCGGGTAAATGGCAAGCGGAAGATCGAAAAATTGCGATAAACTGGCAGCTCCGCCCCATGGACGCGTAATGACCGCTTTTCTCAGTAAACTCACCAACAGCGTGGAGCCCTATCTGGGGCGGGAGGCGCTGGCCTGGCTCCCCGAAGCGTCCGCTGACGGGCCGGATACCCTGGGTTCCCGCGCCCTGTCGCGGCTGCACCGGCGCGAAAGCGAGCGCCAGCGCAACCTGGAACGCATTGTCGAACTGGCCTCCGAAGAAATGCAGGAGGACGTCGCCGACGACGTGGTCGCTGCCGACTGGCTGGCGTTGTTTTTCGATCTGGCCCAGAACGCCGGGACGGATTTGCCGCAGCACCTGTGGGCGAGGCTCTTGGCGGTTCAGGTCGCCATCCCGGATGCCGTCTTCAAGCGCACCCTGCTCCACCTCCATGCCATGGACCACTGGGAGATCGAGGCGTTCGCCGAGTACTGCTCGTTCGCCTTCGCCTTCGAGAGCGGCTGGCGTTTCGTGTTCGACGAGACGATCACGCGGCCCCAGATGTGGGGCTATGTCCGCGGCAACGACTACACCCAGCATTTCATCACCATCGGTCTTCTCGCTTCGGAAATGGCGACGCTGGCGGCGGGGCCGTCGAAGGGCCTGCGCCTTCGCTATTACGAAAACGAGTACGAACTGAAGGGGATGATCCAGCCAGCGCAAGGCGAGAAGTCCCGAGAAACCGCTGTCATCGGCTACCGGCGCTTCACCGTGACCGGTCAGCAGCTGACCAAGGCGATTCGGGCGAAGACCTATTATGGCTATGCCCGCAATGTGGTCCAGGCACTGGCGAGAGAACACGACGTCCTGCTGCAGGCGCTGGACGATTCCCCGTCGGCGGCGATGCCCTCTGCGGATTGATCTGCTTGCCGCCGGGAAACGATCTCGGAGCCGAGCCGCGGCGCACGCCAACGTGCCGGTGGGGCATTTGCCATAGGTAAACGAACGGATTACGCCGGTTGCGGTTCGCCGCTACCCTTCTGCTTCAATGCCGGGGGTTGCCCTGAGAAGACTTCCCGGTTCCCTAACAATGTATTCCGACCAACCCTTTCCCGATCGACGGTTCGCGCCGGCGTTAACCCTGTTTCCACGGGCGCCGCGGAGGGAGAGGGTTTTCTTTGGAGGTGAGCGATGGCTTCTGGCGCATTGACGGTTGGATCGAAGGGACGGCCCGTGACGGTATTCCGCCACGAGGATTCGGTTCCGTTCACGCAAGTCGGCCGCTTCCTGGCGACCATGGAACAACTCCTGCCGTGGTCGGCGTTCAACGAGCTGGTGCGGCCACTGTTCAGCAGCGACCTGATGGTTCAGTCGCCCAGCTATCCCCTGGGCTCCTTGATGCGCTTGTATTTTTTGCGGCGCTGGTTTGGTCTGGACGACGCAGGTGTGGTCGATGGAATCGCCGATTCCGCGGCGATGGGTCGCTTCGTAGGGCTCGAAGCCGAGCCGGATCTCAAGAAGACCCTCCGGAAATTTCGGGTTCTGGTGGAATCCCACGGGCTAGCTGACAAGCTCGAACGGCTGAGCTCCTCTTCCTTGGTCGGCAACGGCTACACCCTGGCCGAGGGTTCCCTGCAATCACCCAGGCTGCTTCCCTTGCAGGAGATCGACTGCAAGCTGCAGGTTCTCAAGAACTTTTTTGCTACGATCGAAAAGCCGTACGGCCTATCGGAAATCTTTCGCTTCAACGCCATTTACCGGGAACTGTACCCCGATCTCACCGTGACCGAAAGGCTGCAGGCGGAGCGCTATGTCGATCTGTTGATCGACGGCGTCGAACAGCCGACGTACGCGGCAAAGATCTTCGGTGTTGTGTGACGGGCGCATCGCTAATGGATTCGGCCCCCTAGGAGTTTGTCGGACTTAGGCGAACGAGGCGCTCGTACGCGAATAATCGGTGCTTTACCGACATCGAATGGCCCCAGAATTCACGTAGAAACGCCGATATGGACCAAGATTTGCTCATCCCGGCACATTTTTCGGAAAGTCCGACAGACTCCTAGGAGTCTGTCGGACTTTCTGCCCTAGCCGGTGAGGTGGATTTGTAGGTCT
>Ga0233425_10011578_pt1 | contig 10246 bp, 13 predicted proteins | sample Watercolumn_Towu_2_FD_181712 | JGI IMG/M metagenome (GOLD analysis project Ga0233425, IMG submission 181712) | Freshwater microbial communities from Lake Towuti, South Sulawesi, Indonesia - Watercolumn_Towuti2014_140_MG | ecosystem: Environmental > Aquatic > Freshwater > Lake | place... | reverse complement strand
CGGCATGGGCTGGCAGACGTTTCACCGCACGGCCAAGCAGGACAAGAGTCTGCCGGCGTGGATTCCGTCCACCATCCACTACGCTCGCTGGGGTTGGGGCGAATTAGAGCCGCAGCCCGGCAAGCTCGACACCGATTTCCTCGACAAGGCGTTGAAGGAGAGCCGTGAATCGGGGCAGCGGTTGGCGTTTCGGGTGATGTGTTGCTCGACCTACAAGGGGCATCCCTACCATCCGAAATGGATCAAGGAGATCGGCGGCAAGGAGCTTCAGGCCGATTACGAAGGACAAGGGCCGTTTCCCATTCCCGACCTCGACGACCCCATCGTACTGCAAAGACATCTCGACTTCATCAAACGCCTGGGCGAGCGATACGACGGCCATCCCGACATCGACCACGTTGACCTCGGTTCCATCGGCTGGTGGGGCGAGTGGCATCTGAGCGGCTCGAAGACCTGCAAGTTGACCTCGCTGGAAAGCCGCAAGAAAGTGGTCGATGCGTACCTGGCGGCCTTCACGAAAACGCCGGTGGTGATGCTCATTGGCGGCGGCGAGTGCCTGAAACAAGCCACCCAACACGGTGCAGGCTGGCGGGCCGATTGCCTGGGCGACATGGGCGGCTTTTCCAAGACGTGGTGCCACATGCGGCAGGGCTACCCGTTCTGGATCAAAGAGAGCGGCATTCGAGACACCTGGCAGACGGCCCCGGTCGCCTGGGAAACCTGCTGGGACATGCGGAAGTGGGTCAACGACGGCTGGTCGCTCCGCTACATTTTCAACTACGCCCTGGCCCTGCACGGCTCGTACATCAACAACAAGTCGGCCACGCTGCCCACTGGACCAGAGGTTCGGCCCGAGTTGGAACGGTTTCTGCGCCGGCTTGGATATCGTTTGGTGCTGAAAGAACTGAAGCACCCTTCGCAGGCCAAGCCGGGCGACAAGCTGGCCCTGTCGATGAAGTGGCAGAACACCGGCTCAGCCCCCTGTTATCGCTCGTACCGTTTGGCTTACCGGCTGAGCAACGATTCGGGTTACACAAAAGTCATCGCCAGCAAGGTCACCGTCAATCGTTGGCTGCCCGGTTCCATCGAAGTATTCACCGATGAGTTCTTCAAGGCCCCGAAGGACTTGCCGCCAGGGGAAGTCGTCAACGTGAACGACGCTCTGAGCTTGCCCGCAGATGTTCCTGCCGGTCAATACACGGTCTCGCTGGCCGTGGTGAACGACGACGAAAAGCCGGTCGTGCGGTTGGGCATCAAAGGCCGAGCCGACGACGGCTGGTATCCGCTGAGCAAGCTGACGGTCAAGTGACAAACACACCGCCTGAAGGAAACATGCCATGCTGAAACGCCTTTTCGTCTTGGTGCTGATCGCAGTGTTTGTCATTCCGGCCTTCGGGCAAGAAACCAAGAAACAGAAATCGCTACGGGTCTACTTCGTCGGCAACAGCGTGACCGACACGATCAAGTACCCGGCGTTGGCTGAGTTGGCGAAGAGTCGGGGCTACGAGCAGGTTTGGGGAAGGCACATGATCCCCGGTGCCCCGCTGCAATGGATTTGGCAGCATCCCAAAGACGGCTTCCAGGAAAAGCCCTTCGGCCATTACCCGACCGCACTGGCCGACTTTGAGTGGGATGTTCTCAGCTTGCAGCCTTTCGACCGTCACCTGGAGGGCAAGGACGGCGACCTGACGATGGCCAAGAACTTCATCGACCTCGCCTTGCCCAAGAGTCCCGATCTCCAGGTCTACGTGTATGCCCGCTGGCCACGGCAGGGGAAGGACGACTTTGATACGGCGTGGCTCAAGAAGTACACGGGCGGCTGGGACGGCACGAATGAAACCAAAGACTACTTCGAGCGACTGACCCTGGAACTGCGGAAGGCGTATCCGAAGCTGAAGATCCACATGGTTCCGGTCGGCCACGTCATGCACGAACTGAACCAGCAGATGAAGGCTGGACAGGTGCCGGGCCACAAGGACATCAAGGAGGTCTTTGCTGACGGCATTCACTTGAACAACGTCGGTTCGTACATCGTCGGCTGCACGTATTTCGCCACGCTGTACCGGGAGAATCCGAAGGGGCTGTCGGGCGAGCCATACAAGGTGACCGACAAGAAGCTGGCCGAGGTCATTCAAGAGGCTGCCTGGAAAGTGGTCAGCACGCATGAGTTGGCGGGCGTGGCAAAGCCCAAAGCTGCTCAAGCAAAGGCATTTATGAAGGGGTGGCGATTGCATATCTGGCTGCAAGACAACGAAGCGTACTACTCGCTGCTTCCCGGCACCAATTGGGTTCAACCTGAGAAAGAGGTTGTCAAGTCGGCGGTCAAAGGCTTCGACGCAATCAAGCCACGACTGGATCAGCTACGGCAAGACCAAGAGGTCTTTCTGTGCGGAAAGTCCTTCGACAGTCAACCGCCGAAGGATCAGGTCGCTCCGGTGCTGGAATACGGCAAGAAGATCGGGTTGAAGGTGCAGGGGCAGGGGGCAATCCCTTCCCAGGAATAATGAAGTGAAGATTCCCAACTGGGCGTTGCACGAACATCTGTAAGGCGACGTGAGGCAAGGAGAGAGGATCATGAAGAGCAGAATCACGACGGGTTGGTTGGTGTGTTCTGTAATCGTTTGCATCAGCACTCCGATTCAAGCCGTCGGGCAGGACCGGAATGGCGAACCGCCCGTCGGCTTGTTCGTTTGCCGTGGTCCCAATCCGACTCCCGAGCGGGAAGTCAACTTCCCCTTTATCGACGGCTGGCTGGTTCGGCCTGGCTGGGATCGGGTGGAACCGAAGGAAGGGGAGTTCGATTGGCGGTACATTGACTCGGAGATCGAACTCGCCAAACGCCTGAACAAGAAGCTCACCCTTTGCGTGCTGGGTGGTCCGCAGACACCGGCGTGGGTGTTCAGTTCAGGGGCCAAGGGGTTCAAGTACAGTATGCCGTTGGGAAGGGTCAAAGAAGCGAAGATACCTCTGCTCTGGGATGAGGTCTACCTGAAGAAGTGGACCGCCCTGGTGCGAGCATTGGGGAAGAAATACGACACCAACCCCACGATAGTCCTCGTCCACATTACAGGTGCCACGGGCAACGGGCTGGAAATGCAGTTGCCGTTCACGCCGCAGGATCGTGAAGAGTGGCAGAGACTCGGCTACACGGATGGTAAAGCGATTGCCGCCTGGAAACAGATAATCGACACGTTTGCCAAGGCATTTCCCAGCAAGCCGCTCGACATCGACATCCATCCCGTGTTGGGTTCGGACCAAGTTGCGGGTGACGTGGCGGCCTATGGCTCTGAAAAACTGGGGAAACGCTTTGGTATCTTTTCAGGTTGGCTGAGTGGTAAGAGTGCCGACCGAGATCGGCACCATGCGGGAATGCTCGCACTAGCGGCGAAGTACGGCCCCAAGGGGTTCGCCGCCTTTCAGATGATTGCCAGCGAAACACGCTCACCGGGACAATTTGCCGAGGGCGGGCTGAAAGCGGCCATCGAGCAGGGCCTCTCCTGGAATGCTCGCTACTTCGAGATTTGGGAAACTGATGCGATGAACCCGGAACTGCACCCGACATTGCAGGCGATGGCGACACGGATCAAGCAATAGGTTGAACATGCCATGATACGCCTTGGCCTCTGCTGTATCTTTCGGGACGCCCCTATCAAGTTCCGCACCACCACGGCGACGGCCATCAAGAGGTTCCTCCATGACGAAGGCCGCAGGAAGCTGGCCGATCTGTGTGCTGCGAATGCCGCCGCACTGATGGAGGCTTTGCGGTTCTGCTCGGCCAACGACATCGGCTGTTTCCGTGTCAACAGCCAGATTCTTCCGTTGAAGACCCATCCCGATCTGGCCTACGACCTGACCGAACTGCCCGGTGGAAAGCAGATCATCGCCCAGTTTCGGAAATGCGGGGCGTTTGCCGAAGCCAACGGGCTACGGACGGTCTTCCATCCCGATCAGTTCGTCGTCCTGAATTCGCCCCGGCCCGAGGTCGTTGCCCAGTCGATAGCCGAGCTTGAATACCATGCCCAGGTGGCCGGTTGGATCGGTGCCGATGTTGTGAACATTCACGCTGGCGGGGCCTACGGCGACAAGCAGACGGCTTTGCAGGCTTTGGCGAAGAATCTCGCCCGGCTGTCCAAGAAGGCCCGCAAGCTGCTGACCATCGAAAACGACGACCGGGTTTTTGCCCCCGCTGATCTGCTTCCGTTCTGCCGGGAGCAAGGGATTCCGTTCGCCTACGACATCCACCACCATCGTTGCACGCCGGACGGGATGACCGAGGAAGAGGCCACTCGGCAGGCGTTGACCACCTGGAATCGGGAGCCGCTGTTCCACATTTCCAGTCCGATGGAAGGCTGGAACGGGCCAAAGCCCTACCGGCACCACGACTACATCAACGCCCGTGACTTCCCGGCGTTTTGGCAAGGGCTTGACGTGACCGTGGAAGTCGAGGCGAAGGCGAAGGAATTGGCGGTGAAAAGGCTGGCGAAGGCGTTGGCTCGGCGGCGACCTCGGTAGGACGCTTCCCAGCCTGCTTGACCTTCTGCTGGACTTACCTTACCCTGGCATCATACGCTCAGAAACGGAGGATGCCAGCATGAAGCGGAAGAAGAACAAGAACCGACAAGACACCACTACCGGCAAGCCGAAGATTTCTCAGTCCATCTGGGAATTCGCTGGGGACTTCATCCGTATGGGCGACACGCTGGAGAGGCGACATAGCCTTCTCAACGCCGCTTGCAGTGCATGGAACATCGCCTGCAACATGCCGGCACTTCGGAAGAAGCAGGTGGACCTTTACCTCAAAGAGTACCGGAAGTTCAACCCCGGTGCCGACGAGGAAGAAATCGCCGGGGTACGAAGCAACATGGAGAAGTTGATCGAGAAGAAGCTGAAAATGTTCCCCAACGATATTCGGCAAATTGTCGGTGCCCGGATCGTGAAGGTAGGAGACAAGGATCGCATTGAGGCAGTGGCGGCGACAGTCCAGTGAAGTGACCCGCCCGAGGAGAACCAGCATGCCCAGAACCTCCACGGGAATCGACCTCATCAAGATTCCAGCCGGGGAGTTTTGGATGGGATCACCGGAATCCGATCCGCAGGGGAACGAGGACGAACGCCCTTACCATCGGGTGCAGATCAGCAGGCCGTATTCCCTGGGCAAGTATCCGGTGACGGTCGGGCAGTTCCAGCAGTTCGTCCGAGATACCGGCTACCGCACGGAAGCTGAAACCGGAGAGAACAAGGGAGCAGTCGGGCTTGACCCCGCCAGCGGGAAGTTCGAGCACAAGGCGGAGTTCAACTGGCAGCACGTTGCCTTTCCACAGACCGACCGGCATCCGGTGGTGCATGTCGGCTGGAATGACGCTATCGCCTTCTGCCATTGGCTCAGTAGCAGAGAAGGACAGCATTGCCGCCTGCCGACCGAAGCCGAGTGGGAGTATGCTTGCCGGGCGGGCACGACGAAGCGATTCGGGGACAGTGACGACGAAGAAACTGTCAAACGGATCGCCAACATAGCCGACGCTGCCCTCCGAAAACGATTGCCAACCGCCGAGACCGCCGCCCCGTGGAACGACGGCTACCCTTTCATCTCCCCGGTCGGTCAGTTCCGCCCCAATGCCTTCGGTCTCTACGACATGCAGGGCAACGTCTGGGAGTGGTGTGCCGATTGGTACGGGTTCGATTACTACGCCAGTTCGCCTGTCGCCGATCCGCCCGGCCCCGATTCGGGCACCCATCGGGTATTGCGTGGCGGTTGCTGGTACACCGGCGTCCGCAGTGCCCGCTGTGCCCGGCGATTCGGCTTCCAACCCGAGGTGCGGTCGGATTGCATGGGGTTCCGGGTCGCCGTCGATGGATAACACCCCGCCAAACGCACCAGAATGCACCAGAATGAATTGGAAATGAAAACAGGGCCAGGGATACCCCCAAGCGGCAGAGAATTTCATATTTGACGTGGGAGCGTCGGGCGGTTTTCCAGAAAAGTTTTTGAAAACACAGGAACTCGACTGAAAATCCCTGGGGCGAGGTGGTCGTGGGGGCAATAGGGCTTTCATACCACCCCGGTTTCCACGCCCGTCGCCCCGGCATATTTCTCCAACAGACCCGCCGCCCGCTGGACGACGGCCTCCATCCCATCACCGCCCAGGAACGAAATGACGACCATGAGAATCCTGGTCGTTTCCAGCCGCACCATCGTCCGTTCCGAATCGCTGGTGGTGCTGCCGAAGGGACCAACCTGATCGGCAAACACCGGCAGCCCCTCGATCTTGATCTCGCCACGACCAATGCCTGAGTAGGTCTCGCCTGGCTGCCCAATGCGGAAGATGATGGGCGGCTGGATGCGGTCGAAGTCGAACGTCCCCGCCGAGTGCAGTGTTTCCAGGGAGATCAGGTTATTGATGTCCACCACGGTGTTGACCCGGTAGAGTTCTTTGCCCTGCGTGATACGCCGCACCAGGGCCTCGTTGGAGCCACGGTAGCGGGTGGGGTCGTTGCCCAAGGCCCGGTATGCGTCCCGCAGTGCCTTGATCGGCGGAAACTTGCGGGCGTCATCCATCGTCATCCCACAGAAGCGGCTTGCGGCGACTTCGATTTCCGCCCAAAGGGCTTCGTCGTGTTGCGAATTGCAGACGGTCGCCGTAATCCAGCCTACGGCGACGGCTGGGGCTTTGGCTTTCAGGTCGGGGGAAATGGTGAGGGGGAGCGGCACGTCTACCCCTACTTCTTCTCGGGTTCGATCTTCTTGATCTTAGAAATGTGGCTGTTCCCGTCCTTCGTCACCTGATGCTTGTAGACGTAGAGGGACAGGTAAACCTCATCGCCTTTCGCCAGGGCGACCTTCCCGAAATACGTGTAGTCCTTGAACTGTTTGGGCAACACCGCATCGGAACTGGCAGCGACCGGCTCGCCAATGGTGATGTTCACCGTCGTCGTCTTCCGCTTGGGGTGATTGCAGGTCGGATTCTGGCCGCACTGGGCAGTCCGAAGTGGGCAGTACAAGATTTCGTTGACCGCATCGACCCTCGCCTTGACGATGGCATAAGCCGCCACATGGTCTGGGTATTGGTCTTTGATCTCGTCCTTGAAGACTTCGAAGGTCTCCTTGTCCAACTTCGCCTCAGCACGCTTCGCCATGTCGCCAGCGTGGACGGGAAATGCCACTGCGATCAGGATGAAGCCGGTAATCAATCGAGCCATTTTGCATTCTCCTTCCCTTCGGGATTATCTCCGCCCACTGCGGTATGCAGCCCTATTCCTCCACCTTACACTTGTCCAACTTCCCAAAGTCCCATTGTCCTTGGGATGCCGGTGTGTACTGCACGATGATCGGATCGCCGTCCTTCGTCTTGGCGAAATCTTCAGCCGTCATGGTGAAGGTCAGGGTGTTCAGCTTGTTCTTGGCAAAGCGGCTGACGTTCGTTGTCTGCTGGCCGATGGAAAGCACCACGGGGGCCTTGGCAGCCGGAAACTGGTGTTCGATGGTCACCTGAATGTCCACCTTGGACTTGTCGATCCGCCGAATCTGGACGGTGTTCTTGTTTCCCCCGTCCTTCCCGAGGTCCAACTTCTTCGTCATCTTCCCATTCTCCACGAATTGGATTGCCTTGTACTGGCCTTTGGGGATGGAGACGATCAGCGGACAGGCAAAGGTGGCCGTGTCGCTCTTCTTTTCGGTGGTCGTGTACCGAAGCTCGACCACGCCCTTCGTCTCGGTCACGCCTTCCACCTTGTACTCCACGACTGCACTCCCACGCTTGATGGCCGCCACAACCATCAGCGACTTGAAGGCATCTTTCGGCAGCCGGTGGGACTTATCGCCCATCACGAAGGCCACGCCGAACACCTTGTCAAACTGCTCCTGGTCACTGATGACCAGGGAGGATTCAGCGGCATCCGGCTTGAATTTATTGGAGACAAAGTAGCCGGAATAGGTGTCGAAGGTGAGTGCAGCGTTCTTCGGCTTGGATTCTGCGGCATCCTTCTTCATTTCCCGAATCATGAACTGTTGCATCTGGATGACCTGGTGCGGTGCTGCCCGGTAGCTGACCCGGTTCAAGTCGCCCCGAGATCGGTAGGTCGGCGTTCCATGCCGTCCTACGGCATACGCAATGCTCGACGTGTAGACTTTATAGGCCAGACCGTAGGCATCGTAGTATTCCTCCTCATGTTGGTAGGCGGCCTTGTTGAACGCTTTCGGGAACTTGATCGCCGCAAAGGACACCGGCTTGACGGAGACGAAATCGATGGACTCGACCACCTTCCCGGCGAGATGTGACGGATACTCTCCATTGTCTGGGTAGATGTAGACGAGAATCTGCCAGCCGTCCTTCTCGAACCACAGGACGAACTTCCCCGACTTGTCTTCCATCGGGTTGCCCAACACCTTCTTCACGTCGGCAACCGTGGACTTCATGGGTTCCAGGCCCGAACAAAATTTGGCGTATAGCTTGAACCCCTCAAGTTCGTTGGGGTATTCGGCAGCAAAGACCGATGGCACGAACAGCAGCACGGCGATTAGATCAAGGATGTGCTTCACGATAGTTCTCCAATTCCCCGTTGTGTCAATGCTCCGTCTGCACATTCGCCGCCTGGGTCAAGACGTTGTGGGCGAAATCGAACCCCGCCTCCCGCAAGGCCATCTCCACCTTCAACTTGCTGGGCGGTTCGGTCTTCAGGTAGACCAAGCCCCAATGGACCGTGCCGCCGCCGCCCACATGAACCCCCGTGGCGACCTCCTTGACGACGAGTTGCGGATTCAGCCTTGCCATCAGGTGTTCGATGGGCAGAAATTCGTGTTCGTCCCGCACGGAAAACGCTTTCGGGAGTTCAACTTTGGTGTGCATGGGATCACATCATATTAGCGAGGAGTTTCATGAACATCTGCTAGGACTTCTTCTTGGGGAGAGAGTCGCCACGCCCCTCCCGCAAGACCGCCTTGGTGTTGCGGCGAACGCCTTTGTTTACCCGTCGCCGTAATCCGGTTCGTTTCCGAGTGTGTTTGGCCCACTCCCCAACACCACTATTATCCTTGTGCATCGCTATCCTCCTGGTCGTCGCCAACTCTCGTCGCATCTTGGGCAACGACATCTTACCCTTTCCGCTGTTTCCGGGTTTCCGCCGCCCGCTTCAACACGATTTCCGATTCGTCGCCGCAGTGGAAGAACAGCATTCCAGCCAGTTCGTCTCCGTCCAGAACCATCCACCCCCGCCCGGAGCATTCATCGCCGCCACCTCGGTCGAAACCTGTCCAGGAAAACTCCACCGCAGGCTTGCCATCCCGTACACTCAGCCGATAATCGACCTCGCCCTGCACATAGGCGAAATGGAAAGCCCCGAGGTTGTTGTTCCCGAAGTGGAAGTAGCCGGGGGTTTCTTCGTTGATGTAGGTTTCGTCCCACATGCTCATCGACTGGATCGACCACTTCCCCGTCAGGTTGGGTTTCGTCTTTGCCATCGTGAACTCCTTATGCGTGCGGTAGTGTCCCCACCCACCGTTCCTGGCGTTCGGTCGAGCGTTTCGCATCCAAGAAGAAATCTGCATCGAACTCGGCTTCCATCAACGGCAGGGAGCGAATGTCCCGTTTGACGAATGCCGACGATTTGCCCAGCTTCAGGTTGTCGCACCACTCCCACATGGAAGATCACTTCCGTTTCACGGCTTTCGCCTCACCCCAAACCGCTTTCTCAAGGCTTCCAGTTGTTCGGGACTGACGACCGGCTTCATCTGCTGGTGGTAGCAGTTCTGAATGGCTTTCAAACCGGCTTCTGGCAAATGGGCGATTTCTCGAAACGACTTCCAGGTTTCCGCCTCCATCTCAGGGCCAGCAATCATTGCCGCCCAGAGCAGTCGGACCATGACATCGGCAAGGTCTTTTCGCTCCGGCGAGGTGGCTGCATACGGGGCAAGTGGTGCAGCGAACTCTCTCAGCAATTCTTGCATATCAGCGTCGGTCATCAATTGATCGCTCATCTTCAAGCCTTTCCGTAAACTACCACTCTCACCTCCATCGGGCTCTCAATCTTCCCCAACTCGTCCTCCATGATAGCTCTGGCCCGATCCTGATTGAACCCACCCGAACCCGCACCAATCAACGGAAAGGCAATGGACTGAAAGCCCTTGTCGTGGGCCAGGGCCACCGCATTTCGCACGCACTGCCGGATCGACCATTCCGACGCCCGCCAGAGCATGTTGATCCCGGCAACGTGGATGATGCCCTTGAACGGCAACCGGCCCGCCGAGGTCAGG
>Ga0233425_10011577_pt1 | contig 10247 bp, 5 predicted proteins | sample Watercolumn_Towu_2_FD_181712 | JGI IMG/M metagenome (GOLD analysis project Ga0233425, IMG submission 181712) | Freshwater microbial communities from Lake Towuti, South Sulawesi, Indonesia - Watercolumn_Towuti2014_140_MG | ecosystem: Environmental > Aquatic > Freshwater > Lake | place: Indonesia... | reverse complement strand
GCCGCGTCCGCTTCCGCCGCTTCGCCGAAGATCGTGCTCGGCCCCTGGCACACGACCGGCCCGTTGGCGGCCAAGGGTTTCGGCGATTCGCTCTTCCCGGAGAAGGGGATCGATCTGAAGGCCAAGGGACCGGCCGGCGCGGCGCTCTGGCAGGCGCATCCCGAATGGCGCGACGGCGAACCGCACGATCTGCCGGGCGGATCGTCCGCGTCAACCTATCTCTTCCGCACGATCACCGTCGAGAAGCCGGCGCAGGTGTCGGCCGGGCTGGGCAGCGATGACGGGCTGGAGGTCTGGTTGAACGGCACAAAGCTGCTTTCCAAGGACGTCGCGCGCGGCCTTTCGCCCAACAGCGACACCGTGGCCCTGCAACTGAAGCAGGGCGAGAACCAGCTTCTGCTGAAGATCTACAACCAGAGCGGCGGGTACGGTTTCTATTTTTCCCTGGGAGCGGCCGAAGCCAATTCTCTCGCGCGGACCGCCAAGGAGTTTCCTGCGCTCCGCGCCCTGCCGAGCACGCGTGCGGCGATCGAGGATCTGATCACCACCTACGGCGGCAAGTACGCGCGGGGCCAGGAGTTTCTTGGCCGGTTGAATGAAGTGGAGAAGGGCATCCTCGACATCGAGGCCGCCATGGACCGCGGCGACCAGGGCGCCAAGCAGCGCATCCCGGCGCTGGTCGAGAAGTTCACGGTCTTACAGCGCGAGGCCCTGCTGGCCAATCCGCTGTTGGACTTCGAGAAGCTCCTCTTGGTGAAGCGCAAGGCCGGCGGCAACATGGGCCTGCCGCAGAACTGGCAGGCCAATTGCTCTCTCGGTCGGCGGGGCTACGACAACGAGATTGCCGTACTTTCGCCCGTCGGGCCGCAGGGCAAGCTGAGCACCTTCCTGAAGCCCAAGAACGGCGAGTTCGTGGGCGATCTCAAGCTCGATTTCGACGCCGACAAGATGCTCTTCTCGATGCCCGACGAGCGACAACGGTGGCAGGTCTGGGAACTCAAGCTCGCTGGCGCCGGTAAAGGGGACAGTCCCGTTTTCGCTGGGGCGAAAACCGGGACAGTCCCCGACTCAGTCCCCGGCTTGCGGCAGGTCACGCCCGGCGACGAAAAGGACATCGACAACTTCGATGCCTGCTACCTGCCCGACGGCCGGATCCTCTTCAGTTCGACCATCGCCTGCAACGGCGTGCCGTGCGTGGGCGGCGGCGACCAGGTGGCCAACCTGTGCATTATGAACGCCGACGGCACCGGCGTCCGCCAACTGTGCTTCGACCAGGACCAGAACTGGTGTCCCACCGTGCTGAATAACGGCCGCGTGCTCTTCACGCGCTGGGAGTACTCCGACACGCCGCACTACTTCACGCGCATCCTGTTCCACATGAACCCCGACGGTTCGGGCCAGATGGCGTACTACGGCAGTAACTCGTACTGGCCGAACTCGTTCTTCTACGCCAAGCCGGTCCCCAACCATCCCACCAAGCTCGTGGCGGTCATCTCCGGCCACCACGGCGTGCCGCGGATGGGCGAGTTGATCGTCTTCGATCCGGCCAAGGGGCGCTACGAGGCCGACGGCGCGGTGCAGCGCATCCCGGGCAACGGGCAGAAGGTCGAACCGATCATCCGCGACGGCCTGGTCGACGGCTCGTGGCCGAAGTTCCTGCATCCGATGCCGTTGAGCGAAAAATACATCCTCACGGCCTGCCAGCCCACAGCGCAGTCCAACTGGGGCATCTACCTGGTCGATACGTTCGACAACATCATCCTGATCAAGGAGGAAGCGGGCTACGTGCTCTTCGAGCCGGTGCCCCTGCACAAGACCGCCAAGCCGCCGGTGCTGCCCGACCGCATCGATTTGAAGAAGAAGGACGCCACGGTCTACCTGGCCGACGTCTATCAAGGCCCGGGCCTCGCGGGTGTGCCCCGCGGCACGGTCAAGAAGCTGCGGCTCTACGAACCGCACTACAGCTATCCGGGCATGGGCGGACACATCAACGTCGGCATCGACGGCCCCTGGGACGTCCACCGCATCCTGGGCACCGTGCCCGTCGAGGCCGATGGCTCGGCCAGCTTCCGCGTGCCGGCCAACACGCCGATCGCCGTGCAGCCCCTGGACGCGGAAGGCAAGGCCCTGCAACTCATGCGGAGTTGGTACACGGCCATGCCGGGCGAGATCTTCTCCTGCGTGGGTTGCCACGATACGCAAAACGCCACGCCGCCGTCCAAGGCGACGATCGCCGGCGGACGCAAGGCATCGGAAATCACGCCTTGGTACGGCCCGGCGCGGGGGTTCAGCTTCAAGCGCGAAGTCCAGCCGGTGCTCGACAAATACTGCGTGGGCTGTCACAAGGAAGGCGCACCGCCGCAAAACGGCCGCGCCGTGCCCGACTTCACCGCCAAGAAAGACAACGGGGACCGCAACTTCACGCGTTCCTACATCGCCCTGCACCCGTTCGTGCGGCGGCCTGGTCCGGAAAGCGACTACCACATGCAGAAGCCGCTGGAGTACCATGCCGACACCAGCGAACTGATCCAAATGCTCAAGCGCGGGCACTACAACGTCCAACTGGACGCCGAGGCCTGGGACCGGCTGGTCACGTGGATCGATCTGAACGTGCCCGACCACGGCACGTGGACCGAGCACGTCGGCGGTCCGCGCGGCGAGATGAAACGCCGCATGGAGTTGCGCGCGAAGTACGCCAACCGCAGCGACAATCCCGAGGAGATCCCCGATCTCGCCAACAAGGAGCCCGTGAAGTACGTGGCCCCGGCGCCGCTGCCCGAGCGCAAACCGCAGAATCTGCGCGTGGCCGGGTGGCCCTTCGACGCGACCGAGGCGGTCAAGCGGCAGGCGGCCGGCAAACTGCCTACCGCGCTGAAGCTCGAACTGACCGGCGACGGGACTGTCCCAGTTTTTGTCTCAGCAAAAACGGGACTGTCCCCTTCCCCCGGCGTCACGATAGACCTGGTGCTGGTGCCCGCCGGCGAGTTCGTCATGGGCGACGCCATGGGCGAGGCCGACGAAGCCCCGGCGAGCGCGGTCAAGATCGCCAAGCCGTTCTACATGGGCGCGACGGAGATCAGCAACGCCCAATATGCGGCCTTCAAGGCCGAGCACGACAGCGGCGTGATCAGCGCGACCGGCAAGGACCAGAGCGATCGAGGCCACGTCATCAACCAGCCGAACCAGCCGGTGGTCCGGGTCACCTGGAGCGAGGCGATGGAGTTCTGTAAGTGGCTCTCGCAAAAGACGGGCAAGAAAGTCACGCTGCCGACCGAGGCGCAGTGGGAGTGGGCCTGCCGTGCGGGAAGCGATACGCCCTTCTTCTACGGCAACCGCGACACCGATTTCTCGAAGTTCGCCAATCTGGCCGACGCCGCGCTCAACCAACTCGATCGCGGCGATGCGCCCCCGTGGCATCCCCGGGACCGCCGCTTCAACGACGGCAGCGGGGTGACCGCCGACGTGACGCGCTATCAGCCCAACGCCTGGGGCCTGCGCAACATGCACGGCAATGCCGCCGAATGGACCCTCAGCTCGTATCGTCCCTATCCCTACAACGAGAACGACGGACGCAACGATCCGAACGCGCCCGACATGAAGGTCGTCCGCGGCGGCTCCTGGTACGACCGGCCGGCCCAAGCCCGATCGGCCTCGCGTTTGCCTTATCGGCCTTGGCAGGCTGTGTACAACGTGGGCTTCCGCGTGGTGGTGGCGGTCGACGAGTAAGGGCGAACAAGAGGCTCTCAACGCGATAATTGGCTGACGGCCGTGAGACTGCCGGCTTGCTCGGCGTTCCGGCCGCGTGCTACAATGTATGTGAGGAGGGAGCGACATGACCACACTGCTTCAGGAAGCGTTTGCGAAGGCTTCGGCGTTGCCGCCGTCCGAGCAAGACCTCCTGGCCTCGCGCTTGTTGGCCGAACTGGCGGAAGAGGACGAGTTCGATCGCGCTATCGCAGCCTCGGGCGACAAGTTGGCGGCTCTCGCCCACGAAGCCATTTCGGAGCATCGTGCGGGACTCAGTCAAGAACTGGATCCCGACCGGCTATGGTTCACCTCTCGCCGCCTATCTACTCCGCCCGCGTCGGAATCGGCTACCGGGCCGTGGGAGCCCTCGACGGCGACACGGTAATCTGGTTCTGGATCGGGACGCACGCCGGGTACGACAGGTTGCTCGAACAGCTCTGAGGGGCGGCCACGTTGTGGCCGGCAGTGCCGTCTGATGAAACCAACGGCAATTGGCTGCGCGCGTTGCGCCGGCTGTTTCACTTGGCGACTTCTTTGGGTGCAGCGGGAACCAATTTCAGAGGTTCCGAATTGCGGATTACGACGCGCTGTTTCGTGTCCGTCCCGAAGAACCAATCCCGCTTGTCTCTGCAAGACTCGTTGACCTCCTACTTCGCCAACGCGGCGACCTTCGCGGCGGAAAGGGCCTCGCGGTAGATGCGGACGTCGCTCAACAGGCCGCGGAAGTAGCGGCTGGTGTGGTAGCCCTGGCCGATCTTGAAGTTCTGGTTTGGATTGGCGGCCACGGGGCCCTTGCCGGGCCCGCGGCTCTTCTCGACGCCGTCGACGTAGAGGACCGACGTTTCGCCGTCGCAAACCACGGCCAGGTGTTGCCACTTGCCGGCCTCGAGTTGCGCCGCGCCTGTCCCTTGCCATTTCCGGCCGTCGCCGTAGCCGAAGCCGAAGCGGTTCGCGTTCGTGCCGTCCTGCTGGAGGTTGACGCCCACAAAGGGCTCGCCGTGGTTGCCGAGGATGTCGGCATGGACGGTCTGCGCGGGCGCGGGACTGACCCACACGGAGATCGTAAACGGCATGGCCAGGTCCGGCAGGAAGGTCTCGGTTTCGACGAACGCATCGCTGCCGTCGAAGCTCAAGACCGTGCCGCGCGCGTCCTTGGTCCACGCCGGGCCGCGCGTGCCCTGGAGCTTCCCGTGATGCCCGTTGCCCGAGTAATCGCGGGCCATGTCGCCCTGCCCGTCGTCCAGCCGCCACCAGCCGTACATGCCGCTGTACTGGAACGGGCTCCGCGAGTCGGCGGCAATGGTGTGCGGAGTCCGCGCGCGGTCCTTGATGCCGTTGACGGTGAGCGTGTAGGTCGTGTCCTTGGCGAGCGGCGACGTGCGGAGCGTCACGGTGACGCGATCTTTCGCCAGCGATGCCGAGAGGACTTCCACGTCGCGGTCGATGGCGTAGTTGGCCGCTTGCTCCGCGCCGGCCTGTTCGATCGGCTTGTTGAAGACGATGCCCACCTTGTCGGGCTGCCCGGCGGCAACCGCGACGACGGCCGGCGGGGTGTTGTCCACCGGCGTTGCGACAACGCTCGCGCCGGTCGAGTCGGCGGCCCCTTGGCGATCCGTCACGGTGAGCTTGACCTTGTAGGTTCCGGGCGTCTTGTAGGCGTGTTCCACGGTCTGGCCGTCGGCCGCTGCGCCGTCGCCGAAATCCCAGCGATACGCGGCCGGCTGGCCGCCTGGCGTTTGCGAGCCGGCCGCGGAGAAGGCGACCGTTTCGCCGATCTCGCACGTCGGTTGCGAGAGCCGGATGACGGCTGCCAGCCCTTGCACCCGCTTGTAGAAGATCACCGCGGCCTGCGGACGGCGGGCAAGAGCCAGCGGCAGTCCCTTCTCCATCAAGTCGCGTCCGGTCGCGCGGGTCGGCTCCTTCTCGTCGGTGTTCTCGATTTCGTAGACCGCCTGCGCGTCGAGCCCGCCAAGTTCCAAGGAATTGGATGCCTCCGAGCTCCGCGGCCGGCGGAAGGCCTCGATCAGTCCGTCATCGGTCTCCGGCCGATGGAACTGCCAGGCAATCCAGGCGTCTTCCGCGAGACTGTAAGGCAAGAGCGGGTAGAAGTCGCCGTAGTAGTACGGCGCCACTTGGCGAATCTCCGCCGTGAGCTTCCGCAGCAGTTCGTAGTCCAGGTTCTTACGGCGGAAATCGTACCCCAAGACGACGCTCAGCGCGTGGCCGCTGCGGATACCGTAGGCGTCGACCGTGTCGACCGGCACGGTGTTCGAGCCGAAATAGGGAATCCACTGGAAGAGGCTGTGGTGGAACGCCTGCTTGGCGGCCAGATGTCCGTAGTTGTAGTCGGTCGGATGCAGCGGCACGGCGCGGCGCATGGTCTCCAGGTCGTTGCGGCGGCCGCCCGAGGCGCAACTGTCGATGACCAGCTTCGGGTGCCGCTGCCGCAAGGCGTCCCAATAGGCCAGATAGCCCTGCACGTGCAGGTTCTCGGTCATGCCCTGGCGATCCGCCGCGTCGTTGCGCCGCCAGTAATCCAGCGGATCCATATTAAAATCCTGGCGGTACAGGTCGATGCCCTGCTCCGTCAGCGTGCGGTCCACGTGGTCGGTCAGCCACGTCCGGGCCTCGGAGTTGCCGAGGTTCAAGAGCGTGCCGCCCAGCAGCCACTCGGGATGGTTCTTCGCCAGCCACGTCCCGCCGGCCACGCGCTCTGGCTCGAACCAAACGAGCGTCTTGACGCCTTTGGCTCGCGCGTGATCGCTGATCGCGCGCAAGCCGCCCGGGAACCGCTTCAGGTCCGGTTCCCAAGTGCCGGTCTGCGGCCAGCCGTTGCACGGATACCAGCCGGCGTCCATCCACCAGAAGTCAATCGGCACGCGCTCCTCGACGTAGCGGTCGATGAAGTATTTTTGGTTCTCCTCGCTGGCGTCGCACATCTCGTTGAACTCCAACGACGTGTTGCCGGGCATGATGGGCGGCGGCAACTTGCCGTCGGCGGTCCGCGGCAGGTTGTGGGCGATCATCCAGCGTCGCCAAAGGTTCTGGGCGCGCTGGAGGTCGCCGCCTTCCCAGAAGAGCATCGCCATGAGCGGCGTGCGGATTTCCTCGCCGGGCCGCAACACGAGCCGTGTGAGTTCCTGACCGGCGACGATCCGCAGGCCGCGGTCGGCATCGCGCGCGAACGTGGCGGCCCACTGGCCGGGCCAGCCCACGGCCAGCATCAGCCCGCCGCCGGGCATCGTCAGGTTGTAGTAAGGGAAGGCATGATTGCTGCCCCGCCCGCCGGCCGGCGCGAAGCGGAGTTCGGTCTTGGGCTTGAGCAACTGTTCGAGCGGCTGATAGAGGTCCGGCGCGTAGGTGTCGCCCTTGTGGTGCTTCAACAGAAACTCGCCTTCCGGCCCGCGCTCGATCCGCGCGTCGAGCGCCTGGACGTTCGCCAGCAGGGGCGTATTCTCTTTCCCGGTGTTCTTGAAGTAGACAGTCCACTCGACCGCCGGAAAGCCGGCGTACTCGACGGCCACGCAGCGGACCTCCAGGCCGGTCTTGGCGTCGGTCCACACGAGCGTGTGCTGCGTGCGGCCGTTGGAGAGCTTGCCGCTTTCGCTCTTCCGCGGCCAGGCCGCCAGCAGTCTGCCCGACGGCTGTTCGCCGTAGACGAACGAGAACGCCAGGCTGTCGCCCGCGCCGAGCACACGGTCCTTGAGCCACTGCTCCCGCTTCTGCATTTCCCCGGGCAGGACCGGCCCGGCCGCCTCCGCGACGGCAACGGTCCAAACGAGTGCCGACAGCAGGCAGACAGCCAGTAACCGGATGCTTTGCGTGTGTCCCATGATTGACCTCGCTGGTAGAAGTGTGGTTGCCGGTACTACTGTAGGCGAAGTAAACGGGAAACTCCAGCGGCCGGCGTATCAGTGTGTGGCGGGGACTTCTGGCTGGGAACCGTGAAGCCTCCACCGGCCCCTGCCGGTGGGGCGATCGTGAGCGCATGTGCGTACAAGACACGGTCCGCTTGCCGGGCACGGTCGGACTAGCTACGATACTCAACAATACTCGATCGAAACAACGACTTCTGGTTTCAGTCAGATTGAATGGGGCCGCAAGGCAACAAACGGCAATGGCTGCCCAAATGAAGCGTGAAGTTACAATTGCCATCGAGGACGAAGGCATATCTTCACGCAAGATCACCAAGATAATCCGTTTGAAGGACGGGTTTGCCGTTGCAGTGCCATATCATAACGCCAACCGCGGCTGGTTACTCAAAATGCCGGTCGACTACAGCAAGACCGTGGGGGTCACGCCCGTCAACCAGATGATTCAGTACACGCTTGAAACCAAGGCCAAGCTGTCGTTTCATCTTAGCGGATTTGTTCACTTCTCCGGAAGAGGTGTGCGTTCTGGCTTTGACCCCGTTACAGGTGAAGTGAAAGGCTTGGGTCTCAAACTCAAATCGCCAGTACGAATCGTTACGGGAGGGCCTGCTTTTGCTCTAACGCTTTGGGGATTGGCTGACTTCCAGGAACTGGGCGATAAACGGAGTGATGTAGAGGTGTTCCAGAAGGGCGACTTCTACTTTCGAGGATCAGCCGACGCATGGCGCGGCTATGTCGTGGAAGGGTTCTTGATGCGATGGGAGGAGTCCGGCTCCGGAGTTACCAATCGCCTCGGACGAATGAGATGGGTTGGATCGCTTCCATACATATCGCCAATCTTCTTCCGGCACGAACTGCGCGTGATTGATCTGCCTGGACTAGGCTATTTCCTTGGGATCATGGTTTCTCGACTTCCTTTCGATGGTGGACTTGTAGCAGGGTCTGGATTCTGCTTGTCGGGGCCAAGTTCTTGCGGTTGCAACGACATTTGGCCAAAGACAATAATGGCAATCTATCCTTTTCCTGAAGACCTACCCCGTGAGGAAACCACGACTTTAGACTACCCTACATAACTACTGCTCACTGCCACGCGCACCGAGGTGATTCTCCTATGTTCCACCGCCAACTTCATTCCGCCCGCGCGATCGTGACCGGGGCCTCGAGCGGCATCGGGCGGGAGATCGTGCGCCAACTGGCGGCGGCGGGGGCCAAGGTCGTGGCCGTGGCGCGGCGGGAAGAACGGCTGCGGGAATTGGCCGAGGAAATTGAGAAAGCGGGCGGAACTGTGATCACCGTGGCCGGCGACGTGACCGATCCGCAGACGCGCCAACGGGCGATCGACGCGGCCCAAACCAACTTCGGCGGGCTCGACGTGCTGGTCAACAATGCCGGCATCGGCGCGATGGGGCTCTTCGAAACGGCCGCGCCCGAGCGGTTGCGGCGCGTGATGGAAGTCAACTTCTTCGCCCTGGTCGAAATGACGCGCCTGGCGTTGCCGCTGCTGAAGCAAGGCAACCGGCCGATCGTCGTCAACGTCAGTTCGATCCTCGGGCATCGCGGCGTGCCGCACAGCAGCGAGTATTCGGCCAGCAAGTTTGCCGTGCAGGGGTTCAGCGAATCGCTGCGCGCGGAGTTGACGCCGCAGAAGATCAATGTGCTGGTGGTCAGCCCCGGCACGACCGAGACCGAGTTCTTCGACCGCGTGATCGACCGGACCGGCGCGGCGAAATGGCCCGAGCACACGCCCGTCTCGGCCGCCGAAGTCGCGCGGCGAACGCTCCGCGCCATCCAGCGCGGGAAGCACGAGATCGTGCCTTACTTTTGGGGCAAGGTGCTGCTCTGGCTCAACCGCCTCTCGCCGCGGCTGGTCGATAAGCTGATGTCGCGGTACGTCTAATGTCCGCCGCAGCCCGGGCAGCCGCCACCGCGGGGGACGTTGGGGTTCTCGATGGCGAAGCCGCGGCCCATTGGGCCGTCGAGGAAATCGACGGTCGTGCCGTCGAGATAGAGGGCCATTTTCTTGGTCGTCACCACCGACACGCCGTGGTGCTCGTAGCGGGCGTCGGCCTTGGGGTCGAAGTCGGTGGCGAAGCCCAGCGAGTATTGCAGGCCCGAGCAACCGCCGCCGGCCACGCCCATGCGGAGCACGGCCCCCTCGCCCACTTGCTGGCTCTCCATGAATCGCTTGACTTCGCTCGCCGCCGCTTCGGTTAACGTAATTGCCATGAGTAGCATCATCTCCTGGTAGATCGAAGGACACGCACTTGCTTCATTATATGTCGCTGCATGGCCCGGGCAAAGGGGTGCGGGTGGGACGAGAGGGGAGAAGGGTGAGGGGAGATAGGCGAAGGGAGATGGGCGCCGTCTAGACCATCGTCCGCAATCGCGTCACGGCGGCGGCGATGGCGGCGATGACACGGTCCACTTCGGCGGCCGTGTTGAAGCGGCCCAGGCCGAAGCGGACACTTCCGCGCACCGCCTCGGGGCTGAGCCCCAACGCCCGCAGCACGTGGCTCGGCTCGGGATGGGCCGAGGTGCAGGCGCTGCCCGCGCTCAGGGCGACCTGCGGCATGGAGATCAGCAGCGACTCGCCGTCGATGCCCGCGAAACTGAGGTTCAGGTTGCCGG
>Ga0233425_10011576_pt1 | contig 10247 bp, 5 predicted proteins | sample Watercolumn_Towu_2_FD_181712 | JGI IMG/M metagenome (GOLD analysis project Ga0233425, IMG submission 181712) | Freshwater microbial communities from Lake Towuti, South Sulawesi, Indonesia - Watercolumn_Towuti2014_140_MG | ecosystem: Environmental > Aquatic > Freshwater > Lake | place: Indonesia... | reverse complement strand
GATGGCCTGAACCATCTTATAGGCGGGATAAGTCGGGAAAAGGGCATAACGATCATGATAGGCCTTGCGGAACCAGCGATTCAATTCATTATCGGGCGCAAAAACACCATGGGGTCCCCGGCCGCCCAGGATCGTTCCATCCGGGATTTGACTTCCCAGCCGAAACATGGCCGTTTCTCCAGCGGTCAAAACCACCGTACTTTTTTTAAACAAGCCCCTTGGAACGGCCTGCAAAACAAAGGCCTCCAGATCTCCTCCCCAGAAACTGGAATGCACGACATCGGCACCGCTGGAAAGGAGAGAGGAGATTTCAGCCCCATACTGACCGGCCATCAATTTCGGCATCTGGGAGACTACGATCTGGGTCCCGGGATTGATGGCCTTCATGGCCGCCTCGAAGTCATTCCAAGAATCCTGCCCCCAGGCATAATTCTGGTTGATCCCGGCGATTTTTTTGGTCTTCGGCTTATTTTCCATGACATAGAAAGCGGCAGCCACATTGTCCATGGTAGCATGGGCCCCGGTACGGAAGACGTATTTATAACTGCCGTCCTCAAAAATGCGCGGCGTGCCGGCATCAAAAATGATGGTCAGTTTTTTTAACTCTTCAGCCACGGGCGGAATGGCGATGGCGTCGCCGCTGGAAATGTATCCGATGACCAGATCGACATTCTGCCGTTGAACCAGATTGCGGAATTCGGTAACCTGTTTGGTGACGCCGCCCGCTTCATCAATAAAGACGAGTTCGATCGGAGCCCCGCCAAATCCTTTGGTGCCGTAGGGAGCAGGCACTAATTTGCCCTGGTTGAGGGTTTCCACCAGGACTTCGGCCCCGTTTCGAGCCGGCACCCCGAAGGGTCCGGCAGCCCCGCCGGAAAGAAAGGTGACGATACCGATTTTTATTGGTTTCTCTTCAGCGGCCATGGCCGAGAAGGTTAATCCCATGATCAAAAGAATAACCAGAGTGGACACCCCTAATAACTGTGGAAAAAGCCGAAGCCAAGATCCTTTTTTCCGTTTCATTTGATTACCTCCTGTACAGGCCCAACCCCTAGAAAGGGCTTGGGATGAATTACTTTGGGTTTTCGTTGGATTCAGGTTACTTTATTGCACGACTGGAATTCCGGATGACGGTGGGCGGATCACCTCCTTCGCCTTCGTTAAAAACCATATTAAAAACCGGATGGTTGGAATAACATAGCCTTTCCCCCATCCACCTGTTCTCTTCTTTAGCCGAGGTGCGGGTTTTAATTGAATTGCCAGAAACCGACTGGTTTGGATTTTTTTCTTAATCCGTCATGCCACGCCTGTGGCGTGACACCACCAGAGATGAAAATAGGCTCAGACGACTCCGAAGCCTATTTTCGTAGTAATCCGCCATGCCCCGCCTTTTGGGGCGTGGCACCACCAAAGATGAAAATGGCTTTGATTGACTCCGAAGCCTATTTTCGTAGTAATCCGCCATGCCCCGCCTTTTGGGGCGTGGCACCACGAAACATGAAAATATCGGAGGGCCTTGATTGGCCTCAAACTCTATTTTCGTAGTAAAGATAACAAAATATGTGCCAAAATATTTCTTATGCAATAACAGCCCCTTAGTAAAGACAGGCCCCCTCCTGGCTTTGCAAAATTGCACAGAAAATTCTCGGAACAAGTTCAGTTAATTTTTAACTAATGATAACAGATCGTTATATAATATTGCGAAAATGCAACAAGATGCAAAAATGCAAGATCTACTTTTTCCCGATACCGTAGCGGTGGATTTTTCTGGAAATGGTGGAAGGATTAACTCCTAATGAACGGGCCACTCCCTGGACTGTTTTATGTTTCTGGAGGGCCTCGGCAATGATTTTTTTCTCATATTCAGCCAGGGTCCCTTTGACATTGATCTGTCCCCGGGCCAAGAGGAACATGGGGGTTCCTTGTCGCAAGGAGGGCGGGACATCTTCCAGGGTGATGGTTTGTTTATCGCTCATCACCACCAGACCCTCGATGATATGGATCAACTCCCGGATGTTTCCAGGAAAAGAATAGGCGGACAAAACCTCATAGACTTCGGAGGAAAAAGTCCTTTTAGGTTCATTATTTTTGTTGAACTTTTTCAGGAAATGATTGACCAGGGGGATGATATCTTCCGGGCGTTCGCGTAGCGGCGGTATGGTTAAGGGCAGGGTGCTTAATCTGAAATAAAGGTCCTTGCGGAACACATTCTCGTCGGAAAGAGAGATCAGATCCTTATTGGTGGCGGCGATTAAACGGAAATCGATCTGTTTGCTCCGGGTGCTGCCCAATCGGGTGAGTTCTTTGTCTTCAATAATCCCCAAAAGTTTGACCTGTAAAAAAAGAGGCAGATCGGCGATTTCATCCAGGTAAACGGTCCCGCCGTGGGCCATTTCCAATAACCCGGCCTTTCCTTCACCCCTGGCCCCGGTAAAGGCCCCTTTCTCATAACCGAACAACTCACTCTCCAGGAGATTTTCAGGGATGGCCCCGCAGTTGATCTTGACAAAATTGGCCTCTTTCCGGGGACTGGCCTGATGGATAAACCGGGCCAGCAGGTCCTTGCCCACTCCCGATTCTCCGCCCAAGAGAACGGCCGAATCCACCCTGGCCATCTTCAAGGCCTTTTGGAGGACCTGGCGCATGGCCTCACTTTTGATGACCAACTCCTGTTCGGCCTGGATCAGATATCCCTGTTCAATCAACTGATCCTGGTAGCGTTTGGTCAGTTGTTTGCTTTCCTCCACCTCCATTTTGAGCTGATTCAACTCCGTCAGGTCTCTCACATTGGTGACGACCCGGATCATCTGCCGGTTATCATCAAAGATCGGGTTCCCGGTGACCATGACCGTTTTCCCGCCTTTAATATGCTGCATGATGGTCTTAGGGCGGTGGTCTTTGATGACCTCCAGGGTGACCGAAGAATCAAAAAAACCGGAAGCCACCAGATCATCGGTCCTCTTGCCGATCAAATCCTCTCGTTTCAAACCGGTGATCCGTTCATAGGCCTGGTTTACCCGTAAGGTTTTGGATCGACCGTCAGTGATATAGAGACCGTCATAAGAGGATTCGATAATGGCATCCAGTTCCTCATTCAACCGCTTAAAGGATTCCAGTTCCGAACTGACTTTTTCATATTCCGAGATGTCTTGAAAAATGCTCATGACCCCCACCACCTTCCCGTCGATAAATAGGGGGGTGCGGTTGGCGATGATCGTCGAATCACCGATGGAGATCTTTTTGGCGATTTGCGGTTGACCGGTGCGGATAATGTCCTGCATATCCTTCCACGGTTCCGGATTGATTTCTTTGATCAGCCGATTAGTCAAATCCTTTTCCTGAATCCCCAGGACCTTTCTGGCCGCTTCATTGTAAATTTGAATAGCCCCTTTTCGATTGACAATAACGATCCCGTTATACGCCATATCAAAAAGGGGGGCCAATTTTTTTAGATGCTCTGCCCAGGGTTCTTTGTTAGGTGCTTTTGGGGTCATCGGCTATTACTAAAAAGACGTTAAAAATGATAAAGACGTCACCCCGGCGAACAGGTTGTCTCATAATCTCTAGAAGTGCCCTTAAAGCCTTCATTCCGGCAAAAACCGAAATCCAGCTATTGAAGGTTATTTAAAAACGAGACCAATACAATTCCTTTACAGCAAGGTCGATTTCATCAGCCCCAAATTCACCTTCTTTAACAGGCGCATCATATTGTTTAACTGGACCTCCACCGTGCCTTCATAAATCTCAATAATCCGATTGTCGCGATAGCGCCGTTCCACTTCCTGTTCCAGAAAATAGCCGTACCCGCCGAAGACGGAAATGGTTTCGTCTATGATCATCTTGGCCGTTTCCGGCACATGGTGTTTGATCATAGAGGTATAGAGCGGCATGAGCGAAGCCATCTGCTTGGAGTGCTGATCGGAGAGCCAGGCGGTATAATAGGTCAGCCACTTGATGGACTGGATCTGGCTCCATAAGCGACTCATCCGGTGACCGATGGCCTGGAAATCGATCAGGGGTTTGTTGAACTGTTTTCGCACCCGGCTGTGATTCAAGGCCTTTAAGAAGGCCCCCTCGGCGTTTCCCAGGGCCTGGGCCCCGATTTCTATGCGGCTTTCATTCAGGAAATCGAGGACGTTCAACAAGCCGCGCCCCCGTTCCCCGATCAGGTTTTCCTTGGGCACTTTGAGATCATGAAAAACCAGTTCGCCGCTGGAGGTCATCCTTAGGCCCATCTTATTATGAATTTCATTGATCTCCAGTCTGCCGTCCAGCCAGGTGGAGGGTTCTTTTTCGACGACGATGGTGCTCATCCCCTTTCCCGAGCCGGCCTCCGGATCATCCTGGGCCAGGACAATAAAGAAATCGGCATACCCGGCATTGGTGGTAAAAATTTTCGTGCCGTTGAGCACATAACCATCGGCAGTTTCCTTGAGGGTGGTCTCCATCCGAGTCAGGTCGCTGCCGTGATCCGGTTCGGTGAAGGAGACGGCTGAAATCCATTCCCCTTTGGTCAAGGGTGAGAGGTATTTTTGGTGCTGTTCCGCTGTTCCAAAGATCTTCAGGATCTTGGCCGGCAAAAAGGCCAGATGGATGGCCATGCCCAGGCCCGAATCGGCCTTGCAGAACTCTTCGATGACCAGGACATTTTCGGTCACCCCCATGCCGCCCCCGCCGATCTCCTCCGGGTAATCCAGCCCAATAAAGCCCAATTGTCCGGCTTTTTGATAGAGTTCTCTGGGAAAGCGATGGTTGAGTTCACACTCCTGGGCGACTTCCGGTAAAAATTCCCCTTGGGCAAATTCCGCCGCCGCCTTTTTGATGTCTTGTTGTACCTTGCTTAACGAAAAGTCCATAACACGAATCCTCCAAAAGAAGCCGGCTGGCGCTAGCGCCCGGCCAGCCCGTTTTTTATGAGTTGTCTTCCGATGATAATCTGCTGGATCTGGTTCGATCCTTCAAAAATCTGGGTTAATTTGGCATCTCGAAACATCCGTTCCACGGGGTAATCCTTGGTATACCCATAGCCGCCTAAAATCTGGACCATATCCGTGGTGATCTTCATGGCCGCATCACTGCAAAAGCTTTTGGCCATGGAGGAAAGGACCGTATCGGTCTGGCCGGCATCGAAGGCCTGGGCCGCCCGTTCTACCAGACCTCGGCCGGCTTCGATCAGGGTATAGGCCTCGGCCAGGGTAAACTGAATGGTCTGATGGCTGATCAAGGGGACCCCGAAAGTCTGTCGTTGTCTGGCATAATCCAGGGCGAAGGCCAGTGCCCCTTCAGCGATACCCAGGGCCAGGGCCCCAACGGCCGGACGGGACATGTCAAAATCCTTCATCGCCAGGATGAAGCCTCCTCCCGGATTTCCCAAGACATTCTCGTGCGGCACTTCCACATCTTCGAGGATCACCTCGGTGGTATTGCTGCCCCTAAAACCGCATTTGTCCTCAACTTTACCAATGGTCAGGCCCTTCTGCTGTCGCTCCACCAGAAAGAAGGTCGGCTCCTTTCCGTCGATTTTGGCCAGGACCGAATAGAGACCGGCCACCCCGCCGTTTGTGGCAAAGGCCTTCCGGCCGTTGAGGATATAGGTGTCGCCTTTTTTCTCGGCTCGGGTGCTGATATTGGCCACATCCGATCCGGCCCCCGGCTCGGTGACCAGGTAGGCGATGAGCCTTCTCTCTTCGGACAGCATGGGAAAATATTTTTTGTGCTGTTCAGCATTCCCGCCCTTGATTAAAGGGAAGCTGCCCACGGCCTGAATAAGGGGGAGGACGGCCGAAGCCGCACAGGCTTTGGCAATCTCTTCAATGCACAGACAAAGGGTGGAACAGGGCGAATCCTTAAGCCCGCCGTATTCCTCCGGAAGCATAATTTGCATGATCCCCAGGTCCCAAAAGAGGGCGGCAATCTCCCAGTTGAATTCTCCTTTTTGGTCCGTCTCGGCGGCCACCGGAGCAATCTTCTCTTTAACCGCCCGTTTGAGATTTGCTAAAAGGATTCTTTGTTCTTCTCTCAATTCATTCATGCATCCTCTTCCTCTTATCTTAACTCCTCCCCATTGTTTGTTATCATTTCATCCCCTCATCTGCCGAAATTCTCATCCTAAGGGGAAGAAGGATCTGCAAGCCCTAGGCACCCAATTAGGAGGCGGGACGGGAAAGATGGGGAAGGCAAGGTGAAAAATTGCCAAAGGCATTTCCGGGTTGTCTCTGGCCTCTCCGTAACCTCTGGTCCTGGGGAGTTCCCTTATAATATTCTCCGCCGCCTGTCAACGCTTTAGTTGTTCCCGGTCGACTCTTTATCTGCGGAGGATCACGAGCTTTTTTGACCAGACAGGCGATAGGGGCTCCTCTTTTTCTTCTTGACCCCCCTTTTTCTTACCTCTATAATTACCTAGGACGAGTAAGATTTCGGGAGGGAATATGATCAACTTAAAAAAGATGATCATTGAAGAATTTCTTGCGGAACTGGATAAGGCCTACAAACGAACCTACGGCCTGATTAAACCGGATTATGGGAGTGTTCTTGTCTGGGTCGGAAATCTTTCTCTCGAGCTCATCGGCAATTCCGATGCCCTGTATCATGATGTCGATCATACCATGATGGTCACACTGGCCGGGCAAGACATCTTAATCGGGAAGCATTTGACTGAAGGCGGTGTTTCCCCGGAAGATTGGCTCCATTTCATGATCGCCCTGCTTTGTCACGATATCGGTTATGTGAAATGGATATGCCAAGAGGATAAAGAAGGATTCTTCGCCACCGGAATAGGAGGGCAAGTGGTAAAGATCCCCGAAGGTGGGACGGATGCCGCACTCACTCCTTATCATGTGGATCGCGGCAAACTTTTTATTCGGGAACGATTTGGCAGAGAATTGTTGGTTGATGTGGATACGGAGCGGATAAATTCGTTTATCGAAATGACAAGGTTCCCGGTGCCGGGCGAAGAGATCTATCGAGAGACTCAAGGGTTTGGGGGGCTATTACGAGCCGCTGATTTTATCGGTCAGTTAGGTGACCCTTATTATTTAAACAAAATTCCGGCCCTTTTCTACGAGTTTGAAGAGACGGGAATCAATCAACAGATCGGCTACCTTTGCCCGGGGGATATGAGGGCTCAATATGCCAAATTTTTCTGGAAAACTATCAGTCCCTTCATCCAGGAGGCCTTAATCTATCTTCGGGCGACTTTGGATGGAAGACAGTGGATTGCCAACCTCTATTCGCATTTGTTTTCCGTCGAACACGATTATCCTTTCTGAGCAGCCGATGAATTAATTGGGAAATGGAGCCTTCGGAAGTGATGGACGCTCTTGATTGATCACTGAAAAGAACCAGTCAATTATTTTTGCAATGAACTCCTTTTGGGGGAGGTTAAAATGGGTTTTACTCTATCATTAACCGGGAAAGGAATTCGGCGGACCGTTTTGGTTTTTTTCGCCCTCTCCTGCATCCTGCCAATCCTCCTGGTCTTGACCATTGTCTTTTATTATGTCCTTCCGGTTTTAGATTCCAGCCAAACAGCCCTCCTCCATGATGCCTTTTCGTATGGCCTTTTAGCCCTGTTCATGATTCCGAGTATGGGTTTTTTCTTAATGTCCCGTTGGGTCGGTTCCTTGGAAGAATTCTCGGAAGGACTAAAATCGAAAATAGCCGGTTTGACCGGCCGCGATTCGGCCATCCCTTTGGAGAATGAGATTGCCGCTTTAGAGTTTGTTTTTCACGAACTTGAGGTAACGACTGAACAGCTCAAGAATGAAAACGCCGAACGCAGTCGGGCCGAGAAGGAATTGCAGAAAATCACCGAACAATATCACAGCTTAATAACAAATATTCCCATTGGAATTTACCGGACCAGGCTTGATTCTCAGGGACAATTTATCATGGCGAATCCGGCCCTTGCCAATATGTTCGGTTATGAGTCCGTCGAAGATTTTCTGAAGATCGGCGTTTCGGGTTTGTATCTTAATCCAAAGCGGTGGGAAGAATTTACCCATGACTTTATCCTTCAAGATAAGGCTGTCAGCGAAGAGCTGCCTTTAAAGAAGAAAGACGGCACGATCGTCTGGGGAGCCGTTACCATAAAGCGTTCTCGAGATGAAATGGTCGAATACCTTGACGGGACGATCGAAGACATCACTCAACGCAAAAAAGCCGAGGAAGCCTTAAAGAAGAGTGAAAAAGTGTATCGCTCCTTTGCCCAGATCGGAATGGCCTTAACGGCAGAGAAAGACATTAATAAATTGTTGGAAATGATCGTTGAAAGCGCCCGGGAACTCTCACACGCCGATGCCGGAACGCTTTATATTCTGGATGAAGAGGAAAAATGCCTCCGTTTTGAGATCCTTCAGAATGATACCTTGAAGATAAAGATTGGTGGAACGAGCGGCATAAAGGTGTCCTTGCCGAATGTCCCTCTTTATCTTGAGGGACAACCCAATTATTCAAACGTTTCTTCTTATGTCGCCCTTAGCGGCCAAACGGTCAACATAGAAAATGTTTATGAAGTCGAGGGATTTGATTTCACCGGACCGATCAATTATGATCGGGAAACAGGATATCACTCCAAGTCCATGCTGGTCGTGCCGATGAAAAATCATGAGAATCGCATCATCGGCGTCCTCCAATTATTAAATGCCCAGGAATCAAAATCCGCCAAAGTCGTGGCTTTTTCCAATGAATTTGTTGATCTGATTTCTTCTTTGGCTTCCCAAGCCGCTGTGGCCTTGACCAACGCGACGTTGATTAATGACCTCGACAATCTGTTGAACGCTTTTATAAAAAGTATTGCCACGGCCATTGATGAAAAATCACCCTATACCGGAGGTCATATCAAAAGGGTGGTTGAAATAACAAATCTCATTGCCGAAAAAATAAATGAGAGCGAGGAGGAGCCGTTTAAAGAAACCCGTTTCAGTCCGGACGAATTGGCTGAGTTAAGGATGGCGGCCTGGATGCACGATGTGGGTAAGATCGCCACCCCGGAACATGTGGTAGATAAAGCCACCAAACTGGCCAGTATCTTTGACCGCATCGAATTAGTCACCATGCGGTTTGCCTTAATAGAAAAACTACAGGAAATAGATTTTATAACCAGAAAAATCGAACTGTTGAAAGAAGGGAAGGAAGACCGGCAGCTTTTCGAAGCAATGGAGCAGGATTTTGAAAATGAAAAAAATGATCTGAAAAACGATTTGGAATTTTTAAGTGGGATTAATAAGACGGGAGATTTTCTTGGAGATGAAAAATTTGAACGTATAAAACGGATAGGGCAAAAACAATTTATCTTCAACGGTCAGGGCTATTCGTACCTTACACCAGACGAAATCGAGAATCTGGCCATCCGCAAAGGAACCCTGACCGAGAAGGAACGCCTGATTATCGAAGATCACTCCCGGATAACCATGAAAATCTTAGGTCAGCTCCCCTTTCCCAGGAAACTGGCCGGTGTTCCTCGATATGCCGGTGAGCATCATGAGAAACTGGATGGCTCGGGATATCATCGAAGGGTTGAGGAAAAGGATCTGCCTATCCAATCTCGGATCATCGCCTTTGCCGATATCTTTGAGGCCCTGACGGCCAAGGACCGCCCCTACAGAAAGCCGATGCAGTTGTCTCAGGTCATCAAAATCCTGACCTTTATGAAAAAAGACCGGCATATCGACTCCGATATTTATAACCTGTTTATTAAAAAAGACCTGGTGTTAGCCTATGCGGAAAAGGAAATGTCCGTCGATCAAATTGATCAATTCGAAACAGGGATTGGTTGACCTCAGCGGAGAAGTAAAACGAACCGCTTCTTCCAAGGAATTTAGCTCTGTTCGAAAGGGAGGCTAATCAGGGCCACGGTCGGTTCGGCAACGCCTTGCTGTTTTCTCTGCTCTTTTCCCTTATTCGTCGCCGAGGACATCGGGTAAAAGTCTTACCGGGGTCGGTCTAGGCCAGCCAGCGCTTGCGGCGTTTGTAGTGTTTCACGTCCCGGTAACTTTTTTTGCCCACTTCGGTCAGGCCCAGATAAAATTCTTTGATGTCGGCATTGTCCCGGAGTTTCTCCACCGTATCATCCAGAACAATTCGACCATTTTCCATGACATAACCATGATGGGCGATACTGAGGGCCAGACGGGCATTTTGTTCCACCAGCAGGATGGTGACGCCTCTTTCCTGATTAATCCGCTTGATGATATCGAAGATCTCGGCCACGAGCAAAGGGGCCAGCCCCATGGAGGGCTCATCGAGAA
>Ga0233425_10011575_pt1 | contig 10250 bp, 12 predicted proteins | sample Watercolumn_Towu_2_FD_181712 | JGI IMG/M metagenome (GOLD analysis project Ga0233425, IMG submission 181712) | Freshwater microbial communities from Lake Towuti, South Sulawesi, Indonesia - Watercolumn_Towuti2014_140_MG | ecosystem: Environmental > Aquatic > Freshwater > Lake | place... | reverse complement strand
TAATTGAACCAATGGCGCCACAAAACTGCTGAATAACACCACTGCCTCGCCAGCAGACCGCAACTGCTGCAGAAGGCTTAAGGCAGCCGGCAATTTCTGCAAAGCGGTTAGACGTCGCATTGCCGTAAGCAAAGCCAAAGTTTCTGCATCAGAACGCACTAAACCCGCAGCCACCCTTTGCCGATAGTTATCGACCCGTTGCTGCAGGGCTTGATCCAAGTGTTTCTGCTGGGAAACAGCCAGCACTACGGGGCGAAAACAACGCAACTTTGGTGGTAGATCAAGGCAATCCGCTTTGCGCCGAAACAACAATTGCGGTCGCAATAGCCTTTGCAATTCCTCTAGGCGGCTTGCCCCCTGGCAATCCCACACCATCCGGCTCCCCGCCTGGCGCCAATGGCCATTACAAAACAACTCCTCATAGGCGCGGCGATCCCGGGCTAACGGATGGCCAATTGCCATCAATAGGGGTAAAAGCTGGATTGGGCGGCCGTTTTTAATTGGGGTGCCAGTGAGCAGCCACACCGCCCTTATTCGGGGGTGGCGAGCCAAACGCAATAAAGCCTCACTGCGTTTGGTGTTTAGGTTTTGGGCAAAGTGGGCTTCATCCACCAACATCACTACCCCAGCTGGGGGAAATTCCTCTGGCAATCGAGCCCAACTGATCAATTCTGGAGCCAGCTCAAGGCTCAAGGCTTCCCGGCGCCAATGGTCGTGTAGAGCAACTGGTGCCACCACCAAAAGCCGCGAATCACTGCAACGCAGCAAAGAACGGGCAGCAGCCAGGGCGGTGAGGGTTTTACCCAAACCCATCTCATCCGCCAACACAGCCCCCCTTCGAGCTAATAACCAACGCACACCAGCCCTCTGGTGACGCAGCAGGAGGCGGCCATCGCTAAGGGGAGCCGTTAAGTTCGCTGCAGCAACCAAACTGGAATGGTCTGGTAGGGGAGGGAGGGGATGGACTGCCGCTTGAAGCCAAGCTTCCAAGTCAGCATTTATGGGGAAATGCTCACCAAATTTCTCTTTTAGAAGTTGGGCGGCTTCAAAGGGAAATATCCAACCCTTATGGCGGGCTTGCCAATTCCCCCGTGGCCGAATTCGACGCAGTTGCGCGACAGTAACAGGATCGAAGGGGCAACGAAAACAAATGTCGCCGGCAGCTGTTAAGAAAATACCGTTATCCACAACCTGCTGGGGCAAGATTAAATTTAAGGCACCTCAAGCGATGCACAAGGGCTGATAAAAAAACCCTGGCAAGATAGGGGTACTGCAGTTTTCAACACATTGACATGGGGCTTCTTAGCCTCACACTTGAGGCATATCCGGGGGTTTCGGATGCATGCGAGCGATGCGGTGTTCCTCGAGGAACTGTGTCCCAAGCTTCGAGTGCGCCATTGGCGCCAATCGCTCCATGAACACACTCAAAGATGTTGCATCTACTGCGGCAAACCTTCTGAATCAATTGATCACGTTCTTCCGCGCAGCCGAGGTGGACTAAGCGTTACGGAGAATTGCGTACCCTCCTGCCTCTCATGCAATGGCCACAAAAGTGATTCCGATGCATTTCAGTGGTATCGCCGCCAACGTTTCTACGATCCCCGCCGGGCCATGGCAATTAGGGCATGGTTAGATGGGGATTTACGCCTAGCTGTTCGTTTATTGCAGTGGGCAAATCCAAATTTAACCGCACAAACAACCGCTAGCAATCAAATTCGCCGCGAAGCAAACTTGAATCTCCAGGCGGCTTAGGTGCAGGATTAAGCAAAATTCACCAAACCCTACAGGCAGCCGCACTGCTGTATTGCAAACAGATTTGCTCTTGTAGCTGGGGTTGTTCCGGCAGGATTAATCCAGTCATGGCAATCACAGCCGTCAGGATGGAAGGAGCTAGGCAACGCTTAGCCAGATTGCCACAGGGGCGCACCCGCAAGGAGGACTGAATCATGGAACGCACGTACCAATGAATACGAGTACAGATGTACCTACAGATCAAAAGATTGTCAAGTTTTTGGTGATCGGCGGTGGCTACAGCGGCAAACGCCTAGTAGCTGAACTCCAACGTCAGGGGGTGGAGGTATTGGTAACCAGTCGCCAGAAGTCTGGGGAAGCATCCCAGTTGGTTTTCAATAGTGAAACCGATGATCTACCCCCCCTAAACCAGCTAACTGGCATCACCCATCTGGTGAGTACGGTGCCACCGGATGCCAATGGCAGTGACCCCTGCCTACGGTGCCTGGGATCAATTCTGGCTACCTTGCCACTGCGCTGGGTGGGTTACCTATCCAGCACGGGGGTTTATGGCAACACCTCAGGGGGCTGGGTTGATGAGCAAAGCGCTCCAGCTCTACCGCTTCAAGATCGCAGTGCCGCTCGGCTGGCCTGCGAAGAAGCTTGGCAAGCACAGGGGTTTCCCTTGCAGATATTTCGCTTGCCAGGTATCTACGGCCCAAATCGCAATCCCCTTGGGCCCTTAAGCCGCGGCCTTGGCAAATTGGTACACAAACCTGGCCAGGTGTTTGGCCGTATTCATGTAGACGACATTGTTGGTGCCCTTTTGCATTGCCTCTCCTTACCAAAAGTGCAACAACCAAACTTGATCAATGTGGTTGATCACCTGCCGGCTCCAAGCAGTAACACCTGGGGCTACGCCGCCCATTTATTGGGCTGCCAACTACCCAACTTTCAAAGTTTCGCCAGCATCGAAGCGGAGCTCAGCCCGATGGCAAAGAGTTTTTGGCAAGAAAACCGCAGGGTTAGCAACCAGTTACTCACCAAACAACTCGGCTACAAATTGAAATACCCCACCTATCGCGAGGGCCTACAGGCCTGCTTTAAGGAGGAGGGGTTTTGCCGCCAGGGTTAGTCACTGGATTGGCTTTTTGCTGCAGGTCTTTCCCTAAGCGATCCCAACGAATTTCAAGCCAGCCACGCTGAACCCCAAACCCAAAACCAAACAGCAAACCAGCTAGGAGAAGCAGGCGAATCATGGGGACGGATTAAAAAGTGTGCTTTAAATAACTGCAGAAATTAACAGCTTATAGTGTTCTTAACCCGTGCTCTGCATACTAAAAACTTAGGTTTTATTGGGATGGCTAGATACGAATGCCTAATCAGAGCAGTGGTTGCAAATATATATTTGCTCCCATCTGCTACCAAAGCACTTGAGAGTAATGGCTTTAAGGTTAGATCTGCCTACGGCGATTACGTGAGCCTCACTGAATCAAAATCAGTGCAGCGATTGCGTGATCGGGTAACGGTTCAAATCGATCAAAACCAAAACCCAGCTGGCCTAATTGAATTGCAGTGTGTTGTAAGCAACGAAGCTATAGCCACAAGCCAAACCAACCCCTGCCGCGATACGTTTGAATTGTTAGTGCAAATTTTTAGTGGCATGGCAGGAGTGGAAGTGAATTGCCCCGTATTGCAATAGCCCTAGGGGATCCAGCTGGGATAGGCCTCGAGGTGGTGCTCAAGGCAATCAAACAAATACGGCACGAAAACACAAATTTTGATCCCCTTTTGGTGGGTTGTCGCCATTGGCTTGAGCAGAGCTACACCCAACTCTCGGCACATTCGAAAACCTGCCTTGCTTCTCCCTTTGAACTGGATGTGTTGCACATACCCCTTGATTATTCCGTTGTGCCAGGTTCTGCAAATAGCAAAACCGGTGCCGCCAGTTTCAATTGGTTAACTGCCGCCACTGCCGCTGTGCTTCAAGGCAAATGCAACACACTTTGTACCGCCCCAATTTCAAAACACGCTTGGCATGCCGCCGGCCATCGCTATCCAGGCCAAACAGAACGGCTAGCTGAACTCTGCGGTGGCAGCGATGCAGCAATGCTTTTCACAGCCCGTTCACCCCATAACGGCTGGAGATTTAATACCTTGCTGGCAACTACCCATATCCCGCTTGGTAAAGTATCTGAAACTTTAAATACAAAATTATTAAACAAACGACTAAATCAATTGCATAATTTTTGCCTACGGTTTAATGAGTCACCAAAATTAGCAGTAGCTGGTTTAAATCCCCACGCTGGTGAAGAAGGGGAGCTTGGTTCAGAGGAACAGGAATGGATTAAACCCCTACTTGATAAATTGCGCAATCAAACTAAGAGGGGTGGCTTAGGTTTTAAGCTGGATGGCCCCCTACCACCGGATAGCTGTTGGCTTGGGGCCAGCAAAGCATGGCACAATCCAAATACTACGAGATCAATACCGGAAGCAATCGATGGCTATTTAGCTCTTTATCACGATCAGGGCTTGATCCCAACAAAATTATTAGCATTTGATCAAGCGGTAAATACAACTCTTGGCTTACCTTTTCTACGCACATCTCCAGACCATGGCACTGCCTTTGATATCGCAGGTAGAGGTATTGCCAGAGCTGAAAGTATGGTGGCTGCAATTAATACTGCCCTAGAATTAGGCTGATCTAATAGCTTTAGGCAGGTTTTAACAGCATTAGTACCTGATTAAATTCAACCGGGGTGCCGTTTGCAACTAAAATTTCAACAACTTCGCCCGCTTGTTCAGCTTCTAATTCATTCATTAGCTTCATCGCTTCAAGGATACAAATGGTTTGTCCCACATTTACCTTGCTACCAATTTGTACAAATGCAGCTTCCCCTGGCCCTGGCGAACTGTAAAAAGTACCCACCATGGGGGCGAGTACTTCCACCAAATCGCTGCGGTTTGCAGGAGCCGCTGGTGGGGGCGGGGCTGGGGTGGCAGCTGCCGCGGGAGTTTGTGGGGTGGTTGGGGCAACCGCTGGCGCCATGGGGCTTGGGGAAACGGCAGGCAGATTGCGACGCACCTCAAGCCGAAAATCATCGCCTTCAAGCTTGAATTCTTGGATATCGCTAGTGGATAGAAAATCCAGCAATGAGCGCAATTCCTTTTGATCCATTTCCATCACCCTCAAGACTCCCGACCGAGATAGCTATCAGAGCGGGTATCGATTTTGATTTTCTCACCAATGGTGATGAATAGGGGCACCATCACTTGGGCTCCAGTTTCCACAATGGCTGGTTTTGTGCCACCCGTTGCCGTATCGCCCTTAACTCCCGGATCGGTTTGGGTAACTTCCAGCACTACGGAATTTGGCAGTTCCACCTCGATCGGTTTGCCATTCCAGGTAACTACGTTCACCTCCATGCCCTCTTTTAAATACTTCTTGCCATCACCAATCTGTTTTGCCGTGAGACGGGTTTCTTCAAAACTGGCCATGTCCATAAACACAAATTCCTCAGCCTCCATATAGGTGTGCTGCAGGGTGGATTTTTCTAAAAGCGCGGAGGCCACCATCTCGCCAGCCCTAAAGGTTTTTTCCACAACGTTGCCGCTTTGGGCTGATTTCAACTTGGTACGAACAAAGGCGGAACCCTTGCCAGGTTTCACATGGAGGAACTCCACCACACGCCATACCTGACCATCCAGCTCAATTGTGGTGCCGGTGCGGAAGTCGTTGCTGGAGATCATTCCGGCTTAAAGAATTGAGGCGGATTGTACGGTGGTCTGCGCTACGGAAGCAGCAGCAATGCCCAGCACCCTGATTTCGATGCTGTTGGCCTTGGTTCTGGCCTGCGGCTTAACCCTATGCAATTCAACCGCCGCCTTTGCTGCCTTGCCACCGGGTAATGCCGTTACCGATCCTGCAGCGATCTTGAGGGATTCCCTGCCAGCGCAACAGGGGGATCTCCAGGAACTTCAACATCGGCTTGAGGGCACCAGTAATGATCTAAGGGCTCGCCGATGGAGCGGCATTCAGCAGGCCTGTGAGCGCTCGATCAAGCAATTGAATCAGAAACAGGCGCGAATCCTTAACGATTTACCCGCAGATAAACAAGAAACTGCCCAGCAAGAAATAAACCAATTGCAACAACAACTCGAGAATCTCTGCAACATAAGCGCCAGCCAAGATCGTGATGATTTTTTGATGCAAAGAAGGGAGGTGCTATCGAGCATCGGCCGCATTGAGGCCCTAGCCGTTGCAGATTTCCCCTATGCGATTCCAGAGGAATTCAAAGATCTCCCCAGGTTGCTTGGCCGGGCCAGCGTTGAAATTCGCACCAATAAGGGCAACCTCACCGCCGTGGTTGATGGCTATAACGCCCCCCTAACCGCCGGCGCCTTTATCGATCTTGTTCAACGCGGTTTCTACAACGGTTTACCTTTCAACCGGGCAGAAGACTTTTACGTGCTACAAACCGGCGATCCCAGCGGTCCCGCCACTGGCTTCATCGCCCCAGGTAGCAAAACAGATAGACAGGTGCCATTGGAAATAATGGTGCCAGGTGAAAAAACGCCTCAATACAACAAAACATTTGAAGATTTAGGTTTATTTAAAACCACCCCTGTTTTGCCTTTTGCCACCCTCGGCACCTTGGGTTGGGCCCATTCCGATCAATCCCTAAGCGATGGATCATCACAATTTTTCTTCTTTCTTTATGAAGCTGAATTAACACCTGCTGGGTTGAATTTGGTAGATGGTCGCTATGCCGTTTTTGGCTATGTGGTGGATGGTTTTGATGTGCTGGAAGAACTGGGGGTAGACGATAAAATCGAATCTATTAAGTTAATTAGTGGAGCTGAAAACTTGCAAGCCCATGGCTGATCTGGCCGAACTGGGGGAAGCGGAATTAATCGCCCAACTCAGTTTTTTTGCGCCAGCAAATCAATTTAATGATGATGCAGCCCTGCTGGGCCTAGATCAAAAGCTGCAAAGGGTCATCAGCACTGATGCCCTCGTTGAAGGGGTGCACTTTTCCAATGCCACCACCCCTGGTTTCAGTGTGGGTTGGCGTGCGGCGGCAGCAAATCTTTCCGATCTGGCCGCCATGGGTTGCCTGGAGGTGGAGGGAATAACGGTTGCGTTAGCTGCCCCGGGCCACACCTCTATGCCCTGGATTAAAGAGGTATACCAAGGGCTTTCCGCATTGCTAAAAAACCATGGTGGCCTGTTGTTAGGTGGTGATTGCAGCCAAGCACCAGTGGTGATGTTGGCTATCACGGCAATCGGCAAGGTGGCAGGAGATCGGCTGATTCGACGAGGTGATGGCAAAGCAGGTGATCACCTTGTAATTTCTGGCCCCCATGGCTTAAGCGCCCTAGGGCTAAAGCTGCTGCAAGATCCCAACGATCCAAGCTTGCTGCAGTTGGATGAATCCATACGCCATAAAGCGATTAAGGCCCATCAATTACCGGAACCAAGGTTTGATGCTGTGGCAGCTTTGCATCGCAGCAAACCTGCTGACATGCCATGGCGAGTAGCTGGAACAGATAGCAGCGATGGTTTGCGCCGCAGCTTGGAGCTGATTGGCAATGCCTGCGGCCACCAGCCCATCCTTGCTGAACCTTTTGAACTGGTGGAGGGTTGTTGCCTTAACAGCGGCCTTGATGGTGGGGAGGATTTCCAATTGGTTTTAGCCCTTGAAAGCCCCTGGGCGAAAAAATTTGTTGAACAACTTCCAGGGGCGCAATGGATCGGCTGGCTTGGTGAAAACCCCGGCCCCCCCTGCTGGGCAAACACAAAAAAACCCTTGCTTCCCGGCAACAGTTTTGAGCATTTCAACAGAACTTAATCCTTAAGTTCAAAATCAAACCCACTTAGCGGCTACTACCTCGGCAAGATCAACCACCCGCTGGCTGTAACCCCATTCGTTGTCGTACCAGGAGATCACCTTCACCATGTTGTCTCCCATCACCAAGGTGAGTTCTGAATCAACAATTGTGGATTCATCCGTGCCGGCATGGTCAGAAGACACCAGGGGTAAATCTGAATATTTAATAATCCCTTTCATCGCACCTTCAGATGCAGACTTAAGAGCGCCGTTCACCTCTTCTTTACTGGTGGCGCGAGATACCTCCAAAACCATATCCACTACAGACACATTTGGGGTGGGGACCCGCAGGGCGATACCACTCAATTTGCCTTTCATTGGTGGATATACCAACGCAACCGCCTTAGCCGCACCGGTGGAGGTGGGCACGATATTGATCGCTGCGGCTCTAGCCCGACGAAGATCCCGATGGGAGGCATCAAGGATGCGTTGATCGCCTGTGTAACTATGGGTAGTGGTCATGGTGCCCTTAACGATGCCGAAGGTTTGATCCAGCACCTTCACCAGAGGGGCCATGCAGTTTGTGGTGCAACTGGCGTTGCTGATGATGTCGAAATCTTCATGGCGATACTGATCAGCGTTTACTCCCACCACAAAGGTGCCAACTCCTTCACCTTTGCCAGGCGCAGTGATCAAAACCTTTTTCGCCCCAGCTTGGATGTGCTTGCCGGCGCCGGCTTGATCCACAAAAACACCTGTGGCTTCAATTACTAGATCAACTCCCCAATCTTTCCAGGGCAGGTTGAGGGGATTGCGATCTGAGAAGCACTTAATCGCCTTGCCATTAACAATAATTGTGTCTTCGGTGTAGCTAATTTCTGCATCTCGAATCCGACCCAACATTGAGTCGTAGGTGAGCAAATGGGCGTTGGTTTTGGGATCTGAAGTGTCGTTAAGACCCATCACTTCGATCCCGGTGTTGGCACCTCGGCTCAGCCAGCAGCGCATGAAGTTGCGCCCAATTCGGCCAAATCCGTTAATGGCAACACGAAGGGTCATGGTAGTTCTGAGAGAATCCCTGTATGAAAGGAATTTGGCAGCAAATCATACAGACCTAAAGAAGTTTTCGCATCAATTCCCAAGACAGCCCTTTACGGAGGGTTTAAGTTCTGGTGACATTTTGAGCACCTTTGACCCGCCAGCTTTCCCTTCCTCCTGATCGCCCGGTGCACTTCATCGGTGTAGGAGGTGTCGGTATGTCTGCTTTGGCTGGAATCCTGGCGGATCGCGGCTATCCGATAAGCGGCTCCGATCCGCGTCAATCAGACCTTTTGCAAGGATTACGCCTAAGGGGCGTTCGAATTTTTAGAGATCAAAACAAGGGAAATGTGGATGCGATCCGCAGTGGTGTTTCCACTTCCCCGTTGGTTGTTATCAGTAGTGCGATCCCAAACCAAAATCCCGAGCTTTTGGCCGCGAAAGCAGCGGGGCTTGAAATTTGCCATCGAGCTGCCTTACTCAGCTGGCTGATTGGTGCACAACGCAGCATTGCCGTTGCCGGCAGCCATGGCAAAACCACCACAAGCAGTTTGATCGCCAGTTTGCTTAGCGCTGTTGGCATGGATCCAACCGCAATTATTGGTGGGGTGGTGCCAGCTTTTGGCAGCAATGCCCGCACTGGCAAAAGCGAATTGTTAGTTGCAGAAGCAGATGAATCAGACGGTTCTCTGGTGCAATTTCACCCAGCCCTTGGCCTGATCACCAATTTGGAACTTGATCACACCGATTTTTATCCAAACCTAGAAGCTTTAGTTGAAACCATGCAGCGCTTTGCTGGTAACTGCCAAGAACTGCTGGCTAACGCCGATTGCCCCGTGTTAGCCAAACAGATCAAAGCTCAGCACTGGTGGAGTTTGGAGGAAGGCAGTTCCGCCAAAGAAGCAAATTTTCGTGCTGTTCCCCTCAGCATGGAAGGTGATGGGAGCAGGGCAGATTATTTGGAAAACGGTGAACTTCTTGGCGAGCTCTGCCTTCCCTTAGCAGGGCGCCACAACCTCAGCAATGCCCTCGCTGCTATCGCTGCTTGTCGATTGGTGGGGGCTCCCTTCGATCAATTGCAACGCGCTCTTAGCGGTTTGGTACCTCCTGGTCGTCGCTTTGATCTACGCGGTGAATGGCAGGGCCGTTTAGTGGTAGACGATTACGCCCATCACCCCAGTGAAGTGGCCGCTACCGTCACCATGGCCCAACTGATGGTCAGTTCCGGCCGTAGCACCCTGCCCTGGGTGCCAAAGCGTGTGGTTGCTGTGTTTCAACCCCATCGCTACAGCCGCACAGCGGAATTCCTTGAGCGATTTGCCAAGGCCCTAAGCCCTGCTGCACAAATCTTGCTGGCCCCCCTCTATGGCGCTGGAGAATCCCCAATCACTGGCATCAACAGCGAAACCCTAGCCAAGGCCGTCCATAACAATGGAGCCCCAGCCAAGGCCTACGGCTGCCTGGATGAATTAGCAAGCGCTTTGCAAAATGAGACCCGTCCTGGGGATCTGATTTTGATAATGGGTGCAGGTGATGTGAATCAAACTTGGGATCGTTTACAAAAGCAAAATGAATTAGCACCGCTTGCTGCGGCCGCCTAAGTCGTGCGTCAACAAGCAATACCCCTGGCGGGTTTCACAACATGGAAAG
>Ga0233425_10011574_pt1 | contig 10251 bp, 3 predicted proteins | sample Watercolumn_Towu_2_FD_181712 | JGI IMG/M metagenome (GOLD analysis project Ga0233425, IMG submission 181712) | Freshwater microbial communities from Lake Towuti, South Sulawesi, Indonesia - Watercolumn_Towuti2014_140_MG | ecosystem: Environmental > Aquatic > Freshwater > Lake | place: Indonesia... | reverse complement strand
GGCATTGACCACGGGCTTGTACGGCGGCCCGAACGGCAGTTCCACCGATTGGCCCTTGCGCACCGTGACCGGCTTATAGTCGCCGTTGGCCGCAGCAGTGACGAAGGTCATGCTCCGCGGGCCCGTGGAGAGGACGGGCCGGACGACCGCCCCGGCATTGGCCTTGGTCTTCTTCGCGCGCGGCTCGACCGCCGGTTCGCGCGCGGTCCCGGCCGCGATGGTGTACTGCGCCAGTTTCCAGTCGCCTTCGGGCAGCGGGACCGACCGCGCATGGTCGCCGCTGAGGTTCACCACGCCCAGGTTGCTATAGACCAAGGCATGAAAGCCGTCATTGGGGTTCTTCACCCGTCCCACGGCGGCCGTGCAGGCAGTGAGCGTGAGCGTGTCGCCGACCGGGGCCATGGCCGCGCCGTAGAAGCCATCGCCGACGTTGAGCAACTTCGACAGGTACTGGCGCCCGCGACCGGCCAACGCGTCGCCCCGGGCCGCTTCCTGGCCCGCAGTGTCCGGATCGACCAGCACCAGGTCGCCCGGCATGGCCGACGTCCGGCCGCTGGGTCCGCGCCCTTCGAGGATCCTGACTTGGTCGTCAAAACGGCCGTTGGTGTTGTAGTCGAGCACGGCCACCCGGTGCCGCTTGCCGGCCAGCGTCACTTCGCCCTCGCGGTACACGGCCGGGGTGAGCGAGGCCGACACGTAGCGGAAGCTCGCCATTTCCTGTGCGGAAACCATGAGGCAGAAGGCGTAGTCGGACGGCTTGCCGTTGACATTCAAGGAGACTTCCACGCAGGGAAAGATCGACCGCGCTCCCCCGCCCGGCAACACGTCCCCGTCCACCGGTTCGTCGTCCGTCAAATCGCCGTTGCGATTGAAGTCGAAGTACAGCCGGTTGTAGGCTTTCCCGTCCACTCCGCTAGGAGGTCCGGGCTCGGGCGGCGGCTGGGGCATCATGCGGCTGTTCTTGGGCTTCGGCTTTGCCTTGGGCTTGGTTTTCCCCTTGTCGCCGATGCCCGACGCGACGTCCACGGCGAAGGCGTACGAGTCGTCGCCCAGTTTGACGGCCCCGCGCAACGGGAGTTTCGACTCATAGTCCGGCTCTTTCTTGACGGTTTGCGTGAAGTTGGGCGGCACGCGATCCACGGCCCCGTGCATGATGAACCGTTGCCCGGTCGACGCACGGTACACGGCATCGGCCGGGGGACGGTTGCCGGGCGCCATGGACCTGGCCGGCGAGGACAGGTACTTGAGTTTGAGCGTGCAGACCTTGGGGCCCGCATCGTCCGCCGCCGCGGGACCATCGCCGTCAGCGTCCGACTCGCGCGCGGGTTCCGCAGCCGGCTTCACGCGGCCCGCGTTGGCCTTGACGTACCGCTGGTCGGCTTCGCTGAGTTTCGCCAAGGCCACGTAGATGACTTTTCCGTCGGCCTTGCGCAACTGGACTTTCTCCTCATCGGCGGAGTAGCCGGCAAATTCCGCCTTGATGGTGTACTTGCCGTCGGCGCTTTTCCAGGTCCGATCCGCCGCCACAGCCGGGGCCGCCAGCGCCCCGACAACAACACACACGCAGAAAAGGTGTTTCATGGCTCGTTCTCCTTTACCTGCCGAGCGAACCGTGGTTTGCTCGGCCCCTCAGATAGCCGAACCGCCCCCTGCTGCCGGCCCGCTCCTCAGACACCCCCCGCAGTAGAGTGGGGCACAACACCAGCAGCGCACGTCATTATCGGGGAAGGACCGTGGCTTGTCAACAGGGGGACTTCCGACTTGCCGAAATGGAGTTCCGTGCGGCGCTGAGGGACATGCCTGGCGATACGGAAGCCCAGCGGCGTCTTCAACAGGCGCAACGACTCAGGCCATTCGCGTGAACAATTTATCCCTCTCAGAGGGACAAAGTCTGGCCATAATGTCCTTCCTGAAGGGACAAATGCAGGACACTCCACGTCGTTTTCTTGGCCGCCGGCCGCACGCCGCCGCTACCCGAGAATGTCCGTCTGCACCACGCGGCTGAGTGGCTGTTGCAGACCTGATCACTGCATTTCTTGGATTGGGACCCTTCGACCTCAACGACAACGGCGGGCCTCGGCCTGCACACCCGAAGACGTAGGGGTAGACTAGAGCGATGGAACAAGACTTGCGCGAATTTCACGATGAACCAGTACCCGAACCTGAACCGAGACCGGGGAGCGATCTACTGCCGCCGTTGCTGGTTCGCCTCCTTGTCGGGTTCCTGGGCTTTCTTTTCGGCTTCCCGGCCCTCTGGATCGCGATTGGCTCGCTGGCTGAACCAAGCGCGCGAGATCTCTTGTTTCCACTCTTGCTTCTGCCCTCGATGATTACTGTCGGACTTGCCGCCGCGTGGGCGGCACTCTCGGCAATCACTCCAGTTCGCACGGCCGCTTGGGCCGTTGCCGGCTGCGGTGCTGGTTTCCTGCTCGATGGAATTCTCGGCTGTCTGGATCCAGGCGAGGTTCTGGGGCCCAGTTTCTTGGTGCTCGGTCTGGTCTTCACGGTCATCGGATATCGGGAGAATCGACTATAATCGACCCCGAAGGAGAGACCTATGTTGCGCATCATGCTTGTGATTGGGGGCGTTGTTGTTCTGGCCGTAGCGATTGTCGGCGCGTGGTATGTCTATCAAGACCTGCCGGGGCCCGCCCCCGAGGAAATCGCCGAGCCTGCCGCCAAGGCGCAACCGGCCGAAGACCTCAAACTGCCCGACGCCGTCGGCGACACCGCCGCGGCCGCGGTCGGCCAGCAGGTCCTGGTCTCCGAAGAGAAGAAGAAGGAGGCCAAACGCGCCAGGGTGACGGGCTACATCCACGACGAGAAACTCCCGGCCGGGACCCTGCACGGCGTGTGCTACGTGCCGTGCGACAAGGAGGTCCGGCTCTATCCGACCTGGCCGCTGGAACTCAAGGGCGACAACGCCATCCCCAATCCGCTGCCGGGCGAGGTGGACTATTTTGAGAACCGTCCGCCCAGGAAGCCGGTCTGGCTGGCCCAGCATTACCGGGAAAAGAAACGCTGCGGCGTCAAGGCGGCGATCGTCGCCATCCAAAATGTCCCGGCCGGCCGGCTCCGCCACCTCGACCGCATCAGCTACTTTGTCGATTTCCGCAGCCACTACCTGGTGGCGCAGAAGCCCGAGGGGGAGAACGTACACAACCCGAGTTGGTTCAACATCGGCTTCGCCCCGCCCGGCCAACTGATCCAGTTCCGGAACCTGACCCTTTTCGACACCGATCTGGTGGTGAAGCGTACGGAGACCGGCGAGGTCATTCAGGAGCTTGCCCTCAAGGGCTACCGCGACGAAAGACGCCCCAACACGCATTTCGGCACGGTCCCCAACATGAAAGAGCCGCTGCCGGTGGAGCTTCCCCGGATCCGCGAAAGCGGCTTGTACACCATCACCTGTAAGCAGCACCCCTGGCAGAAGGCCCATCTCTACGTGGCCGACAGTCCTTATGTGACGCTCACCGACACCACGAACCGCGGCGGCGGGCAGGCGCGCGGCGGTGAGTTCCTCATCTCAGGAGTACCGCCGGGCAAGTATACCGTCGAGGTCTGGCACCCGGACTTGCAGCCGGTGAAGAAGACGCACGAGGTGGAGATCCTGCCGGACCAGGAGACGGAACTTTCGGTGGAATTCGCGGTGCCGCCGGTCCTCACCGCGCCGCCGCCAAAACTCCCGGAGAAGCCGATTACCGAATGGGCCTTCGTGGGTCCCTTTGATCCGCTGGACGAAGCGGCCGACGCCGAAGTCAAAAAGCTCCAGTTCGGGGTCCAGTACAATGGCAAGTACGACCGCGTGAGTTGGGAGAAGGTCACGCTGCCAGTGGTGAAGGACGGACACGATTCGGGCTGGTTCCGGATGAAAGGCCGTTGGGAGCCGAGGGTCGAAGGGACATGCTTTCTGGCCACACGGTTGGACTCGCCCAGTGCGCAAGAACTCTGCCTTCGCCTGGCCGGCTCGTGCCTAACCGTCCAGGTCCTGTTGAACGGCAAGCCGCTGTACTACACCTCCGACGTGCGCGAATTGGAGTACGAAATTCCACGCGAGGAAGGGGTTCTGATCACCGGCGACTTGAAACAGGGCCAGAACATTCTGCTGGTGCGCATGACCGGCCCGTCCGGCGAAGAGCACCAGCGCACGGGCATCCACGTGGACTATCTGGCCGAGGGCGTCGAACCCAAGACGCCCGACTTCACGGCCGCAGGCGCTCTGGCCGACACCTCGAAGAAGGGCAGCCTGGTCCTGACGGATGAAACGTACTGGCGGTGCCAGGTCACGCGCGGGCCTCTGCGCCTCAACCCGCGTCTGCTGAAGGACGAGAAATGGCTCGCGGGGCGCCGGGACCTGGCTCGCTGCATGCGCCGCGTGGAGAACGACACCAAGGACCTGCACAAGGACAAGGACATCGACTGGACCAAGACCGACTGGCGCGACAAGGCCGTGTACTTCGCGCCCATCACCTTCTATTACTCGATGCCCATGATGTCGCTCTTGCCCCAGAACCCGCCGGCGGCGGAATGGATGCGGCCCGAGTTCGACGACAGCGACTGGATGACTTTTTGGAACACCAAGAACACCCAGGCCCAATTCGACGGCGGCATTCGGGTGTGGAACTGGTACCTGCGCACCGACTTCAACGTGCCGGACAACGCCCAGCCAAGCGACCTCAAACTGGACCTGGCCTATCACGGCGGGGCGCGGGTCTTTGTCAACGGGACCGAGGTGGCGCGCGGCCATTTGCCACAAGGGGAACTCGGGCCGGACGTTGCGGCGGAGGAATACACGGAAGATGCCTACTATGCCCGGGCCGACGAGCAGGCAAAATCGCCGGTGCCGCGTGCGGTGGGCGATCTAAAGGTTGCCTTCTTCGACGCCCCGAAAGACGAGCGGCGCGCCAAGGAACTCGAGAAGTTCCGCTCGCCGAACGGCAGCCAGTTCGTCTATATCAGCAGGGAGTGCTGGGACCGCCTGCGCAAGCTCCGCGACCGCGAGTTAGGGGCGGTGACCATCCCTGCCAAGCTCCTGCGCAAGGGCCGCAACGTGCTGGCCGTGGAGATCCGCGGAAGCTACTACTTCCCCGACGTTTACGACACCGGCTGGGGCAGCAAGGACTACCACATGCACTGGGACCACCGCTCCGGCTTGGGCTGGGCCCATGCCGAACTGCTCCGCCTGGAACTCCGCGACCCCACCGGCGCGGTCCCGTCGGCCACCGAGCCCAAAAAGGGCCTCCAGGTTTGGGCTGAGGACATGCACTGCCGCGTGGTGGACCTCCACGCGAGGCCAGTGTCCACGCCTGTGGGCACGGTGCGCATGGTGGGGGCGCTCAATGGGACCTACTCGGGCATCGCCGTGGTGCGGTCCGACAGCGAGATCACCGATTTGAAGGTCACAATGAGCGACCTGAAGGCGCCCGGCGACAAAGGGACGATCGCGACCGGCAACGCAAAAACCACAGGCATGGTGGGCCGGCCCTTGCAGGACTTCCGCGACCTCGACTTCGGCGCGCGCGACGCCAATGTCTCGGCCGGTTACCTCCGTGCCGCGGCCATGCAGGCGGCGCAGAGCCCTGTGGTGCCCAAGCGGCAAAAGAACGAAGATTTTGCCACCTGGTTCAACAACGTCCTGAGCAAAGTCAACGTCTACGACCACATCGGTCCGACCTTGCCCCAGCGCGTGCCGGCCGGGACCGCCCAGCCGCTGTGGATCTCGCTCAGGGTGCCCATGGAAACCCAGCCCGGCACATACAAGGGCAACCTCGCCATCGCAGCCGGCGGCGAGAAGCTGAGCGTGCCGGTCGAGATCGAGGTCATCGGTTGGCGCGTGCCAAGCCCGGCCGAGTTCAAGACCGACACGTGGCTGGAGCAACATCCCTACGCCATTGCCAACCACTACCTGCTGCCCAAGGGCGCGGAGATCCGGCCCGGCACCTCGCAATGGGAAGGCCCGGTCAAGGCCAAGGTGCCGCTGTGGACCGATGAGCATTTCAAGCTCCTGGAGCCCAGTTTCCAGCAGCTTGCGCGCGCGGGCAACGACGTGCTGCACGTCCCGGTGATCATCCGCACCGAGTTCGGCAACTGGCAGGACACGATGATCAAGTGGATCCGCAAGAAGGACGGCGCGTTCGCCTTCGACTACCGCGTGCTGGACCGCTACCTCGACCTGGCGACCAAGTACCTGGGCCGGCCGCGCGTGGTCGATTTCGTGGTCATGCAGTGCGTGTACGCCGCCGGATCGTCGGCAGTGACGGTGTTCGACGAGGCGACCGGCAAGACCGAGGAGTTGAACGTGGGCCACACGGCGCCGACTGCCGTGCGGCTTGCGGCATGGAAGGCGTTCGCCACGTCGCTCCTGGCGCACATGAAGGAACGGGGCCAGGAGACGAGCGTGTACTGGGGGCACGGCGGCGATTTCGAGCACGACCCCGCGCTGATGGCTTACCTTTACGAGGTCTTTCCGGGCACGTATTGGTCGGCCAGCGGCCACACGTACCACGGCGGCGCGGGCGGCGGCGGGCATTCGCGCAACGTGGTGCGGTGCTTCAGCGACATCTACGGTTGCCCGAAGCCGCTCTACAGTGCCATGGGCTGGAAAGGCCCGGCCGTCAGCGAGCAGGGCTACCCGTTCGGCGGCGTGGCCGACTCGAAGTACGCCGAGCACTTCAAGACCTACCGCGCCGACGAGACGTATCTCTATATCCACAATCCGCGCGACTATGCCCCGGGCGCCGGCCTGCCGATCCGTTGGCGTTCGCTGCCGGCCATGGCCCTGCGCGAGGGCTACAGCGGCGTGGGGCGTTGTGGGCTGGATGGCTACAACCACGACTGGCTGAGCGGCCTGCGCGGCATGGACTGGGGTTTTCCGGGCCGTCCTTGCAACATGCTCACCTGGCCCGGCGAGAAGGGCGCGGAGCCCTCGGCCCGCTTCGAGGCCCTGCTGGAAGGCATCCAGGAAACCGAGGCCCGCATCTTCCTCGAACAGGCCGTGGACGGCGGCGACCTGCCCGACGACGTGGCCGAAGACGCCAAACTCGTGCTGGACGACCACATCCGCCACGCCATGATGCCGCTGGTGTTCCGCGACGGAGCGGCGGAAGAGTACCTCTATCCGTGGCAGGCCGAGTCGCGCAAGCTCTATGCCATGGCCGCCGAAGTGGCCGAGATCGTGGGCGTGGACATCAACCATCCCGACGTGGCCCTGAAGGTGCCGGCCCTGGGCCGTGCCCCGCGGTCCTTCAAGATCCGCAACTGGACAGGCAAGCCGCGCGAGTGGAGGGCCGCGGCCTCGGCGCCCTGGATCGTGCCGGCCAGAACGCAAGGCCGGCTCCTGGGGTTCGAGGATTTCGACTTTGTGATCGACGGCAAGGACCTGAAGCCGGGCGAGATCCAGAAGGGCCACATCCTCATCACCGACGTGGCCAACGGGCGCCAGTCGAAGTTCGACATCACAGCCACCGTCGAGCCGCCGATCATGGTGACCTACGAGCACCCGAATTTTAATATGTGGTCCGGCCAGTCGGAAACGCGCGAGTTCCGCATCCAGAACCGGGCGGTCACCGAGCAGGACTGGCAACTCGTCGCCCCCGTGCCGTGGATCAAGATCGAGCCCTCCTCGGGCAGGCTCAAGGCCGGCGAGGAGCGGCACATCCGCCTCACGGCCAACCCGCCCGACAAGCAGGCGGTCCTCCAGAACCAGTTCGTCGTCAAGGGCGCCGGCGGGCTGGTGGAGACGAAGTTCTTATCAAAGACCTTCGTGATTCCGATGCTCAAGGAGAAGGAGGATCGGGCAATGCCGCCCGGCAAGATCATCAAGATCGAGGACATGAGCAAGCGTTTCAAGTCCGGGGTGTTCTGCAAGAACGGCACGATCATCGAGTGGGGCGTGGGCGTGAGGGAGTGGGGCGCGCCGCACACCAAGAAGATCGAGAACGACCGCCAGATGTACCGCTCGCCCACGTTCGCTGCCGACAGCAGCGGGCCCACGAACACGTTTGTCTTGCTGATCGGCAAGGAGAAATTCACGCGCGGGCTGTGGGTCTATCCACATTTCGAGGCCGTGTACAACGTCGAAGGCATGGGGATCACGGGGTTCTCCGCGTACGTGGGCATCACGCGCGACGCCTGCGACCGCCAGATCCGCCACCACCAGTACCGCGCGAATTTCGAGATCTGGGTCGATGGCCAGGTCCGCGCCCAAAGCGGCCTGATGCGTCCCACCGACGAGGCCCGCTACCTGACCGTCGAAGGCATCAAGGACGCCAAGGAGTTCAAGCTGGTCACGCGATTGGATTGCGACCAGGACGACCCGACGTATTTGTGTACATGGGCCGACTTGCAGTTCTATGCGGAGAAGTAGGCTAGCCCGCGGTCCATCAAGGTGCATTGCAGCACCGCGGCGCACATCGTCCAATTCGTCAACCGAGAGATCATTGGGGCCGCCGGGCAATTGGCGAGACGCATCATCAAGACGGTGGCTGGACAGTACGAAACCACGACTGATGCGAGTAACCCGGTGTGGAACACGGACTCGGCAGCCAAACCGACACCGTATTACGAGGCGGCCGGCGCTCATCATGTGGAGGCCGGCTCGCTAACCGTCTATGACCAGCCGACCGTCGGTCCAGGCGTCGGTGAAACCTGGCGTGCGAATTTCAGGTCCTATGTCATCTGCGACAAAAAGGTCGTTCGCGAAGTGACATGGACACGCAGCCAGACCAGTGGTGAATCGCCCAAGTATCAGGTAAGCGTCACCTACGCAGACAGGCTACCCGCCTGGGCCAATGAACTCCTGAAAGCCCAGGGCTACCATCCTGCGCTCTAGTCGATTATCATATTATAGTAATGAGAGGGTTGAGATATGCCAGAAGCTGCCGGAGTTGCCGAGCTTGCGTGGACGGCCCAGGGCGAAACGAGGGTGGAAACGCCTGAGTGCGTGCTTCTCCTCGATCCCGTGCTGGGCTTGACGGACATCGACTTTCATCAAGTCACCGATGAGGGCTGGGACAATCTCTCGGCGTCGTCCCCTGCCAGTGCCGCACGGCTCGTCGTCCCCCCTTCGACGTCGGTGAATTCGATTCGACAGGCGATCGACACTGTTGCCAAAAGGGGGGGGTATGCGAAGGTGTTCGTCACCATTGGGGACGTGTAGGAGGCATTGGGCTTCGCAAGTTACAATAGAGGCCCTGATAACGCAGGGACATACCCTCCTTGCAGGGCCTGCTAGCGAGTGCGCGTTGACGCACCAGAAGCAGTCTGCATGGGTCCCCTGCGGCCCACTGATGCTCCATCATGCTCCCAGAACTCTCCAACATGCTCACCTGGTGGCAGTGGCTCCTGCTGGGGCTGGTGCCGCCGGCTGTGATTGCGCTGTACTTCCTCAAGCTCAAGCGGCGGCCGCTGGAGGTGCCCAGCACATACCTCTGGCACAAGTCGATCGAGGACCTCCACGTCAACTCCATCTGGCAACGCCTGCGGCGGAACCTGCTGCTGTTGCTGCAATTGCTGGTCCTGCTGCTGGCCGTGCTGGCCATTCTGCGCCCGAGTTGGGAGGCCGTGAAACTCGAAGGCAGCCGGTTCATCTTTCTGGTCGATAACTCGGCCAGCATGCAGGCCACGGACGTGGAGCCTTCGCGCCTGGACGAGGCCAAGCGGCGCGTGGGGGAACTGCTCGATCAGATGCGCTCGGGCGACGCGGCCATGATCATCAGCTTCTCGGACACCGCGCGCGTCGAGCAACCGTTCACCAACGACCGCCAGCGACTCCGCGAGGCCCTGGCCGGAATCAAGCCCACGCCCCGCTCGACCTCCCTGGCCGAGGCCCTGCGCTTGGCCTCGGGACTGGCCAACCCTGGGCGCAGCGCCGAGGCCCCGACCGACGAACGCGTTGCCGAGGCCATGCCCGCCAAGCTCTTCATCTTCAGCGACGGCAAGTTCCCGGCGGTGCGCGATTTTGAGTTGGGGCACCTCGATCCGGTCTTTGTGCCCATCGCGGGCAGCGCACCGGCCAACGTGGGCATCGTTGCCTTCAGCGCCGGACGCCAGGAAGGAAGGCCGGACAAGCTCCAGGCATTCGCGCGCATTGGCAACTTCGGTCCCACCGACGTTACCGTGTCCTTGAAGCTTTTTCTCGAAGGGCAAACTGGGGAAATCAATGCTGATCGGCTCGATGTGCCAGCCGGACAGGACCGCGGCACGGCCTTTGACCTGACGGGAGTCGAGTCGGGCGTGCTGCGTCTGGAGGCC
>Ga0233425_10011573_pt1 | contig 10251 bp, 11 predicted proteins | sample Watercolumn_Towu_2_FD_181712 | JGI IMG/M metagenome (GOLD analysis project Ga0233425, IMG submission 181712) | Freshwater microbial communities from Lake Towuti, South Sulawesi, Indonesia - Watercolumn_Towuti2014_140_MG | ecosystem: Environmental > Aquatic > Freshwater > Lake | place... | reverse complement strand
CGGCAATCGAAGCGTACGTGCGCGAGCATCGGCGCATTACGCCGCCGCGCGAGTTGCTTCCCGAATTGCAAATGCCGGCGGGCGCGTTCGTCTCTTTGCATTTGCCGAACGGCGAACTGCGCGGGTGCATTGGCACGATTCAACCGCAACGCGCGAATCTCGCGGAAGAAATTATTGCGAACGCGATCAGCGCGGCAACGCGCGATCCGCGTTTCGCGCCGGTCGCGTTGCGCGAACTCGCGATGCTCGATATTTCGGTGGATGTGCTAAGCGAGCCGCTGTTGATCGAATCCATCGCGGATCAGGATCCCAAACGGCATGGCTTGATCGTGCAATCGAAACGGAATGAGTGGAAACGCGGTTTGCTTCTGCCCGATCTCGAAACGATTGACACGGCGGAAAAGCAATTGAATTACACACGCGTTCACAAAGCCGGGATTACCGATCCGAACGAACCGGTCGAGTTGTACCGTTTTGAAGTGAAACGCTATCATTGAAACAAAATCTGCGCCCATAACCCGTTTTCTTTGATTTCAAATTCGGCGCGGATTTCAATTGAGAAAACGGGTTTTTCGCGAAGGTATCATTGAAAGGATGTGGTGAAGCAACCTGGTTCAGCGCGGCGCTTGATGCTCGCAGGATTGTTCGTGTGGCTCGCAGTGTTGAGTTGTCGCACGACCACGTTGTTCGCGCGTGCCGAACCGACCGAGCGTCCGCCCGCGCCGACCGTGCGCCCGACATTCACGCGTATGCCGCCGACCGTCGTGCCGACCGATCCACCGCCGCCGACGAATCCGCCTCCGCCCACGAACACGCGCGCACCGACCGCGCGCCCCGCGCCAACCCGCGTGCCGACCAAAGCGCCGCCGCCGCCGACCGCCGCGCCGCCGCCCACACCGGACCCGGACGCGGGCTGGTATTTTCGCATCACCAAAATCGCGTGCGTCGCTTCGACGAACACGCGCATCGAAGGCAATGTAACGCTCGATGGACATTTGGCGAACAACATTTGGGTACGCGTCTCCTCATCGCCGCACGGACCCAAATCCATCGAGGATACCCTCACCGGGTATAACCCGGCGGATTACAAGCGCGAAGACCCATCGTTCCGCGGCAAGTATCGGTTGGGCATTGCTGAAGGCGCGCAGATCGAAGGCAACTGGTTTGTCTTTATCATCAATGATAACGGCGAGCCAATGTCGCGCCCGATTATGATTTCGACAACGAAGGGCGCGGGCTGTAACACCGGCACGGTAGATTTCGCGCATTAAAAATTTTTCAAAAAAAGAGCGACCTGTTTCTCGCCCAGCGCGAGAAACAGGTCGCTTTTTTTTGATTCAAACGAAATTCCAATACAGATTAGAGTTTTCTCAAAATGTGAAACCGGCGACGCTTTCATTCGTATCAAATAATGCAATGACATTCATTTACCCAACATTACATCTGCATACCTTCTCCACAGCCGGGTGCGATAATCAATTCAAGCACCCCGATAGGACAAGAGTACCGATTTAGAATTTACATTCGCTTTACCACATTCGCATAATCGGCTAACACGTTCGCGAGACAATGGGGTCATCACGACGAGATCACAAGGAAAAAATGATGAACTCTCAAAAAATTCAACCCGTTGTCGCTGTGCCAACTGCGCGCACATTTCCGAATGTCTGGACTCTGCCGCGCGCGCTCAATCTCGATTGGGCGTACGCGATCGCGGACAAGCGCGATTTGCGGCTCGATCTCCTGCGCGGGTTCGCCGTGTTCGCGATGGTCGTGGATCATTTCGGCGGATCGTCCTGGTTATATTTCATCACCGGCGGTAACACGTTTTTCGTCTCGGCGGCGGAAGCATTCGTCTTCCTTTCCGGTCTCGTCGTTGGAATGATTTACGGCGGCATCGCGTTGAAAGAAGGATTGCGCGTCGCGCAAATCAAAGCATTGCAACGCGCGTTTACGCTCTACAAATTATCGGTCGCGCTCACATTGATTTTCGCGAGCGTCTCGCTGTACTTTAACTTGCCCTGGTCGAACACCGCGCCAATCACGAATCCGTTCGAGTTCGCGTTCAACGTGTTGACCTTGCGCCAAACAATGTACTTGACCGACGTGATGTTGATGTACACGGTGTTGATGGCGGTCGCGCCCATCGGCTTGTGGTTGTTGATTCAAGGGCGCACCTGGTTTTTGATCGCCGTGTCCGGCGCGCTGTGGCTCGCGTTCCAAATGTTTCCCGCGCAAATCAACGCCGTGTGGACGATCAACGGCAACACAACCTTTAACATCCCGGCATGGCAATTGCTCTTCTTCGTCGCGATGGCGATTGGTTTTCATCGCAAAGCGCTCGCGAAAAAATTGAGCGGACTGCCGCGCTTGCCGTACCTGTTGTTCACCGGCTTGCTCTTGTTGTGGCTGACGCAACTGCACGCGACGAACGGCGCGTTCCTCGCGCGCGTGATTCCGGGTTTCGATGCAACGGCGTTCTTGCACGAATTTTTCTCCAAGAGCGCACTTGCGCCGGGGCGATTAATTGCGAGCGCAATCGCGTTTCAGTTCGCGTACTTGCTCACAACGCTCGCGTGGAAACCGATCGCGGCGGCGTTCGGTTGGCTCTTGTTTCCGCTCGGACAAAATTCGCTCTACAGTTACACGATGCATGTCGCGGTGATCGGCGCGTTTTACATCGCGCTTCCGTACCTGCCCGGCAGTTTGCCGACGATGGGTACGCTCAATACAAGTTTGCAACTGCTCGCGGTGCTCGCGATTTGGGGAATGATTCAACGCCAATTTTTGTTCAAGGTCGTGCCGCGCTAACGCGTGAAAAACCCAAATTTTCCACAGATACGAAGGAACACGGATGAAATAAAAACATCCGTGTTCTTTTACATCCGCGGGAAAATTTTTCGCGCCCACGTGCCGCGAATTTTAACGGCTTTAACAAAACTCTTGCAAAGTTCGCGTCACTTTAATTTTCGTTTTGCATCTATGTAATAGAATGAGCATCAATTATGTTAGCCAAAGATATTCGTAAACATTCGAGCACCGCGATTGCCGCGAACGCGTTGACATTGCCAGGGCAATGGCTCGGTTCATTGCGTTTGAATTGGGCATACAACGCGATGGGTGGGCGCGATTTGCGGTTGGACATTCTGCGCGGCTTTGCGATTTTCGTGATGGTGATTGATCACTGGGGCGGCGCATCGTTGCTCTACGGATTCACCGGCGGAAATAAATTTTGGGTCTCGGCGGCGGAAGGATTTGTGTTGTTGTCGGGACTCGTCGCCGGAATGGTCTATGGCAAAATCGCGAGCCGCGAGAATTTACGCGCCGCGCAAATCAAACTTTTGCGCCGCGCGTTTACGTTGTACAAATTGACCGTCGCGTTGACCTTGATCGTTACCGCGTTCGCGGTCATTACTCATTCGCCGTGGGCGGATGATCTCCCGCTTGAAAATCCGGCGGAATTTATTTTCAATGTTATCACGTTGCATCAAGTCATCGCGTTCACTGATATTCCGATGTTATACACGTTCCTGCTTCTCGCCGCGACGCTCGCACTGTGGTTCATGCATACCCGGCGCGCGCTGTGGTTGCTCATCGGTTCGGGCGCGCTCTGGTGGTTTGCGTTCTCGACGAAAATGTACTTGCCCTGGCAAGTCAACGGCGGATACGCGTTCAATCCGGGCGCGTGGCAATTTTTGTTCATCCTCGCGATGGTCATCGGCTATCACTGGGACGCGCTAAAATCGAAATTGAATTGGGTGCCGCGCGTGTCCGCGTGGATTCTTGCCACGTTGCTCGTCGCGTTGCTGATTCAGTTTTACAACAGCGACATTACATTTTTTATCCAACTCTTTTCGAGCATTGACCTGCCGAATTTGTTGTACGAAGCATTTCGCAAAATCGCGCTTGGTCCCGGACGATTGCTCGTTACTCTGCTCTTTTTCGCGTTCGGTTATTTGACGTTGACGTTGTTGTGGCGACCACTCAGCGCGTTGCTCGGTTGGCTCTTGACGCCGCTCGGACAAAATTCGCTGTACGGGTACACGCTTCACGTCGCGCTCGTTGGAATTTTTACGGTGGTCGCGCCGCGCCTCCCCGTTCAAGTTACCGAAATCGAAATCATCAACACCGGTTTGCAACTCGCCGCGATTCTCGCGATTTGGATTTTGATTCAACGCCGCGTGTTGTTCAACATTATTCCGCGCTAACGAAGGGCAAAGCATCCTTCGACTCCGCTGCACTCAACAATCACGTTTTGCAAATCACTTTGAGTATGCTATAATCGAATTGGAGTACTACCTAAACCCCGCTCCGACATCGAGGTTGGATGAGAACGTTTCTGCGGTTGACTGGCATACTTGTAAGTGTGCTGTCAATAATTTGGGTCTGGTCGCTTGGGCTTGGTAACGCGACAACTGCGCCGGTTACCGTGTCCAGTGTTGCAATTGAAAATCCAATTCCGATCGCGCCCGTAGCCATCGAACCCAGCGCGCCCAGCGCGCCCACCGCGACGTCCGCGCCCAGCGCGCCCCCCGCGCCAGTTCCGAATCCGGCGTACGAATCTGTTACCGCACTTCAAACTGATTTGCAATCCTCGCGTTTGGATCGCACGAAACCCGCGCCGCCCGCCGTTCCACTTCAGCCCTTCGATTCCGCCGATTTGTACATTCATTTGCCGCCGAACGCCGCGGCGCGTCAACCTTTGCGCGTCTTGGTCGCGTTGCATGGGATGGGCAATCGCGGTGATGTGTTCGCGCCGCGTTTGATCGCGGAAGCGGATCAAAACGGCTGGGTGCTCATCGCGCCAACGATGCGTTATCGCGATTGGACTGACCCGGTGCAGTTGCTTCAAGATGATTTGCTCTATACGCGAATGGTGCGCGACACGCTCCAGGTTTTGCCCGAACGACTCAATTTGAAATTGCGCCAGCGCGCGCTCGTGTTGGGATTCTCGCGTGGCGCGCAATTGGCGGAACGGCTCACCTTGTTTTACCCGGAACGCGTCAATTCGGTCGCGGTGATTTCCGCCGGCGCGTACACGTTGCCCTCTGAGAAAAAGACCGATGCCGCCGGTACGCGTGTCATCGGGTTGCCGTATGGCGTCGGCGATATGCCCGCACATCTGGGCAAAGCGGTCAACTGGGATGCGTTCACCAAAATTTCGTACTGGATCGGCGTCGGCGAACGCGACAATCGCAAAGACGATGTGCCGCGCGTGTTCGATCAATATGTTGGGTATACGCGCATCGAACGCGCGCAGGTTCTGCTTCAATCGTTACGCGTCCTGGGAATGGACGCGCACTTGACCTTGTTCCCCAATACGGATCATGAAATGACTGCCGAAATGATTCGCGCCGCGACAAAATTTTTGCGCGACGACGAAATCGCCGACAACCTCAACGATTAAAAATGCCGCGCGCTCTCATCACACTTGGCTGGGCAATCGCGTTGATTTTCCTCACCACGCATTGCGCCGTTGCCACACTCGCTCCGACCGCAACTCCACTTCCAACTGCAACCCCCACTCAAACGCTAACACCGACGATCACGCCATCGCCGACGCGCACGCGCCCGGGTCCGACTGATACGCCCGCGCCAACGCGCACGCCGACGATCACACCGACGCGCACGCGCACGCCAACGCCGACAATTACTTTGACGCCAACTAAAACGCCGGTGCCATCGGGGCGTAGCGCGCGGCTCGATGTAACGATGCCGAGCGCGTCGCTTGGTTCGAATCAAAAATTGCGCGTCTATCTTCCGCCGGGGTATTACGATTTCAATCAACGCTACCCGGTGATGTATCTGTTGCACGGGTACGGTGGACCGTACAATGAATGGGAACGCTGGGGTGTGCTTGAACCACTCGAACAAATGATGCGCGGCGGCGCGATTCAACCGATCATCGTTGTGATGCCGGACGGATTCACGCCGCAAAAATTTCCTTCATACTTTTTCAATCACGCGCCCGCGGCAGGCGGCGCGAAATGGGGCGATTATATTTGGAAGGATGTCGTCAATTACATTGACGCGAATTATCGCACCGTGCCGCGCCGCGAGAGTCGCGCGATTGGCGGCATTTCGCTCGGCGGACAAGGCGCGCTCACACTCGCGCTGACGCATCCCGAAATTTTTCGCGTCGTCGGCGCGCACAGCCCATCGTTTCGCGGACCCAGCGGTTGGACGGATCCGCCGGATGTATTTTTCGGCGATTGGGATTATTACAATCAATACGATCCATTTTGGCTGGTTCGCAACAAGGACACCGCGCGGCAATTGTTGATCGAACTCGATGTCGGCACGGACGACCACAATTGGCGCGAGTGCACGACCGGCGAACGTTGTGTGATTGGATTCCACAACCTGCTGGTTGAAAAAGGAATTGCTCACGATTGGAATGACAAGTGGAGCGGCGGTCACGATGGCGTGACGTACTGGGCGCCGCACATGGCAGAGTACGTGATGTGGTACGCGACCAAGTTGATCGGACAGTGAAAACCAGGTTTCCGCGAAGCGAGAAACCTGGTTTTTTGCTCGCTTGCCATTCTCGCCGGCGGAGCGTATAATCCAATTCTATTTTCACTTTGGAGAAATTAATGACCGCTCGTTCCTTGCTCCCGCGCATCCGTGCGTTGAGCAAATCGGATTCAACTAGCGAACTCGGGCTGAATCGCAAGATGCTTGCGTTGGCTGTGCCTTCGCTCGTCGAAAATATCTTGCACACCTTACTCGGTTTTGTGGATATGATTTTCGTTGGGCAATTAGGTCCCGCCGCGCTTGCCGGAGTTGGTTTGGGCATTCAATGGATGTTCACGCTCCAGGTTTTGTTTATGGGCTTGGCGGTCGGCAACACCGCGCTCGTCGCGCGCGCGATTGGCGCGGGCGATGCGCGCGATGCGGAACGCATCGCAAAGCAATCGCTCTTGCTGGCGGCAACGCTTTCCATCGGCATCGCGCTGATCGGTTTTTTCTTTTCGAATGAAATTATTCGGATGATGGGCGCGGATCCGAATGTTACCGAAATCGGTTCCGGCTTTTTACGCATCGTCGCGACGTTTTCGATTTCGCTCGGCATTATGTTCATCGGCGGCGGCACTCTGCGCGGCGCGGGCGACACGCGGACGCCGATGCTGATCACGCTGTTCATCAACGCGATCAACATCGCGCTTGCGTATCTTTTGATCTTTGGCAATTTTGGATTTCCGCGGCTCGGCACGAATGGCTCCGCGCTCGCGACGACGATCGCGCGCACCATCGGCGCGGGATTGATTTTGTACGTCCTGTTCAAGCGCGGCAAATTTTTGCGCTTGAATTGGCGCGGCGAATGGGGTTTTCATCGCGACGCGATCAAACGCATTTTGAATATCGGCGGGCCCGCGGCGGCGGAACAAATCGTAATGCAATTCGGCTTTATCGGCTTTAGCGTGATCGTGCTGTTGCTCGGCACGAACGATCTTGCCGCGCAACAGATCGCGTTCAACATCGCCGGCTTTTCGATTTTGCCGGCGTTCGCGTTCGGCGTCGCCGCGCTCACACTCGTCGGGCAAAACCTGGGCGCGCAACAACCGGATCACGCGCAGGAAAGCGCGTGGCACGCGCTCAAAAGCGGCACGCTGTGGATGTGTGTGATGGGCGTCGGATTTTTCGTGTGGCGCGGCTGGCTCGTCAGTTTGTACACGCAAGACCCGGAAGTGCAACGGCTTGGCGAAATGTTGATGATCTTTCTCGCGTTCGCGCAACCGGCGCAAGCCATTTCGATTGTGTTGGGGAGCGCGTTGCGCGGCGCGGGCGACACGCGCGCGACACTCGTGATCACGTTCATTGGCATCTGGCTGATTCGCGACGCGGTCGGATTTTTGATGGGGATTGTTTTCGGGCTGGGACTGTTCGGCGTGTGGATCGGTTGGATCGCGGATTTCGCGACGCGCGCCCTGCTCGTCTATTTACGATTTCGCGCCGGCAAGTGGAAGACGTTGCGCGTGTAATTTTTTATCAAAAGGAAACGCGCGTAAATTCTGTGGTATAATTTGACGCATCAGTAGGAGGTGCATCAATGACTGCCAATGCAATGACATTGGAACTGGGTAACGTTTTGGCGTTACCAGAATCGGAAATCATTCGCAAGGGATTGCTCGCCTTGATCGAAAAAGAAATTCGTTCGGCGGAATATGAGATCGCCGAAATTCGCGAACGCTATGACGCGTTCACGAAAGAAGCATTGTTCCAAGCCATTCAAGATAACACGATTGTCGGGCACCCCGCGTGGGAAGATTATATCGTTTGGAAAAACAAGGAATCTCATATCGCGCGTTTGCGCGCGGTCGCGGACGAAAATTAGCGTATGCTTGCGATCTATCAAGCATTGGCGCGGATCGCTCAAGAAGAATTTGGAGCTCTGGTCGCCCGGACCATTTTGATTGGCGGCACACCGGCGAGCCCCAACAAATTACGCGTGACACTGAAAGACCGATCGTTCGTTGACATTTGGCTTTCGGAGGACGGCGATTATGCGTACCACAAAGATCAGCCCCGCCAGGTTTTAAAAAACCCGGCGGGGCTTTTGTTACACGAATCAATACACGCGACCGTTCAACACATTCGCGTTAATCAAACGATTGAAATGCGGATCCTTGGAAAGAAATTCCCCGCCCGCTTGTTCCGCGCACGCCGCGATCAACGCGTCTGGTAGCGCAAGATTATATATGCGGCGCAATTCTCCACCGCGCGTAGCAATGGCGCGATCAATAATTTTTACATCCAACAAACTCAACAGCGCCATTCGCTTTTCGCGCAAGACCAGATTGTTCATATCGCTCGCTGATGTAATCTCGGCGACCGTGATTGCGGCAATCGTTACCGTTGCGCCGCTTTTCAACGCGTTGTCAACAATCTCGACCGTGTAGGTATCTTCTTCTTTGAGATACGCGATCAGCACGCTTGAATCGAGAAAGTAATTAGACATTGGATTCACGGTGTTTCCATTCATCGCGCAAGCGACGAACAATTTCTACGGCGGTGCCTTGCGGTTCGGTTTCTTTCCAACTACCTTTGGCTTGGAGCGCGAGCGCGACGAGTCGCGCGCGTTCGTTCTCTGCCATACGCGGTTGCGACGCGCGCGCGGCGTCCGCTTTGAGCCGGCGATATTCCGCCAAGTCAAGCACGACCGCGACGCGTTTACCTTGCTCATCCACGAGATAACGCGCGGGAATGTTTTCAGCGCGCGCGGTTTGGGCTACGCGTGGCGCGCGCACGCGTTTGCGTGTGGCTAATCTAGTCATCGGATTTTCTCCTTGTGCAACTTTCGCCGCGAGTTGTGCGACTTTACCCCGTCAACTCCTTCACCACCTCGTTCACCGTCTTGCCATCCGCGCGACCTTTCAATTTCGTCGCGGCTTCTTTCATCACCTTGGGAAATTCTTTTGTGCCGAGCGCGGCGATGATCGCGGCGACCTCGCTTTTCACTTCATCACGCGATAATTGCTTGGGCATATACGATTCAAGCACCGCGATCTCGGCTTGCTCTTTCGCGGCGAGCTCGGGGCGATTCCCTTTTTGATACAACTCGATGGACTCGCGCCTCTGCTTGATTTGCTTTTCGACGATGCCGATCAAATCCGTTTCGGTGATCGGTTTGCCCGCGTCTTTTGATCCTGGCTCAGTGCGCGCGATTTCATAATTCGCGATCGCCGCTTTCAACATTCGAATCGCGCCGACGCGCGTTTCATCTTTCGTCTTCATCGCAGTTTTCAAATCTTCGTTCAGTTGATCTTTGAGTCCCATCGAAATTGCTCCTGAAAATGTTGGGCAATTTTCCAAATTGCCCGCCGCAAATCGGAGATTTGCGGTACGTGGCGGCATTGTAACGCAGAGCAACGCGCAAGTCAAACAATAAAAACGCGGGACACACGCGTGTCCCGCATTTGGTTTTCATCGGACAAGTTTGCCGCGCAAGAACACACAAATTTTTTCTTTGTGATCTTTGTGTTCCTTTGTGGCAAATGAGAAATCTGACATTGACCGATTAATGACTGCCGCAACCGCAACCGCCGCCGCCCGACGCTTGCGCGCCTTCTTGCGTGTTGAACGATTGCCCGCACGAGCACGTGCTCATCGCGTTCGGATTCTCGATGCGAAAGCCGCCGCCCATCAAACTGTCCACGTAATCCACGCTCGCGCCTTCGAGATACATCGCGCTCGACGCGTCGAGATACACGCGCACGCCGTTCGACTCGAAAACGAAATCACCTTCTT
>Ga0233425_10011572_pt1 | contig 10253 bp, 5 predicted proteins | sample Watercolumn_Towu_2_FD_181712 | JGI IMG/M metagenome (GOLD analysis project Ga0233425, IMG submission 181712) | Freshwater microbial communities from Lake Towuti, South Sulawesi, Indonesia - Watercolumn_Towuti2014_140_MG | ecosystem: Environmental > Aquatic > Freshwater > Lake | place: Indonesia... | reverse complement strand
ACATTCTTGCTTCCAGAATTAGCATATATCATTGCTAATCCATTTTTAACATTATAATTACAGGTAGTCAATGAATAAGAGCATTGAGCATCTTCATTTGTAACAACTTTCAATGCATCTGGAAGTTCCCTGTAAACTCTAGTTACTGCAGGAGCAGACTTATCAACAACTAAACTAAATGTAGCATTTGAAGAAGCAATATTCCCTCCAGAATCTACACATCTGAAATAAACTCTATAATTTCCTCCAATCAAATCCAAATCCTGTTTGCTCACATAATCATTTGTAGAATACATCTGCAAGAAGTTGTCCTCATTCACTGTTCCAGAAGGAGTTGTAGCATAATAATAACAAGTTGACTTCCCATTTTCAGCTCCATTGCTTGTTTCTATACTTGTTGTAACAGTGGTTGTACTTGTGCTTCCATAAATTGTTCCATTAGGAGCAGTATTTTTAACACTAAGCAATTGACTTCCTTTAAGCACAAAAGGATAGCTTTGTGCATTCTGATTCCCAGAGCTATCTTTGCATCTAAAGAAGAACTTATTATCTTCCATATCTTTTACTCCAGTCAAATTGCCTGAGCAGGTATATTGAAGGTTGGCATTAACCTCATAAATCTTGCTGTTACAATTGAAATTATTCTTCATATCTCCATACGCCTCATCAACTCTGCTCCATCTGCAATCAGCAATTTCATTTGTGTAAACATCAACAGGAACATTATCTATTGCATATCTTACATAACTCCCTGAACTAATTGATGTTCCTTCTATAACTGGAGGAGTTGCATCTGGGCTAGGGTCAACGCAATACGAGAATACAAATTCATCTTTGTTCTCATTTCCATTCGCATCCTGACAGCGGACATACATAGAATACGAACCATCGCTATTCAAAGTTGGAAGGTTGCTGTCATTTATTGATGGACTTCTAGGAAGCTTCGTCCTTTGAGTATGATTATAACTATACAAATTGCTCTCTCCCATATAATAACTCATATCCTTTATTCCGGAAGTGTGCTGAGTTTCAACTTTGCACTGCGCAGGCTCATTTGTGTAAATTCCAAATTCCAATTTTGTAAACGCATTCAAGCATCCACTTGCTTTAGTTTGGTCAACTATCTTCACTCCAGTCATTCCAGGTCTCAATCCAGTATCGGGAATATATTTCAATCCAATTGGTTTAAGTACATTATCATTTGTTTTTATCGTTGGGCTATTTACATCAAACTTGCTTACCCAAGTACACGTCTCATTTCCTGTCCCAGGATTAAGCAACTGGCAGGCTTGTCCTAATGACTTACATCTATATTCTGTGCATGGCTTAAATGGATCAGCATCGCATTTCTCACAGCTTTTTCCTCCAGATGGCGCTTCCCAAGGCAAACATTCATATGTAACAACTTTTTGATTGCTTTCTTTATATAGCATTATAAATACAATTATCCCTACCCCAATCCCTATAAATCCCGCAGAATTTGACAGCCAACTTATCTTAGTTCCAGTATATTCCATTCCAGCAAGTATTCCTTTCCAAGACATTATTCCCGCGAATGCTGCAATGCTAAGAGAATTAACTAAATTATCGCTCGCTCCAAATAATCTTCCAAGAACCTGTATTGCCCCAACAACAAATAAGCTCCAAGTCAATCCCTGGAACAAATGTGCAGTTCCCCCATAAAGCTTCCCGAGTTTGAATGGAAGCTCTGCTTCAGCTGGCTTTGATAATGCTCCTTTTTCAGTTAAACTTTTCAATCCTTGTTCAGTTATATCCATCTGCTGTCCATTAACTAATGCGGATGCCGTTCCATCTCCTTTAACAACAACATTATCTATACTCGTCACCTTATCTATTGCTCCAACATCCTGTCCATTTTTTAGAAAAGTCCCAGCATCTGCTTTAATAGGATTATCTAGACTAAGTTTTGCGTCCACTAAATATTTAACAGGAGAACTTGCAATCGGAGCTTTTTTAGGGTCAATCCAATTTACTCCTCCATATGTCTTGGAAGGACTTGCAACTGGAGGGATAATATTCTTAGGAGCAGAAGTAATAATCTCCCCAGTAGCTGGAAGAACAGATGAACTATCAAGATAATTAATATTTGGATTTTCAGGAGATATTGAGGTTGGACCTAACGCAGCACTCACCAAACTCATTTTCAAAATAAACGCAAAAGCAATCGTTGCAGTTATCATTAAAAATATCTCAAATAACGCAATTCCTTTCTTACCTTTATTATTTCTTCTAATCATATTTTTCATTTTATCTCTTACCCTCCTTAGAGATAAGATTTTTTATTTTTTCCAAAAATGATTTTACAGAATAAATATCTTTCTTTATTTTAAGTATCTCTTTTGGTGATATGTCAAAATAATAATGCGCAATAACATTTCTTTTATTTACAAGTTCGTCCATTTCATTTGCAATTTCTTTTCCTATAATTCCGTTTTTGTTAAGGACGAGAAATAACTCGCCATAATTATTAGGCATTCCCCACTCATTTTTAAGGACTATTTCTTCAGCGATGTTTATCGTTCTTGTAACGATTGAAAGCATAGCCATTGAGCTCGCATAAACTGCTTCAGAGTCGCTAAGATTTTCCTCATTAAGGTTAAACTCATTTAAATTATTAAACTCTTTCTCTACATCAAAAATCATCTTGCCGATTCTTTCTATATCATACATTTTAGTTTCTCCATATAAAATTTTTTCATCAACATCCTAAAATCAATATACTCCCTAAGAGTCTGAATCTTTAATTTGTTAATTAGGTCTTTATCCTTTACAATTAAAGGCACCCCTTCCTTAAAAACTCTAAATCTGACTGCGATAGGGAGAAGGCGGAACATCGTTACATCAAAATTAGATAACCCGCATCCTGCAATATAATCGTCATCATCAGATATAACACATAAGTCGATATCAGAATTAGCGTGCACTTTACCAGAAGCATAGCTACCAAATAAATAAACTGCTTTAACGCTTTTATGCTCAGCAATTTTATTAGCAATTTTTTCAATTTCTTTATTTTTTATTTCTTTTCTTTTAATCATTTTATCCGAATAATCCTCCTCCGCTGGATTTTGCTTCAGCAACATCAGCTATTGTAACTTTATATCCATCAGTATATCCTTTTGCTCCAAGCCAATTTGTTTTAGGGCCGCAATCTCCCAAGGCCATACATATTGCAGTATTTTTATCAATCCAAGATTGCTTTACTCCTTTTTTATTATCATCCCAGCACTCGCAATCCTCATCGCTTCCACCATTTCCAAATATACCTTCATCTTTACATCTCGCTTCGCCATCAGAATCAAACAACCCCTTGCTCAAAGTTACTGTGCACTTGAATGTAGCCTGTCCGCATATTGCTTTAGCTTCATCGCTGTAATCATTTGTCTCTGTTGCAACCTGTCCCAAAATTTGTGCCTGCGTATTCGCAGCACCAGTTGCAGAGAGAGCATTATCTCCCCAGAATTTCAACCCAGGAGGAATTTTAGGAACACAAACCCCTGCCATCTCCGCACTTCCAGCAGAATTTGAAACAGAATACTTTCCAGGCTTCCAAACACAATCTCTTCTATCAGTATTACTGCACGCCTTCTCATCAGTTTGAGCAACACAATCCTGCCATCTATTTACTCTGCACGCTGCCTGTGAGAAAGTCACTCCAGTCGATGTAATCTTATCCTCTATACATTCTTCCTGTCTGAAATCAGCGCACTGCTCAACAACTTCTTCTCCATTTATGCAAATATGTTTATAGAAACTGCTTCCAACAGGAGCATTTCCTTTTCCAAAACTTCCAGTATCAGTATAAACACACCACGACTCTCCGTGTTTGTATGACTTTCCATTCTGTGTTTTAGCGCAATTCAAATTAGCGCAAATATTATCTCCATGTGTTGCTCTGTCTGAAATACCAGTTGAAGTTCTGCAATAACCACCAAGAAGATAGTTGCAATTTCCGCAAATTTTTGAACCAGCGTTTCCATCTCCAGGATTGCAAGACTCCAATTTAGTTTTTACATTCGTCCAATATTCATTGCTATCTGCTTTTGATGAGTCATATATATTTGCAGGATTTCCGCAGCTATCTACAAAATAAACTTCATCCTTTCCAGGAATACAAGTTGTCTGTTTTGTTTTCTTGCAATTTGTTCCCAACTCTTCAGCAGAACAAAGTTTATCTTTGTAAAATATTCCAGAACTCTTTCCAATTCCACTGGCATTTGTAGAAGAAGAAGTTCCACTGCACTCCAATCTTGTTGTGAATTTACAAGTTTTCTCAAAATCACTCTCATAAACACACGCCCCCTTATCCTGATTTTGAACACTTAGAACGCACTGTCCCTCGCTTGTGATTCCTTTATTATAATTAGTTAATAATCCTAAATCAGCAGAAAGTTGCTTGCATCTTACAAGTGTAACAAATGCTGCCTGATCTCCGAGGACACAGCATCCAAGAGAACATTGTTCAGGATTAGTAGCAGACCAAGTTCCCCCTCCTTCTAAACAGCTTCTCTGAGGAGTATTGCTTGCACACGTTCCCTTGTTAGAATCATAACATGTCCCTAATTTACAGAAACTTGTAGACCTGCATGCAGTAGGCGCTTGCCTAAATCCATTCGTAGAAACACATTTGTCAGAAATAGAATCCTGACAGAAAAGTCCAGAAGTTGTTTTTTCACAGCAGACATTTTGAGTATCAACGGCATAAGCACTTTCAATAGAAACAATGACAAACAAAGTTAAAACTAATAATATACTAAACAATATTTTATTATTATATTTCATTTTATGCCTTCCCCGCCTGATCCAAAGCAAGCCCTGGAGGCCAAGCCAGGCTTCTAGATGCGAATATAAACTGCTCCTTCGTAGCAATGTTAGAAAGTTTATAGACTTTAGTTCCTTCGCTCAATTTTATCTTTTCCATTCTCAAATTTGGATAAGAACTCATATAATAAGTAGTTTCAGAATCTCCCAAAATAGACTCATACTCTATGACGTTCTCAGCAATTGAAAGCAACTCAGACATCTGGCTGTCAGCATAAATATCAAAACCAGTATATGTTTGAACTCCCTCTTTGCTTACACTAATCGGAGCATCAAATATTATTTTTATTTTATTAAGCATTATACTTGACTCAGAACTAACCTTTCCAACAACAACTCCATACCCCCTGCTTTTATATTCATCAACTAAAGCATTCACGCACTCCTGCGCTTTAGGTTTTAATGCCAAATCTAATTCTTTTTCAAAATGAGTTGTAAGCATAGGCTCCTGATTAACGCACGTTTTGTAAAATCCAGAAACATAGCAAAGATATTTTATCTTCTCTCCCTCATAAACAAAATACCCTTCATTTAAATTTGAATATCCTGAATGCTTTCCAAGATTATCAATAATATTTTTTACTTCTGGAGAAATACAATCTTTCAAATAAGATTCAGGATTCAAAGGACCTTGTACAGCAGATTTTAAGTTAGGATACATAAATATAACAAGTATAACTGCTGCAATTACAACGGCAACAATAACAAATATTCCCACTTGCCCCCTATTTTTTAGCCCCTTTTCCATACCTACAGAATGGGGAAAACCTTCTTTATAATTCTTACTCATTATGATATAATTCCTCCTCTTACAATTAAACATTCATCATTTTTATTCCCAAATTGGTCAGCACATCCAATCCAATATATATTATTCCTATTGAAAGGCAAACTATGAGTTAATTGGTTTCCATTCATCAATGTAGAGTTGGTTAAATCACATCCATTATCGTTATTTATGTATCTGCATTCAGCATTTTCATTTGTGACAACAATAAGATTTCCTGAAGAATCGTACACTCTTGTTATTTTTGGAGCATTTTTATCAACTTCAACTCTAAAGTTTGCTGTTCTGGTTGCAGAATTTCCTACAGGATCAATACAAACAATATTTATTGTTTTATCTCCAGAAGTTAATTCAAATACTTGTTTGCTGTTAGAAGAAAAAGTATTGAAGAAGTCAACATAATTTCCTCCAAACGAATAAGCGCATTTTGCGCTCCCATCATATCCTCCAGATGTTTTAACCGCAACCTCTACAGTTACAGGACTGCTTCCTCCTTTTATCGTAGCATTTTCTACATTTACAGAATCTATTTTCAAATCACTCGTTGTTCTCTTAAGCACAAGTTGATAACTCTTGCTATTTTTATTTCTCTTACTCTCATTATTTTCGGCAAACCAAGGCTGGTCGGCGCATCTTATATAATAAGTTTTTTCATTTCTATCCAACGGAATTACTCCAGAACAAGGCCAGCCTAGAGAAGTCAAATCATTATATCTAGTTCCACAGTTAAATGTATTAGACATAGAGTCATATGTCAAATCATCCAAATCCCATTTGCAGTTTGAAGGTTCATTCAAATAAATTGTAACGTTTTGTTTTGTTGTCCCATATTTTGAATATCCTAATGCTGGCTCTCTCGCAACCACAACTGGTTCAGTTACATCTAATCCAGGTTTAACGCAGAAGTTTATAGAATATGGTTTTTCATTTTTATTTCCAGAATAGTCCATACATTTAACATACAATGTAATATTTGCTTGTTTATTTTCTCCAATTGAATTATACCCTAAGCTTTCCAAACTTGGAACAGGAAACGCCAGTGTATGATTTATCATAAACAAACTATTTCCTCCAAACGAATATTGCATATCTTTGTAACTCTTGCTTCCAACAGTATCAAGTCTGCAGGTTCCAGGTTCATTCAATTGAATTCCAAATGACATCAAAGAAAATGCTGTCGCGCATTTTTCATTGCTTCCTTCAATTCTCACTCCTCCATCTTGATTGATATAGTTAAATCCAGTAGATGTAGAACCTGGAATAAATCCTATTATCGGGGCAGAAACATCTTTAGGATTTATATTAACGCAAGTTTCATTTCCTGAACCCTCGTTAATAAATTCACACGTCTGTCCAAGCTGATGGCATTGATATCTCGAGCACGCTTGTCCTTCTCCGCATTTTCCGCATTGATTTCCTCCAAGAGGTGCTTCCCAAGGCTGGCAGTCAAAACTAACTTTAACTGTTTCACTATCTCCGATTCCAAGAAGCATCATCGTAACAACAAAAATAACAACTACTGCGATTACTACCCACGCAATTGTCGCAGCGAGAGCTAATCCTGCAGATGCTCCTCCAATTCCTCCTCCAAACAATCCTCCAGATGCTCCAAGTGCTCCAGAAGAAGTTAAAGCAACATTTGCTCCTATAATCGCCCCCGCAGCAGTTCCAACTCCAATAAGAGCATATGTTAATTCCTCTCCCAATCCAGAGCCAATTCCAGTATATTTAATAAGCATAGATGTAACAACAAATCCTATTGCCGCTCCAGCAATTGCTCCTCCAGCTCCAGCAAGTGCCGGAGATATTCCTGCTGAACCTCCAACTGTCGAGCCAGAAAGAGACTGAATTGCACCAACTTTTGCAGCAGTTACCACTACTCCAGTATATTTTAATGCAGCAAAAGCAGCAATTCCAATAACTCCAGGAATAAGCGTTCCAGCCATTCCGAAATCACTTGGATCGCTCATATTATAACTTCCACTCAATTGTCCTGCATCAATTCCAAGAACAGAACTATATCCTTCCCATTCAGGCTTAGCATATTGTCCCGGAATTTTGTCAGAATATTTTTTTACATCTTTCAAATATTCTGCAGTTAGTGTAGGCGTATGGTCGTTTATTGGAGCGCCTTTATCTTTTGTAATTTTTGCATTTTCAGTTAATTCTCCAATATAATTTGCTTTTGTCCCGCAATCTCCTAAGCTGATACACATATCATTCATCTGTGTTGCAAATGAATCAGTCAAGCATTGACAGTTGGAAACACAATTCCACCTTGCGCCACCACTATTAAATAAATCACCAATATCAAATTCTTTTACAAAACTAATCGTGCAGCTTCTACTTCCCAATTTGCATAAAGCGTTTGCTGTTTCCCCATAATCTTTCGTATCAAATCCAGGATTATATTTAGGCAAGCACATACTAAAAGCAAAATTATCTGCAACATTAACATTTTTCATAAAACAATCTGGATTTTTCGCGCACAAATCAGAAACCTTTGCGCTTTTAGCACTCTCGCTTAAACTTTCACTCTCTCCAGAATTATATACTGCATCCTGCATCTCACTAGAAACGTCTTTTCCTTGGTTATATTGAAGACAAGTCTGCCAGAGATTAGTTCTGCATGCAGCAGTTGCTATTTGTCCTCCAGATTGTTTATTTATTCTATCTTCAACACAAATTTGATTTCTATAATCTTGGCATGGCTCGCTCGCTATTTCTCCATTAATGCACGACTTTCTAAAATCTCTGCTTCCAGGAGTGTCTGCTCCTCTATTTTTAGATTCATCTAATCCAATTGCTCCTTGATAGACGCACCACGATTCTCCATTATCTCTTTTATTTCCATTTTCATCAATACAAGACAAGTCTTTGCAGATATAATTTCCAACTAAAACACTCTCTCCAGAACTTTTCAATCCACACTTTGTTCCCTGGAAATAATCGCAGTTTCCGCAACTATTTCTATTTGAAGAGCTAACAACACAGCTTAAATCAGGAGACAAAAGCATTCCATTATTGTCGCTTCTTGTTTTAGGCATCTCATATATATTTTCTCTGTTTCCACATGAGTCATACCAATAAACTTTCCCATTATGACAATCAGTGCTTGTTTGTTTAGCACATCCAGTTTTCAAATTAGGATTAGAGCATAATGTGTTAAGTGAGAAACTTCCTTTAAGCTTAGTGCATTCATTCTGTTTTATGAATTTACAGCTTGTAATTCCTCCAGAAACAAAAACACACGCTCCTTCCGGCTGAACAGAAGCCAGGGCTCTACAACTTAAATCATCTTGGACATTAGACTTAAATTGTTTTGAAACTCCAAGAGAAGAGGCCATCTTGTTGCATTTTTGTTCTGTAGCAAGAGAGGCAATATCACTATTACCTCCTAAAATACAGCATCCTTGCTTGCATTGAGCAACATTATTTCCATATTTATCATCAAACCATTGTCCATTCAAAGCCAAACAAGTATACTTCGGACTCCCCGCCTGGCAAGTTCCCTCAACCGAATTATAGCAAGTTCCAATTGCGCAATCAGCAACATTCTCTATCTTTGCAGGTATGCAATCTCCGTCGCATTTAGAAGCGCAATCAGATGATTCATATTGCTGGCATATCTCTCCTATTTTGCTTCTTAAACAAGTTGAAACTGAAAGAGCAGAAACCAAATTGTCTCCAGTAAGATAATTTATTATTAATTCATACGCTTTAATAAAATTATTAATTCCTCCAATATTCTCTTTACCATTTCCATCTTGATTATATCCTTCCCTCAAAATATATGCAACAGCAAATATCGCACTAACTAAAATAAACATTTCAAATACTGCCTTTATTTTATTATTTAATACCATTATCCTAATCCTGCGCTAATCACGCACCCCCTTATAGCAATATTCATTATTTTACCAGATTCATTATCTTTAATGCTGTAAATGCTCGTCGAATCAGATTGAGTAAACTTAGTTATTACAAACTCAGGATGCAACAAATTATATCCTTGATATTCAAAATAACACCTCTTTGCTTCTTCATCGCTTATAATCATTGCAACATTAGCCAAATCATACAATGGATTTTGCACTTCAATATTAATTTTATTCAGATTTTCAGTTTGTCCGTTTTTAGTCAATTTAATCTCCCTGTTTATATCAAGATTAATTTTTCCAGGAGAAAAACCAACAATTAGATTCATAATTCCAAGTTCAACATTTCCATTTTCTTTTTCAATCTGCTGTTTATAGCTGTCAAAGCAAGAATTTATCCTGCTTTCAGTATAATTAATAATCTCATTCTTCATTTCCTCTAAAAGCATAGGGTGCTGATTAACGCACGGCTTGTACAAAGTTCTGCTTGCGCACAAATACGCCACAGGTATTCCGTTATACATTCTGCCATTCCTAGGATTTAGAAATCCTCCTTGAGAAATCATTTTGTCAGCAGCATCATTTACTGCTTTTTTTGCGCAGCTTTCAATTGCTTCTCGAGCATTCGTTATTTTTGTTTCGCTACTTTTAGGATTTCTAAGAGAAACAAAAAGGAGCAAAATAACTACAACAATTGCCACTCCAAGTATTATCCATATTGCTATCTGTGCTTTTTTATTCATTTT
>Ga0233425_10011571_pt1 | contig 10255 bp, 11 predicted proteins | sample Watercolumn_Towu_2_FD_181712 | JGI IMG/M metagenome (GOLD analysis project Ga0233425, IMG submission 181712) | Freshwater microbial communities from Lake Towuti, South Sulawesi, Indonesia - Watercolumn_Towuti2014_140_MG | ecosystem: Environmental > Aquatic > Freshwater > Lake | place... | reverse complement strand
TCGAACGGACAAGCGCTGGGATTCCTCGCGATTCGCGGAAGCGGCACGGGCGATCGCGGCATCGCGCATCGACGGTCTTGACCCAGAGCGCGTCGCAGTCACGGGTGCCCCCCAGGAAGCCGAGATCTGCGCGAGCATCGCGCGCGAGTCTGGCGCACTCGATCTCTGCGCGCGAGGCATATCGCTCGGATCACTCAAAGGAGTCCTAGAGCGCACACGACTCCTCATCACCAACGACACCGGCCCGAGCCACATGGCGGCCGCCCTCAGAGCCCCCTGCCTGACGCTCTTCGGCCCGACTGATCACCGCTGGACCCCCTGCGACTACCCGCTAGAACGCAGAGTCATCGCCGAGCCGTTCCTTGGCGCTGACTCGCTCGCCGACGATCACGCTGCACACTGTGCGATCAACCGCATCACGATTGCCGATGTGGTCCATACCGCACGCGCGTTGGTAGAGCGCACCTCGTCCAAGGTCTAAGATGATCGCGTGGATGCGCCGCTCTGGATCATCGCCGTCGCTGTGGCATTCGTCGTCGGCAGCGTTCCGTTTGGGCTGATCATCGGGCGCCTGCGCGGCGTGGATGTGCGCGCTCTCGGATCCAAGAACATTGGTGCCACAAATGTCGGTCGTGTGCTCGGTAGACCCTATGGATTTCTCTGCTTCTTTCTCGACGCGTTGAAGGGTGCGGCGCCGGTCTTGGGGGCCCTGACTCTGGCCGTGACCGACGGCGGCGTCTCGTCCGAGCAGGCGCGCCAATGGCTCGCTCCGCTCGTTGGAGCAGGCGCCATCCTTGGCCATGTCTACTCGCCATGGGTCGGCTTCAAGGGTGGCAAGGGGGTCGCCACGAGTTTCGGCGCGCTCGTCGCAATGTGGCCCGCGATGTCGCTCGCCGCGATTTCTGCGCTGGGCGTCTGGCTCGCGATTCTCGCCGCCACGCGCTTTGTTTCGCTTGCGTCTATGTGCGCGGCGAGCGCGCTGCCGCTCTTCTACGCGGTGTTCACGGCATGGCCGCTCGATCTAGGGGCTACGACGCGGCTCTGGTCAGGCGCGCCGCTACTGATTGCAAGCCTCCTGCTCTGTGGGCTGGTCATCTTCAAACACCGAGCCAACATCGCGCGACTGCGCAGCGGCACCGAGCCACGCGTCGGACAAGCAAAGCCTCCGCGCTCCGCTACAGTGGCGTCGTGACGAGCCCCCCCGCGAGCCACGGCTACCGTTCTCCGCTAGAAACTCGCAACGCATCCGCGCAGATGCGGTCCATCTGGAGCGACCACGCACGCTTCTCAAACTGGCGGCGCATATGGCTCGCGCTCGCGAAGGCGCAAATGGAGCTTTCGCTTGGTCCGACCTCCGCACAAGTGGAGGCGATCTCGCGCGTCCTCGAAACAATCGACCTCCCCGCGGCCGCCGAACATGAACGGCGGCTTCGGCACGATGTGATGGCGCATGTGCACACGCTGGGCGACCAAGCACCTGTCGCGCGCGCGATCATTCACCTCGGAGCCACGAGCCAGGATGTGGTCTGCAACGCTGATGCGCTCTCGCAGCGCGCCGCACTCCACCTCATCGCCCAACGCCTCGCGCGTGTCGTCGATCGCTTTGGGACCCTCGCGACGACTTGGCGCGCGGAACCATGCCTTGGATTCACGCACTTTCAGCCGGCGCAGCCATTGACCGTTGGTCGCCGCGCCGCGCTCTGGGGCCAAGAGTTCGCGGTTGCGCTCATGGAAGTGGAGGCGCGCCGCGATGCGCTGCTTCTCCGCGGACTTCGCGGAGCAACCGGCACACAGGCGTCGTTTGTCTCTCTATGTGGCGGAGACTTGGCGAAGGTTGACCAACTCGAACGCCGCTTCGTTGAACTCCTCGGATGGCCCGCTGGCAAGACCTGGAAGGTCACGAGCCAGACTTATCCGCGCGTTTGGGATGCGCAGATGCTCTCGTCGCTTGCGATCGCGGCTTGCGCGGTGCACAAGACCGCCAATGACATTCGCCTGCTCGCCAACCTCCGCGAAGTCGACGAACCATGCGAGGCGGATCAGATTGGCTCGAGCGCGATGCCGTACAAGCGCAACCCGATGCGCTGCGAGCGCGCAACTGGACTTGCGCGGTTCGTTATCTCTATGGCGCACAACGCCTATGACACGGCGGCGACACAGTGGCTAGAGCGCACGCTCGACGATTCCTCAAACCGAAGACTGTCGATCGCCGAAGCCTTCCTCGCCCTCGACGGAGCGCTGGAGATCATGGCGAATGTCGCGGGAGGGCTTGTCGTCTATCCACATTCGTGCAGAGCCCGACTCGCGGCGGAGCTCCCCTTTCTCGCGACGGAGGAGGTCATGCTTGCCGCTGTCGCGCAGGGGGCTGATCGGCAAGAGGCGCACGAACGAATCCGCACGCACGCGAAGGCGGCTGCGCATCGTGTGAAGGGTGAGGGTGCGGCGAACGACTTGCTAGAGCGACTAGCACTCGACCCGATGTTTGCGCGCATCGACCTCAAGCAGGCGATCGATGCGCGCGCGTTCATCGGTCGTTCGATCGAGCAAACAGATGCCTTCGTCCGCGATGTGGTCGGTCCCGTCCGCCATCGTTACGGTGATGTTCTCGCGCACGAACCAGAACTGCGCGTGTAGTCGATGCCGATTCCCCGCCTAGACCCGGACGAGTGCGCGCTTCTCGTCATCGATGTTCAGGAGCGACTTATCGGAACGATTCACCGAAGCGACCTGCTCGTGCGACGCGCGAGCGCTCTAGTGCAAGGATGCGCGCTACTCAAGATCCCGGTGATTGCGACCGAACAGTATGTACGCGGCCTCGGGCCAACGGTCGCCTCCCTCGCCGCATCGTTCCCAACGGGGACGCCTGTGTTCGGCAAAGAGAAGTTCAGCGCGCTGATTCCGGCCGTGACAGCAGAGCTCAGCCGACTCAAGAGGCGCACGCTCCTCGTCTGCGGAATCGAGGCGCATGTGTGCGTCCTGCAGACGGTGCTGGACGCATGCACGCGAGGCATTCAGCCCTTTCATGTCACAGACGCGATTTCCGCTGGGCAGCCAGACCAAATCGCTCCAGCGCTTTCACGAATGGAACGAGCGGGCAGCATCCCCACGGGGTGCGTTTCGGCGCTCTACGAACTAATGGGGTCATGCGACAACCCAGTCTTCAAACCGATGCTTCCGATCGCGAAAGCGATCATCTCGCCATCGGATTGAAGCCCAATCGCGTTTGCGACCCGATCGGGTCGCGTTGGCTTACGCCTTGGGGGGAGTCTCGCGACCAGCGAGGATCGCCACGCGCACCTCCTGTGCCGCGCTCCTTACTGCCTGCATTGCCTTGCGCGCACGCGTTCCTGCCGCGCGATTGCCACCCGCTGCCTTTTCGAGGTCCTCACGCGCTGCATTCACAGCCGCGATGAGCTTCTCATACGATTGCATGATCATGGATGGAAGCCTCCTTGTGGATCGGATAGTAGCAAACAGCATCGTTTTGCCGAGATAGGGGGTTGCGTGGCGTCTGAGCTCATCCTCAACCTCGACGGGATAGACCTGACAACGACTGCCTGGGGTAAGGAGGAGATCGATAAGCACCTCCCGCAGACGGGTCACATGCGGATGCTCGACCGCATCATCTGGTTCAGCGAGTGTGGCACTAAGTGCATTGGTGAGAAGAAGATCCGCGACGACGAGTTCTGGGTCGCGGGACACATCCCTGGGCGCCCCCTCTTCCCAGGTGTGCTCATGATCGAGGCAGCCGCGCAGCTCTGCAGCGTCGCGCACACGCGGCTGGGCCGAACCAAGGGGTTTCTTGGCTTCACGCGCTGCCAGGATGTCGCATTCCGCGGAACGGTGGTGCCGGGAGACACTTTTCTGATGTTGACTATCGAGCTCGAGTTCAACCGTCGCCGATTCATCAGCAAGGCGCAGGGACTCGTGAATCAAAGGCTTGTTTTCGAGGCGACAATCACAGGCATGGCGATATGACCCGCGCCGGGGCGCCGCTTGGTCCGATTCGACTCGCTCCCAGACTCAAAGCGCGTTCGTGGGGTGGATCGCGGCTGCGCGACCGTGCAGTCACGGAAGTGCCGACCGGGACAATCGGCGAAGCGTGGCTCCTCAGTGACCTTTCGCAGAATCGCGGGAACGACCGAACGATCATCTCGGAGGGACCGCACGCGGGACGAGGATTGCACGACCTCATCGGTGACGATGCGACACGCCGATCCTTGCTTGGCCGTGCACAACCCGCCGAAGCGGAGTCGTTCCCGCTCTTGTTGAAACTGCTCGACGCGCGCGAAAGCCTCTCCATGCAGGCGCACCCCGGTCGAGCCGCGGTGAACGCACCCCTCAAGGATGAACTGTGGCTAGTGCTCGACTGCACACCCGATGCCTTTGTTTATCGCGGGGCTCGCCCTGGCGTGACGCTCGCTGAGATCGAACGGGGTGCGCGCGATGGCTCCATTCTCGACCTCGTAGTGCGCCACCGCGTAAAGCGCGGCGACGCGATCATGCTCGATAGCGGCGTATGTCATGCGCTCGGTGCCGGAATCCTCGCCGCCGAGGTGCAGACAGCTAGCGACACGACCTACCGGTTGTGGGATTGGGAGCGGAACGACCCCGCGCGCCCCCTCCAGATAGTCGAAGCGATCGCCGCGATGAAGCCAACCTTCGGGATGGCGCTCCCCCCGCTGCGGAATGTTGATCTCGATGCGCCATCGGCGCGCGGCGTCGTCCGGATTGAACCGCTCCACTCGTCTCGTTCGTTCGACTGTGAAGTGTGGGTGTTGGGGGCAGAATCAAACACTCTCGTCGCTTGCCGGGGTGTACCGACGCTTCTGATGCCTCTGGGGGCGGAGGTCTCGGTCGAGGGGCTATCGAGCCCGCTTCGATTCGGCGAGGCAGTCGTGATTCCCGCGGAGGGCAAGGGGTACTCCATGACCTCAACGACACCGTCCAGCGTGCTCGTCTCTTGGCCCCACGACCCCCTAGGTGGGCACGATTCCAGCGCTGGAGTGCGCCTTGCGTAGCGCTTGGACGGATCGACCCATCTGAAGTATTCTGCCCGCCCCATTTTCCGCCCAGAAACCTGAGAACCCAATGGCAGCAACAGGCACAATCACCCAAGTCATCGGATCGACCTTCGACGCACAGTTCCCCGAGGACGCGCTTCCCGAGATCTACAACGCCGTAAAGGTCGATTACGACTTCCGCGGTACGAAGACCACGCTCGTGGGAGAGGTCGCCAAACACTTGGGCGGCGGCGAAGTTCGCTGCGTGGCGCTTGCATCCACCGACGGCGTCCGCCGCGGCGACGCATGCATCGACACGGGCAGCTCGCTCAAGGTTCCCGTCGGCGAGGCTGTGCTCGGCAGAGTCTTCAACCTTCTGGGCCATCCGGTTGACGAGCGCGGACCAGTCGCGGCGACCAACTTTGCGCCGATTCATCGCGATCCCCCCAAGTTTGTCAATCTGAATCCCAAGACCGAAGTGCTCGTCACAGGCATCAAGGTCATCGACCTGCTCTGCCCCTTCGTCCGCGGAGGCAAGATCGGTCTCTTCGGCGGCGCCGGCGTCGGCAAGACCGTCGTCATTCAGGAGATGATCGCGCGCGTCGCGCGCAACTTCGGCGGCTACTCAGTGTTCGCGGGCGTTGGCGAGCGCACGCGCGAGGGCAACGACCTCTGGCTGGAAATGCAGGAGGCGGAGTACACCGACTCGACCGGCAAGAAGTGCCATGTTCTCGACAAGGTCGCGATGGTCTTCGGCCAGATGAATGAGCCGCCGGGGGCACGCCTTCGCGTCGCGCTGAGCGCGCTCACGATGGCGGAAAACTTCCGCGACGAGAGCGGCAAGGAAACTCTGCTCTTCGTCGACAATGTCTTCCGATTCACGCAGGCGGGATCGGAAGTGTCGGCGCTTCTGGGCCGCATGCCGAGCGCCGTCGGATATCAGCCGACTCTCTCGAGCGAGATGGGTCAGCTTCAGGAGCGCATCACCTCGACGAACAAGGGGGCGATCACTTCGGTGCAGGCGATTTACGTTCCCGCTGACGATCTCACCGATCCTGCGCCGGCTACGACCTTCAGCCACCTCGACGCGTTCATCGTGCTCGAGCGCAAGATCGCTGAGAAGGGCATTTACCCCGCCGTGGACCCGCTCGCGTCCACGAGCCGCATTCTTGATCCGCAGGTCGTCGGCGAGCGCCACTACAAGGCCGCGCGCCGCGTGCAGGGAATCCTCCAGCGGTACAAGGACCTTCAGGACATCATCGCGATTCTCGGTGTTGATGAGCTCTCGGAAGAGGACAAACTCGCCGTCGCGCGCGCGCGCAAGCTCGAGCGCTTCCTCTCGCAGCCGTTCTATGTCGGCGAAGTCTTCACGGGTCTCCCTGGTGTGACATGCACCCTCGAGGACACGATTGACAGCTTCGAGCGGATCTGCAGCGGCGAAGGCGATGACCTTCCCGAGAGCGCCTTCATGTATGTGGGCAATCTCGAGGAGGCTCGTAAGAAGGCCGCGAAGATGGCCGCGGCCGTCTGAGCTCGCTCGACTACTGATCCCACGCTGGTCGTTGCCAACGGGCGACCCGTCCGTCGCCATCGAAGTAGATCGCCCACACGCGGTCTGACGCTGGTTGGTCTTGGAACATTGCGCCGGTCGCAAGCGTCGATAGGTTGTCGCCATACTGCCAGTAGGCGGGGATCGCCTGCGCTCCCGTGGCGTTGATCGACGCCGGGTGGCGCGATGATGGCTCTCCTAGAAGGCGAATGACCTCGTCCTGACCCATTCCGACGCGCAGTTGGGAAAACTGTTCCGAGTTTGGCACCTGACAGCCCGCGAGAATGGCCGCCAGCGCGTAGGCGGGTGCTCTGACTGTCATGCGACGAGACATCGAGGTGGAGCATAGGCATCGCCATCGCGATGGAGAGCGCGGCGATGTGGGTGCGTGGGTGCCAAGCGTGCAATCGCCGTTTCCGTCACAATGCCCCCACCTTGATCGATACCCCGACCATCGCAGCGTCATTGGTGGAACGCCACGGCGAAGCCGAGCGGGCGCGCATCGAACGCGGGGTACGACAAGTAGCAACACGCTGGTGCGATGCTGATGGCGACGCGGCGGCGTTGTCAGGCTTCTGCCTCGCTCGCTTCGTGCCGACCGGCGCGAATCTCGATCGCCTCCTCGCGCGCATCGAAGGAGCGCTTGAGCAAGTCAACGGGCACTTGTACGAAATGCACCGGACGCTGCGACGCCACAGCGACCTCGCGGGCGATGAGTTTCCAGGGATCGACGAGATGCTCGCGACATTCGATCCCGCACCCGATCTCTCCGAGCAGTTCTATCGTCAGCGAATCGCGTTCGTCGCACTCTTGAATTTCGATCGCGCCGACCTTGAGACGATGCTTCGCGTAGGGCCAGACTGGTCGATCTCCGAATGGGCTGCGGTGCGCGTTGCGCAGTCCTTCGGCCCACGCATTCCGAAGGAGCTCTCGCAGAAGGCACGCCTCGTCGGCCACGCATCGCAGCAGTGGGTCTCCGGCTTCCACATTCCCGTCGGAACGCTAATCGACCAGCGAGGGCAACGCTGGTACGCGCCGGACCGGGCGCTCCTGACGCACTGGCTCGTGCGCGAGGAGATCAAGGCGCAGTACAACACAGAAGGGGGACTCTCCCGCCAGCGCGCGTTGGCGGGAGTGCTCGGTCGGGCGATTGACGGCGGCATTCCCCGTGGCGTTATGGATCGATCGAGTGTGGGAGACTGGGATCCTGTGAGCGGCACGATCGGGGGCGAGCCGATCGCACCAACGACCACGATGGGCGTTGCACGATACGAGCGTTGGCTCGAGCAGTTCGCGCTCTCGCGTGAGTTCGACGCCTACTTCCCCGAGCACCCCACCGCGATGGCGCGGAAGTTTGAGCTCTACCGGGAGATCCCGGAGTCTGAGGTAGAGCGGCTACTCGAAGAACTCCTCGAACACCCCGTGCGCGCGCAACTAGCGCGTCTTCTTGCGGAGCGACTCGGTCGACCACTAGAGCCATTCGACATCTACTTCGACGACATTGCGGAAGCGCGCCCGGGCTCCGAACTCGATGCCGAAGTTCGCCGGCACTATCCCGACGAACAGGCGTTCGAGCGCGGGATTCCAGAGCTCCTCCGCCGACTCGGCTACTCCCCCGCCGACGCGGAGTTCCTCGGCACTCGGATCCGCGTCGAGATCGCCAGAGGATCAGGCCACGCGATGCGCCCGCAGTTGACGCAGTACGGTGCGTGGCTTCGCACGAGCCGCCTGAAGGATCAACTCGGGTGGGATGGCTTTGACACTGCCATGCATGAGTTGGGGCACAACCTCGAACAGTTGTGTTCCACCTACTTCGCTCCGCGACCCTCGCTGCGCAATGTCCCAAACACGGCGTGCACCGAGGCGTTCGCCTTCCTCTATCAGAGTCTCGGTAAGCGTGCGCTTGGCATTGAGAGCGACTCCGACACCGAGCGCGCGAACGCCGTCGACTCCGTACAGACCATGCTTGCGACCTGCCAGATCGCGGGACCGAGTCTCCTGGAGATGCGTGTATGGCGGTGGCTCTACGCCCATCCGGGCGCCACCGCCGCGGAGCTTCGCACTGAGGTGATTGCGATTGCCTCCCGACTCTGGTCGAAGCACTACGAGCGCTACTTCGGCGCTGACTCCAACCACCTACTGGCCGCGTACCAGCACATGATCTCGCATCCCCTCTATCTGGCCGACTATGCGCTCGGGCATGTGATGAGCCACCAGATTCGCTCGCATATGCGCGGCAAAGATCTCGCCGCAGAGACGAAGCGCATTACCTCGATCGGACGGTTCACGCCCGACCTTTGGATGCGCAAGGCAGTCGGCAGCGGAATCTCCGGCACGGCACTTGCCACCGACGCGCAGGTGGCGCTCAACCTGCTCCGCTAGTTAGGCGCTGAAGCTCGAGCCGCAGCCGCAGGTCGTCGAGGCGTTCGGGTTATTGAAGACGAACCCGCGCCCCATGATCTCGTCCTTGAAGTCGATCGTCGTCCCATTGATGTACAGGTAAGACTTGGGATCGCAGACCACCTGAATCGTGAATGAATCGCTGCCGGTGGAAGTTGCCGCTGCGCCCTCCGCCCCCTTGGGCTGCTTGCGCTCGAACGAGAACGCCCACGACTCGTCTGAGTCCTTCTGCACTTCCGTGAGGTCAAGGATGTACGAGAAGCCAGAGCATCCGCCACCCTTCACTCCGACGCGGAGCCGAATCTTCGCGGGGTCAAGCCCCTGCTGCTGAATGATGGTGTCGATCTCTCTGGCGGCGGTCTCGGTCACAACAAGCGGCATGGTGTCTCCTTAGGTCGTTCAGGCGTGGGCGGGCGCGGCACTCGCCGCGCGACCCGACTTCTTCTTCCAGTCGTCGATCGCGCTACGGATCGAGTCCTCGGCGAGCACACTGCAGTGGATCTTCACCGGTGGCAAGCTCAGCTCCTCGACGATCTGCGTGTTCTTGATTGAGAGCGCGTCGTCGACCGACTTGCCCTTGATCCACTCGGTCGCAAGCGACGAACTTGCGATCGCGCTCCCGCATCCGAAGCACTTGAACTTTGCGTCCTCAATGACTCCCTGATCGTTGACGCGGATCTGGAGTTGCATCACATCGCCGCACTCTGGTGCGCCGACGATGCCGATGCCGATGTCGCGCCGGGCGGCCACTTCCTTAGAAGAACCAAATGAGCCGACATTGCGCGGGTTTTCGTAGTGGTCGATGACTTTCGTGCTGTAGGCCATGGTGGACTCCTTGAGACTAGTGCGACTGCCACTGGATCTTGGTCAGGTCAACGCCTTCCTTGTGGAGGTCGTAAAGTGGACTGAGGGTGCGAAGATGCGTGACCGCACCAACAATGAGTTCGATGGCTCGGTCGATTTCGGCCGGCTGTGTCCAGCGCCCCATCGAAAGGCGCAGCGACGAGTGCGCCATCTCGTCCCCGATGCCGAGGCTCTTCAGCACATACGACGGCTCCAGACTCGCGCTCGTGCATGCCGAGCCGGAGGAGCAGGCGATGTCGCGGACGCCCATCATCAGGCTCTCCCCTTCGACAAAGGCGAATGAGATGTTGGTGATGCCGGGCAGGCGCCTAGTCGCATGTCCATTGACCTGCGTCACATCTAGGCGACTCGTCAGTTCGCTTTCGAGCTTGGATCGCATCGCCAGCAGCCGCGGTCGCTCGGAGTCCGCCTCGTGTTGACAGAGTTCACAGGCCTTGCC
>Ga0233425_10011570_pt1 | contig 10255 bp, 9 predicted proteins | sample Watercolumn_Towu_2_FD_181712 | JGI IMG/M metagenome (GOLD analysis project Ga0233425, IMG submission 181712) | Freshwater microbial communities from Lake Towuti, South Sulawesi, Indonesia - Watercolumn_Towuti2014_140_MG | ecosystem: Environmental > Aquatic > Freshwater > Lake | place: Indonesia... | reverse complement strand
GAAGAGACCCGAGTCGGGAACACCGGCCCGAGCCGGCGCCGGCTGTCTCAACCGCACGGAAGAGCGGCGAGGCGTGCGGGCCATCCGCGGAGCGAGATCAACTCGCGAGAACACCGGCCCGAGCCGGCGCCGGCTGTTTGGACGTGGAACAGTGGCGCGGCGTGACCGGCGTCCTCACGCGAGAACTAATAGTGATAATCCACCGTGTAGCTAGTACACGCATTCGCGGCGCCTTGGTCCACGCGGATGTACACCGTCGCATTGTCCGTCCAGCCATTGCAGTCCAGCGACAGACCGACCTCGCCACCGGCCGGCACGCAGCAGCCGGGGCGCCCGCCGGGCGAGGTGCTGGGGGTGCCCGACGAGCAGCTCACGGTCGCACCGGGGCAGTCCGCGAACACGCACAGCTTCACCTTCGCCGTGGTCTTCGCCACGGGTCCCACGAGACAGCCCGTGGTGTCGGTTCCCCAGAACGAGAAGTAGTCGACGTCGGTCGAGCCATCGAGCTTGCCCGACACGGAGCCCCCGGGGCTGTCGCAGTCCGTGAGGGTTCCGAGGTTGGATGCGGTGGCCTCGGTGCCGTTGGGCTCCCCATTGGGATCGACGCAGGTCCCGCCGCCAGTGTTGCCCGTGCCACCGGTGCCCGTGCCACCGGTGCCTGCGCCGCCGGTCCCGCCAGCGCCGCCGCTCTGCGAGCCGCCGCCACCGGGGGAGCCGCCGCCGCCAGGAGAGCCGCCGCCGCTCTGCGAGCCGCCGCCACCGGGGGAGCCGCCGCCGCCGGGGGAGCCACCACCACCAGGAGCGCCCCCGCCGCCCCCCGTCGCGCTCCACTCGTAACAGTGCGTGCCGTCGAGCGAGCACACCGGATCGGACTCCGGACAGCAACCGACCAGCGCGCCCTCGGGTGAACGACACTCGATGGGCACGCCACTCGAGCACGAGGTCGGCTCTTCGTCCGCGGGCTCGGCCGCACACGCGCCAGCGATGATGGCCACGGCGCCCGCGAGGGCTGGCCCCAGCGCGCGCCACGGCGTCATCACCCGTCCCGCTTTCGCAGGGCTTCGTTCACGAGCTGGTCGACCAGGTTGGCCGACTGCGCGACCTGCGCGCTTCCGCTCAGCCGCAAGGCCTTGGCGTAAGCGATGAGTCGATCCTGGTCGACCGCCGCCAAGCGCTTCAGCGCGGTTCGAAGGCTCGACGCGATGGCAGGCGTGCAGGCGGCGCGCTGCCCCTTCAAGAGGTCGACGGTGAAATCGAACCAACGACTCGTGCCGCTCGACTGCGCCAGCCGGAGCGCGTAACGGACGGCGAATTCCAGCGAGTCCGGGTCGAGCTCGTGGCCGAGGCTTGCCTCCTGTGCGACGTCGAGCAGCGTGGTCTTGAGCAGGTCCTCCGCGTCGTCGAGGCGGCCGGCGTCCAGCGCGCGATCGGCGATGCTGGCGAGGATCTCGAGGGCGCGGCTCTTCTGGGTGGTCTCCGGGTCGTCCGGCGGTTCGGAGATGCGCCGCGTGGTCTCCGCCTCGCTGCTCGACGGCACCGGGGTGAACTCGTCCTGGGTCGAGGCGGCCGAACGTTTCCGTGCCGCGTCTCCGATCAGCAGCTCGAGCTCTTCGGCACCGGCGGTGAGCCAGTCCCCGTCGAAGAGGGGCTGCGAGCCCGTGAGCCGAACGCCGTTGACGTAGAGGCCATTCATGCTCCCCAAGTCGTCGATGGACACCTGCTCGCCATGAACGTTGATGCGAGCGTGGCGACGCGAGACCTTGGCGTCGTCGAGCAGGATGTGACACGAGGCGTCGCGGCCGAGGAGATAGCTGCCCTCCGTGAGGAGCAGCTCCTGGCCTCGGTGCCGGAGCCTGACGCGTGTCAGGCTGCGCGCTTCGCGGTTACTCATGCAGCCCCTCACAATATCTCGCCCCTTGGCAGGATCAATCCCGGGCCGGTCGCAGGCCCGGTTTTGCCCCGGGCAGCCCGCGCTTCGTCGGGAGATGACCAGGTTCACTGAGCCGGTGCGCGCGCCGGCCCTTCCGCCGCACGCCCGCCCGTGGAAGTCTGGTGGTGCCGTGTCCGCTCGCGACGTGCTCTCCATTCACGGCCTCGAGACCGAGTGCGTCGTGGGCGTCTACCCGCGAGAGCGCGGGCGGCCGCAGCCGCTCTCCGTGGACATCGACATGAGCGTGGACTCGGAGGCCGCTGCCGCGACTGGCAAGCTTTCGAGGACCGTCGACTACGACGCTACGGCGCAAGCCGTGGTGTTCCTACTTCAGAGCTGTCGCTTCGGCCTGCTCGAGACCGCCGCCCAGGCGCTCGCCAAGTACCTCTTGGCGGAGCCGCTCGCGTCCCAGCGCCAAGCTCGCGTCCATGCGGTCCGGATCCGCCTGGTCAAGCCGCAGGCTCTCCCAGGTGCCGCGGTCGCCTCACTGAGCATCGAGCGCGACGCGAGTTGGGCGAGCATCGAGCGCCAGCCGACCCCGTTCGGGAGCGTGGACGTCATCCTGGACTGCCGAGAGGCGAGCATCGTGCGCGTGAACCTCGCGCCTGCCGCCCACGTCGCGTTGAACGAGCACGACGAAGCGCACGACGCCGAGCTCGCCCTCACCCATGGCCTGGTTCTGGACGGCGCACCGTTTCCTCGGGGATCACGCCGCGCGCTCGGCCGTGGCACGCCGCGCGTGCTCGCGAACCCCACGCGCCGCTGGCAGTCCGTGCTGTGCGCGGACTCCCCCGCGTACCCGCGCCCCCGCATGCGTGCGCCATCGCTCACGGCGGAGCTCCTGAAGCGGGACTGAGGCCAGACCTCAGGGTTCAGAGCCAGGGTGCTTGGGTTCACGTGCGCCCGATGTCTCCCCGCTCGTGGCCGGGCGCTGCAGGCGGCAGCAGCGCGAGAACGAGAAATGTAGGTCCATGTCATCCATGTCCCACGTTGTCCTTCCATTCTGATCTTCCGGTGAAGATCACCTATTTCCATTCGCGCTCCATTCGGGCATTGAAGAGCGCGACTGGGGAGGATTCGTGGTGGGTCAGGTCAACGAGAGCCCGAACAGCCAGCATTCCATGCACGGTGTTTCCGCCTTCGACCCGGAGTCGGAGACCCGCGACCGTCGTCGCTCGCGGCGCAAGCGCGCGGTGCGCGCGAGGACCATCAGCGTCAAGCGCATGACGCGCACCGACAGTGAGCTCGGCAGGGAGATGCGGGCGCGCCTCGACGCCCTGCGTCCGAAGACCCGTGGCGAGTGCGCGGAGGGGCCCAGGCCTTGCCCCCATGTCTCCTGCCGACACCACCTCTACCTGGACGTGTCGCCGCGGACGGGCGCCATCAAGCTCAACTTCCCCGACCTGGAGGTGTGGGACCTGCCCATCTCCTGCGCGCTCGACGTCGCGGAAAACGGCGCGACCACTCTGGAGGACGTCGGGGGCATCTTGAACCTGACGCGTGAGCGCATCCGCCAGCTCGAGCTGTCGGCGCTCGGTCGGCTCGAGGCTCTGGGTGACATGCTCGCGCTCCGCGAGCTGGTCGACCCGGACTTCTGCCCCTGAAACCCCTGGTTCGGCCAGCGCGCCGGGCAATGGCGCTGGCGCGGCCCCAGGTGTTAAGCTTCGAGGCTCGCGCATCCAGGTGCTCGCTCAGCGATGGCAGGCAATACCCCTCCCGGTCAGCCTCCCGGTCGTCCCGGAGGACCACCGCCCAGGCCCGGCCGCCCCGATGTGCCGCCGCCCGCGCGCGGAGCGCCGCCGCCGCCACGCCCTGCGGCGGGTGCGCCGCCGCCGCCGCGCCCCGCGGCGGGTGCGCCACCGCCGCCACGCCCCGGGGGAGGTGCACCGCCGCCGGCGCAAGGGTCATCGGCCGCGGTGGCACGCGAGCAGGAGACCCTGCTCGCGCCGCGCTCCGCCTCGGTGACCCACGAGCGGGTCAAAGCGGCGGTGCCCGTGAGTGGGCTCGAGCTCGGCCCGCCTTCCGGTCGGGAGCCCGACAAGTACATCGGGACGACCATCGACGGACGCTACGTCGTGGAGTCGATCCTCGGCGAAGGCGGCATGGGCGTCGTCTACAAGTGTCGGCGCAAGGTCTTCGACCGCCCGGCAGCGCTCAAGATCCTGCGCGCTGATCTGGCGAAGAACCCAGAGGTGCTCGACCGCTTCGTCACCGAGGCGAAGGCCGCGTCGGGGATCGGCAACGAACACATCGTCGACGTCTTCGACTTCGGCGAGGTCCCGGACGGCTCCACGTACTTCGCCATGGAGTACCTGGAGGGTGAGACGCTCGGCGCGCGTCTCGCCAAGGGCCGCCTCGAACCCGACGCGGTGGTTCACCTGGGCTGCCAGATGGCCGAGGGGCTCGCCGCGGCCCACGACGGTCAAATCGTCCACCGCGATCTCAAGCCCGACAACCTCTTCCTGATCAAGAAGGCTGGCGAGGACTTCGTCAAGATCCTCGATTTCGGCATCGCGAAGGTGATCGGTATCGACAACAAGATCACACGCGCCGGGGCCGTGTTCGGCACGCCGCATTACATGTCGCCCGAGCAGTGTCGCGGCAGCCCGGTGGATCATCGCACCGACGTCTACTCGTTGGGCATCATCCTGTACGAAATGGTGGTCGGACGCGTGCCGTTCGACGCAGACAATCCGCTCAGCATCCTCTCCATGCACCTGAACGAGCCTCCCAGGCGCTTCGCCGCGGCGGTGCCCGGGCTGGAGACGCCGGCGGGACTGGAGAACCTGATCTTGAAGTGCCTGGCGAAGGCGCCGGCCGATCGCTTCGAGTCGATGCGCGACGTGGCCGTGGCGCTGTCGGCCATCGAGCGCGGGGAGGCTCTAGAGATCGAGGTCCCCATCAGCGTCGCACCTCCCGAAGACGAGCTGCCCGTCCAGTTGGTGGTGCCGCCCGCTCCCCTCGCGCCGAGCCTGGATGGGCCCGCGTCGCTGCGGGAGGGCGTCCCGACCAGCTCGTCTCCGGGACGCTCGTCGTTCGTGGGGGACGTCCGCGCGTCGATCCCCGAAGTGGGGAGGCTTTCGACCGCTTCGGTGCCGAGCTCCGCGGACCCGGTGGAAGAGCAGCTCCGGCGGGCTGCCGAGGCCGCGGACGCCGAGCGAGAGTGGGCGAAGCAGGGCGGCGGGCGCCGCTGGCCGATGGTCGCCGGGGCGGCCCTGCTCCTGGTCGGCGGTGGCGCCGTCGCCGTCCTGGCGGTCTCGCTCAGCGTCGAGACGCTGGGGGAAGCGTTCCAGCCCGCGCGTCCGCTGCTGTTCGGTCGGCACATCGAGGGCGTCCAGACCAGCGCCGAAGAGGTCAAGGTCGCCGTGGTTCTCTCGCCCATCGACGCGCACGTGTATCTCGCTGGCAAGGACCTCGGGACGATGCCGGTCGAAGTTCCCGTGAAGAAGGGCGGGAAGGTCGAGGTCGAGGTCAAGCGCGAGGGCTACTGGTCGCGCAAGGTCACGCTGGAGGCGGACAAGCCCAAGATCACGGTGCGGCTCGCGCCCATGGTCGCAGGCAAGGGCGCGCCGAAGGCTGCGGCATCGGGAATGCCCGCAGCCGAGACCGGCGGCGCTGCCCCGGCGCCCGCGCCTGCACCGGACCCGGCGCCCGAGCAGTGACCCGAGCCCGCATCGCGCTCAGCTGCGACGCACGAAGGTGCGCCGCTCGCGACTCTTCTCCACGCCGGGGAACGCCAACGCGCGACCGTGCATCACCACGAATACACCGCTGGGCAGCAGGCGGGAGGCCAAGAGCGACTCGGTGACGTTCTGCAGCGCGTCCGAGTCGCGGAACTCGAAGGGTCGCATCGCGCCCGTGAGCACGACGGGGATCGCTGCGCCGGGCAGGTTGGCCGCCAGGTGCTCCCCGGTCACCGCCAGAGTGTCGGTGCCGTGGACCACCAGGATGGCGTCGTAGTGCGGGAGCACGTCGCGCACCTTGGCCAGGATGGTGTCGCGATCCTCCGCCGTCATGTCCAGCGAGTCCTTGTTCATGACCGGCACGTGCGTGACCATGAGCTCGGGGAGGCGCAGCTCGTCGAGCAGCATGTCGAGGACGGAGCGCGCGTTGCGCAGCGAGCCGTCGGTTTCGTCGTAGGTCTTCTCGATGGTGCCCCCGGTCGTCAGGATGGCGACCTGGAAGGGCCCTTCGAGCCGCGCGTGGGCGTCTCGCGTCACTTCGGGGCCTTCTTGTCTTTGGGCTGCTTCGACTTGTCGTTGCTGCCGAACTCGCCGCGCTTCTCCCCGACCACCGCGTCCTTGGCGTTGGGCCCGAGCAGCGTGCCGCACAGGGTCTTGCAGTCCACGTCCCTGGGGGCACAGCTGCACTTGCCCTGCTTCTTCAGCTCGAGCTTCTCCTTCACTTGGCCCAGGGTCCAGCCGGCCAGCTTCTCCACCTTCTCGAGGCTCCAGCCCTCCTTGATCTGCTTCGGCGTGCGCGGGTCGGTGGCCTTGCCGTCGGCCTCGGCGCAGCAGCGGAAGCTCAGGAAGTAGTAGTAGAAGCCCTCGTCGTGCGTGTAGACCTTGGGGCGGCATTGGTTGCGCACGCCCTCGTACCAAGGGCCACCGGTGTGCACGCTGTCGAACTTGCCACGGAAGTCGTTCTCCGTGTGATGCTCGCTCGCCACGACCTCGTCGGTGTTGCCCGGCATGTCCGCCACGCCGTAGTCGCTGATGCAATTCGGTTGGCTGCCGCTCGGCACGCCCTTCCAGAGCCGGGCGAGCTCGGTCGGGTCGCGCTTCGCGACCTTCTTCATGTCCGGGTTGTCCCACTTGTGGTCGCCGTTGCACTGCGACGAGTCGCGCACGTAACCCTGAGGGAAGGGCTTCGTCGCCGGTCCTTCGCAGGCCAGGTTCCATTCGCTCTCGGTACACATCCGCTTCCCGACCGCAGCGCACTTGAGCTGAGCCTGGTGGAAGCGATTCATCACCTCCGGACGCTCCCCCTTCACGTTGGGCCACTCGTAGGTGTCGACGCAGTACCGCTTCTTGACCTTCTGCCCGGCGCAGACGCTCTTCTCCTCGAAGCGTTCGCACACGGTCTTCTTGTTCCACTTCGCGTACCAGCTCTTCTCGCACTTGTAGTCGACGTCGGTGCAGTACTCGCCGCTCACCAGCTTCATCCCGGCCGGGCAGGCGCCCTCGTCGGCCTCTCGGCCCGCCGACTGACCGGCGTCCGCGGGCGCCGTCACAGCGCCGGCGTCTGGCGTAACAGCAGCGTCCCCTTGTGACGTCACACTGGCGTCGGGTGCCGATGTAGGTGCGCCCGGCCCGACCAGGGGTGGCGCGGGGCTTTCCGGGGCGGTCGGGGGGGCGGCAGCGCAGGCGACGAAGCCTCCGAGACCCAGGGCCGAGAGCAAGGTGGCGGCTCGCATGACGGCCCCCTTTTACGAGCGACCCCCGCGGACGGGAAGGGTTTTCGGGCGAGCCGAGCGGCGTCCTACGCGACCCCACGACCCAAGCTTCCCCGCGCTCTCGGCGTCGGAGCGAGCGACCTCGGCGCGACACACCCGGTGTGTGTCGAGGCCCACGCGCGGGGTGAAAGGAGACGGCGATTCGGGCGTTCCGAGGGTGGCCCAGCAATTGCTGAGGAACCTTTTCAGAAACGGGAAGTCACAGTCGAAGGGTCGGGCACGAAGAAGCGTGGCCGGCCTCAGTCGGGTGAGAAAGGTCGTAGGAGGAAACAGGGTCATGAAGAAGCTCGGTGCAATGGTGATGGTGGCGGTTTCGGCGTTCGCAATGGTCGGCTCGGTGGCGAGCGACGCGAAGGCCTGCGGCGGTGAGTGGGTTCCCGCGGTCGAGATCGATCACCGCCCCGAGGGCATCGCCCGTGCGGAGAAGACCCTGAAGAAGGGCGAGCACGCTGCCGCGGCCGGGATGATCATCCGCATGATGCCTCACGTGAAGGATCTGAAGGCCAAGAAGGACGGCACGCTCGTCGCCCGCGCGCAGCGCATCCTGGCCCTCGCGGTCGCCCGCAACAACGGCGCGCTCCCCATCGACAAGGAGCTGCCGAGCTACGTGCAGGGCACCTGGATCGGCAAGACCAGCAAGGACAAGGCCGCGAACCTCGAGTGGTCCGTGGCGGCCCTCCGCAAGCTGAACGACATCAAGAAGGACGATGCCGCGGTCCAGAGCGACCTCGCCGAGGCCCTCGCCAAGGTCGAGAAGCACCGCGCCGAGGCCAAGGAGATCCTCGAAAAGCTGGCGCAGAAGGATCTGGTCGCGACTCCGGAAGCCTACGCGACCCTGGCCGAGCTCCGTAGCGCCGCCGGCGACAGCGAAGGGCAGAAGGTCGCCCTCAAGCGCTGCGAGTCGATGGCCAAGAGCGCGAACGTCTGCCGCGCCGCAGCCTGAGTTGATGCTCCGCGCCAGCGGGAGTTGACTCGGAGGCCCCATGACCCGCCCCCTGGTCCTCTCCCTGGCGCTCACGCTGGCGCTCGCCAGCGGCTGCAAGAAGAAGCACGAAGGCGCGAGCCCCGAGGCGCACCCGAGCGCGACGGGCGCCGCGCCTTCCGCCGTCCAGGCAGGCCCTACGACCCCCGACCCGCCCCGCCTGGCCGGCGACGCGGAACGAGGTCGGTCTCTCGTGGAGAAGTTCGAGTGCTCTCGATGCCACGGCGGGACCGGCCTCGCCGCGTCTCCATTCGAGAAGCACTGCATCACCTGTCACCAGGACATCTGGAACGACAAGTTCAAGGCCAAGCCCGACAAGATCGAGAAGTGGAAGAAGACGGTCCAACTCTACCTCAACGCGCCCAACCTGGAGGCTGCGGGCGCGCGCTACGAGCCGGCGTTCATCCAGGCCTTCCTGCTCAGGCCGCACAAGCTCCGACCGAACATGATCTCCAGCATGCCGCGGCTTCGCATCAGCGATCAGGAGGCGGCGGACGTCGCGGCGTTCCTGACCAAAGGAGAGAAACCCGCCGCGGAGGCGCCGGTCGGGGATGAAGCCGCGGGGCGTCAGGTCCTGGAGAGCAAGGCGTGCGGAACCTGCCATGTCTTCACGGGTGTGCCGGACCTTCCGGTGAAGCCGACTCTGACCAAGCCCTGGCAGAAGGGCAACGACGCCATCGAGCTCGCGCCGGACCTGCGCTTCGTGCGCGACCGCATGAGCTTCGGCATGCTCACGCGCTGGCTGCTCGATCCGACGAAGGTGCGAGCCGACACGCTGATGCCCAAGATGGGGCTCAGCGAGAAGGAGTCGAAGGACGCGGCAGCCTACCTGCTGAAGGCCAAGCTCGCCCCGGCGCCCAAGAAGCCCATCCCGACACGATTGCCGGTGCTCGAGCGCAAGGTGACGTTCGAAGAGGTCGAGAAGGAGGTACTCCTGAAGACCTGTCGCCACTGCCACACGAACCCCGACATCGCTCGGGGCGACGGCGGGCCGGGCATGACGGGAGGCTTCGGCTTCGTCCCGCGCAAGCTCGACTTCTCGACCTACGAGAGCACCAACGGAGGCCTCCTGGATCTGAAGGGTGAGCGCATGAGCGTGTTCACCAAGACCAAGGACGGCACGCCTCTCCTGGTCGCCTCGCTGCTGGCACGGCAGAAAGAGGAGGCCGGCGAGCTCGACCCCGAGCTGCGCGGCATGCCGCTGGGCCTGCCGGCCCTCAGCGCCGAGCAGGTGCAGGTCGTCGAGAGCTGGGTGGCTCAGGGCCGACCCCAGTAGTCCGGAGTCAGCGCAGAACTTCGTCCAGGGCCGTCCTCAGGGTCTCCGCGCTGAACGGCTTGAGCACCCGTGGGGCGCTCATGCTGTCGAGGAACCGCGCGGAGCGCTCGGTCAACACCCCGCCCGTCATGAACACGAAGCGGCGGGCCAGCTCGGGGCGCGCGGTCATTACGTGCTCGTACAGGTCGACGCCGCTCATCCCCGGCATGACCAGGTCGCAGAGAATCGCGTCGGGCGTGCGGGAGGACAGCGCTTGGACGGCGCTGGCCCCGTCGGGCACGACGCTCACCTCGTGCTGGTCGGCCAGCATCGACGTGACGGTGCGAGCCAAGAGCGCGTCGTCTTCGACGACGAGCACGCTGCGGCGGCGGTCCTCCCCCGTCTCACCCGCCGAGGGCCGAGGAAGCACGACTCGGAAGGTCGTGCCGACGCCGACCGACGACTCCACCGCGATTTCGCCGCCCAACTGGCTGACGATGCCGTGGCAGATCGACAGCCCCAACCCCGTGCCGATGCCGACGGGCTTCGTCGTGAAGAAGGGGTCGAAGACGCGCGCGGCGACCTCCGGTGCCATGCCCGGCCCGTTGTCGCTCACTTCCACGACCACGCGGT
>Ga0233425_10011569_pt1 | contig 10256 bp, 5 predicted proteins | sample Watercolumn_Towu_2_FD_181712 | JGI IMG/M metagenome (GOLD analysis project Ga0233425, IMG submission 181712) | Freshwater microbial communities from Lake Towuti, South Sulawesi, Indonesia - Watercolumn_Towuti2014_140_MG | ecosystem: Environmental > Aquatic > Freshwater > Lake | place: Indonesia... | reverse complement strand
TGCGTTCGATGAATATTTTACGCTTCTGGTGAACGGGAACCAGAGAATGCAACAGCTGGCGGTGGTGGATATGGAGGCATATCAGACAGCCGTCATAAACGTTAAAGAAAATCCACAGGCCTTACGGGTAGTCAAATATACGATGTGGTCCAGGATGTGTCTCTACGTTCAACAGATGCTCGACAGTATCATAACGCCGAGTACCGGGCTTGCCGGTGATGCGGCGGATTTTGCGGCCCATTTAAGGAGCGGAAAGTGTTCCGACGCTGACTCTTATGAAATAATTGTGGCATGCCAGCTTTCCGAGGAAGATCGGCTCCTGCTCGCCGATGCAGTTGAATTATTTTTCCTCAACGGGGAGAAGGTCGTAGGATTAAAAGATTTGGATGTCGCAAAGGCCGCAAGATTGATGTCGATAGTTAAAAACGTAAAAGGGACCTCGGAAGAGATAGAGAAGATGAAGGCCGTAGGACTAGTGTATGGTATTGAAGATAGGGCAGGAAAAGCCAGCGCGCCTAATGATGGATATTTTTCGGAAAGTAACAACCTTACCAATTTTTATGAAAATGATGGAATAAACGCAAGGACAACCACCAAATTCCTTATCAAGGTTCATAATGTATCCAAAGAAACGGGCGTCGATTCGGGCCTATTGGTCCGGTCAATGGAGGCGACCGGCATCGTTGATGTTACCAAGGTGTCGAATACGATGAATGCGGTCATCTGCGGCACCAGAGAGTTCCATGGCACACCGGAGGAAATCGCGCGGGCCAAGCGCATGGGGAATTACCTCGATCCGAATATTGTAAGGGCGGGCGGTGAAGAGGCCATAGATCACGTATCGCGCTCTTTGGGTAGTGTTAGGGGCATTATCTTGCAGAATCAGCTTGATAGTTTGGCCCTCGGCGCTGTTTCAATGTTTCTTGAAACCGCGATGTGTATTACGAGGAGGGCGGAGGGAGAGTCATTCTGGGTAATTCGTGAAGATAACGTGCAGGGGTGGATGGACAGGGAAAGTTATCAATTTTTATTCAAGGTGAGAGGCTGGTTCAGGGACGCAGAAACACATTGGGATCAGGATTCCCTTGAGGCAGGCCCGTATTTGAGTTTCTACGATTGTCCGGATATGTTTAAGGAGGTCGAGACGTTCGAAGATCTGGTAAACGCGGACGGGATCGTGGACAACCTAAATCGAAGACCGCGCGCGAATCTTACAATTATCCAAGAGACGATGAGGATGCTGTGGATGATCGAAAGGTACCTGCCGTGGGAGATGAAGGACATCGACAGCGAGGTCCCGCTGACGGGCATGCAATTATATCCGTATGCCAAACTTTATGCAGACATGCTGTTTGACTTTGGCGCCATGATCACACCGTTTGAAGGCGCCGGCAACAGCGGTGGAGGTGCCACAAAGTTTGGAAGACTGACGCATGATTCGAAGGTGTTCGCGAGGGCCTTTCATGAGATATTGCCGGACTTTTACGGCGGATTTGAAGATATGTTGGTCAAGTTCAATAAAATGAACATGATCAATGAATCTGCAATCAAAGAAACAAAGGCGCTTGATGTCGCCGTTATGGAACTGTCGTATGATATGGTCAGCCTGGTTGTAATGGTTGGTGCTGGCGCCGTTGCCGGAAAGGCAACAGCGGCATTTGTTGAGTATGCAAATGGCGTGATGGAGCGGGCATTGGCAGTGGCCGTTGAGCAGGGAGTCAAGACCTCTGGCCTACGATTGGCAGTAGACAGGGCGATCTGGAAGGCCGGAGAGGTGATGTTTAATGCTGAGGTTTTTGATCTGACATTTAAGACGGGGATGTTGCCGATGACCGGGCTCCCCGGCGGCGCGCGGTTGGCCGGCAAGGATTTTATCGACCAGCTTGAGATAGCAACGCAGGATATGCAGAATAGTTATATGGGCGCGTTGGCGATTATCAGCGCCTTATATCTGGTCCCGGGTTTTGTTACCGAAAAATTTGTCGGCGCCGACATGAAGGTTGGAATGGATATGCTCGACGCGGAGTTTAAGGCGCCAAAGGGGACCTCATGGATGGATACAAATTTGAAGCTGGATCCTGTGACCGGCGGATTCGCCGATTTCGGAGCGATGTCGAGCCTGACGAGCATCTGGAAGGGGGAGATATCTCTGGCCGACGCATGGACTCTGGGCAGGCAATATCAATCGCTGAAATTAGCGGTCACCCAGAACCCAAGACTGGGGCTCCCCGGCGCGCTGAGATGGTTCTCGACATATCTGGTCCTGGCCGAGGGTGACTTGTTGAACAAACTCACATCTCCGAGTCCGAGCAAGGATGATAAGACCAAAAAGAGGCCGGATCCGGAGGCCAAAGATATTGCAAAGGCGAAGATAAAGACCGCCGTAACCCTCTTCCTGCTCGATCTTGGGTTTGCAATGTTGCCGGGGGCCGAACCCCTGTCCGATGAACTGGAGGCGAGGGAGGATTACGTTGAATATTACAACGCGGTGGCGAAGAGGTACTACGTTGAAGGCAAGGAAGGGAAGTCCTGCTACCTCAAGGAGCTCGAGCCATATGCGACCGTAAAGGAGATAGAGGCCTCATTCAAGGCGTTCAGCGAACTGCCGAGCGGCGGATATTTTATGAGGCAGGAGCACCAAAAGGCCCTGCAAGACAGGCTGAATTGGGTCCGCGAGAGCGCGATAGATATAGCCGAGATCGAAAAAGAGATGCCGGAGGTGGCGGGCAAGGTCAAGGTGGCAAAATTTGTCCAAGATGCGCGGGCGTTTGTAAAGAAATACGCCGCCCCGACCCACAACAGATACGAGGCCATGATGTTTAAGGTGGAGCTGGAGGAGGCGAAGAAGGGGTATGACGCGTTTGTAGCGGAGATTGATTACCTGTGTAACATAGGCGTTTTGAGGGACAGTGATCGTCTCTCAAGTGAACCGACTGTGGAAGAAATAAGAACGGCCTACAGGGCGGCGTCGAGGGCGACACACTCAGACCTTGCGCAACAGGTTGAAGGTGTCGACCTGTTGGCACACTTTAGGTCGGTACAGTCAAACCAGCAAAAGGCCATAGATTATTTGGAGCTTAGCAAAGAAGAACCGATATGGGAGTATATTGACGACCTCGAACCGCCGCCGCATGGCGAGAGGCCAGAACTCCGTTCCAGCCGCAGTCTGCCGGCCCCCAGCAAACCACAAAAATAGTTGGCGCCAATCTGGTTTTGTACCCCCGAGTGGAATCGAACCACCGCACATGGCTTCGGAGGCCACTGCTCTAATCCACTGAGCTACGGGGGCTTAAACGGTGTCCTTATTCTGTGGGCACTACTGGATTTGAACCAGTGACCCCTGCTATGTGAAAGCAGTGCTCTACCGCTGAGCCAAGTGCCCGAGAAAAACCGCTCTTATAGTCAGAAATGGCGGAGATTTGTCAATAAAAACAAAATTGAACCAGCTTTGGTGTTGCCCAATATAATCCGGAATGGTATATATACCCCCAATGTTCCGGAAAGCCTTTTCAAGCCAAACCGTCGATAATCTAAGAAAATTTAAGCAGGTGATCTTTCAGGAAAAGAAGAAATTCTTCATTGCCGGCGTATTTCTTTTTATAAGCACCCTGGTTAGTTATGTGACCCCGCTTTATCCAAAATTTTTTATCGATAACGTGTTGACCGTGCCGCCGGAGACCGGGTTCCATTATCTAAAAATACTGATAATTGTAATGGCCTCCTGTTTCATCCTCTCCGAACTGACATCCGCGGTTTATAGGTACATAGTATTCGTGTGCCAAAACAAGCTGTCGATGGACCTGGAACTGAAACTGCTCAGACATGTCATCGATTTTCCGCTGAGTTTTTTTAGAGAGACGAAGATCGGTTACACGATGTCGCGCATCGGCGTGGACGTTGCGAGGATGCAGGGTCTTATGATCCAGACGGCGCTTGATTTTGCCAGTAGCGTCATCTCGCTGGTGATAGGCATCATCATGGCCCTCTTCCTTTCGTGGAAACTCGCCCTCCTAAGCATGCTTGTGATACCGGTATTTATTGCCTCCGTGCTGTATTTTTCGGAGAAGAACAAGAAGGGCTCCGAAAATTTGATGGAGGCGTACGCGCAAAGGGGGTCGACACTTCATGAAATAATCGCCGGGATATACATGGTGAAATCGTTTGTGATGGAACATTTGCAGATGGGCAAGATGTCGGAGGTCCTAAAAAAGATAATCAACAGGCAATTCGATCTTGCGCTGATAAACTATCTCTCAAATCTGGCGATGTCCTTTGTGGCAATCCTGGGCCCGATCCTCATCTTCTGGTTCGGCGGCCGCGAGGTGATATCAAAAAATATATCCCTCGGCACCCTTGTCTCTTTCAATGTCCTCCTGGGCTACATATTGAACCCGATCAGACAGATATTGACGATCAATATGTCCGTCCAGAGCAGTACCGCCGCTCTCGACAGGATATACGAATATTTCGACAAACCGACGGAATATTCCCTCCATCCGGGGAGAGAGGGAGGGCCTCGCAAAGATGGCGGCCCGTTCCCGAAAGAGATTGTCTTTAAGGACGTCTCCTTCGCCTATGACCGCGACAAGCCACATACCCTGGCCGATGTGAACCTGCGCATAACCAAGGGCGAGACGGTTGTCTTTGTCGGGAGGTCCGGTAGCGGCAAGAGCACGCTCTGTAACCTCCTGCCGGGTTTTTACGAGCCCACCGGCGGAGAGATTTTGTTCGACGGAGTCAGCATAAAAGACATCCGCCTCGACGAATTGCGCGGCCTTATAAGCATTGTTCCACAGGATACATATATCTTGTCCGGCACGGTGAAGGAGAATATCTCGGCGGTGAACCCGGACGCGAGAGATGAGGAGATCGAACGCGTCTGCGCCGTGCTCGGCCTAGACGAAAAAGGCAAGGAATTGCCGGAAGGTTTGGATACAAAGCTCGGTTCCCACGGTTCCAAGCTGTCCGGCGGCCAAAGACAGAGGATATCGATAGCGAGGGCCCTCATAAGAAATACGCCGGTCATGATATTCGACGAGGCGACATCACAGCTCGACACGATATCGGAAAGCAAGATAAGACAACTAATAGATAGCGTATCCAAGGATCGCATTGTGCTCATAGTCGCGCACCGCCTGAGCCTTGTGAAGAGCGCCCACAAGGTCGTGGTGATGGAAAAGGGCAGGATCATAGATGAAGGCGCCCACGCGGAACTTTATGAGAGGTGCGACCTCTACAGCAATCTGTGCAAGGAGTATCTCTATGAATAAAAGACCACTCTTTTTGCGGTTTCAAGTCCCAGGCAATAGATTTTTTATTTACGATACTCTCAGGAACCTCTTTTTTGAGGTGGACAACGCCGTTTACGACATCATGGAGTATTACGGCCTATCGAGCGAAAAAGAGATCGTGGATAAATTGAGTCGGAAATATCCCAGGGAGAAATTGGAGACATCGTTCAAGTTGATCAAGGAGCAGGAGGAAAAAAGGGGGATATTCAGCGAATACCGCGCCCCAAGCATGTCCTTTTCGCATGACGGGGAACCCTCGATTTATGGCGGCTACAAGGACAAGTGCGGACAGCTGATCCTAGAGGTGACGCAACGCTGTAACTTTCGTTGCAAATATTGCGTGTTCTCCGGCCACTATGCGTATCAGCGGTCTCACAACAAGACCGACATGTCCTGGAGGACGGCAAAGGCCGCCGTTGATTGGTTCCTGAAGTCGAGCAAAAAGGCGGAGGAAAAGGCCATAACATTCTACGGCGGTGAGCCGCTCTTAAGGTTCGAACTGATCAAAAAGATCGTCGAATACGTAAAGAAAAAAAAGGTAAACATTCATTACAGCTTTACGACCAACGGGTATCTGCTCGGCAACCGGAAGATTATGGATTTTCTGGCCAAGAACGGCGTTACAATGCAGATATCGCTCGACGGCCCGAAGGAGATCCACGACAAGTTCAGGGTGAACGTCGGCGGCGGACCGACGCACGCCAAAATCATCGAGAATCTGAAAAAACTTTACGATCTTTATCCTGAATACTATTTGAAAAATGTCAGTTGCGTCGTTACTCTCGCTTACAATTCCGACTTCCCAAAGATTTACGAGTTCTTTAAAAAAGACCACGGCTTTCCGCTGAAGTTGCAGAGCGTTTCCGACGTTGAGGCCTTAGATACGGATTTTTACGAGATCTACGGCAAGGAAAAGACGGGGGATAACACCCTGGCCCCGCTGTTTCAGGAATATTGCGACGGTATTGAAAAGAGCAAAGTTCAGACCGCGTCCGAGTCGGAGATATTAAAGACGCTATTCAACAGTACATTCCTTCACATACATCGCAGATGCAGTAAAAAGCACACCAACATGCACATGAACGGTTGCTGTATTCCGGGCCAAAGGAGAGCGTTCGTGCAGGTCAACGGCAACATGCTTGCCTGCGAAAGGATCGGGGATAAATATTCCATCGGAAACGTGTTCAAGGGGGGGCTTAATCTTAAAAAGATAAAATCGTTCATCAAGGCCTATGTGGATTTAAGCGTCGATGACTGCAGAGAATGTCCCATTCAGAATATCTGCAAGCTCTGTTTTAAGGCCGCCATGCAGAACGGCATAATGACGATCGAGAGGAAGAGAGAACAGTGCCGGGAGCACATCGAGGAGCTCACAAGGGATATGTACAGATATCTGCTGATAAAATCAAAGAACAAGGACGCGTTTAAGTTCCTTGACGAAGTGGACGTTGGATAAAAAAACAGCGGGCCTTTGGGACCCGCTGTTTTTCCGTTGTTTAAATCCGTTATTATTTCTTGTCATTGTCCGGGTCGGGCTTTATTGCCTTGACCGCGAACTTTGCGCTCCACTTTAGCGCCTGACGCGCCGCCGGCGGGCAGATACAAGGACATGGACACAGACCCAGTACTTCATCGGCTCCGTCATTTTCAAAAAGTTCGAACATAACTACCTCCTTTTGTTGTTTGCCAACTTGTTGTTGACAGGTAAATCATAGCAAACGCATGTGAAGGGATTATGAAGGACTTCTAGAGAAGTTGTGAATAAAGCCGCCTAACGATTAGTGCTTATTTTTCAAATGGTTATCCCGGAAACTAGTTCGTGTTCATGAATGTAACGGTATAGTGTGGGGAGCCTGTTGACTCGTTCCCAATGCAGGTAAACGTGCTTGTCGCATCATCATATGGGTACGTGTAGATCGTTGAACAGGCGGTCTTTAAGAATGTGATCCACGGTTGAACGACCGTTCCCCAGTTTGTGTTGTTGTTGTAGCAACCGTGGTCGGAACCTCCGTTGTAATCCGGGTTCAGGACCGTTGGCCATGATGCAACGTCCGGCGCGCTGGCGCTTGTTGCGCATCCACAACAATATCCTGCGGCACCACTGGTATAACATGACTGCAACTGTTTGCCGGTGCAGGTCAGCAACTCGGTGTAGGTGCTGGTTGTTCCGTCTCCGTTATCGACCGTTGCCGCGCAGTTCATCATGCCGCTTAGAGAACTGTCCGTTGATGAATCGCAAAGCTCATCAGCCGTCCACCAGCCTATTTGAGCGCCGCAAACTCTGGTGTATTGAGCCGATGAGGCATTCATTGCAAGACCGCATTTGCCGCTACCGCACTGCGAATCTGCCGTGCACTCACAATAGTTAAGGGAATTTGGAGAGCCCCCACCAGGACACGTTGTGCCGGCGTATGATGTTGGGGAAACGTCCCGCAACCATATTAATTTGTCGGCGGGGGGAGACACCGTCCAACTGCATGCGGAAAGGGAACCCTGTGCGCTTGTGCTTCCGGCGGTGGTGCATGAATAGGCGTTTCCGGCAACTGCGTCATAAGTCCCGGCGACGGGGCCTCCGCTTATCGCAACATTGATACCGTTTTCAACGCTGATATCGTAGTAATCAGAGTTGGGAGTTGGTGTAAAACTCGACTGATTACTTAAGGTAAACTCAAAGAGCGATGTCGGTTGACTGCCGCCCACATAGGTCGGGCAGATGCCGTTTGAATCCGCCCCGCATTCGCCGGTCTTGCAGTTTTGACCGTTACTGTCACAGCCGGTCCTGGCAAAGATCTTGCCGCTCCATTGTATATCTATATCCAATACCGGTGCGGGAAAGCATATCGTCGATGAACCTCCGCTGGCCAACTTTACCTGCGACTGTGTAAGCGATGGCAGGCTCCAATAACAATAGTTGTTGGTTGGATTGCATACAGATATTGTTCCACAGTTGCTCGATGCTCCTTCGCAACCGCAGACACCCGCGTTCGGGGGAGAAGCGCCGACACACGAACCGGAGGCGCCCGTCGGGCAATCCGAGTCCGCAAGGCATGAAATGGTGCCGGCCGTGATACCTACCCAGATCGTGTCGCTTGTACTGTTAGTGAGAGTGAACTGCCGCTGTGTGGAGGTGCATGTCGTGACAGGTGTGTTCCCGCCGCCGCTACTTCCGCATGCTGTTAGTATCGTAGATGCAAGAATGGCACAAAACACCGACATAAGTATCTTATTCATTTAGATACCCCCCTAGACTTGATACATAATTGAGAACCGGTTGTCTATTGTTAAAACCCGAAACCGCCAAAGGTCTACAAAGTCTCCTCAGGCAACGAGATGTCACTGCACTCCGGAGGCATTATCTCGGTAAGCATATTCATGAGGCCTGCCACATCCGGCACATTGGGGTTTCCCCAGGAGATGACTTCGCCGTCGAATATCACATGTACCGGGTCGTAGCCGTAGTAGTTCTTTGTCGTTATTTTCTTCTTTATGACCAAATCCCAAAGCTCTTGGACGGCCACGCTGTTACCGCTCTGGACGCCTAGTACCGTTTCTAAATATACGCTTAAATAGGAACCGATAAACTCATACTTCGAATTTTCCTTCATAGAAGGAAAACATCCGGCAGAGTAGGCTTTCGCTTTGGAGTTTTCCAGCCACGGATCTGGATTGAATATCCAGTGATTCGGAAACATATCCCATTCATGCACACCATAGTACTTTACATTACCTTTACCGATCTCGAACTTCAAGGCCTCTACCCATTGTTTTGACATGTCTATGGCGGCCTTCAGATATTTGTCGAAATCTTTTACCTCCTTATACCCAGCAGGAGTCATGACCTGGCCGTTATCCCAAATGTTTTTTCCGCCGTTAATTTTTAAAACGGCGTCAATTGTATAATCGCCACCGCAGTCAAATAGGAAATACATAGGGGTAAACTTCGTCATCGGCACCACCACCACCAGATCGCTGTTGCAATCTGTGAAGGCAAAACGCTTGTCATATTGGCGTATGTCGTTTTCTACGTGTGATTTTTTCATCCACATGACCCTTGCATAGGATTCATATATTTCCGTGACCGCTGATGCCTTGTTCTCTGCGGCTGTGGACGATTGCTTTTGCTGAATGGTTGTCGGTGTTGCTTGCGGGGTTGTTTTGATGAACTGTGCGTACACAACCTCGAACGTTGATAGAGCGAACGCGATTGCCAGAAATAGGACGACTATTTTTTTCATATATCCTCCGTTTCTTGAACACCCAGACATCCTCCCAGAAGAGTGCAAAAAGAATGCCAGCGCAAAAAAAACATAATAGCTTGAAATTAAAGCATTATTTTAGCGGAGGGGGGGGAAGGGAGCGTCAACTTTATTACTTCAAATGACAAAATTTTGACACGGACGTCTATGTCCATGCCAAAATTTTTGTGGAGCCGAGGGGGATCGAACCCCTGACCTCCTGATTGCGAACCAGGCGCTCTCCCAGCTGAGCTACGACCCCATCAAACTGTCACGCCTTATCCATCATATTTCCACAAAAAACAAGTGGATTTTTGAGGGGCCAGCCGCTACAATTCCGTCTGTGAATCGGGTTATTTTCTTGGTCCTTGCCGTTACCTTTTTGATTGCGGCCCTTGCTCTGACGACGTTTGTCGGGATCAGGGGCGATGGTAGGTCAAAATTCCTGATAAGGTCAGATGCAAACACGGTCCTTTTCGGCGTTACGCCATGGGGCGACGCCCGCCAAATGAGGGATGCCTACAGGCCTATGCTCCGCTATCTTAGCGAAAAAACAGGTAAAAAGTTTCATCTCCTCGTTATGGAGGACTACGACGTTGCCATAGAAAATCTTGCCGACGGAAACCTGGATATCTCCGTCATTTCGCCGGTGAGTTACGTCATTGCCAAGAACAAGGATTCGAACATCCAGTACATCTCCACGATCATCCGCCAGAACGAGGGACGGTCC
>Ga0233425_10011568_pt1 | contig 10256 bp, 10 predicted proteins | sample Watercolumn_Towu_2_FD_181712 | JGI IMG/M metagenome (GOLD analysis project Ga0233425, IMG submission 181712) | Freshwater microbial communities from Lake Towuti, South Sulawesi, Indonesia - Watercolumn_Towuti2014_140_MG | ecosystem: Environmental > Aquatic > Freshwater > Lake | place... | reverse complement strand
CAACCCCCTTTCGGGAAATACGCCGTGACGGGCAACCACGAATTTTATGCCGGGCTGGCCCAAGCGCTCCAAACGATAGAACGATCCGGATTCAGGGTTCTCAGAGGCGAGGGGATTGCCATTACCGGGGTAATGAACATTGTAGGGGTCGATGACCCCACCATAAAGTCTGCAACGGGTGAAACATCGCTCCTCACCTCCTCTCGTAACGGACTCTTCACCCTCTTTCTCAAGCATCGTCCGGAAGTCCCAGAAGAAAGCCAGGGGCTTTTCGACCTGCAGCTCTCTGGCCACACTCACCTGGGTCAGATCTTCCCTTTCAGGTTCGTAACGGGAATGGTCTACCCAAAGCAGAACGGACTGTATGAACTGGCAGGTGGGTCCAAGCTCTACACCAGCAGAGGCTCCGGGACCTGGGGACCGCCGTTGCGGGTCCTCGCCCCCCCTGAAGTGACCATCATCGAACTGTTCAGGTGACCTGAAAAACTACCCTGAACCCTGGATTACTCTCAGCTGCTCCAGCTTTTCGTAAGCCTTACCGGAAGCAAGTGCTTCTTTGGCCATTACCAGGCCTTTGGCATAATTCCCCGCGACCCCGGAAATATAGAGTGCAGCCGCTGCATTCATACAGAAGAAATCGGCTACGGGAAGCTCGTAACGCCCCTTGAGGACCTGCTCTATGATTTCGGCGTTTCCCCGTGCTGTTGTCTGGCTAGCAATCTTGCTGAAGCACTGCGTTTTAAGCCCAAAATCCTCCGGGGTGACTTCGTACGTTTCCACTTTCGATTGGCTAAGTTCTACCACCCGTGTCGGCCCGGAGAGTGAAAACTCATCCATGCCCTGAGCTGGATCGATGCCGTCTACCGTTCCGTAGGGGGCAAGTGCCGCCGGCATGCCGATTTCCTTCAGCACTGCAATAAGCTGATCGCAGACCTGTGGAGCATAAGCACCGATAACGATGCAGTTGGTTTGCTCACACGGCCTGGTCAGTGGTCCGATGATATTGAATGCCGAAGTAAAACGCATGGATTGGATCAACCGTGCCCACCCGGATCGCAAAAAGGCCTCGCCAGGGAGATAACAGATCCCATGCTTTGTGAGGCTTTCTTCAGCCTTGGTCAGAGGAGCATCCAGGTCGATACGAAGAATCTCAAAAATATCCGAAGCGCCCGAAACCCCCGTCACCAGTCGCGCGCCTTTCTTAGCCACTGTCAGTCCGCAAGCTGCTGCGATGAGCGCTGCAGGAGTCGAACAGTTGATGGTTTTGAGGGGATCGGAACCCGTGCCCACGATATCGCAAACCGGTCCAGAGAGGTTGGTGTGAACCTTGGCTGTGTCGTAGCGATCGAGAGCATCCCATGCCCCGGAAAGCTCTTCTGTGGATGGCCCTCGCGTAATGTGGGCCATGAGAAAGGCTCCTTGCTGCAATTCCGGTTGTTCATTCAGGATGATCTGGCGATAGGCCTCAGCAGATACTTCCCGGGTCATGAAATTTCCCGCTGCCACAGAGCAGATCAGGCGGCCGAAGTCACGCAATTGACTTTCAGATGTCATGGCTATTTCCTCCTCTCATGCACCGTTCACGGCATTGGGCCGTGCAATCAGGTCACAGTTCAATGATGAATCTTAAAACCTCTCCGCAAAGGACGGCTGGCAATACGTCTGGAACCTGTTCAAGCCTGATCTTGTCTTGAACGAGCCATTCTATATCCTCGGGGTGATGTTGGAGCAACACCAGGGCTTTCTCCATATTGTCCCGAGTGCATCCGTATGCTCCGACTACGTGGAGCTGCCGATAATGGACTTCATTGATCAGGCTGGAAGGGATGAGGTCTCGACTCGTAAGGCCACTGAAAAGGCAAAACACACCGCCTGATCTGAGTTTGGAAATCCCTTCAAGGAAGGTGCTGGAGGAAACGGCAGCATTGATTACCGCGTCATACTCTGTGCGGTCGCAGGCCAGACTGCCGGAGATCTCGAACACTGCCCTGAACTCTTTGCTCCGGTCGAGCTTAGCGCTGTTCGTTTCCACTAAGAAAGGCTCCACCCCCCTTGATCGGGCTGCCATTCCCAGGAGCAGTCCAAAAGTTCCGCCACCATAGATCAGGAGAGTCATCCCAGGGAGTAATCTGAGCTGTTCCAGTGCGTTGAGTGCACAACCCAGAGGTTCTGCAAAGCAGGCCAGAGCTCCCGGCAGGGCCGTTGGAACGGGAATGAGACTCCATGCAGGCACCAAGACGCTTTCGGCAAACCCGCCATCTCGGTGGAAACCTATGATGCTCATGCGTCTGCATAGATTCTCCAGCCCCTTGCGGCAGGGTGCGCATTCACCGCATGATGTCCCAGGCCAGACTACGTACCGACTGCCGCTCGTTTCATCCCATCCACAGATTTCGTGACCAAGGACTCTCGGCAAGACCAGATCGCGATGGCCATCATGCCACGTCTTGGCATCGGTTCGGCAAACACCGCAATGGGATACGTTGAGAAGTATTTCATCCTGGGCGGGTTTGGGAATTTGGATTTCGGAAGGTTTAAGAAGGCCAACCGCTTCCAGCAGCAAGCATTTCATAGCTAAATCTTCTGATTGGCTCAGGAGTCTCTCTCGCGTTTGCGAACACGTTCCAGCTCTCGAGTTTCTTCCTTTCTTTTAAGGCTCTCGCGTTTGTCGTAGAGCTTCTTTCCTCGGGCAAGACCCAGTTCGACCTTGGCTCTACTCTTTCTGAAGTAGATTCTAAGAGGAATGAGCGAAAAGCCTTTCTCCTGGGTCTTGCCATAGAGTCTCTGAATCTCGAATTTGTGAAGCAGAAGCTTCCTGACCCGCTCGGGTTCGTGATTGTCATACGTAGCATGGGTGTAAGCACTGATGTGAAGTCCAAAGAGATGGACTTCATTATGCTTGATTCTGGCGTAGCTGTCCTTCAAGTTGGCCTTGCCTTGTCTCAAAGACTTAACTTCCGTGCCCAAAAGGACCATCCCGGCCTCTATGGTTTCCAGGATTTCATAGTCGTGGAAAGCCTTCTTGTTTTGACAGACAATCCGAATACCTTCCTTGACGGCTGGCTTGGCTTTTGACATTATTTAGAAAGCTTTCTTGCTGCGGTTTTCAGGCGTTCCCTCGTAACTCCCTCGAAGGGAAGGATTTCGGGGTTGAAAACCCTCAACTCTTCAGGGAATCTTTCACGCATCATGGTGTGTAGGCGGTTGCCGATTTCACCTGCGGTTCGCAACCGCAGCACCCTGGCCAGAAAGCGGCGGCAATCATCCAGGCGTGATTGACAGATTAGATTTTTCACCCTCGGGATGGCCTGCGGATTCATACTCAGAGTGTCCAATTGAAGGCCTAGCAGAATAGGTGTATAGAGCGGTTCTCCGGCCATCTCGCCGCAAAGGCTCACCTGGATCCTTGCCCTGCGCCCCACAGCCACAGTGTGCCTGATAAAACGCAGCACAGCTGGATGCAGAGGTTCGTAGAGATAGGCAACATGCTCATTCACACGGTCTATACCGATACTGTATTGGATCAGGTCGTTGGTACCGATGCTGAAAAACTCCACCTCCCTGGCCAGCATGTCAGCAACCGCCACGGCTGACGGCACTTCAATCATCACTCCAACGGGCATTCCCTCGTCAAAGGGAACTCTCATGCGCGTCAAATCCTCCTGCACCTCCCGGAGAATCCTCTTTGCACTGAGTAGCTCCCCGACACCAGACACCAGAGGAAACATGAGCTTGATGTTCCTGGCATGTGAGCTGGCCCTGAGAATCGCTCGCAATTGAGTCTTGAATAGTTCAGGATAATGGAGACACAGGCGAATTGAGCGCAATCCCAACGCCGGATTGGTTTCTTGGATTTTTGGATACCAGGCTGAGAGTTTCTCCGCCCCCAAGTCTAGCGTGCGCATGGTCACCCAATGAGGAGCTATGAGTTCGGCAAGCTCTCGATAATGGCTGTAGAGGGTTTCTTCATCCGGGAAGTCGAGACGATTCATGAAGAAGAACTCTGTACGATAAAGCCCGATTCCTTCGGCACCGTTATCTCTTGCCGCGACAACCTCTTCCAGCAGTTCGATATTGGCTTGCACGTTGATCGAATGCCCGTCTTGCGTGCAGGCCTTCAGGTGGGCTCTCCTGCCGATGGACCTGATGTAGTTTTCTAGCTCTTCCTGACGTTCGGAGTAATAGCCGATCTCTTCATCGGTGGGATCAGTGATGATTCTGCCCGAAACGCCATCTACAATGATGATGCTGCCTTTGAGGATGGCCTTGGTGGCCGTCTCGGCCGCCACAACTGCAGGAATGTTCAACGAACGTGCAATGATGGACGTGTGAGAAGTGCGTCCTCCCATGTCGGTAACCAGGCCAAGGGTGCGCTCAAGCTGCAGTTGTAGCGTGTCGGCCGGAGATAAGTCGTGTGCAACGATGATGACCCGTCCCTTGATCAGGTCTGGAAGATGGTGCTCCTGACCAGCGAGATTCCTCAGAATCCTTTCCCCAACTGCCTCCAAATCGGCCATTCGGCTCTGCAGGTACTCATCATCAAGCGTATTGAAGCGCTCTCCAGCCTTCATGATTGAACGAACCAATGCCAGTTGGGCATTGAGCTTGTCTTCGCGTATCAAACGAAGCGTTTCGTTGTGCATGGCAGGATCACGAAGGATCATTTGATATACTTCGAGCACCTGAGTGTGTTCAAGAAAACCCGGGTGAACTCTGAGCTTGATGTCCTCAAGGTCCACTTCCGTCTTCGAGACAGCTGCCTCGAAACGTTTGCATTCCTCGACAACCGATCTCTCGTCGACCAGAATGTGATGGGGGATGGAAATGCGGCGGCGTTCCAGGAGATAAGCTTTGCCAATTGCTATTCCTGGCGAAACCCCAATCCCTTGAAGGACCCTTGTGGACTTCTCCATCAAACCTGCCTCAAAATCGAAGGATTGAAATTGGTCGGTGAATCATTCAAGAACATCTTTGATGACCTGAAGCCGGAAAACAGGCATCGCCAGAGATGCCGACAGTCTTTCAGCTTTATGGGAAAGGGCTCAAGAAGACACGCTTGGTCGTGGAGTATCTATGGTTCACCGAACTTCGTCTGAAACAAAGCGGCCAAAGCATTGAGGGCTTCCATCGCATCGGAGCCAATCGCAGAGACCTGGACCCTGGTGCCAAGAGGGCAGTCTAGAGTCATCACATCGAGAATGCTCTTCCCATTGGCTTTGCTGCCACCCTTCGCAATCCAGATTTCAGAATCATACTGACTGGTTACCTTAACGATTTGAGCAGCAACTCTTGCGTGGATCCCCAATCTGTTAGCAACAACAAATTCCTGCTCGAAAGCTTCGATCTTATCTACCCTGGCTTCCAATAATCCCATTCCAGTCCTGATCTTCAAATCCCGCCGTCTCTTAGCACATGGCACTATTGAAGTCAACCACCACACCGATGAGAATAGGGGTTGACATTCCATGAACGTGGGGATAATGAATGGCTGACACATATGAGGAAGGACTTGATGAGAGCAACTTCGTTTTTTGAACCCTGCGGGTTGACATGTAATGTTTTTGACGTTCGATGTGTTCCCTTCTTTTTTTATTTTTTTCGTACCGGTCCGCCTGGGCATTGATTGAGACGCAGATGTTAACCCCGGGTGGATCTCAGGTCCCCCGGGGTGGAAATAAAGTGAAACCCCGAGGTGTAATCCTTGGGGTTTTTTGTTTTCGTAACCTTAGTTGAAGGAACTACCGCAATGATACTCGTTCTAAAGAAAGGAAACACTCCGGAGGAAACCGAGCGATTGAGGGAGCTGCTGCGCTCGGACAACTATCTCATCAAAGAGATCAAAGGCGTTGAGGAGACCATCCTGGGCGTGGTGGGGACCATCCGTAAGGATATCCGTCACTTTGAAACACTCCCGGGAGTTGCCAAGGTCATCCCCATTTCGAAACCGTACAAACTGGTCAGCAGAGAACTGCACCCAACACCATCCATCATCAAAGTGGGCGACGTCGCCATCGGCGGCGACCGCCTCGTGGTCATTGCCGGACCGTGTGCCGTTGAGGACCGGAAGCGCACCTTAGAGATTGCCAGGCTGGTACGCCAATACGGGGCCGTCCTCTTCCGCGGCGGAGCATTCAAACCAAGGACTTCTCCTTATTCATTCCAGGGCATGGGTGAAGACGGGTTGAAAATCCTGGCTGAGGTGCGGGAAGAAACAGGAATGGGTGTGGTCACTGAGATGACTTCCCCCAACCAGGCAGACCTGATGGTGAAATACGTCGACATCGTCCAAATCGGTGCACGAAATATGCAGAATTTCGAACTACTGAAGAGCGTTGGGCGCATCGGCAAACCGGTCCTTTTGAAGCGCGGCTTGTCGGCAACCATTGAAGAGTGGCTCATGTCCGCCGAATATATTCTTTCTGAAGGAAACGATCAGGTCATCCTTTGCGAGCGTGGCATAAGGACTTTTGAACGCTACACTCGCAACACCCTGGACCTCACCGCCGTTCCAGTCATCAAGAAGCTCACCCATCTTCCCATCATCATCGATCCCAGTCACGCAACGGGACTCAGAGAAAAAGTCAGTCCCATGGCCCGAGCTGCAATCGCAGCCGGTGCCGACGGTCTGACCATCGAGGTCCACACGGAACCGGACAAGGCACTGTCTGACGGTCCACAGAGCCTGTACCCCGATCAGTTCAAACAACTGATGCGGGACATCTACGTCATCGCTCCCGTGGTTGGAAAGCAGCTGGATTTCGCCTACCTCGAGAAGGCAACCGTTATGAAAAAGCCTGCAAGGCAGGGCAAAAAACCCGCGAAGGTTGTCTACCATGGAGTTCCAGGATCCTTCAGCCACAAAGCGTGCATGCAGTTCTTTGGAACGGACGGTCCGCATGGCAACTGTTCCTCCTTCCGAGAGGTATTCGATGCGGTTCAGAACGGTGGTGCAACGCTCGGGATCATTCCGGTGGAGAACTCTTTGAGTGGCAGCATACACGAGAACTATGACCTCCTTCTGGAATATGATCTGCACATCGTCGGCGAACTTACCCTGCGGGTGATGCACAACTTGATCGGTCACGAGAACACCTCGCAAGAGACAATCAAACGGATCTATTCTCATCCTCAGGTGTTCCAGCAATGCCGGGCGTTTCTCAACCAACACAACGACTGGGACTTGGTGGCATGCCAGGATACGGCGACAGCCGTTCGGCGGGTAAAAGAGAACGGGGATGCTTCAGAGGCAGCCATAGCAAGCAAAGAAGCTGCTGAACTGTTCCAAATGACGGTGATGCAGGAGGGGATTGAAACCGATCCTCGAAACTTCACGCGTTTCGTAGTGATCTCCCAAGGGGAATTCCTGGACGGCCCAAAGAACAAGTCCTCCCTGATTTATTCGGTCAGTGACAAACCAGGAAGCCTGTATCGAACCCTACAGATTTTTGCCGAAAAGAATATCAATCTCGTCAAGCTGGAATCCAGGCCGATCCATAGCAAACCATGGGAGTATCTGTTCTATGCTGACGTAGAGATCGACATCAACGACGAGCAGTATCGGGAGCTACTGGAAGAACTCAAGGACAAGACAGAGTACCTTAAGATACTCGGAAGCTATAACAAGACATCCGGAGCACTGGATTAGGCAATTGAGGCAGGTAGACAGGGATTCCTCATTATGATACTGGATGTTTCGGTTTGGATCTGCAGGTGAATAGGAAATGGAGGAATTCATGATTACCACTAAGGCGACCAACGTCACCTGGCATAGTACTCATGTTGACCGCAAAGACCGCGAACGGCTTCTCAGACAAGAAGGTTGCACCATCTGGTTTACCGGTCTTCCTTCCTCTGGTAAGAGTACTACCGCGTTTACTCTTGAACATGAACTCATCAGACTGGGTTATCTGGCTTATGTCCTCGATGGCGACAATGTCCGTCACGGATTGAACAGTAATTTGGGGTTTTCGGCAGAAGATCGAGAAGAAAACATCAGACGCATCGGCGAGGTTGCAAAGCTATTTGCAGACGCTGGGGTGATCACCATGACCAGCTTTATTTCCCCCTACAGGAGGGAGCGCGATCTGGCCCGAAAACTGCATGGAGATGCAGGTCTTCGTTTCGTTGAAGTGTTTGTTGACACGCCCATAGAGGTCTGTGAGGCCCGAGACCCCAAAGGTCTTTACAAGAAAGCCAGGCACGGTGAGCTGAAAGGCTTTACCGGGATCGACGATCCTTATGAACCCCCCGACAACCCGGAGATCCTTGTAAAGACGGCAGAACACCCTCCCGAAATCATCACCGCACAGATCCTTTACTTTCTCGTCACAAACAGATTTCTGGTTGTTGACGAGAAGAACGCATGCATAGAGAGGATCAACTCCCTCTGCACATGGACTTCAGATATTCGATAGTCAACTTCGCTGTTGGCCTGTGGAAGAGCATGGCAACATGGCTGATAGGCGCCACTTCCTGGTGTATCCAACCTGCACAGGCGGTCTGCAAGGCAGAACTCGGAAGCACCATGTTGTCAATGGGAGAGTAGAGAGCTATACAGGGAACATCGGCTTTCTCTGCTCCCAGCTCAAGCTCCCGGATCAATGCGCTACGGTAAATGATGCTTCTCGCCAGTTTGCCCAATCCGAGGGCTGCCATTCTACTTCCTTGATGGGGGGTTCCCAAGGTGATCACCCCACCAACACGAGAAGGGTTTTTGGGGGAGTGCACACACGCCCTGGCCACGAGCCCCCCCAGGCTGTGGCCGATGAGAATCGGCGGCTTATCTGGGAAGCGTTCTTCCATTTGAGCAATCAACTGTTCCAACCTTTTCACCAACGCGTGGAATGACTGGTTCCAACTGCTGTAGCCCATCAGGACGATATTCGAAAAACCTGCAGCAGCAAGCCACCGTCGGTAAAGCGTCCAGGCGCTAACATTGTGGTAAAGGCCATGGAGCAGGATGATAGGAGGTGCGGGACAGTCGGGATCCAATCTCGGCTCCCACCACCTGCGCCAAAAGGAGGCAGGGTAAAGGAGCAGGGTGACTGTGAGACTGAGATAGGAAGAAATGATGCCTTTGATCAGCAGCCTGCCGGGTCTACCGTTTGACAGGTCCTCCAGATACTGTAGATGCTCGCTGTTGGCTGTTTCGTACCAAAATAAGGTGAAGGTTAACAATGAAACTCCCAACGGAACGGCAATCAGCAAGAGCAGTAGGATCATAATAGCCCTTTGGAGGAAAAAAAGACCAGGATTTCTTCCAGATGGGTTATGGACAAATCAGGCCGAGCTTTGTCACCTCTCAGCACCTGTGCCAACAGCGTCTTTTCCCTTTCCGGAGCACTCAGCACCCATACCACATGCATGCCCACTGTCAGTGCGGGTTCCATATCCAGCTCGTATGAATCCCCGACCATCCAGCATGACCCGGGGGCTGCACCGGTTTGAGTTATGGCCTGCTGGAACAGATCGGGAGAAGGCTTCTTGATTCCCAAACGATAACTCAAAACAGAATAGTCCACCATTTCAGCAATTTCTCGACAATTCTCGCAGAATCCCTCGAACAAAGGATGCCAGGTGTTGGAGATCAAGCCCAATTCAATTCCCGAAGACTTCAAAGACCTCAAAACCGCTGTGGCTCCGTCGATCTCTTTCACACTTCGAGACTGCCCGGCCCAGATTTCTGCCAGGCCCTTCTGGAGGTCACGCAGATCATGATCCACAAGAATCTCCTTGAGCGCTCGGGCCAGCGAGGTGGGTTCGACAGCGGGGTGAGTCATGATGAGCCGTCCGACTCTTCTGGTCTGTCTTTCGGAAAGATCAAACCTGGAAGCCACCATCCTGCGGGGTGATTGTCCTGCTCCGGTGATCAAGGTCTGGCCCAAGTCAAAAAAGATCACTCGAGGTTTCAAACTAAGCCCCCTCCCCTGCTCCTGATTCACCAGCATTGTTCCCTGCTCCTCGGTGCCGTTGAACCAGGCAATTCAATTTACCTCAATCGAGATGGCTTGACCATAGACAGCTTTTGGAATACTAGTTCATTGGTACAAAAGTCACCATCCGGTTTAGACTCCAACTCGAGAGGCCGCCTTGCTTGACCGATGAACGCATAAGGATTGCCTGAAACATGCGACACATTGCCTATTATATTACCCCCCACGGTTTCGGACACGCGGTTCGCTCGCTCGAGGTAATACGGCATCTCGTGGCAAATGATGACGAATTTCAAGTCACTCTAATAACCGATATCCCCGAAT
>Ga0233425_10011567_pt1 | contig 10256 bp, 5 predicted proteins | sample Watercolumn_Towu_2_FD_181712 | JGI IMG/M metagenome (GOLD analysis project Ga0233425, IMG submission 181712) | Freshwater microbial communities from Lake Towuti, South Sulawesi, Indonesia - Watercolumn_Towuti2014_140_MG | ecosystem: Environmental > Aquatic > Freshwater > Lake | place: Indonesia... | reverse complement strand
GGGACGATGTCCGCGGCCGACGGGAAGTTGGAGTTCAAGAACTGCAACAGCCTCATGCTGCTCGTCGCGGCAGGCACAGACTACGTGGCGGATTACGAACGAAAGTATCGCGGCGAAGACCCCCACGCGGCGATAGGAAGGCGGCTCGCTGCGGCAGCGAAGAAGAAATACGAGATGCTGAAGACGGCGCACGTTGCGGATTTCCAGTCGCTTTTCAACCGTGTGTCGCTCGATCTTGGCGCGACACCAGTGGAGCGGCTCGCGCTGCCGATTGACCAACGGAAGGTGCTGCATGCCGAGAATGGCAGCGACCCGGACATGGAGGAGTTGCTGTTCCAATACGGCCGCTATCTCCTGATCTCCTGCTCACGGCCCGGTGGCCTGCCGGCGAACCTGCAGGGGCTGTGGTGCGACAGCAACAAGCCGCCGTGGCACAGCGATTACCACGCCAACATCAACATCCAGATGAACTACTGGCCCGCCGAGCCGGCGAACCTCGCGGAGTGCCACACGACGTTGTTCGACCTCATCACGAGCCAGTTGCCTGCATGGCGCAAGGCGACGGCGGCGGAGCAGCGGTTCGCCACGGCGTCCGGCAAATCGCGCGGGTGGGCGGTTCGCACGTCGCACGGCATCCACGGCGACATCGGCTGGCAGTGGGACGTGCCGGCGAACGCGTGGTATTGCCAGCATTTCTGGTGGCACTACGCTTTCAGTGGCAACAAACAGTGGCTCAAGCGCGTGGCGTATCCCGTGATGAAGGAGACGTGCGAGTTCTGGGAGGACCGACTGAAGCCACTGCCCGACGGCCGCTTGGTCGTGCCGAACGGCTGGTCGCCCGAGCACGGCCCGCACGAGGACGGTGTGAGCTACTGTCAGCAAATCGTCTGGGACCTGTTCAATAACTACGTCGCCGCGAGCACAGCTCTCGGCGCAGACACCGCCTATCGCATAAAGATCGCCGCGATGCGCGACAAGCTCGTCGGGCCAAAGGTCGGCAGTTGGGGCCAGTTGCAAGAATGGATGACCGACCGCGACGACCCGAACGATCACCATCGCCACACGTCGCACCTGTTCGCGGTGTTTCCCGGCCAGCAAATCAGCATCGTCCGGACACCAGAGTTCGCCGCAGCGGCAAAGAAATCCCTGGTGGCGCGCGGCGAGGATGTGAAGTCCGACGTGCGCGAGTGGTCGTTCGCATGGCGCACGGCGCTCTATGCGCGGCTGCACGACGGCGAGAACGCGCACCGGCTGTTCCGGCAGTTATTCTCGAACCGCAACACCTGCCTGAACCTGTTCGGTCTGCATCCGCCGATGCAGATAGACGGTAACTTTGGCATCACCGCTGGTGTCTGCGAGATGCTGCTGCAATCGCACGAGGGCGAAATCAACCTGCTGCCGGCACTACCGCAAGTCTGGCCAACAGGCTCCGTGACGGGATTGCGCGCCCGCGGCGGTTTCGAGGTGGACGTTGCATGGAACAACGGCAAGCTCGCCTCCGCAACGATCCGCAGCGGCACCGGCGGCGAGACCAGGGTGCGCTACGCAACGAAAGCAACGACCGTGCGGTTGCGCGCCAGGAAGAGCCAGCGCCTCGGCGCGGCGCTCGAATAATAGCGTTGAGTTGACGCACCGCGTCGGTAGTCTTGGCGGCCAACCATGAACGAACAACAGTGGAGTCAATTGCTGCGCGTCGTCGCAGGCGAACGGATACAGCCTCTGCCGGTGGGCCTCATCATAGATAGCCCGTGGCTGCCCGGCTGGGCAGGCCATTCCATCACTGATTACTACACGTCGGAAAAACTGTGGCTGGAACTGAACCTGAAGGCGATCCGGCAGTTTCCGAACGTCTGGTTCCTGCCGGGGTTCTGGTCGGAGTTCGGCATGTGCACGGAACCGTCGGCGTTCGGCGCGAAGTGCATCTGGCACGACCACGAGTTGCCGTTCGCGGAGAAAACGATCGAGACGCCGGAGCAAATGGCGGCGCTAAGAAAACCGAACGCGCGCGAGGACGGGCTGCTGCCGTTCATGATCAAACGGATGGAACACACGCGCGCAGCCATCGGGACAGAAGGCCATGCGATCCGGTTTGCGGTGGCGCGCGGCCCGCTGAACATCGCGTCGTTCCTGATGGGCGCGACGGAGTTCATGATGGCACTCAAGGAGTCGCCGCAGGAAGCACACGCGATGCTGAATACGATCACGGAGTTCCTATGCGACTGGCTGCGATTGCAGAAGGAGAGATTCCCGACCATCGAAGGAGTGTTTCTGCTCGATGACTTGGCTGGATTCCTCGGCAAGGAGGATTTCGAGGAGTTTGCACTGCCTTATCTGAAGCGGTCCTTTGCCGCGGTGGACGCGAAAGCGCGCTTCTTCCACAATGACGCACACGGCTTGATCTGCGCACCCTATCTGGCGGAGATCGGCATCAACATCTTTAACTTCAGCTTCAACCACAGCCTGACCGAGATGCAGCATCTCTGCGGGGACCGCGTGACGCTGCTCGGCAATCTGCCGCCACGCGACGTGATGGCGCTCGGCACGCCGGACGACGTGCGCCGGGGCGTGCGCGCGATGCTGGAGCCGCTCACCGATAAGCGCAGGTTGATCCCATCCGTCGGCGGCGGCGTGTCCCCGAAAACGCCGACGGCGAACATCGAGGCGTTCATCGAAACGGTGGCTGGCATGGCATGATGAGAATCGCAACCGCAATTGTCGCGAGAGCTTCGTTGACGGCGGAGATGCGGGCGTGTTAGGCCTGTAGCGCATTTCGGGCCACGAGACGCCCTAGCGTTCCGGTGTTTGCTTCCTGTTGGCAAGCGAAGGTGTTGCCGTGAAACAGAGAAAGAACGAATTATGAAACCAAACAACGTCCCATCCGCCACGCAAAGTGGTCGTCACAGCATTTTTGGAGATGGCAATCACCGATGGGTCATCTGCGCGCTACTGTTCTTCGCCACAACGATCAACTACATAGACCGGCAGATCCTGTCGCTGCTGAAGCCGATCCTCGACGACAAGATTGGTTGGACGAACGAGCAGTTTGGCTGGATCAACTCGCTGTTTCAGGGCGCGTATGGCGCAGGTCTTCTGTGGTTCGGCTGGTATGTGGATCGGCAAGGCGTGCGGAAGGGCTACGCGGTCTCGATGGCGAGTTGGAGCTTGTCAGCAATGGCGCATGCGCTGATCGTGCTGGTTCCGGCGGGCACCAGCCTCGTGCTGTGGGGGACAACGTGGGGTTACACCGCACTGGCGGTGGCGGCGTTCGGGTTTTGCCGCATCCTGCTGGGCGTATCAGAGGCGGGCAATTTCCCGGCGGCAATCAAAGGGACCGCGCAATGGTTCCCCAAGCGCGAGCGAGCGTTCTCCACGAGCATTTTCAACTCCGGTGCGAACGTCGGCGCCATCATCGCGCCAGCCATCGTGCCGCCCATCGCGTTTGCGCTAGGCTGGCAGTGGGCCTTCATCCTCGCCGGCATCGTGGGGTTCGTGTGGCTGTTCTTCTGGCTGCCGATGTATGACTCGCCCGACAAACACCGGAGCGTGACCGCGGAGGAACTGGCGTTGATCCACAGCGACCCGCCGGATGCCGGCGGCGACGGCCGAATTGCGTGGTTGAGCCTGCTGAAGTATCGCCAGACATGGTCGTTCATCTTCGGCAAGTTTCTCACCGACCCGGTCTGGTGGTTCTTCTTGATCTGGTTGCCGGACTTTTTCAAACAAACCCGCCACCTCGACATCAAGAAGAGTTGGGTTCATCTGGTCACCATCTACGCCATCGTCACCGTGTTGAGCATTGCCGGCGGGTGGGTGACGGGCCATCTGACGAAGAAAGGCTGGACTGTGACGCGCGCGCGCAAGACGGGCATGTTCATCTTTGCGCTGTGCGTGCTGCCAATCGTGTTCGTATCCAAAGTCGGCGATTGGAGCGCGGTGTTGTTGATCGGCCTGGCCTGCGCCGCACACGCGGCATGGTCGGCGAACATCTTCACAACGGTGTCGGACATGTTCCCGAAGAAAGCGGTGGCGTCGGTGACGGGGTTGGGTGGCATGGCAGGCTCGCTGGGCGGGATGTTGTTCCCGATCCTGACGGGCATCCTGCTGGATCACTACAAAGCCGCAGGCAACGTGACGGCGGGCTACAACATCCTTTTCAGCATCTGCGCCTGCGCATATCTGGTGGCGTTCGTGGTGAACCATTCGCTTGCGCCACGTTTTGAACCCATCCGGCTGGATGAAGAGAAGTAGAATCTGACGCTGGCGGCCGCCATTGTGAGACAGCCCGCCACCGTTGCATTGACATCGGTGGCGGGTTCTGTTTTTGTTGGAGGCATGCCGGCTGGACGGCAACGAGTCTGACATGAAGCAGATCAATTTTATCATTCTGGCGATTATCGGGCTGGGCCTGCGGCTCTGGCTGGTGCCGCAGTGGGTGGATGCCACGAAAACGGACGACAGCGCACAGTTCAACCAATATGCGGTGAACCTCATCCAACACGGCGTATACAGCGATGACGTTTCAGCGCATCCTGCTCCCAACGCCAGCCGTGTGCCCCACTATCCGTTGTTCCTGGCGTCCATCTACAAGTGGGCCGGCTGCGGCAACTGGCGCGTGGTGCAGATCGCGCAGTCAGTGCTGGACCTGATCACTTGCTGGCTGGTCTATCGCACGGCGCGGGAATTGTTCCGCGACCGCCTCGTGGGCTACTGGAGTTACGGCACGGCGCTGATTGCGACGCCGCTGGTGGCCATGACCGGCTACGTGTTGCCGGAGACACTGGCGACGCTCTGGACGACCCTGACGGTGTTCTGCGCACTGAAGGCGTGCCGCGACAACCGCAACGTCTGGTTTGTCGGCTTGGGGATCACCTGCGCGGCAGCGGCATTGACGCGCCCGGCGCTCATCGCCTTACCCGTCTTTGTGCTGCCGGCGTTCTTCCTGACACCGGAGGGTCGGCGGTTCTTCACTGCCAAGCGCGCCGGGCTGATCGTGGGCTGCGCGCTGCTGCTGTTCCTGCCGTGGGTGACACGAAACGTGGTATCCCTGCACCAAGGCCGCGTGCTGGCCAGCTGCCGCCCTACACCGCCCGACCAAGCGGCGGCGGGATATCATCGCTGGTTTTCCACGTGGATGGATTCGCAGGCTTACAACCGGCCGCTGATTGCAGCGGTGGTGGGACAGGGTGACGGCTTCAAGCCCGACCAGTTGCCGCCGGTGGAGAAGTTCCCCGACCACGCGTTCGACTCGGACAAGGAGCGCGAGACGGTGAAAGGGCTATTGCGACAAGTTTACGCGCAGATGAAGCTGACGCCGGAAACCGACACGGCATTTGCAAAACTGGCGGACGAAAAGATCAGTCAGCATCCTGTGCGCCACTACGTCATGCTGCCGGTGTTTCGAATGTTGATGTTGTGGGCGGAACCGATGGGGCAGTGGTTCGTGAAAGCACCCGCGCGCGTGGTGCGTTACGCGCAATTAATCAATCTTGCCATCGTGGCGTTCGGCTTTGGCGGGCTGTGGGTAATCCGGAAGCACTGGCGCGATGCGGCCCCGTTAGTGCTGGCGATGGCGGGCTGCACGGTGGCCGGGGCGTTGGGCTGTTTCTGCACGGCGTATGTGGACCCGCGAACAGTCGTGCCGGTCTATCCACAGATGTGCATCTTTGCCAGCGCCTGCGCATTTCACCTGACGCGAGCGCAGTCGCCGCTGAAGACCTCAACAGAAATCTACGAGCCAGACTACGATCGCTGGTAAGCGGATGGCTCTTTACTTCCCGGCTGGGGCATTCGCGGACGCGAAATAAGGCGCGAGCTGTTCCAGCTTGGTTTCGATGTTGTATTCCACCTCGTGGGCGAAGGAATCCAGGATCACCAGACCGTTCACGGCGGCATCTTTGTGCGAAGCCGCGCGTATGCGGTTGGCGAGACAACAGTTCACTTGATGGATATCCTTATACAACGATTGCAGTTCCGCCAAGCTCCAGTCGGGTGCCTCGCCATTGGCGTGGCGGAAATACTGTGTCAGCATGTGCATCCCGAACACACGGAAGATGGTCTCGTCCGTATCCGCAAGCGGCATGTGGAAACGCGCCAGCGGCCGCAGCCTGCGCATGGTCGGGCAACCGGATAATGCCAACTGGAGGCCAATAAGTGAACGAGCGGCATTCTGGATGGAGGTGTGCGCGGAATAAGTCACATCGTTCCGCTCCACAGTCAGGTCACAGGCATCGGAAGAGACACGGTGGTCAAAGGACTTGATCGTGGAAAAAATCGCCTCAAAAGCCGGACAGACCATCCTCTTCGACCGTGTCAGCGGGCAATGCGAACAGCGGTGCGTGTCGAGATCCATCCACTTCGCCAACCCCTCCGGGCTGCACGGAGGCGGCGCGGCGGACGATCTTTCATCCACGCAGAACTCGGCATGACTGCCATCAGCGAATGCGAATCGGTAGCGAATCATGAAGCTCCGTGGGTCTTTGGTATCGCGCGGCGGAAAGCTCCCAGATCAGAACTTCCAGACAACGCTCGCGCCAAGACCGCTGTTCAGAGCGTCGTAATTCCGGTCAATCGTTGACTTGTTGGTATTCCAACTTGCGAAAGCACGAACACTGGCCCAGTCGGTGATGAAGTAGCTCAACGTGATCGAGAGGACGTGCGAACGATCTTCACGGCTGATGTCGTTGTAATCTTCGTATTGGAACCGGTAGAGGAACTGGCCGAGGAACCGGGGCGTGAACGCATAGTTCAGGCCGGCAAAAATGCCGTGGGTGATACGATTGAAGCTGCCCGGTGAAGTGTGGAAGTAATCCATCGTGTAGCCGTAGGGCAATGACAGTCTTGTGCCAAACCTTTCGTTCCGGCTGAGCATGACCGAGGCGTCACCCTCATCGTAGAACGAGTCGCCCGTGGGCCGGCTCTCAAGCCGGGTGGCGGTATAGCCATAACTGACGTTGAACCAATCCCGCACGGGCGTGCCGATGTTCAGACCGAACGCGGTGGAGTTGAAATCCAAGTCACAGGCGCTGTTGTAGCGGAAATACTGCTGCCGGCCATAGACATTGACATTGACGCCCTTGATCCAGGTTGGGTTCCACGCGACGGTGGCCGAGCCAACAAAGAGAAAGTCGTCACTGGCGTCGCCATCGAGCAACCGGGGGTTGGAGCTGTAGAAATACTGCGTGTCGCCAGAGAGGGAAAACTGCGGAACAGCGATGCGGCGCTTGAGGAGGAACTGCTTGCCAATCTCTTCGTCCTCGGCCTCCGGAAAACTGATGTTCGGCGTGGCAGGTGTGCCAAGGCCCGGCGTCGTGGGCATGTTTTCGTATTGGCGGCGCTGCGCCTCCTGCGCCGCAACCGACAGCGGCAACAGCAGCGCAAGCGCAACCATCGCACCGAACACACCGCCAGAGCGCAAAGGCCCTGCCGGTTTGTTTTTGCCTGACAGCTCAGTTGTCAATCGCAACCTCCTGCATGGGCGCGCAGACTACACAAGCCTGTCGCGCCCGACAAGAGGCTTTTGCAGCCTTTTGATGCTTTCGCAGTTTCTGGGGATGGTGTCGGCCGGGACCATCCATGTCGGAAAGGACTACTGGGCCGGAGGGGAATACGGATGCTGGACGTAGGTGCCGCTGGCCGGGGGATTGACCACGGTGTTGGCATAGACTTGGGCCTGACTGCTCAGCGTGGAGCCGGCGAAGTCGACGGTCGGCGCATGGACGTTGATGCCGCTGGCCTGGAGGATGGAGTTGAGGATATCGGCGCGGGTGGTGGCGGCGATGTTGATTAACGCGGCCGTCAGGAGCGAGTTCTGGACGAGGATGTTCTTGCCGTTGAGGCTGAGGGTGCCGCCGGCGTTGAGTTGGGCGTTGATAACACTGAGGTTCTGGATAGCGCTGATCGTGATGTTGCCTGTGCCGGTGGGGCCGCCCGCCGTAATGCGAACGGTTTCATTGCCGCTGGCCCGCCCGGATGCGCCGTGGATCTCGATGTTGCCGCCGTTGTTCAGCGCATCAAACACAATCGCCGAGTCGTGCGCCGACAAGCGAACGTAGTGGGTGGCATCGGCGGTGATGGAAACGTTACCGCCTTGCGAGAGGCTGCCGGGGGATTGGACTTGGATGCCGCCAGCGGTGCCACCTGTTGCCGGGCCATCAGCAGTGATGTCGGTGGAGCCATATTGGTCGCCGGCGATGGCAGCGCTCATGGTGCCTTGGAGAGTGACATTGCCGCCTTCCGGAGTGTTCCCCGCGGCGACGCCGCCGTAAGAACTGACGTCAATAACAGTGCCGTGCATGTCCAAGCTCGCCGGCAAATAGAACGGGCCACTGCCGCTCGGCATGGTAGTGACGACACCGCCGTCAAACCCTCGCGCCAACAACCATGCGCCGTAAGTCTGGAGCGCCATGCTTCCCGTGGCCGCAGTGGCGGAAGCTCCGGCGTGCAGACGAATGGTGCCGCCGGCCAACGTGCCGCCGGCCAACGCGCTTGCGTCCAGCCCCGCGAAAGCGACGAATACAGACCCTGGCGCCTCCGCGAGAATCGTGCCACCACCGGCGGGACCGCTGGCGACGACATTGAGCGACTTGCCGCCACCGCTGAGCGTCGAACCGAACAGAGCAATCTGACCGGGGCTGGCCGCAGAACTACTCGCGGTCAACCGGGAACTGAGGAAGACATGGCCGGGAGCTACGTCATCTTCGACGTGGAAGATGACCGTGCCGGGCTGGATGCTGCTGCCGGTGGAGGCAACCATGATGGAGCCGGGGGCGAAGCTTCCGTCGGCGTAGATGTCCGTCGCGCCTTCAATGTTCACCTGCATCGTGCCGTTCAGTGTCACGCTTCCGCCGGTCAAAGCGATCGTGGGCGACAAGCCAAAGGTAGGATAGCCCGAGAGGAGTAGATGGCTGGTGTCAATGTAGGCGTTACGGACATGGACGCCCTGGGTGTTGCCGCCAGTGGTTGTGCCAGTGCCGGTGCTGACGATCTCGACCGTGCCGCCCACGTCGTCTGCCCCGACAAGCACCTTGGTGAGCCGCGTGAGCATGTCGCCGCCGATGAGGGCCGTGATGCCGGCGCTTTCAAGATGGAACTTACCGCCACGTATCTGGCTACTGACAGTGCCGGTGTTGGGCGCAATGACCGTCGCCGGGGCCGTCGGGTTCATGGAGTCGTAGGGCGAAACAACAAAGGCGTCCGTGCTGGAGAAGAGTTGGAACTCACTGGGACCGTTCGGCGCGGCGGCGTCACCCATACTGAAGATGGAGTTTACGACCTGGATGCCCTGCGCATGGATACTAATCAGGCTTGTCTCCGTGACGCTCGGCCCGCCGGTCCCGGGAATCGCGTCCAGCGCCTCAAAACTCCCGCTGGTGGTGAACTCCACATGGAAGACTCCCGCGCCGGTGGGCGTGGAATGCGGATTGTTCGGCCACAGCAGCACGTTGTCCCCGCCGAAGTCGAACTGCGCCACGCTGGCGTTAAACGCCCCGCTCAACGAACCGCCCGTGCCTGTGATGGTCGGCACGCTACCGCTGACATCTATCGTGGTGGAGTTGTCCATGATGAAGTAAAGCGGACTCCAATAGATCGGGTCGGCGGGATTCGTGGACCAACTGCCGGTGTTCTGACGGCTCTGGATATGGACCTGAGCAGGACCGGCACTGAAGTTGCCCATGGTTGCGGCATCAATCATCACGTTGTCGCCACTGATGAAGATGCCTCCATCGGGGTCTGATGCGCCGCCTACGGTCAAAGTCGAAGAGGCAAGGTTCACCGTCGTGCCGATCCGCGTGCCGCCGGGGTTCTGGGCGGCGACATAAATCCGGCCGACTGCGCCGATGCTTGCATCGGCCGAGAGATGGGCGTCCGCAAGCGTCACCAGCGGCCCTTCCAAAAGGATCACGCCGGCGGGCAAAGAACTGGCGGCAGGCGCGTCGGCGTTGAGGCGCGCGGAAGCGATGTTGATACCAGCGAGCCCGTAGTAGGTGTTGACCCAAGAACTGGGCGCATAGTAGCCGCCAGCCGCGCTGGCCCTAATTGTGCCGCCGCCGCAATCACCCCTGGCTTCCAAATTGATGCTGTAGTTGCCAGCGTTGTTGTAGCCGAAGAGATTAATCTCGCCGCCGTTGAATCCATTGGCCGAGTTTTCGGCTTGGAGGTTGATGTGGCCAGTGGAATTGGGAACCTTCAACGTGATGAGGCCGGCCAGGGTTTCGTTGCCGGTGGAACGAATCGTCACGCTGCCCGGCGTGGCGCCA
>Ga0233425_10011566_pt1 | contig 10257 bp, 6 predicted proteins | sample Watercolumn_Towu_2_FD_181712 | JGI IMG/M metagenome (GOLD analysis project Ga0233425, IMG submission 181712) | Freshwater microbial communities from Lake Towuti, South Sulawesi, Indonesia - Watercolumn_Towuti2014_140_MG | ecosystem: Environmental > Aquatic > Freshwater > Lake | place: Indonesia... | reverse complement strand
AGGCGAACCGATTAAACGCACCAAAAACGGCAACCAGTTGATGAGTCTGCTGGGCAAAGCCACACCGCGCCTGATCTGCTCGCTTGTCCACAAATTCGGCCAGCGCAACGTGGATGATTTCGATGGTTTCATCAAAGAACTCCAATCCCAGCCGAGTAAAACATTTGGCGAAGTCTTCGTCTTTGTGGATGAATGTCACCGCACGCAAAGCGGCAAATTGCACCGCGCCATGAAAGCCCTCATGCCCAACGCGGTCTTCATCGGCTTCACAGGCACTCCCCTGCTGAAAAAAGATAGGCAGACCACGCTGGAAGTCTTCGGCAATTACATTCACACTTACAAATTCAGCGAAGGCGTGGAAGACGGCGTCGTGCTCGATCTCGTCTACGAAGCGCGCGACATCAACCAGGAACTCGGCTCCAAAGACCGCATTGATGCCTGGTTCGACGCCAAAACCAAAGGCCTCAACGATTGGCAGAAGAACGAACTCAAACAACAATGGGGCACAATGCAAAAAGTGCTCAGCTCCCGCGCCCGCATGGACCGCGTGGTAAGCGACATCATCTTCGATTTCAGCGTCAAGCCGCGCCTCTCCAATGAACGCGGTAACGCCATCCTGGTCGCATCCAGCATCTACGAAGCCTGCAAATATTTCACGCTATTCCAGAAGACTCAATTCAAAGGCAAGTGCGCCATCGTCACTTCCTACAATCCGCAGGCAGGCGATGTCAGCCTCGAAGAGACAGGCGCCAACACCGAAACCGACAAGCAATTCATCTACAATGCCTACAACGAACTCTTACAGGCTGTCGAAGTCAAGCCAAACATGACCAGGACTGAGACCTACGAGGAGAATGCCAAAGGATTGTTCATCAAGGAACCCGCAAGCATGAAACTGCTGGTGGTGGTGGACAAACTGCTGACGGGTTTCGACGCGCCTCCCTGTACCTATCTCTACATTGACAAGTCCATGCAGGATCACGGTCTCTTCCAGGCCATCTGCCGCGTCAACCGTCTTGACGGCGAAGACAAAGACTTCGGCTACATCGTGGACTACAAAGACCTCTTTAAGAAAGTGGAAAATGCCATCGCGGTCTACACCTCCGAACTGGATCACAGCGCGGGCGGCGCCGACCCCGAAGTCCTTCTGCAAGATCGCCTCAAGAAAGGGAAGGAACGCCTCGATGCCGCCCTCGAAGCGGTTAACCTGCTCTGTGAGCCGGTCCAACCCCCGCGCGGCGAACTCGAACACATCCACTACTTCTGCGGCAATACTGAAATCCCCGAAGACCTGTCCGCCCACGAACCGCAGCGCATCGCGCTCTACAAAGCCACGGTCGCGCTCATCCGTGCCTACGCCAACATCGCCGATGAATTGGAACAGGCAGGCTATAGTCCCGATCAGATCGCCCGCATCAAGCGCCAACTTGACCACTACCTGACCCTGCGCGAGATCGTCCGCATGGCCAGCAGCGAAACACTCGACCTGAAACCCTATGAAGCCGACATGCGTCACCTGATCGACACCTACATCACCGCCGACGAGCCTCGCAAAATCTCCCCCTTCGATAATATCGGTCTTTTGGAACTGATCGTAAAATCGGGGATCACCAATGCCATCAACAACCAACTCGGCGGGCTAAAAGGCAACCGCGAGGCGATTGCCGAGACCATCGAGAACAATGTCCGCAGCAAGATCATCAGGGAACACCTGAACGACCCCGCGTTCTACGAAAAGATGTCCACCCTGCTGGATGAGATCATTGCCCTCCGCAAAGCCAAGGCAATTGAGTTCGAGGAGTTCCTCAAACGGATGCAGCAGGTTGCCATCGAGGTTCAGTCGGGCTGCTCCGATGAAACGCCCGACCAATTGGACACTCCAGGCAAGCGCGCGCTCTACAATAACCTGAAGAACCCAGATGCAGCGCAAGTTGCGGATACTGCCCCTGTCTATGGCTCCGATCCTGCTCCTGCTCTTGCTCTTGCGTTGAAAATTGACGAGACAGTCAGACATGCCCGTCCCGATGATTGGCGAGGTATCCAGGCCCGTGAGCAGGTGGTAAAGAAAGCGCTTTATGATATTTTGCAGGATGTAAACGAAGTCGAGCGCATCTTCAAGATCATCTTCCAACATAATGAATACTAGGAAAATCGAAGTCGGCGATATCTCTGTGGATGTCGTGTTCAAGAATATCAAGAACGTTCACTTGAGCGTACATCCCCCTACAGGCAGGGTTCGCATCTCTGCACCGAGGTGGGTCAAACTTGACACCCTGCGCGTCTACGCCATCTCCAAGTTGGACTGGATCAAGAAGCAACAGGTTAAGCTCCAGGCGCAGGAACGCGAAACGCGTCGTGAATTCCTGGAGAGAGAAAGTCACTTCGTTTGGGGTCAGCGATATTTGTTACATGTCGTTGAAAAAGACCAGGCTTCATCCGTCAAACTCGAACACAAACAAATAGTTCTCACTGTCCGCCCGAAGAGCAACAAAGCCAAGCGAGAGACAGTTGTCTCTGCATGGTATCGCGACGAAGTCAGGAACGCCATGACGCCGCTCATTGCAAAATGGGAAGCGGCGCTTGGAGTCAAAGTTAATCGCGTTTTTGTGAGGCGCATGAAGACGCGCTGGGGTAGCTGCAACCCACGCACTCGTAATATTCATCTCAACAGTGAACTCGCAAAAAAGCCGCGAGAGTGCCTGGAGTATGTCACCGTCCACGAACTGATACACCTGCTCGAACCGTCCCATAACGCCCGATTTGTGGCGCTGATGGACAAATCCATGCCAAATTGGCGTCACATCCGCGACGAACTTAACCGCGCTCCGCTTGGGCATGTGGAATGGGAGTATTAAGGAGTTTCAGGCGTCGGAAACAAAATCAATCATCAACAAATGATATTCCTCGGAGGGAATTCATAAGCGACGAATTTGAGGGCTACGAAACGAAGAAGAGAAATTCATATTCTTTGCGGTTTTACTGGCTATTCAATTAATGCGGGGTGTTGAATTGATTGGGTATTTCACACATATTTTTAACCCCATGATTTTTGGTAGTATAAACGAGAAAGGTGATAAATGTCCGATAAATCCAATAATATCAGTAACCAATTATTCGAAGCGCTTAATTTTACATTTCAACTTCATGGCCGTGACGCTAGAAAAGGCGGCAATATTCCGTATATGGCGCACCTGCTTTCTGTCTGCGCCCTGGTACAGCAGGATGGTGGTGATGAGGAAGAGGCAATTGCGGCATTGCTACATGATGCCTTGGAAGATAAACCTCATGATGTCAACCGCGAGGAATTGAAGCAGCGCTTTGGCGAAAAAGTGCTCCTTATGATTGAACTAGCCACAGATACTCCCCCTGACTATGCAGGCGGAGTCAAACCACCCTGGCGGAAGAGAAAGGAGCAATATCTTGAACATGTCCGCTCCTCCCGCCCCGAACTCCTGCGTGTTACCCTGGCTGATAAAGTGGATAATGCCAGGGCAATTTATGGCGATTTTCAAAGATTGGGAAACGACCTTTGGGAAAGATTTAACGCCGGGAGAGATGACCAATTCTGGTACTACAGCAATGCTGTGGAAGCATTCAAGGCAGCAGGGGTAAGCGGGCCTTTGCTTCGGGAGTTGCAAGACTTGGTGAAAAAGATCTGGCCTGAAAAATGGAGAACGCCATGATAAACAGAAGAATAACTGACAGTCTTTATCTCATGCACAAAGGGCCATGATCTTCGAAAAAACCAACCAGAGATGCCCATGGCGGTGGGTTTAAAAGATTAATCTTTTTCCCTAAAAATTTCACCAAAAAAGTTATGGCGATCCGGTGCATTTCATTATAGAATGCAGGTCAAGCAGACTAGACAACTAAGCAGGAGGCATATGATCATCCAATCTCCAGTGGGATCGGGTTTACATGTTCCGCAAGCGAGACCGGATCGGCGTTGGATCCGCTTTTTTGTGAAGCATTACTCACGCCTCGTCAGTATCGCCACATCGCTCATTATCATCAGCTCCCTATATTTAATCGATGTCAAGGTAATGATTTTTGCCCTGATCGGTTATTTGGTCTACGTGGATCTCAGGCTTCGCAACCGGTACAAGCCAAAATGGGCAGCCTTGTATCGGTCTGTGATCTTTCAGTTCGGAAGAACCTTGTTCCTTATTGCCGGCGTTTCCATCCTCTTGGCTTATGTTTACGCCAATACAGCCTATTTGGCGGTTATTAAAGTTGATACGCTTTGGCTGCTATACCTGCTTGCGATTTCTGTGATCAGCCAGCGCGGCTCAAGGATATGGTTTGTCGTCACGATGATCATTGTGGTCTTCAGCCTTTATGTGGTCACCCCCTCGGATGGAAATAAAATTTTTGATTTACAAAAGCCGATTACCCTTGAGTTCCTGTCAAAATCTTTTTGGCTGATCGCTCTTGCCGGCCTCACCTATATTTTGCTCAGATACATGAGTGACGCAGTTGCTGACATTAATCTGATCGTGAATGTTCAAAACCATATCCGGGAAATGGAGGGGAAATTCCTGCGAACAAGAGTCGAGCTTAATGAAAATGAATATCTTGAAAAAAGTGTTGAAATCATCAAGGATGACCTTCATTATGATCATGTAAATGTATATCGCCTGGATACATATGATCAGGAGCTCACCTGCGAGGCAGCCGCCTGCCCGGATGGAAAGAAACTGGTCCAGGACAGGTATACGGTCAAAATACAGGAACAGGAAAGCATCATTGGGTATGTTGTAAAAACAGGACAACCGTATGTGACCAACAATGCCAGAAAAGACCCTCATTTCCTGCCAACGCCAGCTTTTCCTAAAACCAAATCTGAAATGGTGGTGCCCATAAAATCCCGCAACCGTTTGTATGGTGTGCTTGATATTCAGGTACAGCAATCGGATTATTTTTTAGATCAGGATTTGAAGGCAATAGAGGTACTTGCCAATAATATCGGCTGGGTCGTTGACAATTCCGAGCAGTTCGAGCACATCAACTGGATCAACCAGATTATTGAAAAGATCGCCATGCCGATCTTTACACAAAATTACCTGGATGATACTCTTCAGGAAATCGCGGATACGGCGCAGCAGGAATTGGGCGCTGATCTGGTGATGTTGTATTCATACGACCCGGGTACCCGTGATGATGCGTTGGCTCCGATCTACGCCGGGCAGCCTTTTCACGCAGAGCTTCTCCAGCATGTAAGCCAGGAAAACGACAATGTTGTGCAGCGCTTGATTGCCTCTGGCGAACCGATCTATTGTTTTCAAGACCTGAGCGAATTGGAACTGGACAAACATCCAGTATTCCAGCCATCCCCCACCCATCGTGCAACAGGCCGCCCCACCTTTATTACGCGTGAGAAGATCAAATCAAATGCAATCGTCCGGTTATTGAATAACGATCAATGTGTGGGAGTATTGTTTTTGAATTTTCGAAAAGCGCGGGCATTCACGTTTTGGGACAAACGCCGTTATTTTTCATTTGCGCACCTGGCTGCCCTGGCGATCCAGAAGATGCATTCCCAGCAGCATGAGATCAGGCTGGAGATGACAGACCTTTCCAAACGCATCCATGACACTTTGATCGGCGATACACTCGGCCTTTATAAAGTATTGGATAATATTGATCTTGACGGAAAATCTGCACGAACCGAGAAACTCCGCCAGATGGTTGGCACCGCCAAGGAAATGACAGATCGGCTTCACAATGATATTCGGTATATCAGCAGGCTGCTTGAGGATGCCCAGTCGGATGATTTACAGGTGGAACTGGATAAACTTTCCATGTTGTATAAGCAAATTTTCAAGATTGGCATGGATCTAAAGTGGAAGATTGATCCCGCCTATCTTTCCCCAAAACTTTCAAGGGAATTATTCCTCGTTGTGCATGAGGCCATTACGAACGCTGTCAAACATGCGCACGCCACGGCCATTGGTATAACTGGAAATATTCACTCAGGCGTTCTGCATATACGGGTCTCTGATAATGGGCATGGATTTGACCCTCATCACGTTCGTCGTAAAAATGGCCTGGCGAGTATGCAGTATCGCATGAAAGAGCTTGGCGGTGATTTCAATCTCAATACCGAGCCTGGAAGGGGCGCCACAATCGACCTTTCAATCCCTGTAAAGAAGACCAGTTAATTGGAGGTTTACATGCCTTCGAAGAAAAAAAATGTTGACAAAACAAACATGATTACTGTGGCTATTCTTGAGGATACTGAACCCTTGCTCAAGGGAATGTGTATCGAACTGGGTAGGGCGGATATTCGCGTTTGTTCTGCGCGCGATGAACTGGACCTCTTTCTTGAAGATGTAAAAAAATGCCAGCCATCAGTTGCAGTGATCGACCTGCGAATACGTTCTGCCGACACGAAAGCCGGCTATGATGCAATCCGCGCCATTCACGAGATTTCTCCAAAAACTCAATGTATCATCTACACCTCCTATGAAGCCTTGGAATATTTTCACAAGGGGGTCAACCTGGGGGTAAAAGCCTTTGTCAGCAAGCATATCCACGGAATATCCTTGGAGAAGGTCATTCGAATTGTGGCTAATGGAGGCACGTATTATGGCGATCTTCTTGGTCAATATTTGGAGAAGGTAAAAGAACTCCCGTCTGAGGCGGGACAGAATGAACCCTCCACTCCTGCTCAAGGGCGTCTGTCTGAACGGGAGCTTGAGATTTTGCGTCTATTTGGCGAAGGTAAGACCGAAGACGAGATTGCCGAAGCGTTGCATGTTTCAATTCACACGATCAGAGCGCACACAAAAAACATCCGGGGAAAACTGCTCGTAAAATCCACACCTGAAGCTGTACGTATCGCCAGATTGAGAGGGTTAATATAGCTTTTTCCTCAGATTACTTTTGATGTTCTATAAAGATTAACACCTGATTGTTGTGTGATTAATAAGGCGGCTTATCGGGCCGCCTTATTTTTTTATCCTAAAAGCAATTTACTTCATACGGCATGACTACTATCATCCAAGCGTAACCAAAACTTGAAGTCGAGATCATCCAGCAAAGGAAAGGAGAATGCGACATGAAAGCCGGAACCCTAATATTTCTAATAGTGGTAATCTTGATTGCTTTCGGATATGTAGCATCTGATGACTTTCGAACGCATCAAGAGGTTCAGGAACTCAAGAATAAAATCAATGAGTTGAAAGTGCAAGTAGGACAGGCGCAAATCCAATTGATTACGTGTCAGGACAGGGGTGCGAAGGATGCGCAAACGATCCGAGACCTGGAGGCAAAGATCGGAAATTTGGATGATGAAATAAAAGATCTTAACAAACAGCTTGCCAGGCTCAATGCCGAGATTGCCCTCAACAGTGCCCAAAAATCGCTCCTTGACTTGATCCAAAACAATCCCCTCCCGCTGATAGGCGTCTTGATGGCACAGGTAGCGACTTCAACAATTCGATACAGCAAACAACTGGGCATCAAATGGCCTGGAATGCGAACTGATAATAATGATTATGTGCGATTGAGCAGGGAAGAGCGTGCGCGGCTCATTTCTGCAAGGCGCGCGAGAAGGAATTCAAAGTAATATTAAAACGCCCGCCATCGCAATGAGAAACTTTGCGGCGGCGGGTTGCGCTTCATAACAGGATTTGCCGAGACGAGAGAAGGAAATGTTTGAGATGAATAAAGGCAAATAGCCGATGGAGACTCACCATGTTGACCTTACTTTTGAAGGCATTTTACGAAATATCAAAAAACCTGACCCATGAATGGGATAGACTCATAAAGAAGGTGGGAAAGCGCACCGCAGACACACTGCTGGTTTTCCTTGCGCTGGCGCTCATTCTGGAAACCTTTTGGTTTACGCTGATCCTTTCCATGCTAGGCCTGGCGTATTTCTTCAGGTGAACAGGAGCCTCCATAAGAGAGTGTTTCTTAAGCAATCGGGTAAGTTCGGAGAATGCCCAAATTCAGCCAGGCTCGCCCTGCCCCATCTCATAACGCTCATTTTATCTCCCTGATGGATAAGTTCATGCCTCAATGGAGTCACCTGCGCGATGAGTTGAACCGAATGCCGGTATCCCGTGAGGAGCGGGGTTATTAATTGGTGTTTGTTGAAAAAAGTTTCTGGCCTCAGAAATACGAATAACTATTTTGAAACTCATTTTATTCCTATCTGGGTTGAATACCCCGCGGCTTGCCGCGTTTCCGATTTTGTTTGGGTGTTCGATACCCCGTCCGCTTGCGGCGGGGTAGTTTATTACAGCAAGCGACCTTTATTATCTTAGCTATAACATTTCTTTTCTGGATGGCAAAATAATTCATATCTCGTTTGTTGCCGTGCTGGATAAGAACGAAAAAATTATTAGATGCCTTCAGAGACAGCACATGTAATATTTGAAATGTCCAGCACATCCCCTCTCTCTCTAGGTTATATATCCTGATGGTGAAAGAGATAGCTGTTGGGTTTTCTGAAATGGGTGTTTAATACAAAATAAAAAGGAGAGCTCGAATGAATACTTTGAATATATGGATTGAAATCAAAAATCTAAACGGCGTCGTTCTGCACACTCTTGATCAACGGAAACCATTTGAAATCATTTCAGTCACAGATAACACAGTGATTGTCCTGCCTAAATCAACAGGCAAGGAAAGACCTATTCACCGGGAAGGGATCGAGAATGCCTATCGTCACTTGACGGTTACAGGCCGCCTTACATTAGAGGAATTAGAAAAAGAATTTACGCCTCGCAACCCGGTCTACACAGCCGCTATTTTAGCGAAAATCCCTGGAGTTCAGTATAAAGTAAATCCTATTCGACTTTTGATCTCAATGTAAAGATCAGGAAGGTTTTTGATGGCAGATAAACCAGACCAGCTTACCGAGCGTTTATATCAAGTGCTTCAGTTTGTTTTCAAGCTTCATGGCCATGATGCGAGAAAAGCAAGCAGCGTCCCCTGTATGGCGCATTTGCTTGCAGATTGCGCACTGACTCAATAGGACGGCGAAGATGAAACGATTGCCGCTTTGTTGCACGATGCGCTTGGGGATAAATCCGAGGAGATCAGCCGGGAGGAGATAGGCCAATTGTTTGGCGATAGAGTGCTTGAAATCGTTGAGCTTTCGATTGATTTTTCCCTTGAATATATGGATGGCGTCAGACCGCCCTGGTATTAGCGCAAGGAAATCTATCTTGCACATATCCACGCATCTAAACCAGAGTTGTTGTGTGTTACATTGGCAGATAAGATTGATAATGCGCGATCGATTTATGGCGATTACCAACGTTTAGGCGAGGATCTTTGGAAGCGTTTCAATGCTGGAAAGGAAGACCAATTATGGTGTTACGATAGTGCTATTGACGCATTTAAGACCGCAGGCGTGCATAGCCCATTGTCGGAGGAGTTGGAGCGCTTGGTAGGTCAAATAAAAGATTAGGTACGAAGATTGGCCGGTGAGTCGTTTTCCCCTGACAATCCTTAAATCCTCTGATGTCATATACTGGTATAAACGGCAGCAGGAAATGACCTTTTTTGAAAATAATAGCTGCGATGTTAAAGGCCACACCATAAGATAGCTGTAGAATTCAAGCGAAACAAACCGGACCACCAACGTAGGAAACCTGTGGCAATTCATATCCTTTGGGCAAAGGACTACACGTTCTCTCATCAAGTCTGCTCTGATCGTGGTTGGATCTGTCTTTTTCGATAGCGTTAAGAGAAGAGGCTTGGGAGTAGTCATCCTGAAAACAACAGCTAGTATGTTCAGTCAAGAAGAATGGGAATAGTTCATGTTTGCAAGGCGGATAAAGGGTAATAAGCGATCTTGATGTTGATTTATTCTGTAATTAGATCAAGCTTCTGAGTGTGGTTATTGAAAGAAGATAGCTGTTGCCATGTAGTTGCCATCATGTAGTTGCTTTAGCTGAAAAGCAACTACATGATGGCTGAGTTTTGTGATGTCGACCTTTTTGTTTATGTTTTTTTGGAATGATGGCTGTTATGCTTATATACTTTAAGTGCTCGTGCATGATTTCGTCTCTCAGACTCATATTGAAGTTGCTTTTTTTGGGTCAAGCCTGCCGTACCAACGAACTCTGCGACTAAATTCAAATCATCAACTGGAACTGCTTTCCACTTGCCGTTGTCGCAATGAGTTACCATGACTAGAATTTCCCCGGTTTTATGATTGACCACTCCGGATAATTTTTTAAGAGCACGCTTAATGGTCTTGGGGCTTGCGCCACAACGCGATTGAATTTCCTTGAGTGT
>Ga0233425_10011565_pt1 | contig 10258 bp, 8 predicted proteins | sample Watercolumn_Towu_2_FD_181712 | JGI IMG/M metagenome (GOLD analysis project Ga0233425, IMG submission 181712) | Freshwater microbial communities from Lake Towuti, South Sulawesi, Indonesia - Watercolumn_Towuti2014_140_MG | ecosystem: Environmental > Aquatic > Freshwater > Lake | place: Indonesia... | reverse complement strand
ATCGCGTTGCGCTTGGTGAGGCCGTCGAAGTCAACCTGATGCGCGTCGAATTCGGGGCCATCAACGCAGGCGAACTGGCTCTTGCCGTTGACGAGGACGCGGCAACCGCCGCACATGCCGGTGCCGTCAACCATGATCGGGTTGAGGCTGACGACGGTCTTGATTCCGTGGGGGCGCGTGGTTTCGGCGACGGCGCGCATCATCGGGATCGGCCCGATGGCGAGGACGAGGTCGAGCTTGCGCCCGTCGGCGATCATCTTTTTGAGTGGATCGATGACGAGGCCCTTGGCGCCGTAGCTGCCGTCGTCGGTGGTGATGAAAAGTTCGTCGCTGATGGCGCGGACTTCGTTTTCGAGGATGACGAGCGACTTGTTGCGTCCGCCGATGATGGCGATGACGTGGTTGCCGGCATCGTGGAGCGCCTTGGCGGTCGGATAGGCGATGGCTGTGCCGACGCCGCCGCCGATGACGACGCAGGCGCCGAATTTCTCGACGTGCGACGCTTTCCCGAGCGGCCCGACGACGTCGAGGATATTCTCGCCGGCGTTCAATTTGTTGAGATGCTTGGTGGTTTTACCGATGCCTTGGACGATGATGGTGACGGTGCCGTCGGCGGGATTCGATTCGGCAATCGTGAGCGGGATGCGTTCGCCGTTTTCGTGGACGCGAAGGATGACGAACTGGCCGGGTTTTTGTTTGCGCGCGATGCGCGGCGCGATGAAGCGAATGAGTTTTACGTCGGCCGCGAGAAACCGCGTTTCAGTAATTTGGAAACCATTGGTCTGCATATTGAGTTGCGGACTTTAGTCTTTGCGTGGCGTTTTTTCAAGCGCTTGAACGTACTCGTCAACTTTTATCTGCCACGCTTTCGCTTTCGCATTGTCGCCAAGCGTGCGCGCAAGATCGCGGGATTTTTCATAGAACTTCACCGCGTTCTTGCGCAGCGCTTGCGAGGCGGACAAGCCCTCGTACACGGCAAGCGCGTCGGCATTGCGTTGTTCGCGTTCGAAAACGTTGGCGAGTTTGATGGAGACGCGAACGCGCGTCCCGTTGTCGGTGGCGAGTGTGAGGGCGCGTTGATAGGCGGTGATGGCGTTGGTGTTGGCCTGGAGGTCGCCGAGTTTTTCGTGGAGCGGGATGCTTTGAAGTTCGGCGGCCTTGGTGCGGCAGAGTTCGAGGGCGGCGTCGGTTTCTGTGGCGAGGTTGAGGAGGTTTACTTTGCGGAGCAATGCCCATTCGAGTTCGGGTCGCTTGTCGAATTTGAGCAGGAGGATTTGTTCGTCGAGTGATTTGGCGAATGGCCGGTAGAGTGGGTCGCCGACGTAGGTGTTTTGCCAACTCAACATCGGATCGGATACGTACGCGGATTCCAGGAAAGGCCGACCGGCAAGGATGCGTTGTGAAAAGATGTCAATGTGCGGCGTCATGGCGAGGTACGGCTCGAAGACGCTGCCCATGCTGGCGGCGGCGCCTTTGGTCAGCATGGGGCCGACCCAACCGGTTACGCGGGTGCGGACCGTTGCGGCGCTGGAGGAATGGATGTGATAGGCGATGGCGCCGGGGCGGAATTTGAAATCGGAACGCGTGAACGCCCCCACAACATTGCCGCAATACCAGCCGGTGTAAAAAACGACGTCAGTCATCGGATGGTCCTCGCCGAAGAGGGATTCGTTTTCATCGAGTTCGCATTCGAAGCCGGCTTTAACAAATGATTCGTGGGAATTTTTGATCCAGTAGTCTCCGTCAACGTAGTTCCTGTCCTGAATGCCGCGCGCGTCAAAATAGGCGCGACCGTGCAAGCCGTATTGTTCGGCAGTGATCGCGTCGTCAATCATGCGGCGCACCGTGGCCGTGTCCGGGCCGTCGAGCCGTCCGACGAGCAGCAAGCGGCGGTTCATTGGCGGATCGAAAAAGCCGCCAGCTTTCGTATCGAATAACGGATTGCGAAGCGGTCCGCAAACGGGAAGTCCGTAGACCGGCAGTAACGCCAGTTCGCTGTCAACGGAGGCTTCGTTGCGTATCAGTTCCGGTCTTGTTCCGGAGGTGTAGGCGCGTTCCTGAACGGTGGGATCGCTCTCGATGCGCAGGGGGACGCCATAAATCAGCGCGATGCAGGAGATGCGGCAGGCAATGGTTTCAATACGCGGTTTGTTGTCAACGACGTAGGGGCGTTGCACAAGCAGGCCGTTGCGCGTGAGGAACCGCAAGATCGGCTCTCGGACGTCGTCGTTGAACTCGCGGCGCGTGATCGTCTCAACAGGACGAGCGTGGATGGCGCAAACAAGATTGGTGGGGATACCGCGTCGCTGGGCGTAATAGTCAGCGAGCAGACGGCTATCCGGGTCGCGGTCGTTGTAAACAATCAGGGTTTGTTGTGGCCACTTTTCAGCGGCGAAGAGGGGGCGCGCGGCGAGAATAAGACAAAAAATGAACCAACCAGATTTCATTGCTGGAAACGCATTCCGGCGATCGCCCGGTACGTTGATCGAAAGAGCGGAGTGTGCTGCTATTTCTTTTTCTTCTCACCTTCGGCGGGGGCATCGCCGCCCGCCATTTCATAGGCTTCAATACGGTTGGCATTACCGCCATCTTTGCCGGAAACGGAAACCTTCATTCCTTTTTTCAGGTCCTCGACCTTTCCGGGTTTGTCATTAATTTTGATGGTCGTGAAGGGGGTGATGGTATAAGTCGTAACGGCGCGTTTCTCGCCGGAAACGATTTTGATCGTGTGCGAGGCGGCGTCAACGTCTTCGATAAGCGTCGGAGGAGTGATCTTCGGTTTGGGAGGTGGACCGCCGCCGTAATTCCTGCCGGCATGGACGGTGCCGGCCAATAAGACCAGCGCCAACACTGCTGCAACTGCTATGAACACTTGGATCTGTTTTTTCATTTTGGGATTCCTCTCGTGTTATTTCTTTTTGGCATCGGCGGCGGATCCGGCAACTTCCCACGCGTCAATGCGACTCGCGGAGCCGCCGTCCTTGCCGGAGATGCTAACCTTCATTCCTTTTTTTAAGTCCTCAACTTTTCCCGGCTTGTCATTGATGTTGACACTTGTAAATGTAGTGATCGTGTACGTCGACAGGACGCGTTTCTCGCCATACACGATTTTAATTGTATGTGCAGCGGCATCAATATCCTCAATGAGCGTTGGCTTCGGAATCTTCGGCGGCGACGATTTGCCGCCCTTGCCAAAGGCAGTCGTCGTCAATAAGACCACCGTCAACATCGTTACTGCGACCATTATGAATCCTTGGAATGTTTTTTTCATCTTTGTTTCTTTCTTATTTCTTTTTCTTCGGCGTCGGTTTCACCGGCGGCAAACCACCTTTTGCCTCAATACGACTGGCGTTGTTGCCGTCGGTGGCTGTGACATTTGCCGTCATGCCAACCTTGATGTCTTCCAACTTTGCTGATTTGCCGTTGACGACGGTTTCTGTCAACAACGTCACATTATACACCGCGCTGGACTTGCCGTTGGCACTCGCAACTTTAAGGGTCAGATTCTGAAGATCAACAGCCACAACGGCATTGGGCGTCATCGTTGATGGAGGCGGAGGGGCTGGTGTAGGAGCGGATTTTTTACCGGCCTGTACGTGTGAAACACACAACAACAATGCCGATACGAACATTGTCGCACCCAATCGGGCAATGAATTGTGGCTTCATCAACACAGCTTCGTTCAAAAGTGTACTGGATATTATCCAGATTTGATGGTGGCGCAATATAAATCCAATGGACGTTGTCGTCGCGCCATGCGTATATTGTCTGCGTGAAAAACGTTGCATCATTGCGGCGCTCGACGCGGCGCGGCCTTGTCACTGTTGTCGCATTGACACTCCTGTTGACGGTGGCGACGGTTTTTACCGTGTCGGATTTACGAGGCGCCGTTGAGACGAATGCGGCGGCGGCATCTCCGGGCGACGTGTCAACATCTGCAAAAACTTCGACTCCCCTTGTCGCATCGCTACCGGCAATGCCGCCGCCAGACGTCGTCGCACGGGGGGAATTCGAGATTGGCCAGACATTGTTGCGCGAAAACAATTTTGCCGGCGCAGCAGAAGCGTTCCAACGCGCGACGATGGCGCGGACGAATTTTGCCGAGGCGCACCAGCAATGGGGCGTGGCATTGTTGCAATTAGGACGGCTCGCGGGAACGCCGCACCTCCAAGGTCAGCATTTGCAGGCGGCTGCGGCCCGTTTCAGTCATGCCACGGAACTTCGCCCGAAAGACACAACGAACTATTTATTGTGGAGTGACACGCTGGTGCTGATTGGTGATTTACCGGTCGAGGCGTCGCTACGGCTGGCCTGCTATCAAGGCGCGGTTGAGAAATGTCGGAAAGCAACAGAACTGGCCCCCAACAGCTGGGAGGCATACGCCAAATGGGCTGGTGTGTTGACTGGCAAATTACCGGAATTTGCAAAGAACAATAGCGCTCGCGTGCAACTTCATCAGGACGCGGCGGCATTGTACAGCAGCGCGGTAGAACGCGCGACATTCAGCGGCGATGCCGGCTCCGCCTATCTGAACTGGGGAGCGGCGCTGGTGCGGGCGGCGCGCCTTGCCACACAACGCGAGCAAAAAGAAAAATGGCTGCGCGACGCGCTCGAAAAATTCGAGCGCGCTTCTCGTGCCGTGCCCAACTCGCCGACGACACACACAATGCGCGGTTCGACATTCGTCCAATTGGGCAAGCTGACCGGGTTGCGCGACATGTATCGCAACGCCGTGGAACAATTTAACCTGAGCCTCTCCTTGCGACCGGACGACCCGGCAACGCTTTACGCGCTCGCCTGCACCCACGCGTTGATGAATAATCCGATCATAACGGTCGAGGTGTTGAAAAAATGTTTTGCCATTGACGCATCGGGTGCGTACCGCAAACTTTCACTGCTTGACCCCGATTTGGCGCGCGTGCGTGAAGGATTAAATTTCAAAGAACTGTTTGCCGCGCCCGCATCTGAATCCTCGCCCCGCCGCGGCATCACCAGCGGCGCTCCGCCGTTGCGCGACTCGCCGCGCTGAACGCTGACGGAACATTCCCGGAACATTGCACCAATAGTTTTGACAGCGTCGGGCGGCTGTGGCAGATTCCCGCCCGCGTCAACCTGACCAGACGCCTGGGAGACGGTAGCTCAGTCGGTAGAGCAACGGCCTTTTAAGCCGTGGGTCGAGGGTTCGAGCCCCTCCCGTCTCACCAGTTTCTGGTCGAACCGCGGCCATGGCCGCAGGAGGACAACATGAAACGACTGTTCGCAATCATCGCCGCGCTTTGCATCGTCGGCGACACCGCCTTCGCAGTGGTCTGGCAATGCCAGATGCCCGGCGGCACCTACAACATCAACACGCTCCAAATCGTTTCCATCAGCACCCACGAATACGTGCTTAACGGCGTCGCCCGTGTCACCGAATTGACCATCGGCACCGCCTCGCACGTCACCGCGCGCTTCTACTATCTCGAACCGCTCGTCTCCACCAGCAGCGGCCCGCTGGCGCGCGCGCAGGGAATCATTGACCGCGTGCAGGAAAGGGCGAACCAAGCGGTTGAGCGTGCCGGTCAGGATCGTGTCTGGATGAAAGTCACAAAAGATTACCCCGCCACCACGCACGCCCACACCGTCGAGTACCGCGTCGACTCCAAAGATCAAATCCAAACCATCTACAACAGCGTCCTCGCCGCGTGGCGACCCAACACCAACGCCGTCGTCCGCCTCGTCATCAGTCCAACAGAATAAATCAATATGAGCCGCCGCCAACTTTTTCTCGTCTCCGTCCTCGCGTTCGCCACGCTCGCCGCGCGTGCCGATTGGCCAACATTTCGCGGCCCCACCGGCGACGGACATTCCACCGCCACCGGCTTGCCGCTCCGCTGGTCCGAAACGGAAAACATCAAATGGAAAACCGAAATCCCCCTTCGCGGCTGGTCAACGCCTGTCGTCCTCGGCAACCAAGTCTGGCTCACCACCGCCACCATCCACAACACCGGCGCCGACGCATCGCCCGTTGATTTCTTCGTCCTCTGCCTCGACGCCGACACCGGTAAAATCCTCTTCAACGAAAAACTTTTCCACTGTGATTCGCCGGAACCGCTCGGCAACACCGTCAACTGCTACGCCGCGTGCAGCGCCGCCGTCGAACCGGGGCGCGTCTACGTTCACTTCGGCACCTACGGCACCGCCTGCCTCGACACCACGACATTCAAAACGCTCTGGCAACGCACCGACATCAATTGCCGCCACTACCGCGGCCCGTCCTCCTCCGTCATCCTTTTCGAGAACCTCGCCATCCTCACCATGGACGGCGCCGACGTGCAGTACCTCATCGCGCTCGACAAACAAACCGGCAAGACCGTTTGGAAAACCAATCGCTCCGTGAAATTCGACGACACCATCGGCTTCCCGAAATTCGCCAAGGACGGCGACCTCCGCAAAGGCCACAGCACGCCGACCATCGCCACTGTTGCCGGCAAGCTCCAGATGTTTTCTCCCGGCGCCAAAGCCGGCTACTCCTACGATCCGCGCACTGGCAAAGAACTCTGGCGCATCGAATATCAAACCTCGTGGTCGTCCGCGCCGATGACCCTCGCCTACCGCGACCTCGCCCTCATCATCAACGGCCTCGGTAAAACCGAACTCTACGCCGTCCGCGCCGACGGCACCGGCGATGTCACCAAGACCCACGTCGCGTGGAAACTGGAAAAAGGAATCGCCAAGACCGCTTCGCCGGTCATCGTTGACGATTTATTTTACATGGTTCGCGATGACGGCGTTGTCACCTGTCTCGAAGCCGCCACCGGCAACCAGGTCTGGTCCCAACCCGTCGGCGGTCACTTCGCCGCCTCGCCGGTTTACGCTGACGGGCGGCTCTACTTCTGTAACGAACAAGGCAAGACCTTCGTCATCAAACCGGGCCGCACCTGCGAACTGTTGGCGACGAATCAACTCGCCATCGGCTGCATGGCGTCGCCCGCCGTTTCCGGTCGCGCGCTTTTCCTCCGGACCAAGACACACCTCTACCGCATCGAGTCTGGAGCATCAGCAAAGTAAAAACCCGTCGCGGCTACTGCGTTATCTTGTGGAACATGTCGAGGATCGTTGACGTTCCTTTTTGAATCACGTCTTTCGTTCCCTCGATGATTTCCGTTCCCGCCGCCGTCAGCAACCGGTTCGTGAGGTCCTCGCGAATGTCGTCCGTCGGCCCTTCCACCCTCACCTTCGTCCACTGATAACCGTCACGGCCCACCGTGAACACGCGCGACTTCGCTCCCGGCAACCAGCGCAACGTTGACGACGCGACGCCGACGTCGAACTCGCCGTGAACCATGTTCTTCTCCACGACACAACCGCCCTCGACGCGCAACAATCCGGTCGACTCCACCAACAACCGCCGCAACTCCAGCCGCGACGCCGACCACGCGAAATCCGTCCGCGCCTTGTCCAGTTGCAGCCGTCGAAATTGTTCCGAGCCGGTGAACACCGCGAGTTGATTGAGGAACGGCAGCGCCTCCATCCGCCCGTCCACCAGCGTCACCGTGCCCGTCGCGCTCAACGACGTCGCGTCGCCCGGTTGTCCGCGCACAAAACTTTCACCGCGCGCCTTTCCGATCAACCGACCGCGCCAATCCTTCGGCAACCACCGCTCGATCGGCGCCTCCTCGAACCGCAACGCCAGCGCCGAGTTGCCGGTCCCGCCCGTCGCGACCTGGCCATTCACCGTCACCTTGCCGCCTTCCGTCAACCGCAACAAACTGTCCGTCACAAAAAGCGTCTCGCGCTGAAACCGGACCTGCGCCTGTTCGATCCGCAACGGCTGCAATCCCGGCAACACCACTTCGCCGCCCGAACTGCCCGCCTCGCACGCGTTGTCGCCGAACGCCACCGTCAACTGCGCCCGCCGCAACGCCCCTGTCGTCGCGCCGCTCACCCACTCGATGTTCGCGTTGTTCACCCGCATCGGCTCCATCATCAACTTCATCGAACTCTTCGACGCCGAAACCCGCGCCGCCGCCGACTCCGCCGCTGACGGCGCTCCTGCGTTTCCGGTCGTCGTCTCGCCGCCGGTCGCCGACGCGAGCGACACGTTGAGTTGCTCCACCTCGAGTCCCGACACGCGCCACTCGTTTCGAAACAAACCGGACACCGACAACTCCGCGCGCAGGCGTTCCGCCCGCAACTCGCGCAACGCCGTGCCCGGCAACCCCCGCGCGCGAAATCCGTCCGAGTACGCCGTCGTCCCGCTCCAGTGCAGCGGCAGGAACTCGCCCTCCGCGCGCAACGCCTTCGACGTTTTCGCGCTGATCAATTTCCGGAACTCGTCGCTGTGCAAATAACGTTCCAGCCACCAATGGCCGCCGACCACCAGCAACACGAGACCGAACGCCAGCCCGATCCCGAGGCCGATCAACAGCCGCGGCAAAAATTTTGAGCCGCCTTCCGTCATGCCGACACGCCTCGCGCTCGCGCGACCGGTTTCAGTGATTTCTTGCAACGCATGACGACGATGTTACTATGACCGTCGCGTCGGCGCAATCGCCAACGCGATAATAAATGGCCGACATCATTTTCAGGTGCCCGCATTGCCCGCAACACCTCCGCGCCGCTGACGCCGAGGTGGGCAAACGCTTGACGTGCCAGCATTGCCACACCGAAAGCATCGTCCCCATCGCCGCCGAGCAAATCGTCTGCGCCGAATGCCACACCGTCATCCGCATCTCCATCTTCGACCTCCGTGAAACGTTCCGCTGCCCCGGTTGCAACGCCGAACTGCGTTTCTCCGGCGACGCCGAAGCCGCCGCCGCCGAAACGAAGCCGGAACATCGCGGCTGGTCGCTGTTCGGCGCCAGCGGCTGGCGCATCATTGACTGCCTGACCGGTAAACTCCACCGCATCGAAACATTTCCCTTCGAAATCGGCTCCGACGAACGCGCCCACCTCCACGCCCGCGGCGCGCTCGCCCGGCACTGCGCGTTCGAGGAGGACGGCTCCGCGCTGCGCGTCATCAAACACGACCGCCTCTCCCCGCTGCTCATCAACGGCGCCGACGCGCCGCAAGTCTCGCAGTTGTCGCGCGGGCACGAGTACACGCTCCGCATCGGGCCGCACTACTACATCGTCCACGGCGGACGCCGCATCGAACAGTGGGACGCGCAAGTGGACGCCTCGCAATGGCAACTCTGCGACGCGCGCACCGGCAACCTCGAAGGCCCGTACACGCGCCGCGAACTCATCGTCATCCTCGACCAACACCCGCGCGACCGCGACAACACGTTCGTCCGCCCCGTCGGCGCGCAAACCGGGTTCACCCTCCGGCAATTCAGCGAAGCGCTCGAACTGTTCCGGTTCCAACGCCGCACCGAGATCGCCGGAACACAACCGGAACAACCGTCGCCGCCGCCGGAAAAACGCCGCCCGATGTTCGAGTTGACCAGTGACGACGGCGAAACGCCGGAACATTTGCCCGACGCCGCGTCGGCCCCCCCGGCGAAGCCGGAACGGCTGGCCGACATCGGGATTCCGCTCATCGTGGAACAAACTCCCGGCGCCGAGACGGCCGGAACATTGACGGAACATGACGTTGAACGCGCGGTGGTGTCGAAACCGGAGCGAGGTCGCGATGTTACGCCCGTGGTCCTTGGTCCGCCGTTGTTGGAGTTGCGCGACATCACGTTGGAGATCACGCAAGGCGACACGACGGCGCGGTTGTTGAACGATATTAAGTTGGAGGTGCCGGGCGCGCATCTGCTGGCGATTGTCGGCGCGTCGGGTTGCGGGAAGAGCACGTTGTTGAAGGTGATTGCGGGAATCATGGAGCCGACGGCGGGGGCGGTGTGTTGGCGGAACCGGGATTTGGCGGAGGAGGATTTGGCGCCGACGGAGATCGGGTACGTGCCGCAGTTCAGCATCGTGTTCGAGCATTTGAGCATTTGGGAAAATTTGGACGCGGCGTTGCGGCTCCGCGTCGCGGGGATGCCGGCCAGCGAGCGGCGGGAGCGGTCGGAGAAGATTTTGCGCGAGGTCGGGCTGTTGAACATCGCGCAGCGGCGCGTGCGCGTGTTGTCGGGCGGCGAGCGGCGGCGGTTGTCGCTGGCGCTGGAGAGCGTGACGAAGCCGTCGTTGTTGTTGTGCGACGAGGTGACGAGCGGCCTCGACCCGAAGGCGGAGGAGGAGGTCGTGGAGTTGATGCACCGGTTGTCGCGGGAGAATAACCGGCTGGTGGTTTCGGTGACGCACAGTTTGCGGCAGTTGAGCCGGTACG
>Ga0233425_10011564_pt1 | contig 10258 bp, 2 predicted proteins | sample Watercolumn_Towu_2_FD_181712 | JGI IMG/M metagenome (GOLD analysis project Ga0233425, IMG submission 181712) | Freshwater microbial communities from Lake Towuti, South Sulawesi, Indonesia - Watercolumn_Towuti2014_140_MG | ecosystem: Environmental > Aquatic > Freshwater > Lake | place: Indonesia... | reverse complement strand
ACAGGGCGGCTCCAGGCGCGGGCGCAGCGATGTCGGCGCGGGTCCGGGGATGCGCGAGAAGGTGCCGCCGACGCGGGTGGCCAGTCGAGAGAGGCTCTCCCGGAGGGGTTCGAGGTGCTCGCGTGCGGCCGCCAGGGTGGTCGGCTCGGCGGGTGCCTGGGCCAACAGGGACTCGATCTGCGCGGCGACCAGCATCACCTCGTTCGGCGGCAGGCGGAGATCCCCGGCGGTGGCGCGGATCAGGGCGGCCGGGTCCACGACCCGCAGGAACTGGCCCATGGAGTCGATCCGGCCTCCTACGCCGGCGGCGCCCGCTGAGAAGGGGTCGAGCCTGCGTAGCCGCGCGTGCAGGGCTTCCTCGATGTAGCGCCTGAGCCCCTCCAGGTTTGTGCCGATGAGCACGTGCCGGTGGGCGGGAGCGTCCTGCACGAGGATCTCGGCGAAGACCCGGGACCGCGGCACGCGGTCGCGCCGGTTGTTCACCACCGTGACGTAGAAGGTGCCGGGCTCGCGGGTGGTGTCGGCCGCCGAAAACCCACTGCGTTGCCAGTTATTCAGGAAGCCGGTGCGCTCGTTGGCCGACATCCCGTTGGTGAACTCCAGGACGCGACCCTGGTGACGCATGGGCCCCCAGGTGGCCAGGGCGCCGAGATCGGGCACCACGTGATCGGCCATCAGGACGACGGCCTCCTCGGGGTCCACGCCGAGTTGGGCGGCCATCCGCGCCACCAGGGCCACGTTGGCCGGGTGCTCCAGGTAGGGGATGCGCGCCAGCAGATCGGCCGGCTGGCTCGCCACGTGCCCGGCGGTCACGGCGTCCACGCGGGTGCCGCGCCGCATGCCGCGGTCGCAGAGGATGGGCAGCATCTGCTCCTCGGAGGTCACGAGCAGGGCGTTCCGTGGGATGAAGCTCGCGATCGTCCGGGCTACGTCGTGCCCGGTGGGCCCCTGGACGTCCTCGTGGTCCGGGTAGGTGTTGGTGATGGTGGAGAGGTCGTCCCGGGTCCAGAGGAGCTGGAGCTGCTCGACGTAGTCGGGGCGCAGGGCCATGCACTCCCACAGGAACACGGGCGCGCCCAACTGCGCGGTGGTGTGCAGCACCTCGGCGTGCTCCCAGATGCTGGCCCGCTCCCAGGGGCGGTACAGGAACAGCTCGGTGGCGCGACCCCCGGGGGGCGCGTGCAGGAGCACCGCCTCGCAGCCGGTGGTCTTGCAGACCACGTCGTAGCCCAGCCCCTGGAACAGGGCGGCCTTGAGGCGCTCGGTGCCGCTCTTGCCGCGGGTGCCCCAGCCGCCGATCACGAGGGGGACGCGCTTCCGATCGCGGCGGATGCCGTAGAAGGTCCAGGCGATGCGGGCCAGGAAGATGATCGCGAGGCCGGCGCAGACCGCCGCCAGCTCGATCGGCAGGTTGTGGCGTACGCCGATCAGCGAGCGCAGGCCGCCGATCACGAACGGCCCGCCGACCCCCAGGACCCGCACGCCCGGGCCGTGCGGATCGGCGCCATCGCCGGGGGAATCGAAGTACTGGGGGATGCCGGGGTAGACCTCCGGGGTGTCTTCGTGCTGCGTGAAGACGGTGCTGAACCCGGCGCGTGCCGTGCGCGCCACGTAGGCATGGCGCTCGCAAGGATCGGTGGCCGCCAGGGCCTGCTGGCGATCCTGGTCGAGGCCGGCCATCGCGCCCACCATCCAGAAGGCGCCCCGCAGACGCCGTAGCCAGGAGGCCGAAGCGCGCAGTGTGGTGACGCCCTCGCGGGTCACGATGCGGGTGACGCCGCGGCTCAGGGCGTCGAGGTAGTCCTCCGGTTGGGGCAGCCAGGGCGCCCAGCTCCCCCACGCGGCCGACAGGACGCGCTGGTTGGGGACACCCGTGGGCGAGACCTCGGCCATGCGAGCCGGGGGAACGAGGATGGAGCCCGGGGTCGTGAAGCCGGAGAGGTGATCGCCGGCCTGGCGCTTGGCCGGGCCGGGACGGCGCAGCTCGTGCAAGAGGCGCCAGGCGCGTGGGATCTGGCGTTGACCCCGCAAGACCTGCACGCGGCCCGCTCCCCGCGGACGGAGCGAGAAGCCGTGGTCGTGCTCGACCCAGGGCAGCAGCGCCCGTGCCAGGGCCAGCGCGTCGGCGTCGTCGGGCAGCGTGACGGTGCGGGTCTGCCCCTCCCGCAGCCCGGCGAGGTCACGGGCCAGCCCGGCCAGGGGCTCGCGCGGCTGCCCGGCGCCGGTCGAGGGCTCCGCCGAGGGATCCGGGACGGCGCGTGGGTCGGGGTCTCCTCGCCGGATCCCCAGGAGCGCGCGCGCGCAGGTCCGCACCGAGATGGCGGGGTCCTCCCGGGCGAGGCGTTCGAGGTGGACCATGGAGGTCATGTCGCTGCGTCCGGCCAGACCCTCGGCCAGAGCACAGCGCACGGTCTCAGAGGGATCCCTGCGGGCCAGGCTGAAGGCCCGCCGGGCGACGGCCCCGCTGGACTGCTGGGAGAGACGGGCGGCCTCGGCGCGGACGAGGAAGTCGTCGCGCAGCCAGGAGCCCAGCATGACGTGGCCTTCGTCGTCGGCGCGGCGCTCCGGGGGGTTGAGCCGCTCCATCAGCATGGTCTCCTGCTCGTCGGCTCCGACCGCCAGCAGCACCCGCAGGGCATGGCGCGAGACGAGGGGGTCCTCCTGGCGCTGGCGGGCGATCTGCAGGAGCTGTCGCAGGATGTCGGACGGCAGGGCGCGGGGGCCACCCTCGGCGACCCGCGCCACGGCCCAGGCCGTCAGGGCGGCCACGGCCGCGCGGCGCGTGGGCAGGCGCGGATCCTGGCACAGCAGGCGCAGCAGCTCGACCCCCTGCTCGCGCAGGGGTAGCCCCACCAACAGGCGCGCCACCAGCTCGAGGCCGGCACCCAGCTCCTCGATGGAAGCGTCCATGCGCTCCAGGAGGGCGTCGGCGTCCAGCCAGCGCTTGAGCGCCCGCAGGTCGGCCCGGAGCGCCGCGCCACTCCGGGTGGTGCGCAGGTGGTGGCGGAGTTGGGCTTGCAGGGAGACGGCGTCGGAGGCCCGGCGCACCGCCGCCAGGAAGGCGCTTCGGTTGCGCTCGGCATCGCGGCGGGCCTCGACGGTGCGGCGGCCCTCGGCCACCAGGAGGTCGGCGAGCAGGGCCGGCGCGGCACCGCTGCCGGCCTCGTCGGGCTCGATGGCGGGCAGATCGCCGCCGGGGGAGGCCTCGCGCAAGCGCTCGGCCATGGCGTCCAGCAGCGGGCCGCGCAGGCGCACCACCAGGGGTGGCAGGCGCTGCGCCAGGAGCCGGCCTGCGCCGGTGCCGGGCCCACCGCCAGGCTTGAGACCACCGCTCATGAGGGCTCCAGGGGCAGGTCCAGGGCCGGGGTGAAGACCTGGTCGAAGGGGGACAGATCCCGGAGGCCACGGGCGGGACCGAGCAGCAGGTCCACGCCCAGGGAGCCCTCCACGCGCCCCTCGAAGGGGTAGAAGGTGGCGCGCCCGCCGACATTCCAGCGGCGGCCGCGGGTCGGGTACCAGGCGTGCGACAGGCCGAGGTCGACCGCGGCACGCGCGTAGCCCTGGGCGCGATCGGTGTCGGGGAAGCGTACGGTGAGGTCCGGGGCGAGGAACAGCCAGGTGCCCCGCCAGGGGAGCGCGTCGAGGCGCGCGCCCACATGGAGGCCGTCCGGGGTGAAGGTGGGGTTGCCGTCGAGCTCCGCGTAGAGCCGCAGGCGCGCGTCGCGCAGGGGGCGCCAGTCGGCGTGCAGGCCGAGATCGAGGCCCAGGAAGTGCTCGGCGCTCCAGGTGCTCCATACGGCCGGGTCCACCGTGCCGGCGGGCGCCGAGCCGTACCAGCCCGCGTGCAGGTGGGCGTAGGGCTGCAGGCTCCACCATGGGCTCATGTCGCGCAGGTAGCGCCAGGTGGCCCGGGCGGTCGCGTGCCCGCTGCCGCCGGAGCCGGCCAGGTCGGACTGCACCCGGATCTGGTGCGACCCGGGGGTGTGGACCCACTGGCCGAGCAGCAGGGCGCCGGGGCTGCCATCCACGCTGGCGCGGCCGGACCCCTCGACCGCGAACCAGTGCATGCGGCCGTCGAGGCGCCGGTACCAGCCCGCGCCGGTCTCGCCATAGCGGTAGTGGACGGTGCTGTCCCGCAGCCCCGTGGCGTCATCGCCCGCCTCGACCCAGGCGCCCAGCGTGCCTCCCCGCCCCAGGGGTGTGTGCAGCACCACCGGGGGGGCCGCCACCGCGCGCATCCACAGGTCGGTGGCCTGGACCGCGCGGGATTGGGGCAGGTTGTGGTCGAGCGAGCGGGGCAGGGGTGGCTCCTCGGGCTGGGGCACGTGGCAGACGGAGAGGGTGGAGAGGGTGACGGTGGCCTCGGGGCTGCCGGTGATCGCCACCAGGACGGGGCCGCCGCCGGTGACCGGCACGATCTCGTCCTCGTCCACCTGCACCTCGTGGCCCTCGAGGTGGACCCGCACGGGGCCGTGCTCGTGGGCGCGCACCCTGAGGAGGGTGGGCCCGGCTACGGTGGCCCGCACCCCCTGGGCGCCGAGGCGGTGGACGGTGAACTCCACCTGGGGGGGCAGGGGTTGGCCTGCGAGGGTGGCGCGCACCACGAGGGCCTGGCCCGGGCTCTCCAGCGGGCCGATCTGGACGCTGTGCCGCCCGTCGGCCAGGGGGACGGTGAGGGTCTCCACCTGGGAGTCGGGCGCGTCGACGACCTGACGGGCGCCGTCTACCACCACGGGCAGACGGCACGGCCCGGGCTCCACGGCGAAGGACTCGTCGCGGCACAGCAGCTTCAGCTCGAGCGCGCCGCTCCCCGAAAAGCTCATGGCGTCGAGGTGATCGTCGCGGACCACGAGGTAGGACGAGGGCGCCCATGGGGCCCCCAGCGAGAGCTCCCGGAGCGTGGCGGCCAGGCCGTCGGCGAGCTCGGGCGGTTGGCGCTGCGAGCGGCGCGGGAAGGTCCCGCCGTCGAGGTCCACCCGCGTGAGGAGGTGCCAGTCGCCGGCGTCGGCGGCCTTGAGCCGTGCCACCCGGCCCAGCGGGCCGGCGTCGGCCGCCTCGACCCAGGCCTGGACCGCGGCGCCCAGCGTGAGGAAGCAGCGCGAGGCCTCGGCATGGACGGGCCAGCTCACGGGGGGCGAGAGCTGGCCGGCGATGCGCGCGAGGTCCGCGCAGTCGTCGGCGCCCGGGTTGGGCACCTGGGCCCAGGCCAGGGCCGCATCGACGGTCACGGGGCCGGGGAACTCCGCGGTGTGCACGGGGGGGATGGTGTCCTGGTAGAGCGCGAGGCCGACGGCACGCTGCTCGGGGGTGGCGTCCGGCATGGCCGCGACCGCGCGGGCCTCGCGCTGCGCCGAGACCACCAGGCCGAGGACGTGGTAGGCCGCCGCGCGCTGCAGGCGCAGCTCGGCCCGGACCCGGGGATCCGGCTGGTCCACCAGCGCGCGGCTGGCGCCCTGGAAGTACTCCAGGGGGTCGGGCCAGGGGCCGGGCACGGCCGGGCGTTGCTCCTCGGTGTTGCGGCGCAGGGCGACCCCCACCAGCACACCCTCGGGCCCCTCGATCCGCAGCTCGTCGGCCATGGGCCCGATCTCCATGACGGCGCGGGTCAGGCCCGGGCCACCGGCGGGATCGCCCCGGATCTCGACCTCCTGGACCCGTCCGTCGCCCGTGCCGACCACCAGGCGCCCGTCCCCACCCCAGGCGGTCACCTCGATCTCGCCGGGCGCCCCCGGATCGGGCAGGAGCCAGCGATTGGGCAGGGGCCCGACAGCCTTGTCGCGCATGGGCTCGCCACCGGCGACCACCAGGGCGGCATCCATCAGGACCAGGGCGCCGCGCTCCACCTCCACCCGGTGATCGCCGGGGGAGAGCGCTTCGTCCAGGACGCCGCGCCCTTCGCGCACGGCTCCGTCGACCCGGTACACCGCGGGTTCTTCCGCCTCGATGCGCAGGACGGGGAAGTGCCCCTCCAGGGCTGGTTCGGGGAGCTGCACGGTGGCGCCCGTGCCGGCGCGCACCAGGGCGCGATCCAGTCCGCCGCCGATGCCCGCGATCCGGAGGCGGTCGCGCTCGCCCTCGGGGGCGAGCTGGGTCCAGCGGGAGGCGTCGGTGTCCGGGGAGTTCGAGCCCGCCAGGCTGCGGATGGCGCGCCCGCGGGGTCGCACGAAGCCCTCGGGCAGCGCGTCGGCCAGGTCCGCGAGCAGGGCCGGGTCGGCGGGCAGCAGCGCGGCGACGTCGAGCAGGAAGGTGGGGTCCACGTCGCGGCGATCGCGCCAGCGGCGGGCCAGCGCCAGGGCGGTCAGCGGGGTCATGCGGCCGCGCTGCCAGGCGTCCACGGCGTCGGCCGGCTCGGGCAGGCCCTCGACGAGCCGGGCGCGGGCGAGATCGTCGGCCGGCCCGCCCAGCAGCTCCCGGGCGATGTCCATGGCGGCGGGGTCGCCCAGCAGCCAGGCGCGCTCCATCGCGCCGACACGCCCGCGCGTGGACCGGCGGTCGAGCGGCCGCGCGTGGGGGAGCTCGAGCAGCAGCGCCTGCAGCGATGGGCGCAGGAGCGCGAGCTCGGCCTCCAGGGCCAGGGAGGCGGGCTCGGAGTGCTCGGAGTGCTCGGAGAGGCGCACCTCGACGCGGTGCTCCCCCGGGGGCAGGGGGAGGGTGACGACCCGCGCGTAGCCCCAGCCGGGATGGCCCGCGATGTCCTCGGTGGTGAACAGGGCGTGCTCGCCCTGGGGCAGGCCATCGCGCGTCACCCACAGGGCGTAGCGGCGGTAGGGCTGGGCGTCCATGCGGGCCCGGCTGCGCAGGGTGAGGACTCCGGGGCCGCGCACCTGCAGCGTGCGCACCTGGCCGGATTCGAGCGGCTCCTCGGGCAGGGCGCGCGGGCCGTGGTCGGCCCAGGTCCGGGCCCGGACGAGCTCGACCTCCAGCAACGCGGCCTGGAAGAGCAGGGCCGGATCCAGCTCACCGGCGGCTTCCAGGGCGGCGCGGCGTGCCTGCCATTCCAGCACCTGGGCAGGCAGCGCCGTGGGTGCCGCCGGCACCTCCCCGCCCGCCACGGCCCAGCGGTGCAGGGCCCGTTCCCAGCGGTCCCAGGCCTGGGCCTCGCCCTGCTCGCTCTCGCGCCACCAGCTCAGCTCGAGCGGCTCCCCGGCTCTGAGCTCCACCGTGCGGCCGACCTCGCCGGCCCCGAGAAGCCAGGTGGCCCCAGGGCCCTCCCGCAGGGGCACGCGCTGGCCACCGCACCAGGCCTGCAGGTCGGCGTCGGCTGGCTCCACCCGCAGCAGCGTCCGGCTCCCGCCAGCTTGCTCCAGGATCCAGGGGGTCCCGGGCTCGAGCCGCACGGGGGCCTCGGGCAGCCACTGGCCGGCCACGGAGACAGCGAGGCCGAGCAGGGCCGCCAGGATCATGGGCGCCGCTCCGCGAGGCGCGCCAGCGTGCGCCCGAGCTCGGCCGCCAGCGCCGGATCGGCCAGCAGCGCGGTGCGGGCGTCGAGCGACAGCTCGAGGTGCAGGAAGCGGGCATGTCCCGAGAGGGCCTGGCTCTGGACGTTCCCGCGCCCGGACAGCTCGGGCACCTCGGCGCCCGTGGCCAGGCCACCCCAGCGGGTGAGCAGCGGAGCCAGGGCGGCGCGCGCCATCTGCAGGTCGGAAGCGGGCTGGATGGCGGCACCCTCGGAGAGCACCGCCGAGAAGGCTCCGTGCCCGCCCCCGAAGCCGTGGAGCTGCACCACCAGGGGATCGCTCAGGGCGTCGGCCACCCCCAGGGTGGCGGCCTGGTAGACGGACTCGGGGCGGTGGGCCACGTCGGCCCCGCGGGTCTCGGAATCGACGCTGAGATCGCCCCGGGAGGGCGAATTGCGCTGCGCGGTGTTCACCAGCAGGGCGCGCCCGACGCCGCCCTCGAACAGGGCGCAGGCCAACGGCCCGGTGCCCTTGTCGTACCAGGCGTGGGGGGCCTGCAGCACCAGGGGCGGCCCGCCGGTGCCGCGGCGCAGCGCGAAGAAGCCGTCGGCCTGGTCCGGCTGGGAACCCAGCACGATCCAGCCCTCGGTCTCCTCCAGGCGCAAGCCCGCCTCGGCGGCGCGGCGCTTCGCCCCGGCGGGGATCGACCCGGCGGGCAAGCTGCGGACGAGGTCGGCCACGAGCGCGCGCACCTGGGCCCGGCGGAAGGCCGAGGCGTCGGTGTAGGCGCCGTCGTTGCGCAGGGCCTCCACCTCGCGCCACAGCGCGGCGTCGGCCCAGGCCGCCGGGGCCAGCACCAGCCCGAGGAGCAGGAGCCAGGCCCACATCAGCGAGCGAGCGCGCACTTGACCTCCTGGACCCAGTGCTCGGGCAGCTCGGGCTCCTCGGCGCCGCGGTTGCTCTCGAAGCGCAGGAAGACGGGCCCGAAGGCGCCCTCGGGTTGCTCCACCTGGACCTTGATCTCGTGGGGGCCGACGGCGAGGTCGTCGCCCAGCTCCAGGCGCACGCTCTCCCAGGCGGTCAGGATCCCCGCGTCGCGGTCCTCGAGGCGGCCGAACAGGCCGGTGCGCGCGAGGGTCACGGTGCGGTCGGCACGGGTGAACTGCTGGGACGGCCCCCCGTGGCGCCGCGTACGCCCGCCGTCGACCACCGTGTGCAGCACCGGGGGGTGGACCGAATCCACGGAGTAGGCCCGTACATAGACGACGGTGCTGTCGCCGGGGACGGTGGTCACCGGCAGTGTGAGGGTGGTGCCGTCGGCCCGATAGACCGTGCGGCGGGTCCAGCGCTCGCCGGAGCCCTGGGCGCGCGCCAGGAATTCGCCCGCGGGTGCTTGCAGGGTGCAGGTCGGGCGGCCCGGGGGCAGGCCGGTGAACCGCAGCGTACCGGCGGAGGCGGAGAGCGGCAGGCGCAGGCCCACACCGCCGCACGCCAGGTCCGCGCTCTGGCCCGCCGAGGTGCTGTCGACCCGGTAGTCCACCGTGAGGATGCCGTCGGCGAGGATCTCGAGCTCGGTGGGGCCGTCCAGGCGCGTGCGGTGCCAGGGGCGCCAGGGTGCGCCGCTGTGGAAACGCTCCGCCAGGGGGTAGGCCGGCAGGTTGCCCGCGGGCTCCAGCAGCACCGTGTGGCGGGTCTCGCCTCGGGCGCGCTCCCGCGAGGGCTCGATCCGCACCGTGGCGTCGATCCGGTCGAGTCGGTGCGCCTCGATCAGCGCCTGCACGTTGAGGGGCGAGAGCGAGACGTAGGGCGCCATCTCCCAGGGGGCGAAGCGGCCGGTCCAGCCCTCGGGCAGGGCATACTCCGGCGCGCGCGCGGGCTCGATCTCCAGCGGGACCAGGAAGCGCAGGTCCACCGGACCGTCGGCGGTGAACTCCAGCGTGGTGGCCTGGAAGGGATGGAACAGGTGGACCTCGGTCTCCTCGCTGACCCAGGGCTGCTCGCCCTCGACGTAGCGCTCGAACGGGCTGTAGCGGAAGGTCGCCTCGAAGCTGCCGGAGCCCAGCGCTCGGCCGCCGGCGTCGAAGGCCGTGTAGTGGACGCGCACCGGCTCGGGCTGCAGCTCGGCGGGTGGCGGCCCACCGGCCACGACCGGCGCCAGCCAGGCCTCGGGCGGCAGGGGGCGGGCGTCGACCCGCAGCGAGCCCCAGTCCTCCCCGGTGGCCACGGGCACCACCACGGGCCCCAGGCCATCGCCGACCCGGAAGTGGGCCAGGCGGCGCAGCTCGGGCGCCTGGGGCTCCTCGCCGCCCGCGCCGGGGGGTTCACCCCAGGACTGCCCGGCCGGAGGGGAGAGCGTGAAACGCATCGCCACGGCAGGCTGATCCCAGGGGTTGCTCCAACGGATGCTCCAGAGCGCGCCCTCCGGGATCTCCCAGCGGAAGGCGGTGAGGGCCTGCGCGTCCACCGGCCGGCGGCGGGGGGAGGCGTCGATCAGCGCGGTCTGGAGCGGGACGCCCTTGGCCTCCTGGCCCGGCTTGGGATCGGCCAGCTCGGTCGCCACGTTGAGCGTACAGGGCCCGCGCAGGTTCATGGCGGTGGCCTGGCCCGGGTCGAGGCGCCAGCCGGTGGCGGGGTGGGTCGGGGCGGCGGAGGGCGGCGCGAGGCGGTGCATCGGCACGGACTCGGCGGTCTGCGACTCGGCATGCAGGCGCTCGCGGATCCAGCCCATCACGTGCCCGCGCTCGCTGGGCTCCAGGTTGTCCCAGGAGAAAGGGTAGACATCCTCGGTGCGGACCCGGCGTTTCTCGGGGGAGCCCAACAGGCGGGTCTCCTCCAGCAGGTGGGTGGGCCGCTCCCGGTAG
>Ga0233425_10011563_pt1 | contig 10259 bp, 10 predicted proteins | sample Watercolumn_Towu_2_FD_181712 | JGI IMG/M metagenome (GOLD analysis project Ga0233425, IMG submission 181712) | Freshwater microbial communities from Lake Towuti, South Sulawesi, Indonesia - Watercolumn_Towuti2014_140_MG | ecosystem: Environmental > Aquatic > Freshwater > Lake | place... | reverse complement strand
GCTGGTGGTGCTGGTGCCGCACACGATCGCGGCGGCGTATCTGGCGTTCAAGCGGTGGGGATGGATCAAGGCGTAGCGCGTCCCCTCCGCCGGTGAGATGCCTCTGCTCAGAAGTTCGCGTGGAGGCTCAACTGGCCGTAGGGGGCGGGGCGGTTGCTGCGGACATAGACGTGCGGGTCGTTGAACTCGAACTCCCGGTAGAACATGCAGCCGACCTCGGCTTCGAGGGCGAGGTTGGGCAGGATCTTCCACGCGATGCCCGGCCCGCCGCGCACTTCGAAGAAGTCGAGGGTGGTGTCGTTGTAGCGGGCGGGGAGCGTGTGGGCGGTGCCGAAATCTTCCGCGAGCCGGTAGGTGCCGCCGAACATCCGCGCGCCGAGGAAGAGCTGTAGTTGCTTGTTGAGTTCGTATTCCAGCCGCGGGGTGGGCATGAGGAAGTTCAGGGTCCATTCGTCGGCGAACTTCCAGCGGACGCCCGCGGCCGGGACGACCCAGTAGCGGCTCCGCGGGTCCACGCGCACGCCGAGGAACCACTGGAGGTTGGCGTCCACCAGATACGACGCGCCGAGGATCACGGGCGAGTTCAGGTCGTGGAAGTTGAAGTCTTTGAAGTCGCTGTAAACGCCAGGATGGGCCTCCGCGCGCAGGAGCCACTGGTCGTTGAGTTGGCAATCAACGCCGAGGATGCCGTTGACCTGCTGGAGAGTGTTCGGCAGCGGCGCGTTGCCGTTGAGGCCGAAGGAGAACCGCTCCCATTCGAGGCCGGCGCGCAGAAGGAGGTTCTTGGTAATCTCAGGCGAGACGACGTATCGCAGGCTGGCGTTCTGTTCGCTGACATGGCCCAGATCTGTGCCGCCGGAATGCGACTTGGAGCCGGCGACGTAGCCGTAGTCAACGTCCAGTTCCATGCCCATGCCCGCCGCGTCGGAGGATTTCGCGGACTTCGGCTCCAGGACGCTGTCAGCGCCGCGCGAGATCGGCAACACGGCGCATACGGCCAGCAGCAAAGCAATCTGGAATGTGTTCTTCATGTTCTGACTTTCTGCGTCGGTGCTCATCTTATCGCGCGGCCTTTATATCATCCTGGAAGGCGCGAATCGCCTTTTTTATTTCCAGCAGCATGATGGCGCCGTAAGCGATCCGCTCCATGCCCTTCGTGTAGGCCAGCGCGCCGGCGGAGAGCAAGTCGCCGCGCCACACCAGCGACCCGCTCTTTTCGCCCACCCGGATGGGCCAGATTTCATAGAGCGCGGCGGAGGTGTAGTAGCTGCCGCTGACGTAGTATTCCACGTCGAAAAGCTGGTAACGGTCGCCGACGGGCATGGAATACATCGCGCCGAGGCAGATGGTGCCGTAGCCCTCCGACGAGAACATGTTCCAGTAGGGAAAAGGCTTTGCCTCCGAAGCGCCGCCGGCGAAGAGCTTGATCTTCTGGATCAGCGGGTCGAATTCGCGCGCGATCTGGATCTTCTCCTTCAGCATCAGCCGCAGTTGCTCTGCCGGCGACACCTTCTCGCCCGACACCTCGTAGAGCGGTATCCCGTCGAAGCCTTTCGCCTGAAACGACGCGGCGCGCGCGAAGAGGATCTTGGACCAGGCCGCGGCCACCTCCTCCGGCGTGGAGTTCTTCTTCAGCGTCCCGGCAATCTCCCGGGCCTCGATGCGGCTCAGGTTCAGGTCGGAATCCTCCGCCGTCACCGTCAGCGTCTTATTCAACAGCCACCGCACCGGCCGCTTGTTCTGCTTGAAATCCAGCTCCTTGAAATCCGCCATCTCGCAGGGGGCGCGCAGTTCGTGGAACTGATAGACGTTCAGCGCGGCGTGCGGCAGCGGGTTCCATTGCTGCAGGCGCTTCGCGGTCTCCGCCGGCGACAGCGGCACCGCGTAGCAAGACTGCGTCGCGATGCCGGTCCGCAGGTTCATCAACGAGCCGCGCTCGGTGAGAATCTCGCCGTCCAGCAACCGCTTGAGGTCCACCTGGCTGAAGTCGCTGAAGCCCTTCAGGCCCGCCGCCGGGTCGGCTGCCGTCGCAACACCGCCCCGGCTCAACACTCCGCACAACACCGCAAGAACAAGAAATCCCATTCTCTGCATGACTTATTTCTGTTTCGACCAGGAAAAAAAATCAACACGAAATCCTGCGGTGCCATTCATCCGCGCGGCCGCTCATCCCCCGCCGGCTGGTTTCGGTTGCGTTGCGGCAATGAACTCCTGGTAAGCCTTCAGCGGCGCGTCGTCGTCGGCCCAATCGGTCAAGACGAGCCGCTGCCGCAACGTGACCTGCGACGCGGGGCCGACGTCGCGGCCGAGGAGATTGTGATAGAGTGAATTGTGGTGCGCGACGCCATCCTTGGGGTCGTCGCTATGATAGCTGCTGCACATGGCGAAACAATCGTCCGGCAACGCCATCACCACCGCGATAGTCTTGCGGTCGGCCGTGGCATAGAAACCGAACGGATATGCAAACCAGCGTGCCACAGCCCACGCCACCGGCGAGTGCGTGCCGTATTCCCAACGGCCGTCGAAGAACTTCTGCGCGGCGAAGACGTCGCGCGGCCACGCGTTGTAGCAGAAGCGTGAGCAGGGATTGTCCAGCGGCTGCGTGAGCACGGCGGGATTCTTCGGGCCGACGGGCCCGCGATATGGCGTCACGGTGAAAAACGCGGGATTCATCGCCGCATCGAAATAGTTGGAGGTGAACAACTCCAGGTCGCGATGCCAGCGTGTGCTGTTCTTGAGCGTCACGGCGAGGTCCACCGCGTTCGCCGCCGCGATGCGATAGCGCGCCTCGGCTTCGAGGCCAGGACCAAATCCGGGCACGTCAAGCTTGGTCAACGGCCATTGGACGACCAACTCGTCGCCTTCCAGCTTGGCAGCGTGCAACACGTCGCGGCACTGGCTGAACCACTGGTTGCGCGCAAGCACGCGATAAAGGTGGAGGCAGAAGAGTTTCTCCCGAACGACCTGCCTGCCCGTGCTCTTCTGGGTGAGCGAGGTGATGCCGTGGAGGTGCGTCTCGGCGTTGGCGCTGAGTTCGCCCTTCATCGCGTCGGTCTCAAATGACCAGACGCCGGGGCGGTCGGTGGGTTTCAATCCGCTCATGTGAATCTCACTTTCAAACCGGGACGCACGGCTTCGACATAGGCGGTGGTTTCCTTGCGGAACCGCGCGACGCTGTCGCGCGCATACCGCTGGCGCACAACCACGTCCTTCAAGTCGAGACCCGCTTCCTTCAAGTGCGACGTGCAGGCATCGCACCAGCACGGCTCGCCGGCTGCGGCGGGAATCTCAAACTCCAGCGCATCGCACGAGGAATCAGCGGCGCTGCGGGTCATCCACGGCCAAACGGCTTTGGCAACGTAGGGGCTGTTAAGACAAAACGAGCGGCGTGGTTGGCCGGCGGCATCGCGTTGTTGCCAATCCGGATGCAGTTCCGCTTGTTCGGGGTCACGGCAGACAAGGCAATGCGCTTTCATGCGCGATTGTGTAGCGAAGAAGTCGGATGCTGTCGAGCGCCGTTGCGGGAATCATCGCGGCTCGAACACACCCGTGGGGCTGCCGCCAAACTGGCCGCCGCCGCCGAGACCGCGGGTCAGCCGATCCGGGACGTTGGCTTCACCTTCCTTCATCTCCGCGCATCCCACGACATGAATCGCCACCGCCGCCAAGGCGAGCAACACTGCAATCCGAAACAACCGAACGGTCTTCATGCCGGCCACTATACCGGCCCGCGAAAGACGCGCAATGCTTTTTCCTGCCCCGGCACCGGATGCCCCGCCCGCAGAAACCTTAAAAAACTCGGCGGAGTCTATTGACAGGAAAAGGCCTCCTCGCTAAGGTCTGCGCGCTTTTTGGGTGGGCGCGTAGCTCAGCTGGCTAGAGCAAGTGACTCTTAATCACTGGGTCCTCGGTTCGAATCCGAGCGCGCCCACCAATTTCCCTGGAGCGAAACCTACTTCGACTCCTCAATATCCTGCTTGCAGTGGGGGCATTGGTGGTGGACGCCGGCAGGCAGGCTCTTGAGGCTGACTTTCCGATGGCAATGCGGGCACTCCGCCACCCGCTGCTCGGCAAGCGACGCAGCATACTGTTCGTGCAACCTCGCTTTCATTCCGTCCGGGTCCAAGACATTCGTGATGTGCTGGAGCTGATTTTTCATTTCCGCCATCTGGGCCACGACCCGATCCATGCGGTTCCTGATGCCGAAGACCGCAAACGGCAGCAGCAACCAACGCGTGACGAACACCGCCCCGAGGAGCACAGCAACAATGCCCAGCGCCATGAACAGGCCAGATCCGAAGGTTTCGATGATTTTCTGAAAGTCCATGATGCGTCTCCTATAATCAGGTTCAGTGTGCGGCACCGTATCAGAACCTCTCCGGCTGGGAAACCAAAGAATGCGGCAACCGATATCAGCGGCCCGACGGGGACTGGGACTTGTCTTGGGGGGGCAAGGTATAGACGCGGTCTCCGATGTAGAGTTTCCCGGAAGACGGCGGCAAGGTGTGCAAACGATCGCCTATATAGACTTTCCCAGAGGAAGGAAAGAACCGCTTGGAATCCACCTGCACATCACGTTGCTTCGCCCCTTCAGCGAGGGTGCTCCCGCCACCCGCAACCGGACGGACAGCGGGAGGTTTGTCGTCCTTCTTCTTAATGGACTGGGGAGGAGCGGTCACCGGGCGGATCTCAACCTTCGGAGGTGTTTCGATCTTCGCAATCCTGGTGACGCTTCCCGTTTGACCTGACGCGGCTCCCATAGAAAAGGACGCCTTGCCTGTAACCGGGTCTCCCCCCACCAACCCTTGATCCAACCCCACTTTTGAGGGCGTGAGGTTGGCTTTGGCCAACATGTTGACGGAGGACGTCAGTCCGGGAGATTTTGATGCCTGTCCCTTGCTCAAGGCAGCCGTTGCGGACCGCTTCTTCTCAGCCGCGTCCTTTTTCGCCATCACCTGCCCGGCATACTTGTCGTTGCTTCCGAGGATTTCCCGAATCTCGGAAAACTTCCCGGCGATCAACTCGCGCCGCTCCGCCTCGTTGCCTTCGTTCTGGATCATCCGGGAAATCACCGACAACGCCCAGGCGTCCTTGGCGTTCCTGTCAATATGCTCCTTCGACGACAGACGCTTGCCCGATAGTGTGATGGACTCGCTCCACGCCTCGTGCAACCCTTTAAGGAACTCCCAGTTCGCGGACGCGTGGACCGGCTTCTTCCCGACCGTCATCGCTTCGATATCGGGGACATAGAACCGGAGGCTTCTCTGAAACCACTTCTCCGCCTCCGCGGAATACTGCTTGGCCTGGGCCTGAGTCTTCGAAAAATACGCCATGCTCAGGAGCTTCTTGCCCTTAAAATACGCCTTCAAAGCATTTTCTTCCGTGGACGCTTCGAGATTGCCTGAAACGTCAATTTCATCCTCCGACGCGGCCGCATTGTATGGAACCGGGTGTTCCTTGTCCTCGGCATCGTCTTCCCCGAAGCGCAGTTTCAACAAACGGTCGCAGCCGGTGGAAACCAGAACCACGAGCAACCAGATAACCATCAACCCACGCGCCCAGAACGCCGATCCACAGCCTCGCTCCTTATGCTTCCGGCATCCAGCAAGCGGCGGTTGTTCTTCGCGACTGTTACGCTTCCGACATCTCATAACCTCTGCCATGCATGCCCTCGGGGTTGCACCGTATCCAATTCGGTTGGACGCGAGATAAAAACGTCACCTTGCCCAGAAAAAGGCAAATTACAACATTGGGCAAGTTGTTGGCTCAAATTCAAAACGCGCCCCCAACCAACACTGGCACTTGCACAAAAACACTCCGGCAGCTCCTTCGCTGCATGGGCGTCGGGCTTATTGTTTGCCCGGGCTGTATACCGCATTGAGACCGAGGGAGCAGCCCCCGATCAGCGCTTGCCGAACAGGTTGCCGCGAGGATCCGGCCGGGCGGCCGCGCTGGCGGCAGCCGCGGCAGGAGCGGCGGAACCTTTGGCGGCAGACTCACCGGCACCGCTGGGCGTGATCTCGGCCTTGCCGGAGAACGCCACACCTTCTTCCACCGCGAGGCGCTTGGCCTTCAGGTCGCCGGTCATCCGCGTGGAGGATTTCAGCTCGATCCGCTCGCGGGCAACGATGTTGCCCTCAATGGTGCCTTCCACGACGATGGAGTTCACCGTCGTGTTGCCCTTGATCGAACCCGTCTTCCCGACCGCCACGTCATGTCCGCATGCGACGTCGCCTTCGACTTTGCCGTCAATCTGAAGCGAACCGTTGGTCTTGATATTGCCCGTGACTTCTGCGTCCGCCGTGATGATGGACTGCGAGTTGCTCCCTGTTGTATCCATTGTTAGTTCCAAGCTCCTGGTTGATTAGTCTGACTGTTGCGCGACATATTGCCTTGCCTGCGCCCCTGAGGCAAGCGTTTTGCTGTGCGCCAAAAGAGCATTTTCTGCTCTTGTTGCGGGAAACGACTCCGTGTAGCATCCGCGCCCGCCGGGAAAGGCCAATGAGCAAGGAGCGAACCATTCGCATGGGTGAACCCGGTTGTGGACGCTTGGAGCCAAGCCGCAACCGCCGCTGCCTTGCTTTCGCTGGATGCTGATGAACACCTGACGACCTGACGGACAAGAATCTGAAAACCCAATGAGCAACACCCAAAAAATCCCGTTCGTAGACCTTGCAAGCCAGTATCGCAGCATCGCTGACGAGGTGCGTGCCGCCATCGAGCCGGTAATGACCGCCACGCGGTTCATCCTAGGCCTGGAGGTGAAACAGTTTGAGCAGGAGTTTGCGGCCTATTGCGGCGCGCAACACTGCGTCGGCGTCGCCAGCGGCACCGACGCGCTCTACCTGACGCTCCACGCGCTCGGCATCGGCGCCGGCGACGAGGTCATCACGCAGACCAACACCTTCATCGCCACTCCCCTCTCCATCTCCTACACCGGCGCGCGGCCCGTGCTGGTGGACTGCGATCCGCAGACTTACCAGATGGATGTCCAGAAACTCGAAGCCGCCATCACACCGCGCACCAAGGCCATCATCCCCGTCCATCTCTACGGCCAGCCCGCGGACATGGACGCCATCCTCGCCATCGCCAGGAAGCACAACCTGCGCGTCATCGAGGACGCCTGTCAGGCGCACGGCGCGGAGTATCGCGGCAAACGCGTCGGCGCGTTTGGCGATGCCGCGGCGTTCAGCTTCTATCCCGGCAAAAACCTCGGCGCCTACGGCGACGGCGGCGCGATCACGACCAACAACGAGGCGCTTGCGGCCAAGTTGCGCGCGACCCGCGAATACGGCCAGGCCGCCAAGTATCACCACGACTTCCGCGGCTTCAACAGCCGCCTCGACACCCTCCAGGCCGCCATCCTGCGCGTGAAGCTCAAGTATCTGTCCGACTGGACCGCCGCCCGCCAACGCGCTGCCGCCGCTTACGGCGTCGCCCTCAAGCGCATCGGCGTCGAGCCGCCACGTCAAGTCAGCTACGGCACGCACGTCTGGCATCTCTACATCATCCAGGTCGCCAACCGCGCCAAAGTGCAGGAGCAACTCACCGCCGCAGGTATCGGCACGGGCATCCACTACCCCATTTCGGTCCATCTCCAAAAAGCCTACGCCGACCTCGGCTACAAGCGCGGCTCCTTCCCCGTCGCCGAGGCCGCCGCCGACCGCATCCTCTCGCTGCCGATGTTCCCCGAACTGACGCAGGAGCAGATTGACTACGTGGCGGAGAACCTGAAGCGTTGTCTCTAAAATACGGCCGGGTTTCAATGCAGAGTCGTTGAGGGGCGCGGAGACTCTGCGAATCTCTGCGCCCCTCAACGGCTCTGCATTTCAGTCCGCCGCTGAACTTCGCTGGCCGTGTTCGCCAGCGCCGCGAACCGCGCCAGGCTGATTGCCTTCGCCGTCCAAAGCAACGCCGCCGTCACACACACCGGCGCCAACCCCACCGCCACCAACCACGGCCAGCAGGCCACCAGCAGCAAGTCCACCGCCCCGCCGATGGCCACACCCTCGTGCGCCGTGACAATCCACGTCCCCACGACACCGGCCGCCACCGCGAATGACAACGTCGCATAGCAAAACAACTCGCTCCCCCGCGCCAGCGCCGCGAGCAACCGGTCATCAAAGAACTCCCCCAACTGATACGCCAGCCGGTTCGCGTTGCAGACGAACACGGCGCTGCTCAGATTGAAGAACGCGAAGTTGAACGCGAGATAATCCACCGACGGCGCACTGTGCCAGAGATAGGCGAACGGCGAGAGGAAACAAACTCCCGTCGCCGACCAGAAACACCGCCCCACCGCCGCGCGCCAAGCTTCGCCGGGCGTCGTCACGCGCCGCAACGTCGCCGCGCCGAACCACAGCAACGCCCCCGACAGTGGCAAGCCCAACAGATGCCGCCCCAGCAGCGCCGACAGCGGCGATATCTGATTCAGCGCCACGCAAGCCACGCCGCCGACCAGTCCCGCCAGCACGAACGCCAGCCCGCGCACGAGCCAGATCATTTCACGTCCCGAACATTTCGGTGCTTCGATCACAATGGCCGCGACACTACAACGAAGCGGCGCAAGCTTCCAGCCTGCGCCACCACCCCGCTCAACTTGACAGCACCCCGTCGCGGTCTATACTCCAGAAACCAAAGCCCACCGGCCGGATGCCGCGGGCGTTTATCTTATGCAAGCCGAGGAATCTTCATCGCACGACGAGCCGCCGCCGGCTGAGTCGTCCTTGAAACAATTCATTTCACCCGGTAAAGGCCACTGGCGCGATGTCAGCGACGAGGACTGGAACAGCTACCGCTGGCAGCTCCAGCACCGGCTCACCAATCTGAACCAGATCAACGCGCTCTTGCGGCTCACGCCCGAGGAGGAAGCCGGCTTCAAGCTCTCCGGCCACAAGCTCGCCACGGCCATCACGCCCTACTTTTTCAACCTCGTCGAAGCCGACGACCCCGGCGGACCGATCCGTCGCCAAGTCATACCGCGCATCGAGGAGACGCACACCGCGCCGTGGGAGATGACCGACCCGTGCGGCGAGGAAAGCCACTCGCCCGTGCCCGGCCTCGTCCATCGCTATCCCGATCGCGTGCTGCTGCTCGTCACGGACCGTTGCGCGGCCTATTGCCGCTACTGCACCCGCTCCCGGCTCGTCAGCGGCGCGAGCGACTACGATTTCCACCCGAAGATCGAACAGGCGCTCGCCTACATCCGCGAACACACGGAGGTGCGCGACGTGCTCATCAGCGGCGGCGACCCGCTCCTGCTCAGTGACGAGAAGCTCGACTGGTTGCTTGGCCGGCTGCGTGCGATCCGGCACGTCGAACTGCTGCGCATCGGCTCCCGCATCCCGATCTTCCTGCCTCAACGCATCACGCCGGAACTCTGTGCCATCTTGCGCAAACACCATCCCTTCTGGATGAGCATCCACACCAACCATCCGCGCGAATGCACGCCGGAGATGAAAGCCGCCTGCGAGCGGCTCTCCGACGCCGGCATCCCGCTTGGCAACCAGAGCGTCCTGCTCCGCGGTGTCAACGACGACCCCGCCACCATGAAGGCGCTCCTCCAGAAGCTGCTCACGATGCGCGTGCGCCCCTATTACATCTACCAATGCGACCTCATCGCCGGCTCCGCCCACCTGCGCAGCAGCGTCGGCCGCGGGCTGGAGATCATGGAGTCGCTCCGAGGCCACACCACCGGCTACGCGGTGCCGCAATACGTCATAGACGCTCCCGGCGGCGGCGGCAAAGTCCCCGTCAGCCCCGAATACGTCGTCTATCGCGACGAGGAGCGCGTCGTCTTCCGCAACTACGAAGGCAAGGTCTTCGAGTATCCCGAAGTGCCAGTGAAGAAGCTATCAGCCGTCAGCCATCAGCTATCAGCCGGCTGAAAGCTGACCACTGATAGTTGAGAGCTTTCTCCCATGTTTACAATCCAACTCGCTCGCGGCAGCAACCATCGCGTCCTCTCCGGCCATTGCTGGGTCTATGAAAGCGAACTCCCCAAGGACGCCCCCGCGCCGCCGGACGGTTCCATCGTCAAGCTCCTCGACGACCGCGGCCGATTCCTCGGCCTTGGCCTCTACAACGGTAAGAGCCAGATTCGCGTCCGTCTCATCTCGCGCCACAACGACGAGATCAACACCGGCTTCTTCCATTACCGCCTCCGCGCCGCGTGGGAACATCGCCAGCGTTACGCCCCCAACACCGACTGCTGCCGCGTCGTCGCCAGCGAAGCCGACTCCTTGCCCGGCCTCATCGTG
>Ga0233425_10011562_pt1 | contig 10259 bp, 10 predicted proteins | sample Watercolumn_Towu_2_FD_181712 | JGI IMG/M metagenome (GOLD analysis project Ga0233425, IMG submission 181712) | Freshwater microbial communities from Lake Towuti, South Sulawesi, Indonesia - Watercolumn_Towuti2014_140_MG | ecosystem: Environmental > Aquatic > Freshwater > Lake | place... | reverse complement strand
TTTCCGGCGTGGCGCAAGGCGCGGCGGTCGTGTTCTTCGCCGTGTTCGGCTATGACACGCTGACGACCGCCGCTGAAGAAGCCCGCGCGCCGCAGCGCGACGTGCCGCGCGCCGTTCTCCTGTCGCTCGCCGTGGCGCTGACGCTCTATATCGCAATGTCGCTCGTGCTCACCGGAGTCGTGCGCTACGACACGCTCGACAATCCGGCGCCGGTCGCGACCGCCTTTGCTTCGCTCGGCCTGCACTGGGTTGCTTTCATCGTGTCGCTTGCCGCGGTCGCCGGCATCATCAGCGTGATGCTCGCCTTTCTTCTCGCCTGCGCGCGCATCTGGTTCGCCATGAGCCGCGACGGTTTGCTGCCAGCATGGTTTGCGAAGCTACATCCGCGCTTTCATACGCCTTATCGGCCAACGCTGATTGCCGGCGCGCTGACTGCGCTCGTCGCCGCGCTTTATCCGATCAAGGAAGTGGCGGAGCTTGTGAATATCGGCACGCTCTCCGCATTCGTTGTGATCTGTTCGGCGATCATCGTGCTACGGCGCACGAGGCCAGATGCGCGACGCAGCTTTCGCGCGCCTTTCGTTCCTTTCACGCCGCTCGTCGGCGTCGGCTTCTCGCTCTGGCTCTTGTCACGCCTTCCAGCAGTCGCCTGGGAGCGCTTCGCCATCTGGATGGCGATCGGCCTTTGCGTTTATTTTCTTTATGGGCGGCGGCGCAGCCGGCTGGCGGATGGCGACGAAGGATGATGGCGCGGCTAGCTTATGGCGCCTCGATGCGATGAACGTAGAGATGAGGAAAACTCTCGCTCCATTCGCTCTTGCTCTGGCGCTGACAGGCTCGTCCATGGCCGAGGACCTCGCTAGCTATGATCGCTCTCCGCCATTATGGACAGGTTTCTACGTCGGACTGAACGCCGGCTATTTCTGGAGCGGCGCTAAAAACAATTGGGTTTCCACGACCCCGATCATCAATCCTGTCCTCGCTGGCACAGGGGCTGCAACCGTAGCGGAGATCGTAGCGGTGAGCGCCGCACGAGGGTCTACCGCGATTATTCCAACTTGGTTGGACGGTTTCATCGGCGGCGGTCAGATCGGCTATAATTGGAATTTCGTCAGCGATTTCGTCGCCGGCCTGGAAGCCGATATTCAGGGGATTGCGGGCGGTCGCAATTCAGCAATGGGCTGGTCGGCGTCCCCGCTTCCGCCCACGCCATTATTTTGGCGAACGAGTCTTTCCACGCATAGCTCGATTGATTTTCTCGGGACGGCGCGTGGCCGCCTCGGCTGGCTGATCACGCCGACGCTATTGGCGTACGGCGCTGGCGGTCTCGCCTATGGCGGGGTGACGACGAACTTCAGCGTGTTTCAGAAGATTCCCGGCGCCGACCCGCCTGAACCTCCCCCGCTTATCGGCGCCAGCGCTTACGCCGACACGCGTATCGGCTGGACCGTCGGCGGCGGCCTGGAGTGGCTGTTCCTGCCGAACTGGAGCGCCAAAGTCGAATATCTTTATTATGACCTCGGGAGCGCCGGCGGCTACGCGCCGATGCCCTTTGTCGCTCCCGATCCAAATGGTGGATTGGCCTTCATCAACGTCATTCGAGCGACGACCCGTTTTGACGGCCGCTTCGTTCGCGCCGGCGTGAACTATCATCTCGACTGGGGCGCGCTTGCGGCTGAGCGGGAGAGCTTGCGGCCCTAGGGATTTAGCTCTGAGCGTTCTGCGCAGTTGCCCCGGCGCGCGCCGGCTTGATCGCTCCGACATCCACCTGAATCTCGTCGCCCTCCACGCGAAGCGCATAAGGGTGGAGCGCATTGGGGACGAGATGCGTCACGCATTTGCCGCTCGTGCTGTCGAACCCCCATTGATGGTGCAGACAGGTGACGGTCTTCCCGTTGAAGGTGGCTTCGCTCAACGGCATGTCCGCATGCGGGCAGCGCCCGCGATAGGCTTTGAGCTCGCCGCCCGTCGGCCAAACGAGGAGCACGCTCTTTTTGCCGGCATGAAAGAGGCCCATGCCCCCTTCGCTCACGGCCCCAGTGTTGCAAATCGTGGTGAACGCCATCGGGATCGCCTTCAGAAGATAACCTCTGAGGAACGATAGCAAGTTACGGACCAGCGAAAGCCCTGCGCCAGACTTACCTTGGCGAAGCGAAGATTATTGTGAGCGTATCGCTCAGGCTTGCGCATTGGTCGTATGGCTGCACCGTACCCGATGGATAACCGCAGTAGTAGAGACCGGCGCCAGTTTGTGTTCCCGTGGGATTGCTGCCGCCGTTGCTCATCGGGCTGAAGAACGCCTGATAGCAGCCCGTTCCCAAATTGCCTTTGCAGTTGTTGAGAGTCGGCGTCAGTGCGCTGTAACCACATCTGCTAGGATATTTTGCATTCCCCAATGTGGGAGTTCCTCCGCAGGCGAAGGCGGCATGGCCCTTACTGCAGGAGACTTTAACTCCGAAATTGTAATTCGCAGGACCCTGGCTGGCGCAGTAGCCGGGAGGCGACGAAAGCAAATTCTTTTGGTTCGCAGGGTTCACTTGGTTGGGATTCAGCTGGGACACATTATAGGTGACGCCGCTGACGGACTGCGTGTTTGAGTTATCGTAGTAAGGGCAGTTTGGAAGCCATTGAGGATCGTTGCAGGCGACGCCATTCGAGTCCACTTGCCTCGGGATGACGCTAATGTCGTATCCCAGGCCAGTGCTTGTGCCGGAGACTTCGATAATCGTCATCGGTCGCAAAGAGGCAGGCGTGCAGCCTGTCATGGACTGGGTGCTCGCGCAGACCTTATTTTGCGCGGAAGGCCAGCTCACCGAGCCCGTACAAATAGCGCCTTTCGGAACGACTAAGTAACTCCCATTTCCGCCAACTGTACACCCGCCCGAGAACGTGGCTCCCGCGAGGAGACCCGCGCCGGTCGGACCATAGACTCCGACATATATGATCTGGCCGACCGTGTTGACGAACTTCACTAGGGCATTGACATTCTGCGCATAGCCGAACGGTGCAAAGCACGTAAGCGCGCCCATGAGCACGGCGAGCCGATACAGCGATCGTGAAGATGAGGATGTGTTCATTTTCATCTCGTCCCACTTCTTGAAAATCGAAAGCTGAGAATTGCGGGAAATCGACCCACGACGACGATCGTCTTGTCTAGCTTAAGGTAATCGCTTTCGGTCGCGCTTGTCTATCGCCAGAGCGCCTACGGAGATCGGGCAATCCTGACGTTGGAAGCCTGAGGCGGGGATGATGCGCCGGCGCGACTTGAGCGCAGATCGAAACATCGGTTTCTTGGCGACCGTTCTCGACGCGGGCGTTAAACGTCGCAGGCAGCTTGTTGAGCGGCTTTTCCCGCCAGAGCGGGACCGAGTCCCCAGCGCATGGGGACAAGCTCATTGCCGGCCACCGCAGGGTGAACAACCTTAGTCTGCGTCGTAGGGCGATGTTGTAGCGCGGCTGGAAATTCCGCGGCCGGGCGATCAAATCGGCGAGCCGGTGGAGCGCTTCCCTAGAGAGGCGCTGCGTGAAGCGGCCGCGTATGGCGCGAACCTGCCAACCTGCCGCGCATTCGTCCCGCTATGCGACCACAGCGCAAAAAGAAAAGCCCAGCATCGAGCCGGGCCAGTTTTATGGGAGGAATGTTGTCGGCGCCTATGTAAATAGCGCCGCGGCGATGCGCCAATGCGACACCTTGCCCCGCGCGGCGGCGTCGCACCCCTCGGGGCGGCGGGGCGCCATGCGTTCTCCGCGACCCAACGACGCTAACTGCTCTCAACCGGCCCGAGACATCGGCACTCTGACGAAACCAGCGAGCAAATTCCCTCCCAAATCAGCTTCTTTGCGATCTTGAGCGCCCCATCGGGAGAGGTTTTTAGCGCTTCAATCTGGATATGACGCCGAAGATAATCGGCCCATCGGAATTCGGCGAAAGGCGCGGCGTATTTCGGACAATGACAATTCCGCCGCAGACGCGCCACGAGGGAGCGATAAGGGTCGTCGATCAAATCTTGTAAGGTCTCTGGAGCGTTTCCAAGCTCGCCGCGCGGGACGTCTGACAGGTAGCGAAATCCATTTCGGTCCATCGCGCGCCAGAACGCTTTGTCGTCCATGTGCGAGTAATCTTCGACAAGCTTAATCAAGACCACATCGACTCCCTCTTTCAAGAGCGCGAGGCCTAAGTGGTGGCCGTCTATCATAAAACATTTTCCATCCGGACCACGGACGGCTGGAAATGGGTGCTCAGAAATAAGACGGGCTTTTTCCGGATCTGTGCGTGCGCGCCATTGCTGTCTCTTGAACTCAACCTCATCATATCCGACAGCAACTTGTGTGGGCTTTAACTCTTCAAGCCTCATCTGAATCGGTTGCTGACCGGCGTCGCGCATGTTCGTTCGCCCTAACATCAATTATGAAGGAGTCTCCACGCTGATTCAGGATAATGGAAACGGTTGTGATACGAAGTTTTTCCGTGCGGCAAGCGGCGCGACAAATTGTCGGCGTCGATGACGCAGATGTCGCGAAGCGGCGCGCTCGGCGCGAAGACCGGCGATCATGGGAAGGGCAAGGCTCTGCATATGGGGAATGATATCGTCGCGAGGGGAAGCGGCCGATACCCCAAAGATGCCTCGTTGGAAGGAGCTTCGAATTTCGAATTTCGGTAGCTTGGCTTAAGCGTTTGTTTTTATGGTGCGGGCGGCCGGAATCGAACCGGCACAGGCCTTGCGGCCCTACGGATTTTAAGTCCGTTGCGTCTACCAGTTTCGCCACGCCCGCACGCCGTTCGTATATAGGCGGCGCCGCATTCGAACGCCAAGCGGTTTATGCCCGGCGCCGCGGCTTGGCGTCCGGCTTGCCGATCGGCGCCTGAAACGACAGTCCCGTGTCCCACGGAAAGAAAATCCAGGTGTCCTGCGAGACTTCGGTGACGAAAGTGTCGACCATCGGCAAGCCCTGCGGCTTGGCGTAGACAGTGGCGAAATGCGCGTCAGCCAGCATGTCGCGCACCGCCTTCGCCGTCGCGCCCGTGTCGACGAGATCGTCGATGATGAGCACTTCGGCGCTCGGCCGGGCGAGAATCGTGTCGGTCAGAGGCTTGAGCACCTGCACCTCGCCGCGCTCCGTCTCTTCATGATAGCTGGCGACGCACACCGTTTCGACGACCCTTATGCCGAGTTCGCGCGCCACGATCGCCGCGGGCACGAGGCCACCGCGCGTCACCGCCACGATGGCTGAAAATCCGCCGATGGAGGCGAGACGCCAGGCAAGCGCGCGCGCGTCGCGATGGAAAATGTCCCAGGAGACCGGAAAAATCTTGTCGGACCCGTGCATCTTCTCAAGCCTCCGCCGTCGCGGCCTTTAGCGCGCGAGTTCCTTAGATAGCGCTTTAATCATCGCCCGCGCCGCCTCCGCCGCGCGCCCCAGGAGCGCCGCGTCGCGGCTGCGCAACACGATCTGATTTCTGAACCCCGCGCTGGTGAAAGCAGGATAGGAGCCGACGCTCACGCCCTCATGGGCGCGCGCGATCTCTTCCAGCCCCTCGGCATAGGCGCCTTCGGGAACGCCGTTGGCTTCGATGGTTTCGACGAGCACCGGCGGCCCGGCCGCAAGCCGCGGCCCGATGACGTCCATCATGTTCTGCATGATCATCGGCACGCCGGCCATGACGATGACATTGCCGATCCAAAATCCCGGCGCTTTGGAGATGGCGTTGAAAACGAGTTCCGCCCCGTTTGGAATGCGCGCCATTCGCCGGCGCGCGGGATTCAGCTCGCCTTCCGAGAAGCGCTCCCTAAGCAGAGCGATGGCGCGCGGGTCCTCGCCGATGTCGACGCCAAAGGCGCGGGCGACCGCATCGGCGGTGATGTCGTCATGGGTCGGCCCGATGCCGCCGGTTGTGAAGACATAGGTGTAGCGGGAGCGCAGCGCGTTCAGCGCCTCGACGATCGCCTCCTCATCGTCTGGCACAATTCGCGCCTCGCAAAGATCGACGCCAATCTGAGCGAGATAATTTGCGATGTAGCGCGTGTTCACGTCCTGCGTGCGGCCAGACAATATCTCGTCGCCGATCACAAGAACCGCCGCGCTTGCCGGCCTGTCTGCCGTTTCTTGCGCCATCACCGGCCTCCCACTCATTAATTATGACCATGGCGGCCGCGAACGCCAGCCCCGCCTGGCTCTTGGCGCGGCTTCGCCCACGCGACCTGAAAGGCGCCGCCCGCGCGCGAGCCTTGCTTTGCCGCTCCAAACCATTACTTTGCGAGTAAATCCTTCGTCTAAAAAACCCGAGCCGCCGCCTTACATGACCTTTGTCGAATCCCATCTCGCGCCCGCCGCACGCAAAAGCGGGCAGATCAAGCTGCACGGTCCCGAGGATTTCGAGAGCATGCGCGCCGCAGGCAGGCTGACCGCGGAGGCGCTGGACATGCTGGTCGAACACGTCAAGCCGGGCGTGACGACGCAGGCGCTCGACGATCTCGTTTTCGACTTCGCCATGACGCATGGCGCCTATCCTGCCCCGCTCGACTATCGCGGCTATCGGAAATCCATCTGCACCTCGATCAATCATGTCGTCTGTCATGGCGTGCCAGACAACAAGCCGCTGCGCGAAGGCGACATCGTCAATATCGACGTGACGTTCATCGTCGACGGCTGGCATGGCGACGCCAGCCGCATGTTCGCCGTGGGCGAGGTTCCGCGCCGAGCGCAACGCCTGATCGACGTGACCTATGAGGCGCTGCAGCGCGGCGTCGCGGCCGTGAAGCCGGGCGCGACGACGGGCGACATCGGCGCGGCAATTCAACAATACGCCGAAAGCGAGCGTTGTTCGGTCGTGCGCGATTTTTGCGGTCACGGCCTCGGGCGCGTTTTCCACGATGAGCCGAATATTCTGCACTATGGCGCAAAGGGCGAGGGCGTGGAGCTGCGCCCGGGCATGTTCTTCACCATTGAGCCGATGATCAATCTCGGCCGTTCGCAGGTGAAAATATTGTCGGATGGCTGGACGGCCGTCACGCGCGACCGCTCGCTTTCCGCGCAGTTCGAACATTCGGTCGGCGTCACCGAGACGGGCGTGGAAGTCTTCACGAATTCGCCGGCGGGGCTCGATAATCCCTCAGCCGCGCGCGCCGACGCATGAAGAAGGCGGCTGACGCCGCAACAAGCGACGGCCCCGGCCTTCGCGATTCTGCGCCACACTTTCACGGTCATCGGCAGCGTCTGCGCGATCGCTTCATGGACGCAGGCGAAGCGGCGCTCGCCGATTACGAGATGCTGGAGCTTTTGTTGTTTCGCGCGATTGCGCGGCGCGACGTGAAACCGCTCGCCAAGGCCTTGATCGCGCGCTTTGGCTCCTACGCCGAAACCGTCGCGGCGCGTCCTGAGCGGCTTCGCGAAGTCGAGGGTCTTAGCGAAGCGGCGATCGTCGAAATCAAGCTTGTTGAAGCTGCGGCGAAACGTCTGGCGCGCGGCGCCTTGCAAAGGCGTCCCGTGCTCTCTTCATTCATGGAGGTGCTCGACTATTGCCGAACGGCGATGGCGTTCTCCGAACGCGAAGAATTCCGCATCCTGTTCCTCGACAAGCGCAACGCGTTGATCGCCGACGAGGTGCAGGGCGTCGGCACCATCGACCATACGCCGGTCTATCCGCGCGAAATCATACGTCGTGCGCTGGAGCTCGGCTCGAGCGCGCTCATCCTCGCGCATAATCACCCTTCCGGAGATCCAACGCCATCTTCCGCGGACATACGCATGACCAAGGACATTGCCGCAATCGCGCAGCCTTTCGGCATTACGGTGCATGACCATCTCATCGTCGGCCGCCATGGCCATGCGAGCTTTCGGGGGCTGAAGCTCATTTGACGCGAAGCTCCGCTACAGGCGTCGAGGTTAGCGCAACGCGCTCCTACTTCGTCACGCCGCTCATCATCGCCACCGCGCTCTTCATGGAGCAGCTTGACGGCACAGTGCTCGCCACGGCGCTGCCGGCGATGGCCGCCGATCTCCATGAAGATCCGGTGGCGCTGAAACTCGCGCTGACCTCGTATCTTCTTTCGCTCGCAGTCTTCATCCCGCTTTCCGGGTGGGCGGCGGATCGTTTCGGCGCGCGGCGCGTGTTTCGCGCCGCAATTGTCGTCTTCACCTTCGGCTCGATCCTCTGTGGCCTCTCCAATTCGCTCGGAGCAATCGTCGCTTTTCGCATCGTGCAGGGTCTCGGCGGCGCGATGATGACGCCAGTTGGAAGACTCGTGCTGCTGCGCACGGCGCCGCGTCACGAACTCGTGCGCGCCATGGCCTATCTCACCATTCCAGCGCTGATCGGTCCCTTGATCGGTCCGCCAGTCGGGGGCTTCATCGCCACCTATTTTCATTGGCGTTATATTTTCTGGATCAACGTGCCGATCGGCGCGCTCGGCGTCATGCTTGTCACGCGGTTCATTCCCGATCTGCGCGAGGAATGGACGCCCCCGCTCGACGTCGCCGGCGCGATCCTCTCAGGCGTCGGCCTCTCCTGCCTCGTCTTCGGCTTCACCATCGCCGGACGCGGCTTCGCGCCCGCGCCCATTGTCGCGACGATCATTGCGCTGGGCGCAGCGGCGCTCTTCACTTATGTCCGCCACGCGAAACGCGCGCCCTATCCGATCGTCGACCTCAATCTCCTGCGCATCCCGACCTTTCGCGCGGCGGTCGTCGGCGGCTTTCTCTTTCGCATCGGGCTTGGCGCAACGCCCTTCCTATTGCCGCTCTTGCTTCAAGTGGGTTTCGGACTCTCCGCTTATGAAGCGGGTCTCCTGACCTTCGTTTCCGCGGCGGGGGCGATGCTGATGAAGACGACCGCTCAGCCGATCCTCAAGATGTTCAGCTTTCGGCGCGTGCTGATCGTCAACGCGTTTATCTCCGCCGCTTTTCTCGCCTTCAACGCTGCGTTCTCGGCGGCGACCCCGCATTTTGTCATCATGGGCGCGTTGCTTGTTGGCGGCTTCTTCCGTTCGCTGGAGTTCACTGCGCTCAACGCGCTCGCCTACGCGGACGTCAAAAAAGACGCGATGAGCCGCGCGACGAGCTTCGCCTCCGTCGCGCAGCAACTATCGCTCTCGACGGGCGTGGCGGTGGGCGCCGCGGCGCTGGAGACAGCGCGCGCTATGCGCGGTGGCGGCGCGCTGCAGGCGGCGGACTTCACGCCGGCTTTTTGTGTCGTGGCCCTAATCTCGTTGTTTTCGATCGCAAGCTTCCTGCCGCTCGCATCCAATGCAGGCGACAACCTGACCGGGCGCGATCAACATGCGTAAATTTCGCCGGCGATCGGCGGGCGCCTATTCGACGCGTCGCGCGCGAAAGCCCGTCGCGAGGACGTAGAGCTCCGCGGAATCTGCCCGGCTCGCCGCAGGTTTTACGTGACGCACCGTCGCGAAATCGCGCTTGAGGCGCGCGAGCAGCTGGCCCTCCGTGCCGCCTTGCAGAACCTTCGCGACGAAGAAGCCGCCTTCCGCCAGCACGTCGCAGGCGAAGTCGGCTGCAAGTTCGGCGAGCGCGACGATGCGCAGATGATCCGTCGCCTTATGGCCGGTGGCGTTCGCCGCCATGTCCGACATCACGCCGTCAGCCTCGCCCCCGAGCATGTTCTTGATGAATTCCGGCGCGTCAGGATCGTTGAAATCCTTTACGGCGAATTCGACGCCGGCGATCGGCTCCATGTCGAGAAGATCGACGGCGACGACTTTGCCTTTCCCTTCCTTCGCCTTCACCCGCGCGGCGGCGATTTGCGACCAGCCTCCAGGGGCGGCGCCAAGATCGACGATGCGGCCGCCTGGCTTAAAAAGATGATAGCGATCGTCCATCTCGATGAGCTTATAGGCCGCGCGCGAGCGATAGCCCTCGCGTTTGGCGCGCGCCACGTAAGGGTCGTTGAGCTGGCGCTCCAGCCATAGCGTTGAAGAGAGCGAGCGCTTGCGCGCAGTCTTGACGCGCGTCTTGAGCGACCTGCCGCCTTCGCGCCCCGAGTCCTTCGTCACGCGTGCACCTTGTCGCGCGGGCTAAAAACTCCCCCGGGCGCCGGCTCCATGACAATGTGACGATCGTGGAAGGCGTGTAGAGTCGATCGATGGCCGATCGAGACGATGGTCGTGCTTGGCAACCGCTCGCGCAGCATCGCGTAGATGTCTTCTTCGAGCTTTTCGTCGAGCGCCGAAGTGGCTTCGTCAAGGAAGAGCCAGTCGGGTTTCGCGAGAAGCGCGCGGGCGATTGCGACGCGCTGCTGCTCGCCG
>Ga0233425_10011561_pt1 | contig 10260 bp, 11 predicted proteins | sample Watercolumn_Towu_2_FD_181712 | JGI IMG/M metagenome (GOLD analysis project Ga0233425, IMG submission 181712) | Freshwater microbial communities from Lake Towuti, South Sulawesi, Indonesia - Watercolumn_Towuti2014_140_MG | ecosystem: Environmental > Aquatic > Freshwater > Lake | place... | reverse complement strand
CTCTGCTTTAATTTATAAGGGTTTTTATTTTGACACAGATATAATATCTGTGGCACAATATTACCGCCACAGGCGATATTCGTACAAAAAATTATCAAAAAATATGTCATTTTCTATTGGTATTGTCGGTTTGCCCAATGTTGGGAAAAGCACCCTATTTAATGCCCTAACTCGCAGTAAACAAGCTCAGGCACAAAATTATCCCTTCTGCACTATCGATCCTAATGTCGGCGTAGTTGAGGTGCCAGATTTTCGTCTATCTCAACTAGCCAATGTTTCTAAATCTCAAAAGATAATCCCTACCGTAATTGAGTTTGTGGATATTGCCGGCTTGGTAAAAGGCGCCTCCGAAGGACAAGGTCTGGGTAATAAATTTTTATCTCATATTCGTGAAGTAGATGCGATTGCCCAGGTGGTACGCTCGTTTTCAGACAATAATGTGATTCATGTCAGTAATAAAGTAGACCCACAGAATGACGCCGAGGTGATCAATTTGGAATTGGCTTTAGCTGATTTACAGACAGTTAGCAAGCGATTAGATAATGTTAAGAGATCAGCCAAAGGGGTAGCGGCCAAGGAGTTTGCCAAACAGTTAGAAGTTTTGGAAAAAATTTATAGACAGCTGGAAAATGGCCAACCAACTAGAGAGTTAGAGTATGATGAGGAAGAAAGGGAAATCGTACGTGAATTGCACTTGCTCACTATGAAGCCGATGCTTTATGTAGTGAATGTAGATGAAGATCTAAAAGGTGAAAATAAGTTTATTACCCCCAAAGGCAGTGAGATGATAGAGATTAGCGCAAAATTGGAAGCCGAACTATCTGAATTGACCAAAGAAGAGGCCAAACAGTATTTACAGTCCTTGGGAATGGAACAAACCGGGCTTGATAAATTGGTTACGGCTAGTTATAAATTGCTCAATCTAATTACTTATTTTACCTCAGGAGAGGTAGAAACACGCGCCTGGACGGTTGAGACTAATACCAAGGCGCCACTAGCATCCGGAGTGATTCATACTGATTTTATAAAAGGTTTTATCAAAGCGGATGTCTGTAATTGGAGGGATTTTGTGGAATTTGGCGGTTGGAGCGGTATTAAAACCAGTGGAAAACTGAGATTAGAAGGCAAGGATTATGTAGTGCAAGATGGCGATGTAATCTATTTTCACATCAATGCTTAAAAGTAAAAGACGTATCAGTGGTACGTCTTTTATATTTTTTTAAATCGCCAGATCTCTCTTCCTAGGTGCTGATTATCTCTATAATAAAGGAGATGTTTTTGTTCGGTGAGGGTGGGTTCATTTTTAAATCCGAGTTTTTCTATTTCTTTTAAACAATCAATGTTGATCCAACCGTTTCTGGTTTTAAAACGCGGGATGATAAAAACTATTACCCCATCCGGTTTTAAAATTTTATGGAATTCGGTAAAAGCCAGGATATATAAGTGCTTTAACTCGCCAATTTGCTTTTCGATCGCCTCCGGATTTTCTCTCCCGGTTAATGGTCTGCCCAAATAGGGCTCGCCAATGATCGCATCAATTGATGCGAATTCTATTTTTTGAGAAATTTTAGTGGCGTCTATGGTAAAAATATCTATCTTGATGTTACTTTTTATATTTTTAAAATTATTTTTTAGCCACTGTATATTTTTGGATGTATCAGTGGTTGCTTTGGCTGAGATGTCTGATCCAATAATTTTTTCATAACCCAGCAGGGCCGCTTCGCTAATAATAGTCCCTGATCCGCAGAAGGGATCTAGTATCGTTTTATCTTTTGATATCATGGCCAGATTAATCATCATCATCGCCAATTTGGGCGGCAACATACCACTGACATCATCTCGCCCGGGGCGACCAAAATCGCGTTTGGAAAATTCTTCAATTGGCTGGATGGCGCGTGTCAAAAAAGCTTCCCCTTGATAAATTTCAATATCAGCGCCGTTATCTATCAAATTATTATAGATAATAGTGGCTGAATTTTTAGCTTCAATATAGCGGGCTTTTCTACCCGTCTGTTTTAAGATTTTTTTGGTTTCTATCCCCAAAGCGGCATTGCCTGAAATGGAGAATTCAATTTTTCCAGTTGGGATGTAATTGGATAAAAATTCAGATAGTGCTTTGGGGGCGTTAAGTTTATCAATTGATTGGGCAATTTTAATAGTGCCTCCGAGGGTGTTAATTAATTTTTCCGTCTCTAAACGACTTTCACAGTTAATTATTAGGTGATTGTCATGGTGGTTTGCAATTTTATAGCTAATTTTATTTAATAAAAAAACCGCCTTGATTTCCGCTAGCGACAGCCAAGTTTCTCGGCCTAAGATAAACAGCCACCTATTTTTTAATTGTGGAAGAGGTGCTATTACTGCCATAATAAAATATATTTCTTATATTTTCATCAATTGACGGCAAACTATTTTTTAATTTTATTTTTTCTTGAACGTCATTAAAAGTTTTATTGTCGAGCGCATCAATACCCAAGCCAGAGCTCAAAATAATAATCGCATTGGCATTGGAGATGGTGGCATAAGCGTAGTTGTACAAAAAACTAAACGACCAGATGATACTGCTAATTATCAATCCGATGATTAGCATGCCAACAATTTTCCAGTTGGTGAATTTACCAGGTTTTTGTAAAAATAGCAACGTTGGCATTTTCTTTATTTTAAGGTCTAGAGGCATAAAGGATAAGATCCAAATTTAACACGGTAAGCAGGGGATTGTCGCTAGGAGAAGAAAATCCCGGGGATAGTCTGAGATTTTTGATATGCAAAAAGTAATTTTGTTTTTCCAAGGCAGTGAGATATTTTAAAACATTTGGATAATTTCCTTTGATAGTAATTGATAGGCGAATAGTCTCGTCAGGTTTATCCAAGTTGGAGCTATTGATTGTTTGTATCACCTGGAAATTATTAGATAAGTTTTCTAATTGGGTAATCAGTTTGAGCTCTTCTCCCTTAAAAAATATATAGCTTTGATATTCATCCATGGAATTTTTAATTTCCTCAATTTTTTGTTTGGAATTTAATAAAGAATGATTGACTTCGTATTTTTTTTCCAAGTATCTTTTTAGATCCGCTGTTTCACGATTTAATGATTTGATATAAGTGATGGTAGGCAAGATCACAGTCGCTATTATAATAATAGTGACCACTAAAAAGATGGTGAGAATAATAATTGTCTTTTTTTGGAGATTTAATTTGTTGGCCATACATTATTTACCATCTTATTTAAGCAAAGGGACATTTTTAGTTTTGGCGCGAATTTCAAAATTGATATTTTCTTTTTGGAACAGCTGAGAGATTGGCGCCTCCACTTTTTCTAAATAGCTATAACCGCTTAATTGATCTTGAAAATTAAGCAATGTTTGACGAGTCTTGGCAGTGCCGGCAATATCTATCATACCGGTTTCGCGATCAAGATTAAACGAATTGATTTTTATATCTTTTGACAGATCGCTAAAAAAACTGTTCAGTTGTGGAGTGAGCGGGTAAAAATTTTTGCCAGAAAAATTGAGAGATTTAATAGTAAGATTAATTTTTCTGACTTCCTGATTATAACGGGAAAATTCTCTATTGACTGATAGTGCGCTAGTAGAGAGATCGTTAAAATGTTCTTGCAGTATCATGTAGCCCCATAATAGCATCATGGCCAAAAAGGCGCTTACCAGTAGAGCAACTTCTATAATCTCTTTAAAAAATATAAATCTAATTAATTTTTCCAAATTATTTTTTTTACGATCCGGCAGTAAATTGACGTTAGCAAAATTCATATCATTCATTATAGGGATTAAGAGTGGCACGCATGGCCAAACCAATGGCCGATACCATAGTTAAACCGCTTTTTTTGTCCAGAGGATGATCTTTGATAGCGATATTTTTCCAAGGATTAGCAAATTCACAATAGATTTTTAGTCGTCTAATTAAAGTTTCTCGCAGATTATCCATAGTAGACAATCCGCCACAAAGGACAATCTTTTCTATCGTTTGAGTATTGGGATAGTGGTTTTGATAGTAATTCAAAACTTTATTGATATCATCGGTCAATTTTCCTATTAGACCATCAACAATTTTAAGGTAATTAGGGAATTCCTTAGTGTAATTTAAACCGGTTTTAATTTTTAGCTGTTCAATTTTTTGATAATCAATTTTGATTTGTTGGGATAAAGCCACATTAATCATCTCACCAGAGAAATTTAAACTGGTGCTGAACCGGATGCCACCCTGATCGTAAATAATAATCGCCGAACGAGTGGCTCCTAAGTCCAGAATGATTCCGCCACTAGTGGATTTTTGTTCTAACACCGCGCGTGCGATGGCCAAACCCTCAATTTCCAAAGCAATTGGTTGGAGATTGGCGCTTTCTAATAGATAAGTATAGGAATCGGCGATGATTTTTTCTACCGCGCCAATTAATACACGGGTGGTAGTCTGACTATCAATTCTAGGTATCACTTCATAGCTGAGGTAGGCGTCTTCTAGGTTAAAAGGCAGATGTTGGCGACTGTTTAATTCTACGTCCTCTCTACTTATTTGTTCTGGCAGGAGATCTAATTCAATAGAAGTCAGAAAGGTTTTTGGTTCAGGTAGATCAGCCACAACCCAGGGTGATTTTATTTTTTTGTTATAGCCGGCTTTGTCTAGTAATTGTATTAATTTTTTACGCACTATTTCCGGTTGTTGAATTTCACCACCTAAAATACAACCAGCCGGCAGAGAAATTTGTCGGTGATCATTTATTTTATAAATGGTTTTATCAGGAAGTTTTTTGGCAATACTAAGCTCAACCAATTTTAGTGATAAGTCTCCAATATCTAGGCCGAAGGCTTCTCTAAATGGACTGTGGTAAAACATATTAAAAGTTTTGTGCCAAACTGTACATCGGCATAATTACCGCTACGGCAATTGCCCCCACCATCAGACCCATAATGATGATAATCACCGGCTCAATAATGGTAGAAAAATTTTTCATAGTGGAATCAACTTCGCCGGCATAATATTCCGCTAATTCTTTAAGCATTTCATTCATTTTACCAGCTTCTTCACCTACCATAATCATTTCTGTGACCATCGGCGGGAAAATTTCCGGGTAAGGTGATAAATTTTGGGATAAGGTACTGCCGGCTTTGAGATTTTCGGCTACTTTTAATAGGCTTTCTCGGTAAATTAAATTAGATTGGACGCTAGCGGTAATTTTGACTGACTCAATTATTGGAATAGTGCTATCTAAAAGTGAAGACAGAGTGAGAGTAAAGCGTGCTAAATTGATCTGTCTAATTACCCCGCCGAAGATAGGTAGTTTAAGGTAAAAAGCATGCATTGCGTGTTTGATTTTTGGTTTTTTATAAAGAAAAATTGCGGCCACTATTAGCAGGATTAGTCCAAACAAAAGATAAAAACCATAATTTTGAATAAGCTCCACAGTTTTAATTAAAATTTTAGTAGGTAACGGCAATTCGGCTTTAAAATCCTGAAACATCACTAAAATTTTTGGCAAGACAAACACCACCATTTCAATTGCAATGCCGATAATAGCAATGACTACTACTGCTGGGTAGACCATCGCGCCGCGGATATGCGAGGTGAGATCGTGGCTTTTTTTCATTTGCGTATATACTTGCAAGAGTGCTTCTTCCATTTTACCAGCCGTTTCGCCAGCGGCAATCATGCTCACATAAATACTGGGGAAAACATCAGAGAATTCACCTAGGACATCGCTTAATTGTCTGCCTTTCTCTACCTCAGTTTTAATTTTTCCAATTATATTTTTTAGTTTTTTATTTTCGGTTTCCTCGCTTAAAATTTTTAAAGCGGCCACAATTGATAAGCCGGCTTTTATCATGATTTGTAGATGAAAAACAAAAAGCATCTTTTCTACAAAAGAAATCCGGGAAAAAACTTTTTCAAAAATTTTATTTAATTTTTGTTCCAATGGAGATAAATTTTTTATCTCAGCTTTATTCATATTATTCTTTGGTGACACGTAGTATTTCGGCAATGCTAGTAACACCCAATTTGGCTTTGACCAAGCCGTCTTCTAACATAGTCAGCATGCCGTGTTCGCGGGCATATTGTTTGATTTCATTGGCATCGGCACGTTCGTTGATTTTTTTCATCAGACCCTCATCAATATCCATCACTTCATAAATGCCCAAGCGCCCCTTATAGCCGGTTTGACCACAGCGATTGCAACCCTCGCCTTGATAGAAAGACAAAGCGCTAGATTTCTTGGAAAAATCCTTGATATTTTTAGCAAAGAGATCGGATAATTTTTTGATATCAAAGGTGGCCGCTAATTCATCTAGGGCCGGACCTTCTAGGGTGTATTCTTTTTTGCAATAGGGACAAATTTTTCTTACTAGACGTTGGGCAATAATAATATTGGCGGTATAAGCAATGAGAAAAGGCGGTACACCCATATCCATCAACCTAGGCAAAGTGGTGGGGGCATCATTGGTGTGTAGAGTAGAGAGTACAAGGTGGCCGGTCATAGCGGCATTGATTGAAATCTCGGCCGTTTCCTGGTCGCGAATTTCTCCCACCATGATAATATTGGGATCTTGGCGTAGTAGAGCGCGCAAACCGCCGGCAAAAGTGAAGCCCACTTTGGGATTGATCTGACTTTGGTTCACACCCGCTACCCGATACTCAATTGGATCTTCTACGGTAGAAATATTTACTCCCGGCTGATTAAGAATACCCAAAATAGAATATAGCGTGGTGGTTTTACCGGATCCGGTAGGACCGGTGACTAAAATCATGCCGTGAGGTTTTTTAATCGCCTTTTCTAATTTATTTCTAGACTCTTCTAAGAATCCCAATTGATCTAAACTTAGTGGCTTTGCCCCTTCATGAAGCAAACGCATAACGATTTTTTCTCCATCATAGACAGGTAAAATTGAAACCCGGAAAGCCAACTCTTCATCTTGCATTTTAATCCGGAAGCGGCCATCCTGAGGGATCATATGCTCATCCAATTTGAGGTTGGAGAGAATTTTTATGCGGGCAGTAATACCATTTTGGACATTCTTGGGCAAGGTCATTACCGGTTTTAAGATGCCATCAATGCGGTAGCGAATAATTACATCTTTTTCTTCTGGTTCAATATGAATATCGGAAGCGCCCTCATAGACGGCATGTTCTAAAATGCTGTTGACTATTTTGATAATAGATAATGCTTGAGCTTCTTTTTTAAGATCCCCTTCGGAGGTAGATTTTTTACTAGTAACAAGAGAAAATTCATCTTTTAGTTCCGCGTGGTAGCGATGCAAGGCGTCTTTTAAATCACTAGGAGTCGTGATATAGACAGTGGGAGTAAGGCCGGTTTTACGGTGTAAAAATTCTATAGTTTGTAAATCAGTCGGATCAGTGGTGGCCAAGAGTAATTCGTTGTCTTTTTTTTCAAAAGCAACTACCTGGTGGGCGCCGGCCACCGGAGATGGGATCAGGTTAAGAGTGTCTTTGTCAATTTCCCTGCCTTTTAAGGATATAAATGGAGTGTCTAAGTATTCCCCGGCTTGTTTATAGAGCGCGTTTTCATCTACATACCCCTCGGTGAGAAGCATATCTTCAAGGGTTTTGCCGCTCTCCGCGGCTTTTTCTTTTAGATCTTTCAGTTGAGTCTGGGTGACATTGGGCGCAATATCCTCAATAATAGATTGGATAATTTTTTCTGTAAGCATAAATAACCCAAAAATAAACTTTGGTACTCCAATTATAGCATATTTTTTATTTTTCTTCCAAAAAAGTTAATTTTATCTCTATCATGACAGCAATATTGACTTTTTTTGGTTTTATGCTATTATATTGGGGCCTAACTACGAAGTATCTAAAAAAGGAAATTTAATATAAAAAAGCCCAAGATTGGGCAAAATTTATCGTTATTTAAATATTTATGAAGAAATACGAGTTATTGTTGGTATTGCCGGGTACATTAGATGAGCAAGAAGCCCAAAATCGTTCCAACGAAATCCTTTCTTTTGTAAAGGAAAACAGTGAACAAACTGAAATATCTCCGATGGGAAAAATGCGCTTGGCTTATCCTATTAAGCAAATTCGCTACGGTTATTTTTATGCCATCGTATTTAATGCCGAGGTCGCCAACTTGAAAAAAATTCAAGAAAAACTTGGTTTGATGCGTGATTTGTTGCGAGCAATGTTTACTGAATTTAATGTAGCTTATAATCCGGCGCAAAAAGTAGCTTACAGCGCTACCCCAGTAGATGCTGCTCTGATGGAAGAATTAAAAGAGCCAGTTATCTCCGCCACTCCTGTCAAAGAAGAAAAACCAGCGGAAAAAGTGGACATGAAGACCATTGATAAAAAATTAGACGAAATTATTTCTGGCAATATTATTGCCGGCGTTTAATCCTTAAATTAAAAATATGGATTTAAATCGCGCTACTATTATCGGTCGCCTTACCCGCGATCCAGAAGTACGCAGTACTCCAAGTGGTAAATCAGTATCTAGTATCACGGTAGCTACTGGCCGTACTTGGACCGATCAAGCCGGTCAAAAACAGAAAGAAACGGAATTCCATAACGTCGTTTTATGGGGGAAATTGGCCGACATTGTTGGACAATATCTGCGTAAAGGCGCCAAGGTGTATATGGAAGGACGCCTAAAAACCAGAGATTGGACCGGACAAGATGGAGTTAAACGTTATCGTACAGAAATAATTGCTGATAATATGATAATGCTAGATAGCCCAAGCGGACGCAGTGCGATGCCTATGGCAAGCACTGGTGATAACTACGCCAGCAATGATAGTGGCCCGGTGATAGAAGAAGAAATCAAAGTAGAAGATATACCATTTTAAATTATGCAAAGTAATAAAACTACCAACAATCAAACCAAAAGCTGCTTTTATTGCGTCAACAATAAAGTAGCGGTGGACTATAAAGACGTGTCCAATTTGCGCCGTTTTGTCTCTTCTTATATGAAGATTGCGCCTCAGCGTCGCAGTGGCTTGTGCGCCAAACATCAGCGCCAGGTGGCCAATGCTATCAAGCGTGCTCGCCAAGCCTCCTTAATGGCCTACCAACCTAAATAAAATTTAAAAATATGCCGGCTCAGTCGGCATCTTTTTATTATGTCTACTTGGAATGATTTAAAAGATAATCCCCGCTTGCAAAAAATTTATCATTTGCGTTTGGAGATAGAGCGTTTGACGCGTGAATTCTTTTGGACACAAAATTTTGTTGAAGCCTCTACCCCTATTGCTTTGCGCTTGGCCGGTCAAGAACCATATCTCAATCCAGTGCCAGTAAAAGTGGGCGATCCCCTCAATAAAGAATATCAATTTTATCTGCGTACCTCGCCGGAATTTGCTCTTAAAAAACTATTGGCCACTGGTCTAAAAAAGATTTTTGAGATTGGTAAATGTTTTCGCAATTACGAGAGTTTCGGTGGTACTCATAATACGGAATTTACGATGATAGAGTGGTATCAATCGCCTGGGACCTATTGGGATTTTATGCAGGATACCGAAAATCTATTTAAATATATTGGAAAAAAATTAGCCATAGATAAATTACGCTATCGGGGCAAGGAGATTGATTTTTTAGATCGCTGGGATAGAGCCAGTGTGAAAGAATTATGGCAAAAATATATTGGGGTCAATCTAGACGATTATTTGGAGATTGATAATTTAAAAACATTGGCGAAAAAGCGTGGTTATCAAGTGGACGGTAGAGATGAGTACGAAGACCTTTTTTATAAAATTTTTTTAAATGAAATTGAAAATCATTTGGGTCAAGATAGACCGATCTTTATCTATGATTACCCTACTTCAATGTGTTCTTTGTCACTACGGTGCGAAGACAAGCGTTATGCGCAAAGGGCGGAATTATATATCGGTGGTTTGGAAGTGGCTAATGGCTTTGGTGAATTATTGGATCCAATAGAACAGAAAAAAAATTTGGAAAAAGATAAGGCGCTACGCTCTAAGCTCGGGCGAGAAACTTGGGAAGTTGATCCGGATTTTATTGCGGCCTTGGAGGCGGGGATCAAACCTAGTGGAGGTATTGCCTTAGGAGTGGATCGTATGGTATTATTGTTTACCGGAGCGCTTGATATTAATGAAGTAATATTTCAAAGCATATCCGATCAATTAAATTAATTTTATATGGCCTCAACATCAGAAATCAGAAAAGGAGTAGTAATAAAACACCAAGGAGACCTTTATGTAGTGGTGGAATTCCAGCATATCAACCCGGGTAAAGGCTCGGCTTTTGTCCGCACGCGTATGAAAAATTTGAGCAGTG
>Ga0233425_10011560_pt1 | contig 10261 bp, 4 predicted proteins | sample Watercolumn_Towu_2_FD_181712 | JGI IMG/M metagenome (GOLD analysis project Ga0233425, IMG submission 181712) | Freshwater microbial communities from Lake Towuti, South Sulawesi, Indonesia - Watercolumn_Towuti2014_140_MG | ecosystem: Environmental > Aquatic > Freshwater > Lake | place: Indonesia... | reverse complement strand
AGTATCTGGACAGCATATACAACATCGCGTTAAAAATACTGAAATTTACGATTCCGGGTCGACAGATTATGATTTAGATGTTAAATGATTTCTGACAATTTGTTACTTTTGAAGTTGAATTGCGTTCATCTATGCTGGACAGGGATCAGATATTATTGTACTTACAACAGAATAAAGAAAATTTTCACCGGCTTTATGGAATTCAAAAGATCGGTCTTTTCGGTTCTTTTGCAAGGAACCAACAAACCGAAAAAAGTGATGTTGATATAATCATTGTTATGGATTCTAATACTGGGAATATTTTTGAAAAAAGACTTATGCTTCAGGAACTCCTGATGAAAGCATTTTCAAGGCAGGTTGATGTTTGCCATGAACAGGCAATCAAGCCTGTATTCCGTAAAATCATCTTAAAGGATACTGTTTATGCTTGAGAAAGACGATGCTCTCGTGAACCTCATGCTTGAGACGATCGAGAAGATCCGATCCTTTACATCTGATTTGAACACTCCTGAAGAATTTGAAAAGGATGTTGAAAGCTTTGATGCCACAATTATGAATTTCATAGTTCTGGGTGAAGCGGTAAGTAAGCTGTCTGATGATGTAAAAGAAAAGTATCCTGGTATTGATTGGAGAAAAATTCATGCCTTCAGAAATGTTCTTGCCCATGATTATTTCGGTATCTATCCTGCGGAAGTCTGGGAAATCATCCAGACGGATCTTCCCAAACTGCAATCCGATCTGAATTCAATTCCTGGATTATCCCTTTGACGCCCCACCTGCATAAGACAATTGAAAACTTCATCAGCTACTCGTTTTTTATTGATGTCAAATTTCAAAATGACCTGATTGACCTGATTCCTAAATAAGCTCCAAGTCCCAATACCCAACATGACCTGGTAATAACTTCTTTTGGGATTTGAGTCATTGTGAATTATTTAGGTCAATTAGGTCAATTATCCTTCACACAGCGCACACTGAATGCATTAGAACGTAAAGAAGGATATAACGACACACTCGGGTCATAATCATTCATCCCATTACTCCATGCCTTGTAAGGTCCGTAGGGAGTTGATGACCAGAAAAAGGTCGCAAAATCCTGGTAATCCCACTGGCGGTTCATATGGTTCACCCCTGAGAGTATTGCATTGAATCCCGAATAACCAGAATATTTCAGCGGCGCCCCGGCGAAGGCGTTGTTAGTCCAGTTGGTGAACAGGATTTGCCATTCGGCCTCTGTCGGCACATGCCACCCCGGCGGACAGAGGCCCTGCAAACCGGGTATGTCGTCGTATCGAATTAATTCATCCCACTGATAATTTGCACCTTGCACATTGCAGTTTACACTTAGGTCTTGATAACAATATTTCTCATTTATGCAATTATCACGCTGATGTGAATTTCCCGGAATCATGCTTCCGTAATTCAGATTCGCCGCCATCCAGCACTGGGTGTCGATCAGAACCGTGGGATAGATCTTGCCATCGCGGAGGTCGATGAGGGTGTTTCCGCAAGTGAAAAGTGAAGAACTAAAAACGAAAAGTGAAATATGGGAATCGACGCTGCACAAGGCTGCATTTGTGTATGAATAGGTGATTACTTTTGATCCTGTTCCCGCCATGGATGGGTAAAAATATCCGGACGAAACGCCAGCGCCGGAATAGATCCCTCCCAGGGGAATTCCGCCTTTGAGTTTTATAGGCTTGGCATTGGTGGTGGTGATGGTATCGAAACATGAGGTAAAAGTAACAACCGGCGCATCCTTCACGCCCATGATGACTGGATTGCTCGATGCTGGATTACTCGATGTACATTGTTCGCTGGAAGTGAGGATACATCTTACTGAATCTCCATTTGAAGGAATATAAGAATAAGTTGGTTGATTGGTTCCAACGTTAATTCCGTTGACTTTCCATTGATAGGTTGGATTGGTTCCGCCGTTGGTTGGTATTGCGGTGAATGTTACTAATGTTCCTTCGCAGACCGGATTCTTGGAGGCAGAAATGGTTATGTTTACCGGCAACAATGGATAAACAGACACATGATGCAGGATGCTGGATGCTGGATTGTTTGATGTGCATGGTTCATTGGATGTGAGAATGCATCTTACAGAATCTCCATTTAATGGGATGAAAGTGTATATTGGCTGATTGATTCCGACATTGACTCCGTTGACTTTCCATTGATAAGCAGGATTACTTCCGCCGTTGGTTGGGGTTGCGGTAAAAGTGACGGAATCGCCTTCGCAGACGGGATTTGCTGATTGTGCGATAGTTACTGAAACAGGAAGCTCTGGAAGAACAAGGATGGTCAGGACGTTGGAGGTATCCGGATTGTTTGAACGGCAGGGTTCAAAAGAAGTCACAACACAATAAACAGTATCGGTTTGAGCAGGAATATAATTAAAAACGGAGTCTGAATAATTGGTGTCGACACCGTTGATGAACCATTGGAACAATTGATTGGTGCCGGTATTTATGGAAGATGCTGAGAATGTAACAGATGATCCTATACAGATGGAATCCGAAGAAGAAGTAATATTAATATCTACAATTTCCTCAGGGGTCACTTCCACTATCATAAATGTTGGAACCAACCCTTCACAACCATTTGTGTCGGTATAATTTACATTAACCCATTGGTTCCCGGATGAGCCCCAGAGAACAGTCGTAAAAGTGTCTGCACTGGATCCTCCGCCTGTGACAATCCCGCCGGAAGAAACAAGCCATTGATATCCGGTTTGTCCAGATACCGTGAAGTATGTACATGAAAATCCATTGCATATACTGTCACATCCCGTCAACTCCGGAACAGGTCTTTGATATGCAGTAATGTGAACAGTTGAACTATCTCCCTCCCCGCAGGCATTTATTCCACGTACGCTTATGGATCCTGAAACAGTACCCGGGCCAAAATCAACAGTTATTGAATCAGTATTCTGACCAGAAGAAATTTCAGCTCCCGGGGGAAAGATCCAAAGATAAGCTGTTGCATAAGGAATAGAAGCTACAGAATAACTCACACCGGAAATCGGGATACAGACTTCAGTTAATCCATAAATGGTTCCCGGATTTGCTGGCGTCTGACAATCTTTAAATAAAGCTAAAAATGTATCATACGTTCCTCCTCCATAATATGGCTGATGTGCTCCGAGTGTTGCAAGCATGCTATCAGAACTAGTTTGACCGGATATATATATTAAGGGAATCGTATCCGGAATATTTACTGCTAACGAGTTGCCCTGTTCGTAATCCGGTGTTCCGAAGTATGTTCCCCAGACACGCTGATAGCTTGAATCAAATTTTGCTATGAAAATATCTAAATCGCCGTTCAAAGTGTCTTGAAATGCACCGGGAGTAGAAATATTATTGGTTGATCCTGTTCTGCCGGTGAAATATATATAATTGTTATCTGCGACGTAACAATCGGATATAAAATCTGATGAATTCCCTCCATAATAAGTGCACATAAGCAGCTGACTGTTCGTATCAAAGCGCCCCAGAAAACCATCATTGATTCCTCCTCCGTAAATTGGTTGATGTGAACCACTGGTTGAAAACCCGGTGAGAGAATTTGTCACTCCTGCCAGCAGAATCATACCATTTTTATCATTGACTACACACCTCCCTGTTTCTTCCAGCGAACCCCCAAAATAGGTCCCCCATATTCGTTCCCCATCCCTTGTAAAGCGAACCAGGAATGCATCTCCTCCAGAATTATATGTAGGTTGAAATGAACCGGACGTTGCAATATTATTGGTAGATTGTGTAAATCCGGTAAGATAAAGTTTTTCAGTGCCGTCGGGTACAACGCAATAACACCTATCAGGCCAGTTTCCTCCATAGTAAGTTCCCCATACCCGTTGACCAGATGAATCAAATTTCACTAAAAATCCATCACCCGCTCCGCTTATATTCTGCTGATGAGCTCCGCTTGATGCGATATTATTATCAGATTGCGTCTCACCGCAAAAATAAATATATGAGCTATCATCAACAGCAACTGAATAGATCCTATCCATTTGATCTCCGCCATAATAAGTTCCCCATATCCGTTCTCCATTCAAATTGAATTTAGCAAGAAAACCATCCTGTCCTAAGTTACAGAGGTAGGGCTGAAATGATCCTGGGGTCGAAATGTTTGTAGATGATTGAGTTTCACCTACCAAATATATAAAATTCCCACTGACAGTACAATTAAATCCCTGGTCAGCTAGAGTCCCACCATAATACGTTCCCCATTGTATCTGGCCAAGAGAATTTAATTTGATCAGGAAAGCATCGCCATCAATACTACCGATATTACTTTGATGCGATCCTGAAGTCGCAATATTATTCACCGACATGGTTGTGCCACACATATAGATATTTCCGGTTGAATCCAAAGCACAATACCCACCTACATCCTGGTCATTTCCACCATAATATGTACTCCATAACCTGACGGGTACCGGATCAATTACAAGCAAACATTCATCCGGGAAAGAATAACTGAGAAAATAGCCATAAGTATTTGTGTTTAACTTTTGAAATTCCGGGGAAACAAGGATTTGCTTATTGAACTGTAAATAGTAACTATTCAGGATGCTTTCTTCTAACCAGCCTGACATAGTCTTGATTTTAAGTTTTCCATTTTGGATTAATTTGGTTTTCGCACCGGATATCCTAAAATGAATTTGACTATAATCTGTACGCGGATGAATCACAAAAGTATATTTGAATCCCATTTCTGGTTCAATTATAAACTCAAGATCAATTCCCGGATAAATATTTTTATATGTAATCTTTTGATATGATCTGACGAAAGTGACTCCTTTCACCGGTGATCCTGCAGTATAATAGTTCAGATAATCTACAGAAGGCTCAAAAGGAATGACTTCATAGTCGGGATTATACCCGACGAAGTCGAAGTCGATGCGGTGAAAGTTCCAATCCTGCTTGTTATTCACCTCACCTGGGGGAGAGGTCACTCTTTTTCCAGCAGGGGAAGAGTGCAGGGGTGGGATATACAAATCATAACTGAATCCACCCTTTCGCAACTGTACATTCATCCCCGGCGTATTCAGCAAATAAAGAACTACCGGATTGGTCTTACCATTCTGGTCAATGATCTGGCCTTTGTTTTCGATGAAACCTGCTCCGTTCTTCAGCTTACCTACCGGTTCACCGCAACAAGCGTGTACTGTAAAAAGAAGGACGAGGATAATATGGAGAGTGATTTTCATCAGGAAATACTACCTTTTCAGATAGATGGTTTTGAACCAGTATTTAAACAGCGGGTCTAGAAATTCGATCCGGTCAGGAAGGATGTCAATGATCTCTTTTGACTCAAGAGCGGTTTTGATCCTGTTCACATTTCCGGAAGTTCCCAGGTGATATTCTTTCAAAACCGGGTATGAACTGAACTGTTTGATCTCTTTTGCAAGCGCTTTCAGGAAGTTTACCTGCATGTTGGTCAGTAAATCCAGATCCCGGAGAAATAGCAGGGAATTCTTTTCCAGTAAAGATGTTACTGCCTGATCCAGAATATGATCATCACACTTTTTATCCGAAAGGTTCCAGGTCTCATGAGCCAGTTGCTGAACAAAATAGGGATGGTTCTCCATCATCCCGGCAATCCGGCCTGCAAGAGACTCAGAAATGAATTTCCCGGTTTTTTGAAATCCGGAACATATAAAATCAACCCAGTGCCGCTTCGCAATTTTTTCAAGCAGGATCAGGTCTCCGAACTTGTAGAAAGGCATGGACGGGTTGTTGAATAATTCAAGCATCATATGTCGTTTGCTCCCATAAATTACATATGTTGCTTTTTGGTGATGTTGCCAGTGTGCCCGTAACTTTTTCTGAAATTCCGAAGCCTCCCTGAAAAAGGCAATATTCTGAAACTCATCAATGCAAACAACAATGTGTACTTTTTTATAATCCGAGAACTGCTCCGGCAGATTCAGAATTTCATCGGGACTTTTGCTAAGCTCTTCCCAATCCAGACTGATGGAAAAATCATGTATCGGATCTATCCCGACGGTAAATTTCGGAGACAGTTTCTTAAAGAATTGCTTTGCCGCTTTCTGCCATTTGTCCCACCTGTCAAAAGTGGCTCTGATCAGTTCAGAAGTCAACGCAATATAAAATTCCTCTTCCGTACGGATGTTGAAAAGATCCAGATAACAAAACCTGATCGTCTCCTTATCTGTTGACAGGGACTTCCCGACATTTGCAACAAGTGAAGATTTTCCCCAGCGACGGGGAGATATAAGCGTTGTGTTGATATGGTTACTGATATTTCCAGTCAGTCGCACAAGGTCTTTTTCCCGGTCAATGAAGGATTCACCCGTAATTACCTTACCGAATACAAAAGGATTTGGCATGTGAAAAATTTTACACAAATGTAACTTACAATCTTGTAAGAAAAAAATATTCTTTTAACCGGATTGATTTGAGGACTAATAATCTTCAACACATCTCACCGAAAATGCATTCGACCTAAGTGAAGGATAAAGAGAGACACTGTAGTCGTAATCGTTCATTCCGTGGCCCCAGGCTTTAGCAGGACCAGAGGATGTAGATGACCAGAAAAAGGTCGCAAAATCCTGATAATCCCACTGGCGGTTCATATGGTTCACCCCTGAGAGCAGTGCATTGAAGCCCGAATAGCCAGAATACTTCAACGGTGCCCCGGCAAAGGCGTTGTTGGTCCAGTTGGCGAACAGGATTTGCCATTCGGCCTCTGTCGGAACATGCCAGCCGGGAGGACAAAGACCCTGGGCTTGTTCGGTGTCGGAGTAGCCCATCAGCTCGTCCCACTGGTAAACGCTCCCCTCCCCCGGTTGGGGGAGGCCGGGAGGGGGCTGCAGATATTTTTCGGGGATGCAATTATCCCGTTGATGCTGGTTGCCGGGTACCGGATTTCCGTAGTTCAGGTTGGCAGCCATCCAGCACTGACTGCCGATCTGGATGGTTGGATAAACCTTATAATCACGGATGTCAGTCAGAATGTTTCCACAGGTAAATGCTGGCACCGATTGAACAATGATTGTTTTGGTTTTGCTGGCGCTGCACAGGGCGAAATTCGTATATGTGTAGGTTATCGTCTTGGTTCCAATCCCTGCCGTTGATGGTGTAAACACGCCTGTCACCGGATTCACTCCCGGTCCTGAGTAAATACCGTTCAATGGGATACCGCCCTTCAACTTGATGGGTTTGGCGTTCAGGGTTGTGATGGTGTCGAAGCAGGAAGTAAATGTCACAACCGGAGCAAGGCTTCCTGAAAGTATAACTTTATTGGAACTTGCAGGGTTCCCCGAAACACAGCTCAGGTTTGATGTCATGACACAACGCACACTGTCATTATTCAACGGGTTGAAGGTATAGGTCGGTGAGTTCGTTCCAACATTTAATCCGTTCACTTTCCATTGGTAAACGGGATTGGTTCCGCCATTGCTTGGCGTTGCGGAACAGGTGACCGAGGAACCGGGACAAAAGGGATTCGGATTAGCTGCTATCGATATGCCTGCCGGAGGACCGACGGAATCCGTCATTGTAATCAAATTGGATATTCCGGGATTTCCCGAAACACAAAGCAGGGAAGAGGTAAGAACACAGGCCACAATATCACCAGACCCCGGGAAATAACTGTAAGATAGACTGTTTGACCCGACGTTCAATCCATTCACTTGCCACTGGCAAAAGGGTGTTGTCCCGCCATTGGTCGGTGTGGCAGTGAAGGTTACCAATGTGCCAAGGCAAAAGGGATTTGATGAGGCTGAAACAGAAACGCTGACCGGTAGCAGCGGATTAACGATCACGGTGATCGTATTCGAGGTTGCAGGATTATTTGAAGTGCAAACCGCATTGGACGAAGTTAAAACACATTGCACCAGATCGCCATTATAGGGTGAATATGTAAAAACAGGTGAATTGGTGCCGGCATTGAGTGCATTTACCGTCCATTGGTAAATTGGTGCATTACCAGGATTAACGGGAATCGCGGTGCAGGTTACAGGCAGTCCGGAACAGACAGGGTTGGGGGTTATGCTGACAGATACACTGACCGGGAGGACAGGATTGACGGTCATTACGATCGTGTTCGATGAAGCGGGGTTGTTCGATGTACAGACCGTGTAGGAGGATGTCAGGATGCATTGAACCACATCACCATTATTGGGTGAATACGTAAAAACAGGGGAATCTGTGCCGGCGTTGAAGCCATTGACTTTCCACTGGTAAGTGGGATTGGAGCCACCATTAACCGGTGTGGCGGTGAAGGTAACGGATGTTCCTGCACAGACATTGTTCTGCGAGGCAGCAATGGTCACATTCACCGTATCGGAGGGAAAAACGGTTACCATGAAATCTGTGGTATCTCCAATACAGCTGGCCAGCTTTGGAACCACATGGTAAACAACGATTCCCTGGACCGACAGCGGGTTGAAAAGCGCCTGGCTGATGACAAGCCCCGAATCGGGGTAAAATCCCGTGGCCGTACCCTGTTGCAGGGATGCTGTCCAGGAATACTGAATCCCGGAAACATTGGAAGTGGGGATGATATTCGTCGTTCCACCTGAACAGATTGAAATTGCCAGCGTATCGTTTGTGATCAGCGGATTGGAGGTGACCATAAGTTCGACGGTATCCCTCCCCTGACAGCCGTTGGTATCGGTGACTGTGATCATGTACATGGCAGGTGCTGAAGCTGTATAAGATGACCCTGTGCCGATGTTCGGAAGTCCGGCGGTCAGGTTGCTCCAGGTGTATGTGCATCCCGCACAGGTGTCAGCCATGAATGTCCAGGATCCCCCGGTGCAGATCGTCACGTCGGGGCCTAGTGAAACAACGGGGGGCGGGAGGATCGTGATGATCGTTGAAGCGGTATCCGTACGCTTATCGATATGTCTGACAAAAAGCCGGGCTGTGTATGTGCCCCCGGTTGAATAGACATGAAAAGGATTCTCCAATCCTGAGAAATTGGCAGCCCCGGAAGCCGGATCACCGAAATCCCAGTGCAGGCTGTCGGGCGGCGGCCAGATATCAGGGATGAACAGGATGCTGTCGTTGGCACAATCTCCTTCATGATGTAGGTACACCTTGTACCGCTGAATAAATTGCGGCAGGCCGTCGGAATGGCTGGGGTCTGACAGGAAAAAACCATTCGGGTTGAATCCGCAGCCAATCCCGCGGACTGATGGGAAATTGACGACCCACAGGTACGGTGTTACATCCCGGGTGCCGTAGATCTTTCCGTCCGGTCCCATCTGCATGGCCGAATGAGCGATGAATGCGCCGGTCCCGACCTCGATCGGGCTTTGAGCGAACGATGCGGAGTCTTCCGCCGTTATATCATACTGGTCAAGGGTGTTGTTACCCCATCCTGTGTACAGCAACCTCGAATCGATGGAAAATTCTGCGCTCGTCATCATACCGCCCGGGGAATGGTAGCGGAAGCGCGGGATCACCTGTCCGGTCGTGTCGTTGAAATAGCATACTTCCATTGTATCCGAGTAATAAAGGCAGATCAGGTTGTGCCCGTCGGGGGAGATCCGGAGGAATTTGTTCGGGGGATCATTAAATGGAGGAATAGGGTTGTTGCTCACAAGACTTGGCGAAAGCACCGGGACGGTATCTACTCCCGCTGAAGTCACCATGTAGGAGGCGTAGAAATTGCTGTCGGGCCCCAGCAGCCGGAACACGATCCAGGCATCCCTGTTGTTCGCGTGGCGCGTCCCGGTGACCGTCTTGAATGCTGTGCCTGCGAAGGGAAGAGGGATGTTCTTGCGGGTGGAATCAATATCCCCCAACCGGTTGTCCAATCGCATGTCCAGAACTGAATATACAGCAGGGTGCAAGACGTAGTAACCGGGCACCAACGTTCCAGGGTTAAACAGGAAATAGATGCTGTCGTCGCCGGGAGACTGAACGACTTCGATGTGCTGAGTGAAACTCCCGAAATTACCGAAGAGGCTGTCACCATGGGGCATCATGACATCCAACCGGTTATATACGCTTTCCCCGTTGCAGTAAAAAAGAATGTTCCCGGCGGAATCGGAAACATTCACCGTTGTGCCGGCGGCCATCATTGAACTGTTCGGTTTCAGGGCGGGGATCCCGCCGTTGAAGTCGACAACTTTGTAATTCCCGAAATACCAGTTGTTGAATTCACCCTGGGAATAACCCGATAAAGCAACAGACAGAAACGACAGGACAGTACAAAACCGTTTCATGCCTGACTTACACTTCACACTTTGCACTTCGCATTTGATGCGGGGGGG
>Ga0233425_10011559_pt1 | contig 10262 bp, 6 predicted proteins | sample Watercolumn_Towu_2_FD_181712 | JGI IMG/M metagenome (GOLD analysis project Ga0233425, IMG submission 181712) | Freshwater microbial communities from Lake Towuti, South Sulawesi, Indonesia - Watercolumn_Towuti2014_140_MG | ecosystem: Environmental > Aquatic > Freshwater > Lake | place: Indonesia... | reverse complement strand
CGACATGGGTCAGCGCGATCCCCAGCCAGAGCAGTATCCATGCGGCCGGGTTGCGCGAGACCGCGGCCGCGAGGGTGATGGCGGCGTAGACCGTCACGCCCGCCGCGTAGAATGGGCGCAGCGCCGGCGCCAGGAAGGCTGCCAGGCCGCCGAACACAAGGCCGGCCACGAAGATGGTGGGCACGAAGTAGGAAAGGCGCCGCGAAGTCCGCGGGAAGCGGCGCGCGAAGTAACCGCGGTGCAGCGCGTAGCGGCCGATCTGGCGCAGGTGCGGCAGGAACAGCCTGCGGCGGTGATGCAGCACGTGGACCCGCGGATCGTAAACGATCCTGAACTTCAGGCGGTGGACGATGTCCATGCACAGGTAGGTGTCCTCCCCGGGCCAGAAGTCCGTGCGGAACCCGCCGGTCCGTTCAAGGACCTCGCGCCTGACGAGCAGGTTGCAGCTCGGGAAGTCGTCAACCTGCCGGACCCTGTCCGGTTCGTAGCGGTAGCGGTATGAGCCTGACACGGCCGGGTTCGAGTAGACCATTCCGCCGAGCCTCGCAAGGAAGGGGTCCGAGGGCGGAGTGGTCGCCGGGCCGCCGACCGCGGCGATCGCCTGGTCCCCGAAGTAGACGGCGGCGTGACTGAGCCAGTCCGCGACCGGCATGGTGTCGTCGTCCAGAAACGCGACCACCGTTCCGCCAGCCGCCTTGATCCCCATGTTACGTTTCTCGGCGGGCCGGACGCGCCCCGTGGGTATTTCGCGGACGCGCTCCGGCCACGCGCGGCCGGAAGGTTCGTCAGGCAGTATGATCACGTCCCACCATGGGTACGTCTGCGCCATGATACCGCGCAGGCACTCGTCGAGGTATGGCGACGGGGCGGGACACGCCACTACAACGGTGAAATGCGGCGGCGGGTCCGGAATCGTGGTGTGGGTTATGGTTCCGTAGTAGCGCAGCAGTTTCGTGCGGTAGAACACGGCTAGCGTGTCGATCACGATCTGTTTGACCGACGTGATCCGGACGCAGCCCATCTTCTCGCCGAACTCTATGCGGACCGGCGCCTCGGCTATGCGGCACCCGCGGTCGTGCGCGACGGCAAGGAGTTCCAGGTCGAAGGCGAACCTCTTGACCAGAAGGCGGGGGAAGACCCACTCCAGCACCTCGCGGCGGAACAGTTTCATGCCGGTCTGCGTGTCCCTGATGGGCATGCCGAAGAGAATCTTCACCATGGCGAAGTACACGGCGCTGGCGAGGCGCCTGTGCCATGGATAGACGAGTTGGGACCCGGGGTGGCGCTTCGATCCGATCACTACTCCAGCGTCCTTCTCGCGCATGACCTTGAAGAACGTGGTGACCTGCTCCGGCGGCAGGTCGAGGTCCGCGTCGAGGAACAGGATGTGGCTGCCGCGCGAGGCCGAGAATCCGTGCTTCAGCGCGGCGCCCTTGCCGCCGTTCATGTCGATCAGGACGGGTCGCAGTTCAGGGATATCCGTCATGGCGGCCCTGATGCCGTCCCTTGTGGCGTCGCTGCTGCCGTCGTCAACCACGACGATCTCGAAGGCGATATTGCCGCGGAAGACTTCGGCCACGCGGCGGAGGTTCGCCGCCATGGCGGGCCCGCCGATGTTGAAGGCGGGCATGACGACGCTGAGCATTCCGGGGCCGACGACTTCACGCGCCGCGCGCCACAGGTCGGAGGCGCGTTCCGGGTCAGGTGCTGGTATCATCGCCCCGGCTTGCCTCCATGGTGAGAATTGCAGGGATGCCGCAGCGCGGCGTTCGGACGGGTTGGGGGCCGGCGCCGGCGTTCTGGAAGCCGTTGATGGCGCGGCTCAACCCTTTCTGGCGGCAGGGGCTGACCTTGGGATCATGAATGATCTGTGCGGTTGCATCCATCTTGTGACCGAGGAATTATGGAGGGTCATGAGTTTGACAAGCAAGCGGTTTTTTCCGATCATCCGCGCCGGGAACATCACTGATATGAGCGGCTTGAACACGGCAGCGGCACTACTGGTCACCGGCATCGCAATCGCCCTGGCGGGCTGTGACTGGCGAACTGGCGCGCTTGACGCCGGCGAACGCCAGGAGCAGGCGCTTCGGCGCGCCCGGGAACTGCGCGCGGTGCCTGAACAGGCGGTGGAGGCCTACCGGCGGCTGCTGGACGACAATCCGCGCATGGCAGTGGCCCATCTCGATCTTGCCCTGCTCCTGCACGACAACATCAAGGACTACGTCGGCGCGGTTCACCACTACCGCCGCTACCTCGAACTCAGGCCCGGCGCGGAGAAGGCGGCCATGATAGCGGCGCGTATCCAGGATGCGACCCGGCGGTTCGCCAGCCAGATCAAGGGCGGCCAGCCGGCGACAAACGCTGTGGCAGGTGTCTCTCTCGACACGGCGGTCCTCCTCGACGAGAACGCGTCGCTCAAGCTGGAGGTCGCCAGGCTGACACAGGAACTCGAGTCACTCCGTGCCAGGCCGGCCGTGGTCCAGCCGCCCGAGCCGCCGTCGCGGGTCGTGGCGGATACGGCGCCGCAGCCGCCAAAGCCGCCGGCTGCCAAGGCGCGAACCTACAAGGTGCGCCCCAGGGACACCTTGTACAGCGTTTCCGAGGCGGTCTACGGCGACAGGACGCAGTGGACGCGGATACTTGATGCCAATGCAACCCTCTTGCGCGGGGAGCCGAGGCGGCTCCGCGAGGGGATGGAGCTGACCATACCGTAGCTCATCCGGATGGCGGGTGGTTTGGCGGCTGGAGCGATGAAGATGGACGACGACGCTGTGGAACGGGATGCGATCGGCGAGGCGCTGCTGCGGAGGCAGCGGGGGGCGCAGTCTCCGGGCGGGGCGGGGTTCATGGACCGCCAGCGTGACGCCCTCCAGGATCAGGTCTCGGCCGCGATGAAGCAGATCGAGCAGTTGCGCCTGAGGCACGAGCAACTCGCCCACGAGAAGACCGAGGTCGAGGCGCTGCTCAGGCGGCAGTCGGAGTACCTTACCGCCAAGAACCTGCTGATCGGGCAGTTTCGGGACGATGTCGCCGCCCTTGCGCTCCGCGAGGAACGCACCGGCCGTCTGCTCGAACTGGTGCGCGAGGCGCATGCCAGCTTCGCCAAGGCGCTGGACCGCCTTGAACAGATCGATGAAGACACCTGGGCGGACAGGTCGTTCGAGTCGGAACTGGCCAACGCCGCGGCGCTGGTGGCCGAGGCCAAGGGAATGAGGGACCGCCTTGCCGCGCAGATCGAGGCGGCATCCTGGCGTGGCGCTGAGGGGAGCGCTCGTACGGTGCAACCCGGCTCCGCCGTTGACGGCGAGCAACTCCGCACATGGGCCTTGCGCGGACTGGCCTTTGGCGCGCCGGTTGTCGGGTTGGCTCTCCTTGCCTACATCCTGGTGAAGATACTCTCCTAGGTGCCTTCATGTTCTGGACACTCTGGAACCGCAAGACAACCTTCCCCGAAAGACGCCTGGCAGGGGTCCGCCGCGAGATGGACCTCATAGGTTCCGATATCGATGCCCTGACGAGGACGGTGCGCAGCGGCGGGCAGGTTCCGCCGCCGCCGGAGTTGGCGTCAACGGTGTGGCGGCGCAAGCTCGATGCGGATGAACAGGCCGCTGTTCTGCCGGACTGGTTCCCGCGGTCTGACGATGGGGAGCCCGGGGCCGCCAGGTCGGAGCGCGGGTTCGTTCGGAACGAGAAGTTCGTCGACTATCTCGCGAGCAATTTCCAGCCGGCGCAGGCCGGCAAGGCCGAGGAGCCCGACGATCCTGCGGACAGGCGTTGGGTATTCATCGGGCTGGTTGTCCTGGTAGTGGTCCTCTACCTGCTCGCGGTGATGCACTGGCGGTGACCGGGATGCGTGGGAGCGCGCCGGCGCCGGCCTTCCGGCCACAACCTCACAAAGATCTGGCGGAGACCAGTGTGAGGCTGGTTGATCGCGCCTGCGGCTTGGGCAGTGACTTCTCCTCAACCTGTGTTCCGTCAGCCTTGCGGAAGATAACCCGGATATCCGTGGCTCCGGCTGGGCAGGTCACACGCGCCGCGTGAAGCCAGCGCGGGAGCGTTTCCCACCTTCTCAGGTCCTCGGTCTCGGATTCCATCAGCACGAGCCACGCCAGCGCGCCGAGTGCGTCGCTGTGCTCTGAGACTGCGTGTGCGATGGCGAACTTGAGGCCGGTGCGCACGACGGTCTTGGCCGCCTTGATCGCAGCGGTCCGGGCGCGCGTCGCCTCCTGCAACTTGAGGGTGTCCGCCAGCAGGTGCGACCTGCCGGCAGGGACTCCATTCACGACCACCTCGGCATAGGGGGCGGCGCCCCAGCGCTGGTTGCGCCACTCAGCGCCGCCTGCCGGGCCCAGGACTCCGATGCCGACGAAGCACACGAGTTCGGTGGCCCGTCCGGCGGCGGCATGGCCGTGGAACCGGCCGGTGGCCGGGGCGATCTCGGCCGCCTTGGCCAGGGAGGCGGCCCGCCCGTACTCCATGGCGGCACTCTCGGATTCGCCCGCCAGTTCGAGGCATGCGGCGGCGACGTAGCGCGAGTACGCGTCGTCGGGGTAACCGTCGAGATCGCCGGACAGGTGTTCGACGATGTTCCGTGCCTCGACTGCCGCGTCGTCGTTCCGTCCCATGGCGAGGTAGTTCTTTGCGGCGAACGTGTGAAGGAGCGTCTGTTCGAACGGGGCGCCTGTGAACGACTTCGCCATGTCGTTCACGAGCATGCTTGCGGAAGCGCGCGAAATGCTGGCTGCCCTGAGACGCTCGCCGATTGCCGCGGCGCTGAGGAAATCGTCGGCGGACCCGGTGTAGTCGCTGTTCGCCTGGCGGATCGTGGCGCGCTCGAGGAAGAAGAGCAGGCTGTCGGAGTGGCGCTCACCGGTGTCAGGCGGCAGGGCGGCCAGCGCGCCGGCCGGGTCGCGCATGATGAACTGGCTTCTGGCCCTGTTCAGGTTCGCCGAAGCGCACCCGCCTGCCAGGCAGGCGACGGCGATCAGGAATAGACCCGCCCCTGTCCGCGCCGCGCAACAGCGCGACTGGACCGGCCAGCCGTGCCGCATGGCGACGCCGGACATGGGCGGCACCCGTGTCACCAACCTACGACCGGCTCGTAGGCCCGGCGCAGGCGGTCAGTCTGCTTGCGAAGTACTATGAGGCCTGTCTCGAGATCGGTTATCTCGATCGTCAACTGGTAGAACACGTCCTCCTTGCGGCGCAAAGTGATCTCCCTGCCAGGCTCGCTCTTGATCTCGGTAAGCGAACCTGTGAGCATATACTTGGCGCCCAACTGTTTGCCGATGTGGACGCGGGACTCAGGCGTGGCGTTGGCGAGCTGGTAGCCTTGTTCCTTCAGCATATCATCGCGGCGCGAGTCGTTGACGAAAAGCACCTTGCCGCTGTTGAGCAACTCGGTGGAGATGGTGTCCGAGATGGCCTTGGTGTCGATGTGTCTGGTGGTCCGGTTCTGTATGCCCATGACCACGACTATGGGATTCGACTTCTCGCCGGTGGTCGGGAATGGGTGTTCCAGGATCATCTTCGCCACGCCCTTGCCCCACTTGAGGAGGTCGGACTGGTCATACTTCGCCGTGATCGGCGCGGCTTTTTCGGGGTCCTTCTGCGCCACCGAGTAGCATCCGGCGAACATCAGTGCGGCGGCGAGCGGTACGAGGCGAGTCAGCGTGGTGTTCATGGCGTTGTCCCTTTCTTGTGGCCATTGTATTTGCCTGCGAGGTCCGGCGCAAGAGCAGACACGGGACGGGCGCGGCGCGGCCGCGCCATCTGGCATGGTCGGTGCTACGATGAGAAGCCATCCCCGGCATCTGGAGCGACGAAGTTGGTGAAAGGTTGCCTCCGGGGTTGTACACTGCCGCCCGTGCCGAATTCGAACAACGACTACGATGCCTTGTCAGCCGCGTACCGCGACAGGTACGGGCGTGACTGTGCATTTGTGACGTGGACGACCGGACAGGTTGTCGCATACACCGGCGTGCTCCTGGCGGGTTGGTTCATCTTCATCGGCTGGCCCTACGAGACATGGGTCACATTCAGTTACTGTCTGGCCGTGTTCATCTTCGCCGCCCTGACACTGCGCCTGCTCGCTGTTGGCCTCACTGTCGCCGGTGACCCGACGATCGAAGTCAGCGCTGCCGAGTGCGGGGCGGTGTCCGACGACGCGCTTCCCGTCTACTCGGTGCTGGTTCCGCTGTACCGCGAGCCGGAGGTGGTTCCCGAGTTGCTCAAGGCGCTCGGAGAGTTGGATTACCCAAGAGACAAGTTGGACGTGCAACTGCTTCTGGAACCGGACGACGAGTCCACCCGCGCGGCGCTTGCGTCTGCCGGTCTGCCGGAGTGGATCAGGGTCACTCTCTCGCCCGGCGGTCAGCCGCGGACCAAGCCGCGCGCCTGCAACGTGGGGCTCGGACTTTGCCGCGGCGAGTACATCGTCATTTTCGACGCCGAGGACAGGCCGGAGCCGGACCAGTTGCGGAAGGTGGTGGCCGCCTACCGCGGGCTGCCGGAGTTGGCGGTGTGCCTGCAGGCCAGGCTGGCGCATTACAACAGCAGGCAGGGCATCTTTGCCAAGTGGTCGGCGATGGAGTACCTGCTGTGGTACCGCCTGACGCTGCCGGGCCTTCAGCGCCTTGGGGCGCCGATACCGCTGGGAGGAACGTCGAACCACTTCAGGGCGTCGGCACTGCGCGACTTGGGCGGATGGGACCCTTTCAACGTGACCGAGGACTGCGACCTCGGGATGCGCATCGCGAGGCGCGGGTGGGAGACAAGGATGATCGCCTCGACCACATGGGAGGAGGCGGTCACCTCGGCCGGAGGATGGATCCGCCAGCGTTCGCGTTGGGTCAAGGGCTACTGGCAGACATGGCTGGTGCACTCGCGTTCAGGTTCCTTGCGCGATCTGGGCTTGTGGCGGTGGTCGCTGATGATGCTGCTGGTTGGCGGCAACACGGCGTTGCTGCTGGTGAACCCCCTGCTCTGGGGCGTGATACTGGCCTGGCTGGTTGTCGGTTGGCCGGTGGTCGAGATCGCCAGTCCGGCATCTGTGGGCGCGCTGGTCCTGACACTGGCGATGCTTGCGATGAACGTGGTTTTCGTGGGCGCCGCCATGCTTGGATGCGTTGTGGGCCGGCGCGGCGATCTTGTCCCGGCCGCCCTGGCGTCTCCCCTGGAGTGGATCCTTCTGAGCGCCGCGGCGTGGAAGGGGTGGTTGCAGTTCTTCGGCCGGCCCTTCTTCTGGGAGAAGACACATCACGGCGTGTTCGAGGCGGACGGGGGACGCGGGCATCTGAGCGTGCGGGCCGCGGTTGCCGGGTCCTTCGCGGCGCTCGTACTCGGGAGTGTGGGTGTTGCGGTCTTCGTGCAGGCGCGAATATCGAGAGACGTCGCGAAGCAGGGCGTGGTCAAGGCGACGCAGTTGCCGTCGGACTTCGGCGCCGATGAATGGGCCGCGGAGGTGAAGATCGCCGACTTCAGCGCCGGTGTCGCCGGTTGGGTCACTGCGCCGCAGGGGCGCGTGGCGTGGGCCGCCGACCCGCTAGGAAGTCGCTCGAACATGGCCCTGTGCGCGACGGCGACGTTCCCGGGCGAGCAGGAGTTCTGGTCCGACCCGCAGACGAACTGGTCGGGATTCAAGGCTGTGGCGGTGAACTGCTTCGTTCCGGCGGGCGCGCCCGAGGGAATGCGGGTGATTCTTGTGTTGAGGGACCGCGGGCGTTACTGGTACCAGCACGAATCGGCGCAGCGCCTGGTTCCGGGAAAGTGGACGAGGGTCGAGGCCGACCTGCGGCCAGACGCGCGGAAATGGCGACCGGCGGGGCACCGGAAGTCGTGGGACGACTATACGGCACAGTATGTGAGGACGTTCGGCGTCAAGGTCCACGCGCCTGTCGCGTACAGCGGCCAGATTCTGATCGATGACCTGCGGGCCATACCTTGCGTCGAGGGCGAATCGCCGGCCGAACGGCCCGTCCTGTTCGCCTGGCGCGGCGAGGTCCCGGCTTCAACGGCGCAGTACGGGCGGTTCGAGGCGTCATTTGAACTCGGCAAGGCGTTCGACAATCCATTCGATCCGGACGTCGTGAACGTTACCGGCACATTCAGGGATCCTGACGGCAGGTGCGTTATGGTGCCGGCGTTCTTCTACCAGGAGTTCGAGCGAAGCCTGACCGGGGCGGGCGAGCGGGTGGCGGCGGTAGGGAAGGGCTACTGGCGGGTGCGGTTCACGCCCGTCCGACCTGGATCGCATTCGGTTGCGATCAGCGTGAGCGAGCCGGGTCGCGCGGAGGTCACAGGGCCCGTTCACGACTTCGACGTCGCGGCGTCCGACATGCCCGGTTTTGTGAGGCGTTCCGCGAAGAAGCCGCAGTTCCTTGTCAGGGACAACGGCACGCCGTTCTACATGGTCGGCCACAACATCTGCTGGCCGGTTGAACTGGAGCAGCCCTGCAGGTACGACTTCGCTGCGCCGGTTGACCAGGGCACGTTCACCTACGAACGGTGGTTGGAGAGAATGGGGGAGCACGGCGAGAACTGGGGCAGGATCTGGCTCTCGCCGTGGAACCTGGGTATTGAGGCGCCGGCGGACTGGACCGGTTTCGACGGCATCGGGCGCTACGGCCTGGCGAACGCGTGGCGTCTAGACCGCGTGATCGAAAAGGCGGCGGAGAAGGGGATAGTCCTTACCCTGACGATGCAGCACAAGACGGACTTCCATAATTCATGGGTCCACAACCCCTACATGCGCCAAAGAGGCGGCCCGCTGGACTCGCCGATGGACTACTTCCGCAACCCGATCGCTGTCAAGGCGATGGAGAAACGGCTCAGGTACATCGTGGCGCGGTGGGGCTACAGCCCGAACGTGCTTGCGTGGGAACTGTGGGGCGAAGTCAACCTGGTGCCGGGTTTCACCACGAATGATGCGTCGGTCGTGAACTGGCACCGCGACATGGCGCGCTACCTGCGCGGGATCGATCCGTGGCAGCACATGGTATTCACCCACTGTCACAACTGGCAGAACGGTCACGCGCTCTGGGCGTTGCCGTGGATCGACTGCGTCCAGGGCAACGGCTACATCCGGCCGCCGAACCGGACGCCTGACCACGTGCAGAACTTCAGCAACTACATCGCGGAGGTGGAGAACTATGCCAAACCGGTGTTCGTCGCCGAGTACGGCGGCCGGAGCGAACTTGGTGCGCCGTCGCCGGACTACCTGGAGGCGCAGTTGCACAGCGGCCTGTGGGCATCCGTCATGCAGCCCTTTGCCGGCACGGCCAAGGCCTGGTGGTGGAACTTCATAGACGGAAAGGACCTGTACTGGCACTACAAGGCGGTAGCCGGGTTCGTCAGCGATGTTGACAGGCTGAAGAACGATTTCGTTACGATATATCCCGATGTCGCGTCGGCCGGCAAAGTGCTCAAGGCGGCGGGCATGCGTTCCGACGATATGGTCGTGGCATGGGTCCACCACAGGGACGTGTTTACCAGGTGGGCTGGAATACCTGATGTGCAGGATGCCGAGTTATCGATAGACGGTGTGAAACCGGGTGTCTGGCGCGTTGAGTACTGGGACACGTGCGCTGCGAAGGTGGCGGGGCAGGACAAGGTTGTGTGCGGCGAGGGGCGGACTGTGCGTGTCGCCCTGCCCGTGGTGCGGCGCGACCTGGCCGTGAAAATGCAGCGCGCTGAGGCGGATTGAGCGGGCTGCATTCCGTTGCGGACTTCGGTGTCCGATGGTGTTAGGATAACCACATGAGACGATCCAAGGTTGCGATACTCAGGACGACGCCAGCGACGGTGCTGAGCGACTACCATCGCCTGATGAACCTGGCGGGGTACCAGGAAGTTCTTCCGAAGGACCGCGAGACGGCGCTGAAGATAAACATCTCGTGGCACTTCTTCTTCCCCGGTTCCTCCACGACACCATGGCAGCTTGACGGCGTGATCCGCGCCCTGAAGCGGGACGGCTACGACCGGAAACGCATCCACGGGTGCCACAACAGGACCGTCGTGATCGACGCGCACCTTGGCGAGCGCGAGAACAAGCAGATCAACGTCGTGCAGGCGCACGGCCTGGAGAACCAGCACCTCTACGAGACGGGCGAGTGGATCAACATCAGGGACGCGGTGGGCGACCTGTGCGACAAGTTCATCTGCCTGAACCAGGTGTACCCGGACGGGTTCATGATCCCCAGGAGGTTCATTGGCGAGAACATCATCCACCTGCCGACGGTCAAGACGCACGTCTTTACCACAAC
>Ga0233425_10011558_pt1 | contig 10263 bp, 7 predicted proteins | sample Watercolumn_Towu_2_FD_181712 | JGI IMG/M metagenome (GOLD analysis project Ga0233425, IMG submission 181712) | Freshwater microbial communities from Lake Towuti, South Sulawesi, Indonesia - Watercolumn_Towuti2014_140_MG | ecosystem: Environmental > Aquatic > Freshwater > Lake | place: Indonesia... | reverse complement strand
TTGGCCAACTGTTCCCGATTAAATTGTGCTACGTTCATGACGGCTCCTCCTCTGCGGACTGGAAGTGTTTGGAACTCCAAGTCTGGCAGTAACCTGCCTCGTGGGGGAGGAGTCCATTCCATTGGATCCGCGAAGCGATCCGCCATTGAAACGGAGACATGACCCGGATCTTTTCCCTTCGACCTGATTCGTGGCGAGACGATTCCGGTTCTTGCGGTTTCGAGCGTTTTTTGTCCGGAGAGGTTGATTCGGCGGATAGCCGCTTCGCGTCGAATCCGCCCTACCATTGGTATTTCCTAACTCGTAAGCCCGGTAGGGTGGGGATCGCCCACCATTCCTTGGATGCCACCTAACGCGGCTATTTCACCCGATATTCGGCGATACCGGACCGCGTAGGGCGACCCGGCTTCATCGGGTTCCGCCACGGAAGCGGGATTGGGTGCCGCGGGATTCCTCTCGCAGTCACGCGGGCAATCGAGGCTTGGAGTATCGCTGGACGCTGTTTTGGCGGATCGCCTTCGGCATCCGCCCTTCGGCACGGCGTCGCACCGCCAGCGGAGGTGCCAATGGTCGAAGGCTTTCCCAACTAGCCATCAGGGACACTGGCCGACGCCCAGGCGGGTGCCGCCGGTGGTCACGATCTGCTTCCAGGGACCGTCCGGGACCGCGGCGGCGTCGACGAAACGCCAGGCGGTTACCATGAAAGTCGCGATGCGAACACCTTGCTCGCCCTCTCCCTTTGGGAGAGGGGTTGGGGTGAGGGCGCTTCGCGCTTGCGACGGCCTCCTTGGAACATCAGGCGCTTCAGCCCTCACCCTGCCCTCTCCCAGAGGGAGAGGGTTCCATATTTCAGTAGCATTGCCGGTTACCATGAAAGTCGCGAAGCGAACGCCTTGATCTCCCTCTCCCTCTGGGAGAGGGCCGGGGTGAGGGAAACCGGTCATGGCGTGAGTGCTTTCATGGTCCGGGGTGGCACGAGTGCCATGACCGGTTAAGGTAATGCCGTCGTCCAGACCGAGGCAGTCACGCAGGGCCGGCGATACGTCGAGGCCGGCGCGACGGTTGCGGCGGCTGTGCGGTCTGGCGGCGCCGAACACGTAGGCGGCGTCGTTCTCGCCGAAAGGTCCGACGTCTTCCCACTGCCCGTAGCAGGAGTTACCGCCGTGGAGGACTTCCACCCAGCGGTTTTTGAGGATGGACTGGCCTTCTTCTCCGGGAGTCGCGGCCGACCAGGGCACCCGCTCCAGCGCCGCGGCCTTGCGCGCACCGTTCCCGTCCAAATCGTTGTAAGGCAGGGCGAGGTAGAAGGGATTCTCGCCCGGCGTGAATCCAGCCGGCAAAGGGCCGTTGCGGGCATCCGGGGTATCGACGCCGCCGTAGCTTTCCAGCCAGCATTCGTCCCAGGCGCTATCGTGGTTGGCGATGCCGCCGTTGGCGCCGCTGGCGTCCTCGCCGATCCAGAACACCGTCGTCGAGACATTACGATGGTAGGTGTGGAGCCGCCGCGCCCGGCTCGAACCCAGGTTGCCGCTGCTGTCGCGCGCCTCCACCCACCACCACAGGTCGCCGCGGCCGCCGTTCCCGGCCAGCGCCAGCAAACGCCGCCACTGGCCGGCAGTGGGACGAAAACCGGGTGGCAGCGGGCTGCCCCTGGCCCGGCCCACCGCCACCACCTGCAGCAGGCGGAATGCCTCGTCCCCGGCGAAAACCAGGCGATAGCTTGCCGCGTCGGCGATCCCGTTCCAGCTGAACACCGGAATCGTCTCCGGCGCCACCGTCTCCCCGTCCGCCGGCAACATCGACTGAACTAGCGGACCGCCGCCGGCCGGATGGCCGGGTACGTCTACGTAGCGGTCCAGGTCGCGCGGCGGGCTCGACGGCACATACCCGCGCGCCGCGGCGCGGCTGTAGAAGCGGTCCCGCAGCGTTCTGCGGGTCGGATAGTCGATGGCCAGCACGGTCTTGCCGGCGTCGCGGAAACGGTCCAGCCAGGCGGTGACCTGGGCGGTGTGGCGGCGGCTCTGGATGCGGTTGCCGACGCTCCAGGTGTCTTCCGCGCCGATGCCGTCGACCGCCTCCACGTAGCTCGGATCGAAGCTTCCCAGGCCGGCACCGTTTTGCGGATAGACCAGGAAGCCGGGCCGCTGCCGCCGCCCGTAGTCGGCCAGGGACTTCACCAGCGCCACCATGTCGGCGGCCGCGCCGGCACGCTCGCCGACGCCGTCCGGACCCCAGTATTCGTAGGCGTCGACGATGTCCAGATAGATGCCGTCGAAACCCTGGGCCAGGATGCGGTCGAGGTAGGCTTCGGCGGAACCGAACAGCAGCGCCTGCCAGGTCGGGTCCCAGTAGCGCACCTTGTAGTTGCCGGGCCAGTCCGGGTTGGCCGGCCCCAGCCAGGCCGGCGGCTGGCTGTGCCAGGAGGACTGCCAGTAATAGCGGTAATCTTCCGCCTCGCCGATGCTGAGATAGGCCAGCACGGTGCGCGTACCCCCCTGGCGCAGTTGCCCGATCTCGGCCGCCGACCAGGCGCCGGCGGCGCTGCCGTCGCGGCTGTAGTCGGTGATGACGAGGGAATAGCCGGAAGCCTGCACCCGTGCCGGATCGAGATTCTGCAGCTGATAAAGAAAACTCGCCGGCGCCGCGGCCCTGCAAGGGCTGGTGGTGGCAATGATGGCGACCAGGGTCAGGAAGACCGCGCGCATGGGAGGAAACTCCTGAAAGATCGGGTTTCGGCGGGAGTGGACCGTCCCCGCGCCGGACAAGCCGCCGCGCCTCCGCCGCCGGTCATCGGGCGCAACGCCATCACGGCGCTCCACACACCGTATCGCTGGCGCGGTCCAGGGTCTCCCCGTCAAGGATCACTTCGCTCTCGACCCGTTCGCAGCCCGCCTCCGGCGCCGCTCCGCGCAACCGGGCGACGATTTCGTAGGCAGCGTAGTTGGCCCGGATTTCGCCGTAGCGCCAGGCGCCACGGACCACTGCGTGACGCACGGCGCGGAAATCGCCTGCGGCCGGCAAGCTGCGCGACTCCGGCACGGAACGGGCCGGTGCGCCGCCGGGGCACACCACCCAAGTTTCCGAGTGATCCAGGCCCTGATAGGTGACCAGCAACTGCAGGCAGCTGCCGCTTTCCGTGTAATCCACCAGGACCGATTCCCCGTACATGGTGCCGGGCACCGGCGCCGCAGGCCGCCGTTCGGCAATGCCGGCCAGGAACTGCTGAGCCTGGCGCCGCAGGGGGTCCTCGGCCAGGGTCTGCGGCGGCCCGACGCGGTTGACCAGCGGCGCACAGCCGGCCAGCATCAGCAGGCCGGCGCAGAGAGAGAGGGCGTTGCCGGCGCAGCCGCGCCCCCCGTTCACCGTCAATTGTGTTGAATTAGGCCCCTCTCCCCGTGGGGAGCGCGAAGCGAGGGGAGCGGAGCCGATTGGGGTGAGGGCCGGGGCGCCTTGTGCTTGCGGCGAACTCGTTGAATCGGTAAGCGCTTCAGCCCTCACCCTGCCCTCTCCCAGAGGGAGAGGGTTCCTTATTTCAACCGCATTGCCGCTCACCGGCTCTCCTCCCGCCGGCGCTCGGCGTGGCCGAGGTCGCGTTCCGGCGCGATGCGGTCGCGCACCCGCTGCTTCAGCTCGGTGATGTCCGGGAAGCGCCCTTCCTCCTTGCGCGACCAGATCCGTTCGCCGCCGGCGTACACCTCGAAGATACCGCCGGTACCGGGCCTCAGCACCATCTCGCCGATCTCGGCATCGAAGGTACTCAAAAGCTCCTGCGCCATCCAGGCCGCTCGCAGCATCCAGCGGCACTGGTTGCAGTAATGGATCTCGACGCGATGATTCATGGCAATCTCCAGGCGGCAGCGCAATGCGCAAAGTTTGCAGACACCCGGCGATTGTGCAAGCATCCGCAGACAACCCGGTCCGCTACCGGGAAGGGTCCGCTCCCAATACTGTTGAATTAAGCCCCTCTCCCGCGGGAGAGGGGTGGGGGTGAGGGCCTGGAGCGCTCAATGCTTGCGGGAAGCTTGTTGAAACATTTTGCGCTTTGGCCCTCACCCTGCCCTCTCCCGCGGGGAGAGGGTTCCTTATTTCAACACCATTGGGGTCCGCTCCCCGCTTCCGGAAAGGCTGGAGGCCCCGGACCGGCGCCGTCGTCCGCCACCCGATCACCAACCCACAGGAGTCGCTCCATGAATGCCGTTCTCGCTTCCTTGCCGGTGCGTGCACCGACTCGCGCCTTTCTCGCCAAACCGCAGCGCATGCTGATCGATGGTGCCTGGGTCGAAGCCGTCTCCGGCAAGAGCTTCGATGTCACCGATCCCGCGAGCGGCCAGGTGATCGCCGCGGTCCCGGAAGGCGACGCCGCCGACATCGAGCGGGCCGTCGCCGCCGCCCGCCGCGCCTTCGACGGCGGGGACTGGCCGGCGCTGACGCCGAGTGACCGCGGCAAGCTGCTGTGGCGGATCGGCGACCTGATCCTGAAGTACGCCGACGAACTGGCCGAACTGGAATCCCTCGACAACGGCAAGCCGCTGACCGTGGCCCGCGCCGCCGACATTCCCCTGTCGGCGGACATGTTCCACTACATGGCCGGCTGGAGCACGAAGCTGCACGGCCTCACCATTCCGCTGTCGGTGCTTTACGACCCCGGCGCCCAGTACCACGCCTACACCCGCCCCGAACCGGTCGGCGTGGTGGGACAGATCATACCCTGGAACTTCCCGCTGCTGATGGCGGCCTGGAAACTGGCGCCGGCGCTCGCCACCGGCTGCACCGTGGTGCTCAAGGTCGCCGAGGAGACGCCGCTGTCCGCCCTGCGGCTGGGTGAGATCCTGGAAGAAGCCGGGCTGCCCAAGGGCGTGGTCAACATCGTCACCGGCTTCGGCCCCACCGCCGGCGCAGCCCTGGCGGCCCACCCCGGCATCGACAAGGTCGCTTTCACCGGTTCCACCGAAGTCGGGCGGCTCATCGTCCAGGCCGCCGCCAAGGACCTCAAGAAGGTCTCGCTGGAACTGGGTGGCAAGTCCCCCAACATCGTCCTGGCGGATGCCGATCTGGACACCGCCATCGCCGGTGCCGCCAATGCCATCTTCTTCAACCACGGCCAGTGCTGTTCCGCCGGCTCGCGGCTGTTCGTCGCCCAGTCGGTTTACGACCAGGTGGTCGAGGGGGTCGCGGAACGGGCCAAGGCGATCAAGCTGGGACCCGGCCTCGATCCGGCCACGGAGATGGGTCCGGTGGTTTCCGAAGTGCAGTTGAACCGGGTCTGCGGCTACCTCGACGCCGGCGCCCGCGAAGGCGCCCGGGCGGTGAGCGGCGGCAAGCGCCGGGACGGCTCCGGCTATTTCGTGGAACCGACCGTGCTGGTGGACACCCGGCCGGACATGACGGTGATCCGCGAAGAGATTTTCGGGCCGGTGGTGGCGGCGATTCCCTTCCAGGAACTGAACGCCGACCTCATCCGCCAGGCCAACGCGAGCATCTACGGTCTTGCCGCCGGCGTCTGGACGCGCGACATCAGCAAGGCGCACCGCCTGGCGGCGCAACTGCGGTCCGGCAGCGTCTGGGTCAACTGCTACAACGTGTTCGACTCCGCCCTGCCCTTCGGCGGCTACAAGCAGTCCGGCTGGGGCCGGGAGATGGGCGAGGCGGTCCTGCACAACTACCTGGAGACCAAGGCGGTGACCGTGCGCCTCTAGCCCGCCGCGGCCAGATCGTCGTCCTGCGTCCCGAACGGAGACGGGTTCATGAACCCGTGCTCCCGCAGGAGGAGGGTTCTCGCTCACTCGACCCCTCGGGAAGCTTCCACTACAATGCCTCGCCCGTCGCAGGCGGCTCATTCATTCCAACCGATCACCAGTTAGGAGCCATCGTCATGCGTTTGCTGACAACCGGAATCTGCACTCTGTTGACCGTTTCATGCCTTTCCGTGGCCGTTGCGGCCCCCAAGTCCCCGAAGAAGATGACCGACACCAACATCCCTCAAGTCAAGTTCGAGACCACCCTCGGAAATTTCACCGTCAAGCTGGACCGGGCCAAGGCCCCGGTGACCGTGAAAAACTTCCTGAACTATGTGAAGGAAGGCCATTACAACGGCACCATCTTTCACCGAGTCATTCCCGGATTCATGGCCCAGGGCGGCGGCTTCGGCACCGACTTCAAGCAGAAACCCACCCACCAGGCGATCAAGATCGAGGCCGACAACGGGCTGAAGAACAATCGCGGCACCATCGCCATGGCGCGCACCAACGATCCCAATTCCGCCACTTCCCAGTTTTTCATCAACTTCAAGAACAACGACTTCCTGAACCATACCGGCCCGACGCCGCAGGGCTGGGGCTACGCGGTGTTCGGCGAGGTGGTGGAAGGCATGGAGGTGGTGGACGAAATGGCCAAGGTCCCCACCGGACCGGGCGGCCCCATGCCGACCGACGTGCCCAAGACCGCCATCGTCATCAACAAGGCCGCGCTGGTCGGCCAGTGATTCCCCGCGCGGGCCGGTTTTTCCGGCAACCGGCCCGCCGCCGCTCCCGCGTCATTCCAGCCCGCCCTTGCCGATGTCGCCGGAAACCCTGTTCCTCTCAGACTTGCATCTGACCACTGCCCGGCCACGGTCGGTCGCCCGTTTCCTGGGTTTCCTCGCCGGCCGCGCCCGCGGCGCGGAACGGCTTTACCTCCTGGGCGATCTGTTCGATGCCTACATCGGCGACGACGACGAGACCGCCCCCAACCGCGCCGTCAAGCAGGCGTTGTCTCGGCTGGCCGAATCGGGCACATCACTGTTCTTTCAGCACGGCAACCGCGATTTCCTGGTGGGACGCGGATTTTGTGCGGAAACCGGATGCACGCTGCTGGACGATTACGCCGTCGTCGACCTGTACGGGGTGCGGGCGCTGCTGACCCACGGCGACCTGTTGTGCACCGACGACCTCCAGTACCAGACCGCCCGCCGGCGCATCCGCACCGACGACTGGAAACGGCAGGCTCTGGCCAAACCCCTGTGGCTGCGGCAGCTCTACGCCCGTTGGTACCGTTTCAAGAGCGGCTGGGACAAGGGCAGCAAGTCGGAACAGATCATGGACGCCAATCCCGCCGCGGTGGCCGAGGTCATGCAGCGGTTCGGCACGAACCTGCTGATCCACGGCCACACCCACCGGCCGGGGCTGCACGATCTGACCCTCGACGGCCAGCCGGCACGGCGGGCGGTGCTGGCCGAATGGACCGAGGCGCGCGGCCACGTCCTCCGCTGCGGCGGCGGCGGTTCCATCGACGTCGAATGGATCGCCTGATTCCGCTGTTGCCGGGGGATTGACGACGGCATGCGCGTCAAGCTGAAGACCCTCGGCTGCCGGCTCAACGAAGCCGAGCTGGAAAGCTGGGCGCGGCAACTGCGTAGCGAGGGTCACAGCATCGTCGCCGACGGTGCAATGGCCGATCTGGTCATTCTCAATTCCTGCGCGGTCACCGAGGATGCGGCGAAGAAATCCCGCTACCTGATCCGCAAGACCCACCGCGAGAATCCCGCCGCCAAACTGGTGGTGAGCGGCTGCTACGCCACCCTCGGCGGCGCCGCGGCGGCGGCCCAGCTCGGCGTCGACCTGGTGGTCTCCAACCGGGACAAGCCGCAGCTGCTGGACATCGCCCGCCGCGAACTGGACTTCGCGGCGATGCCGGCAGCTTCCCAGGAACCGGGGGCTTGCGCCCTGTTCCAGCTCGGCCGCCAGCGCGCCTTCGTCAAGGTACAGGACGGCTGCCGCTACCGCTGCAGCTTCTGCATCGTGACCGTGGCCCGCGGCGAAGAACGCAGCCGCACCATCGCCGAGATCACCGAAGAAATTTCCATGATCCATGCCGACGGCATTCCGGAAGTGGTCCTGACCGGTGTCCATCTCGGCGGCTGGGGCGGCGATCTGGGTCTGCGGCTGGAAGACTTGCTCCAGGCCATCCTCGACCGCACCCGGGTGCCGCGCATCCGCATCGGCTCCCTCGAGCCCTGGGAGTTCACCGACCGGCTGCTGGAGCTGCTGGCGGCACCCCGCATCATGCCCCATTTGCATCTGCCCTTGCAGAGCGGCTGCGACGCCACCCTCCGGCGCATGGCGAGGCGCTGCCGCAGCGCCGACTTCGCCGCCCTGATCGAGAGCGCGCGGAAGCGAATTGCCGATCTCAACGTCACCACCGATCTCATGGTCGGCTTCCCCGGCGAAAGCGATGAAGAATGGCGCCAGTCTCTCGCCTTCGTCGCTGCCCAGGAATTCGGCCACATCCACATCTTCGGCTATTCCCCCCGCGCGGGAACCCGAGCCGCGGGACTGCCGCTGCAGGTCGATGGCGCGGTCAAGAAGGCACGGAGCGGCGAGCTGCAGGTGCTCGCCCGGCAGCAGCAGCAGCGGGTTCTGGGGCGTGCGCGTGGCCGTACTCTCCCGGTGCTGTGGGAAGTCGGCGAGCCCCTTTCGGCCAGCGGCCACTGGCGCTACTTCGGCTATACCCCCAACTATCTCAAAGTCGCCGCCGAATTGGCACCGAGCCCCTCCCCCACCGGCCGCATCCTGCCTACCCTGCTAGGGACACCATCCACCGCCGGCGACTACCTGACCGGCTCCATCACAGCGGCCGCGCTGACCAAGGACTGACCGGCCGCCGCCGGACCATTGCGCCCTCGTTCCCCCCGGGAATTGTGAAGCCCGTCACAATTCCGGCATTTTTTGTGAACTGCCTCAATACGGACGCCGGGCAAGCCGAAGTCAGCCCCAGGAAACTTCTCCCGACCCCGCTTTGGGATGGCGTTGCGCCGACGGGTCTGGCGGGTTTTCCGACAGCCCGCGGAAAGCCACGTCCCACCCCGAGAATGATCTAATCTTCGCGAATATCCACGCATCTCTCGGTGCCTGCCCGCCAACATCTGCCGGCCTAGCCCTCCCTCACCGATTTTCGACAGCCCTTTGAACCACGCGCTGTCATCGTGCAGGCAACCGGGAACCTTCATTCATGGTGACTCTGATGAAAAGACCCAGCGACGACGAACGCACCCCGATAGCTACCGTAAACGGGCCGGTTCCGCCGACCTTGCCGTCGCCGCTGGCGGCGGATCAGGTCTGGAACCATGCCACTCATCCGTCGCTTCCAGCGTCACCCCCCCCAATCGACCCAGCCAACGCCCCGCTGGCAAGCGTCCTCAACCCCGCTGCGGTGCCGGCAGCAGAGGAAGCCGCCGCCGTCACCAAGGAGGTCGTCTTCCTCGTAGATAACGTCGCCGATCCCCAATCCTTGCTGGACGCCATGCAAGCCGGCATCGAAGTGCACGTTCTCGACGCCAACGGCGATGCCCTGTCCGCAATGGCGGAAATTCTCACCGGCAGGACGGACCTCGATGCCATCCATATCCTTTCCCACGGCTCGGCGGGAGCCGTCAACTTCGGCACTGTGACGCTGACCCAGAACAACCTGGCCAATTTTCAGATGCCGCTCCGCACCATCGGCGCCGCACTGGCTCCGGACGCCGACATCCTCCTGTACGGATGCAGCGTCGCCGCGGGCTCGATCGGTGCGGCGCTGGTCTCTGCCCTGGCACAGGCGACCGGTGCCGACATCGCCGCCTCCACAGACGCCACCGGCTCGGCTTCGCTGGGCGGTGACTGGACTCTGGAAATGCAAAGCGGATCAATCGCGGCTGTCTCGCCTTTGGAACCACAGGCCGCTGACGACTATGCCTCGATCCTGGCCACCGGAACCATCACCTTCACCAATGCGACCGGCTTCGGCGACGACATCGCCAGTGACGGCGAAGGCGGCTCCAGCGACATCAGCGGGATCGAAATCCAGACCTATGGCATTGCCAGCGACGGCAGCCAGCTGAGCGCCGGAACCCTCGAGTACCACGACACCAACGACTGGGGTGCCGGCTACTCACCCATGGTCACCTTCAACCTGAACGACTTAAGTGACGGATTTTACGGCATGGCCTTCAAGTCTGCCGACGGCAGCGAGTTCCGGCTCGATTCCCTGCAATTTATCGAGTGGGGGGATTGGTCCAGCCGCTCCTTTTCGATCCGCGCCTACCGGGACGGCAGCCCGGTCGCCGCCGCCGAGAGCTTCAGCGGTCCCGGCGGTAGCGGCGGCTACGTCTCCCTTTCCTCCGGCGCCGGATTTTCCGCCGCCAACTTTTCCAGCGTCGACGAAGTCCGGATCTATGCGACGGACGGCCAACCGAGCTGGATCGGGCTGAACGGTATCGGCATCACTACCAATAGCGGACCGGTCGCCACC
>Ga0233425_10011557_pt1 | contig 10263 bp, 7 predicted proteins | sample Watercolumn_Towu_2_FD_181712 | JGI IMG/M metagenome (GOLD analysis project Ga0233425, IMG submission 181712) | Freshwater microbial communities from Lake Towuti, South Sulawesi, Indonesia - Watercolumn_Towuti2014_140_MG | ecosystem: Environmental > Aquatic > Freshwater > Lake | place: Indonesia... | reverse complement strand
CGGCTCGGCGGGCATCAGCTTGACCAGTTCCTCGGAGCTGAAGCGCGCCGTCTTGAAGGTCACGGGACGGTTGCCGTCGGCGGCGACGAAATCGGCCTGGATCTCGCCGTCCTGGACGCGGCGCGGGATGATGCGCCGTTCCCGGCCCATGTAGGCGATCGCAATCTCCTGGCCCTGCGACTGCAGCAGCGTCTGCTCCGCGAGGCGCAGCGGGTCGGGGACGGCGTTGACGGCGGCGCGGAGTTCGGCGAAGCGCCGGGCGTCGGCCGGCGTGCCGCCGGCGACCAGCGCGCGCGCGGCCTGCAGGTCGCCGGCGGCGAAGGCCACGGCGAGGCGCTTGATCGTGTCGGCCGGCAGGGCCGCTGCCGGTTCGGGCGTCTCGCCGGCGGCCGGCGGAGACGGGACCGGGGCCGGCGCCGGTGCCGGCTCGGGCAGCGGCGGTGGCGGCGCGCGGCGCGGCGGCGGCCGCGTGGGCGGCTCGGCGTCGGCGGCGACGACCGGCACCGGCGGCGTCGTCGGCGGCGACGGCCGGCCGCCGAACGCGCGCTGCCACGCGTTCGCGGCCGTGCGCAGCGCCTGGAGCGGCTGCCAGGCGGCTGGCAGTCCGAGGCGGTTGCCGAGCCGCTCGTTGGCGAGCAGCGCGAGCCACGCGCCCAGCGCGATCCAGAGCAGGAACTGAACGAAGGACGGCGGCGCGAAGCGCGAGCGGCGGCGCGGCGCGGCGGACGCCTGGCCGTCGTCTGCCGGCGCCGCGGCGGGCGGGGCGCGGCGCAGGCGCGGCGCGTCCGGCGGCGGTGCGTCGGCGGCCGGCGGCGCGACCGTGCTGATGCCCTTGGGCGGCGCCTGGCGCCGGCGCAGCGGCAGGTTCTTGAGCACGTGCTGCATGTCGCCCAGCGCCTCGCCCCAGGCGGCGTAGCGGTCCTCCGGCAGCTTCATCATCAGGCGCGCGATCAGCCCGCAGACCGTGGCGGGCAGGTCGGGCTTGAAGGCGCGCGGGTGGGGGATCTGGTCCTGGATCTGCGCGCGGACCACGGCCTCGGGGGCCTCCTCGGGGAACGGCAGGCGGCCGGTGACCAGGTAGTAGAGCGTGGCGCCGAGCGCGTACATGTCGGCGCGAAAATCGATGTCCGGCTTGCCCAGCGCCTGCTCGGGCGAGAGGAAGTTGGGCGTGCCGACGATCAGCCCCGGCTCCTCGATGTCCTGGACGTGGCCGTCCGGCGCCACCAGCGCCGCGCGGCCGAAATCGGTCAGCTTCGGCGTGCCGCGCGCGTCGATGCGGATCTCGGAGGGCTTGAGGTTGCGGTGGATCAGGCGGCTCTGCTGCCACGCGGTGTCGAGCGTCTCGGCGACGGTGAAGGCGACGCGCACCGACTGGCCCGGCGGCAGGGGGCCCTTCTGGGCGACGAGCCCCGCGACGCTGGGGCCGTCCACGTGCTCGGCCACGACGTAGTGGCGGTCGCCGTCGCTGACGATGTCGTACGTCTGCGGCAGGCCCTGCGCCTTGATCTGGGAGACCACGCGCGCGATGCCGAGGAAGTGGCGGATCTCCTCGGGTTTGGCCGCCAGCTCGGGCCGCAGGAAGGTGAGCGCCACGGTGCGGTCGAGCGACCGCTGCAGGGCCTTGACCGTCACGGTGCGGCTGGACTGCCGCAGCGTTTCCAGCACCTCGAACCCGGGCACCGATAGGCCGCTCATGCGCGTATCTTATAGCAGCTTCCGGAGCGGCTGCAAAGCGCCCCTGCGGGCGCTGCTCCCGCAGCACGGCGCGGGCGCGCTCCACGACCCTGGCGTTGGTCCGGACCGTGCGCGGGTGCGGTCATGGCGGCGCCTTGGACTCAGACGTTCGCCTGGCGCACGGCGCGCTCGAACACGTCGCACGCCCGGTCGGCCTCGGCGGCGGTGATCGTCAGCGGCGGCTGCAGGCGGATGACGTTGGCCATCGCGCCGCCGAGCCCGACCAGCACGCCGTTCTCGCGGCACAGCGCGCGCACGCGCTTGGCCTCGTCGGCCGCCGGCGTGCGGGCGGCGTCCTTCACCAGCTCGACGCCGATCATCAGGCCCCGGCCGCGCACGTCGCCGACCAGCGGGCACGCCTCGCGCAGCGCGCCGAGGCGCTGCAGCATCTGCGCGCCGCGCCGGGCGGCGTTGCCTGGCAGATCTTCGTCGCGCAGGACGTCGAGGTTGGCCAGCGCCGCCGCGCAGCTCACCGGGTTGCCGCCGAAGGTGGAGAGGTGGTCGCCCGGCGTGAAGGCCGCGGCGATCTCCGGCCGCGCGATGAAGGCGCTCAGCGGGAAACCGTCGGCGATGCCCTTGGCCGCGCACAGGATGTCCGGCTCGACGCCGTATGGCTCGACGGCGAACAGCGTGCCCGTGCGGCCGTAGCCGCACTGCACCTCGTCGGCGATGTAGAGCGCGCCGTCGCGGCGCACGATGTCCGCGGCGATCTTCAGGTACTCGGGCGGCGGCACCAGGATGCCGCCTTCGCCCATCACCGGCTCGCTGATGAAGGCCGCGACGTCGCCGGCCGTCTGGTACTTGAGCACATGGTCGAGGAACTCGGCGCAGGCGCAGCCGCAAGCCGGGTACTGGAGCTGGAACGGGCAACGGTAGCAGTAGGGCGCCGGCGCGAAGGCGACGCCCGACAGATACGGGCCGCTGCCCTTCTTGCGGCCGCGGTTGCCGGTGAGCGAGAGCGTCCCCGCCGAGCGGCCGTGGAAGCCGAGCGTCAGCGCCACCATCTCCTTGCGCTTCGTGAACTGCTTGGCCAGGCGCATGGCGCCCTCGATGGCCTCGGCGCCGCCGCTGCCGAAAAAGCTCTTCTGCAGGCGGCCGGGCGCGACCTCGGCCAGGCGTTTGGCGAACTCGCCGGCGCGCGGGCTGTAGTAGACGTAGGTGCAGCAGTGGACCAGCTTCTCCATCTGCGCGCGCGCCGCGGCGAGCACCTTCGGGTGGCCGTGGCCGGCGTTGACCACGGCGATGCCGCTGAAGCAGTCCAGGTACTCGCGGCCGTCGCGGGCGAAGACCGTGCAGCCGGCCGCGCGCTCCACTTCCACCGGCTCGAAGCCGGCCACCATGCTGGTGATCAGGTACTCGTCGTAGAGTTGCTTCGTGTTCATCGCACTCCTTGCCGTCGAGGCAGCCGGCGCACCGGCACGGGCGCCGTCGGCGCCGCGCCGGCGGGGGCCGGCGGCACGGCAATGCCGAGGTCGGCGGCGGACGCGCGGAGGGCGGCGAGCAGGAGGAGCAGCAGCAGCGCGCGCGGACCGTCCGGCGAATTCATGCGCCCCATGCTCCGCGAACCCGGCGCTGGAGTCAAGACGTGCGAGGGAGGGAGAGCGACGGGCGTTTCCAGTTTTGGCTGGAAACAGGGCGGCGGTGCGGTAGAATGCCCCCATTCCATGCGCATTTCAGGACTTGGGTTTCCGGCCCTGCTGGCGGCAGCGGCGCTGCGGGCGGCCGGGCCGGGCTGGGATTTCGAGCAGGTCCGGAAGCTGGCGGCCGAACGGGCGTCGCGTCCGTTCGACGATCCGCCGCCGGCGCTGCCGTCGTGCCTGACGACGCTGGGCTACGACGAACTGCGCTGCATCGAGTACCGGCGCGAGCAGGCCATCTGGCATGCCGAGAACCTGCCGTTCCGGCTGATGATGTATCACCTCGGCGGTCCCCACCTGCCGCACGGCGTGGCGCTGAACGTGGTGGAGGGGGGCGAGTCCCGCCCGCTTCCCTTCCGGCCCTCCTACTTCCTCTATCACGAGATCGCGAAGAAGGTCTTGCCGTCCGACCTGACGAACGTGACGCAGTTTGCGGGCGTGCGCGCTCTCTGCCGGCTGAACGCCCCGGACCGCTTCGACGAACTGATCTCCTTCCTCGGCGCCTCCTACTTCCGCGCGCTGGGCCGCGACCTGGTCTACGGCAGTTCGGCGCGCGGGTTCTACATCGACCGCAACGGGGCGGATCCGGAGGAGTTCCCGCGCTTCGTGGCCTTCTGGGCGGACCGCCCGGCGCCGGGCGACAACCGCCTCGACTTCCTGGCGCTGCTGGACGGCGCCAGCGTCTGCGGCGCCTTCGGCTTCCGCGTGACGCCCGGCGAGGACACGACGGTGGCCGTGCGCGCGGCGCTGTACGCGCGGAGGCCGCTGTCGCGCTACGGCCTGGGCCCGCTGACGAGCATGTACTGGCACGGCGAGACGGGCACCAACCGCTTCGGCGACTTCCGGCCCGAGGTGCACGACGCCGACGGCCTGCTGATCCAGGCGGCGGACGGCAGTTGGATCTGGCGGCCGCTGCGCAACGACCCGTGCCTGCGCGTGGCCGAGTATCCGCTGCCGGCCGTGCGCGGGTTCGGCCTGCTGCAGCGCGACCGGCGCTACACGAGCTACGAGGACATCGAGGCGCGCTACCACCGCCGGCCGAGCGTGTGGGTGGAGCCGGGCGCGGGGTGGGGGGCGGGCCGCGTGCGGCTGCTGGAGTGGCCGACGCACACGGAGTACGCCGACAACATCGTCGCCTGCTGGCAGCCCGACCGGCCGCTGGAGCCCGGCCGGCCGCAGGAAGTCTTCTGGACGCTGCACTGGTATGCGGACAACCCGGCGTGGCCGCCGCTGGCGCGCGCGGTCAACTCCTTCGTCACCGGCCGCCGCGTGCGCCTGGATTTCGCCGGCCCGGGCCTGCCGGCGGACGACCGCGGCCCGGCGCCGCTCGCGGACATCGTCACCGACAACGGCCGCGTGTCCGGCCTGCACGTGACGCGCGGCGCGGACACGGGCTGGTGGCGCGCGGGCTTCGACGTCGTGCCCGACGAGCCGTGGCGCTGCAACGAGGTGCAGGCGGTGCTGCGCGACGCCGCCGGCCGCGCCCTGAGCGAGACATGGACGTACCAACTGACACCTTGAGTCCGTTCGTGCCCGCGTGGGGGGCGCCCGACGACTGGAACGACGCCTACGAGAAGGCGGAGAACTACCTGCGCGCCTGCCGGATCAACAGCCGGCTGCACCGCGCGCGCCTGATCCACCGCATCCTCGAGCGCGTGGCCGCGCGCGGTCCGGTGCCGGACGGCGACGCGCTCTCGACGGCGGCGATCCGCGAGACGCAGGCGATGATGGAGGAGTGGTTCGGCCGTCTGCTGCCGCCCGCGGCCGGCGGCCTGCCCCCGGCGGAGGGCCGCGTGGGCCTGCTGCTGTGCGACGGCCCCGAGCGCTGGCCGTACGCCTTCCTGTCGACCGCCGACCTGCCGGCCGATTTCGTGCGCGAGATGCGCGCCAGCATGCTGGTGGCCGCGCCGCACCTGGAGGTGAGCAACATGGTGCCGCGGCCGATCGACTACGGCTGGCTGCCGGAGTTCGCCGGCGACACGATCGAGCACCTGGACCGCAACCCGATGCTGAAGGCGCTGGTGGCGTGGGCGTTCTTCCTGCTGCTGCTGGCGTTCCTCTTCTACATCACGCGACGATGAACGACCGTCCGCCATCCCCCGCTTCCGCGCCGGAGGGCGCCGAGGGCCGGCCGCTGATCTCGGTGAAGCGCCGCGAGCGGCGGCGCTTCCTGTTCTTCTCGAGCGTGCTGCTGATCACCGGCCTGGCGACGTCGGTGCTGGCCGACCTGCTGTGGCACGACGGCTTCCGTCCGGACGAGGTGGTGCTGCTGGCGCTCTTCGCGCCGCTGTGCGCGATGGTGGCGCACGGCTTCACGCAGGCCGTGGCCGGCTGGGTGGTGCTCGCGCGCCGGCGCGACCGCACGCGCCTCTCGCACACCCTGCGCGGCCCGGTGCGGCCGGACGACCTGCCGGTGACGGCGATCGTGCTGCCGATCTACAACGAGAACGTGCGCGAGGTGTACGAGGGGCTGCGGGTGATCTACCGCTCGCTGGAGCGCGCCGGCGCGCTCTCGCGCTTCGACTTCTTCATCCTCAGCGATTCCGGCGACCCGGACAAGTGGATCGAGGAGGAGACCGCCTGGGTGGAGCTGTGCAAGCAGGTGCGCGGGTTCAGCCGCATCTTCTACCGCCGGCGCCGCATGCCGATCAACCGCAAGAGCGGCAACATCGCGGACTTCTGCCGGCGCTGGGGCAGCCGCTACCGCTACATGGTGGTGCTGGACGCCGACAGCCTGATGTCCGGCCGCAGCCTGGTGTCGCTCGTCGCGCTGATGGAAGCCAACCCCCGCGTGGGCATCGTCCAGACCGCGCCGGTGCTCTACGGCGCCACGACGCCGTTCGGCCGGCTGATGCAGTTCGCCAGCGCGGCCTACGGGCCGGTGTTCAGCGCCGGACAGCACTACTGGCAGCTCGACGAGGGCAACTACTGGGGCCACAACGCCATCATCCGCCTGAAGCCCTTCATCGATCACTGCGGCCTGCCCGGCGTTCCGGGCGGCAGAGCCGGCGGCCGCTACATGAGCCACGACTACGTGGAGGCGGCGCTGATGACCAAGTTCGGGTACGAGGTCTGGCTGGCCTACGATCTGCCGGGCAGCCTGGAGGGCGGGCCGCCGACGCTGATCGACCACGCCAAGCGCGACCTGCGCTGGTGCCGCGGCAACCTGCAGCACGCCTGGCTGCTGTTCGCCAAGGGCTTCCGCGCCGTGAGCCGCGTGCACCTGGGGCTGGGCGTGCTGTCGTACGCCTCCTCGCTGCTGTGGCTGCTCTTCCTGGCGGCGGGCACATGGTACACCTACCGCTGCACGCGCTTCGGCGCCGCGGCGGCCGGCGACCAGGGCACCGGCCTGCTCTCGCGCCTGGGCGTCAACGCCCACGTGCCGCTCTTCCTCTTCGCCACGTTCGTGACCATGCTGCTGCTGCCCAAGATTCTCGGCGCGTGGCTGGTGCTGCGCAGCCGGGCGCGGCGCCGGCGCTTCGGCGGCGGCGGCCGCTTCCTGCTGGGCGTCGTCTTCGAGCAGGCCGGCGCCACGCTGCTGGCGCCCGTGCAGATGCTCTTCAACGCCGTCTTCGTGGTCTCGGTGCTCTGCGGCCGCGCCGTGCACTGGACAACGCAGAACCGCGACGCCGTCGGCGTGGACTGGCGCGAGGCGATGCTGACGCACGTCGGGCATACGGTCGTGGGCGTCGTGTGGGGCATGCTGGCCTGGGCGGTGAATCCGTTCTTCTTCCTCTGGATGACGCCGGTATTGGCCGGGCTGGTGCTGTCCGTGCCGCTTTCGATCCTGCTCAGCCACCGCGGCCTGGGCGAGCTGATGGGCCGGTCGCGGTGGCTGCTGACGCCCATGCAGAGCACGCCGCCGCCCGAGGTCGTCGAAATCAGCCGCCGTCTCGAGGCCTACGGCGAGGAGATCGCCCTCTCGGACGCGCTCTGGCGCCACCGCGGTTTCATGGCCGTGGCGCTCGACCCGCTGGTCAACGCCGTGCACGTCGCCCTGCTGCGCCAGCGCGGCAAGGCGGACCGCGAGGTCGCACTCTACTACCGCCGCCTGCTGGAGCGCGTGCTGCGCGAGGGACCGGAAGGCCTGAGCCGGCGCGAGCAGATGGCGCTCTTGCTCCACCCGCGCGTGGTGGCCGACCTGCATGCGCGCGTGTGGCTCTCGCCAGACCGCGACCTTGCCGCCTGGTGGCGCGTGGCGATGACCCAGTACAACCTGCTCGCCGGCCGCTCGGTCCATCTTCTCCAGCCGTAGATTTTCCGGGCGGCACGTGGCACTGGCACCCACCGGCACGTGGTGCAAAAAAAATTAGATGCCCCCTTGCGCGCCTCCTGCCCAGATGGTACACTGCGACTGTCGGGTGCATTATGCAGTTCATGAAGAGGGGAACGACGAGGGGTAGCACCGTCATGTATACCAACTCCCGGTTCCGTGGTCTTCTTGCCGCCGCCGTCGCTGCGGCGTGCGCGCTCCAGGGGCAGGCGGCCCTGACCAACAACGTTCCGTGGCCTTGGAACGTGGCGCCGCCCAACCATGCGAACGGCGCGTATCTCGAGGCGTTCGAACTCGTTCCGAACTGGGCCGCCGGCCTGACCACCGCGGCCGTCAGCTATGCCGGAATGCCGGCGCGGTCGAACATCTGGTTCGGGACCCACACCAACGTCTTGGTCATGGACGGCTCCGTGGCCGTCACCAACGCGTTCACCAACAACGCGTTCGGCAACGTGACCTGCAGCGACAAGGCCGTGTTCGTGGACATGCGCGTGAAGTTCGACGCCCTGTCCGAGCCGCCCGCCGCCGCCACGCTGGCCGACGCCAAGCTGGCGATTTTCGTGAACGCCGCGAGCAACCTCGTCGCCGCCGTTTACAATCAGACGTGGTCGACCAATCCCGCGACGCTCGACCTCGCCAACTGGTACCAGGTCACGGTCAAGATGAAGAACGGCCTGTTCGACGTGCTGACCAACGATGTGCCGGCCTTCACGAACAAGACGTTCTACAACGTCGCGCCCAACCAGAACGTGCTCAAGTCGCTCTCGCTCTCCGGCACCGGCATGCTGGACGATCTCTACGTCAGCTACGGCAACCCGGCCTACGGCGCCCCCATGGGCGCGGTGCCGACCACGCTTTCGGGTTACCTGGGCGCCGGCGGCGAGGCGGTCACCAACTGGCTGGCGTCGTTCTTCAACGACGGGCGGCTCAGCGCCACGGCCAACTTCAGCCTGGTCTCCAGCGCCCAGATCGATGCCGCCTACCTGCTCGATACCCAGCTCGCCGGCACGAAGGATACTCCGCTGCCGGTGCCGTGCGACTTCGGTGTCGCGGCGATTGACATGACATCGCCCACGAACGTGATCGTGACCTGCCGGCTCAAGGTCAACGGCTCCGCCCGTAGCGGCACCATCAACGGCAAGGTCCAGTTGTGGGGCAAGCAGGAGTGGCGCGACGCCACCTGGCAGGTGATGAGCGCGGCCGTGGCTCCGGTCTTTGGCGCGGACGGCATGTGGACGCAGGGCTTCGACGTCACGAGCGACTACAAGTTCTTCGAGGCGCGGATCGTCGCCCCCTGAGGAAAGGCAAACCATGAAGACGCTGCTGACCGTTCTCTGCGGGATGATGCTGGCCGCGATCGTGCACGGCGCCGCCGACGAGGGCCTGCCACAGCAAACGCTGCAGTTCCGTACGGAGGGCCCGGACGCCTACGCGGACGGGACGCCGGTCGTGCCCGGGGAAACCTACGCGCTCGTCTACGTCAAGGCCGGCGGCGCGTTCCAGGGGGTCCGCCCCGACGGCACGCTGGTGAGTCCCGACAACGTCGTCGTGACGACCAGCGTGGCCACGGACGAGCACCGCTGCCTGACGAAGCAGATCCAGTACCCGGTCAGCCTCTATCCCGCCGGCGGGCAGTGGCTCGTGGTCCTGCTCGACACGCGCTCCTCCGCGTCCTCGGTCGGCGGGCTGGTGGCCGCCTCCAGCGGGGACGGCGCAGGCGCCAGGTGCCAGGCGGGCGGCGGCACGGCACTCGGAACCCTGAACGCAACGTCGCCGGGCGGCGGCCTCGCCAGCACGAGGCCCGCCGCGGTACCGGAAGGCATCCAGCCTCCGGTCATCACCGGCATCGCCGTGCAGGGCGGAGGCGTTCACCTGACCGTCGCCAACTGCACCAACACGACCTACGTCGTGAAGAGTTCCGCCGACATGGGAACGTGGCAGACGGCCACGGCGAACGAAGCCGATTCGCGCATCACGCCGCTGGGTGGCGGCACGGGGGCGAGGACCGTTCCGCTGACGGAAGGCGCCAGCGTCCGCTTCTTCAAGGTCGTCGTTCCTCGCTGATCGGACATGCAAGTCGCGGGAAAATGGAGAATACCATGAAGAGATTCCTGGCGCTCACCGTGGTGTTGGCTGCGGGCGTCGGCGTGCGGGCCGGCGTCGTCTCCATCGTCAGTTCGAACGGCGTGGGCTTCGTCGGCGTCGCCGTGCCGGCACAAAGCGGGGTCAACCTTCTCTCGGTGCCGTTCGAGCAGTGCCTGAGCAACGGCGTGCCCGGCGTGCTCCGCGACCTGGTCGCGACCAACGGGCTGGTCAGCCACGCCAGCGACCCCGCCCTCGCGGACCAGTTGATCGTGCTCACTGCCGGCGGCGTCTACTTCTACTTCTGGCACAAGACCGGCACCGGCTGGGAGACGAACATCACGACCCTGATCGACGGGTCCGGGACGAACAGCGTGTCGCCGGAGTCGGCGGCAAGCTTCGACGTGGCCCGGGGCACCGGTTTCTGGCTCAAGCGGCCCGGTACCCCCCCGGCGGCAACCTTGTTCATGAAGGGGCAGGTGCCGGTAGGGAGCGTGGCGCTTTCGCTTCCGGGAAACACCAACTTCACCCTCATCG
>Ga0233425_10011556_pt1 | contig 10265 bp, 6 predicted proteins | sample Watercolumn_Towu_2_FD_181712 | JGI IMG/M metagenome (GOLD analysis project Ga0233425, IMG submission 181712) | Freshwater microbial communities from Lake Towuti, South Sulawesi, Indonesia - Watercolumn_Towuti2014_140_MG | ecosystem: Environmental > Aquatic > Freshwater > Lake | place: Indonesia... | reverse complement strand
TACGACGGCCCGATCGCGGCCGAACCGTTCCGGCCCGACCTGGGTTCCTTGCCGCGGGACGAGGCCCTCGAGAAAGTGGCCGCGGCGATGAAGAAGGCGTTTGCGCTGGCGGAATCGGGCGGCGCGTGAGTCGCGCCGGCGGCCGCACAGCCGCTGCGCGCGGTCTACTTCAATTTCAGTGTCGGCAAGAAAGGAGACTCCGGCCGGGGCATGAGCCGTTGATTGGCGCAATCGACCAGCAAATCGGCTTCTTTGAGTACGATTTGGCCCAGCAGCGGCTCGCTTCCGGGCGGTCCCACCACGCAGTTCGTCTCGACGATTCGGCCGGCGACTCGCACCGATACGACGCCCGCAACATCGCGTTCCTCTTTCCGCTCATCCGCGTAGGTTACGATGGCCTTGCGCAACGTCCGCAGGCCCAAGGCTTCCACCAAATCCTGCGGCAGCACCAACATCACGGCGCCGCTGTCCACCACCACATCGACGCGCTGCGAACGGACGCGATCTTCGGCCAGCAATCCGCGGCTGGCTATCGCTCGATCATCGTAGTTCTCCAAGTCCACTTTGACCTTCACTTCACCCATTTCAGACCTCCAGCCAATTGCCCGGTAATCGCACGACAGCATCACGTTCAATTCTAGCTGATTCCGCCGCTGCCGGCCAGCGGCACGCCGATTGCACTTCTCGCCAGCGGACCAGGATTCGCCGTTCAGGACGTTCGCTTCTGCGGCGAATCGATACAGCTCGTGCCGCATTCCACTGCACACACCGGATGTGGCCGATGACGAGTTGGACCAACTCGTGTGGGGTCTGGGCTTCTTCCTCGTCGCCCTGCTCATCAGCCTCGGGAAGACCGGACTGCCGCAACGCTGGCTCAAACGGCTCGGGTAGGACGCCGGACGGTCAGCAGCAGACAGAGTCCGCCGATGCCCAAGAGGATCCACGTGCCCGGCTCGGGAACTTGGGCGGTCGCGTTGCCGGCGGCATCGCCGACCGCGGCACTGCCGCCCGTGCTTGCGGAAATCGCGACGCTTCCGCCGGCGGCGATCTCGAGCGTGTCTTGCTGGATGTAACTGGCAACCAGATGAGCCCCTGCACCGACGCTCGTCCTGCCGCTGCCGCCGATGCCGTCCACGACCGTCAGTGTGCCGGCGGCGACCGACAAATGTGCGCCGCTGCCGGTTTGCACGGAGTGGACCCGCTGGTCCGCATCGACTGTGACCTGATGGGGAGAGCCGATGACGGCATCGGTCGTCTCGTCGGGAAAAGCCGACGACGCGCCGGTCCAGGCGCTCTCGGTCCAAAGGCCGGAACTGCCCTTGTTCCAGGTCATTGTCTGGAGTATCGCAATCTTGCCATCGCGAATGGCCGGCACCGGATCGCCCTCGGTGAATCCGGTCGAGAGTCCGTTGGGCGAATAGTCGTTCGCATTCACGCCCTGCAAGCGAAGGGGATAGATTCGGCCGGGCACGGCGTTCGTCGTGTCGATGGTCAGGAAGGCTAACGTGCCGCCTGCCGCGACCGTCGGCGCGATGGCCGGATCAGTGGTGATGGAGTCCAGCCACATCAACGATCCATTGGCTGCCGGCGAGGAGCCCAAGTGGCTGCCAAAGAACACCGTGCCCGGACCGACGACGTCCAAGGCCGTGATGGTCGGAGCAGCATCCGTCCCGCCGTTTGCGATCCCGCCATCACCAATCTGCACGTAGATGTTCAGTCCTTGGATGGCATTGCCGCCGGACACCGCGATTGCCAGGCGTGCCTGTCGGCCGGGCGACAGGTAGTGGCTGCCGCCGTCGATTACCACCGCCCCGCGCACGGGCAGCGCCGCGAGCAACAGCATCGCCAAGCCACTCAGCCAGTATCTGCCCGATATGCCGTTCATCGTCGAAGTTCCGTCCTACTCCTCGTTCACGCAGTTATCAAAACGCCGTCGACGGGTTGCAGGCCAAACGTACTCCTTCGCGTTGCCGACCGCGTGAACATCGTCTGCTCGTAATCGTACAGCCAGTACCACAGAGGCGACCACGCCGCCACGCCCGGCGATTCCTGCAAAGCCGGCTCTGCCAGGACGGTCGCACGAGCGGCAAGGTCTTGATCCGGTGCGGACTGCGAATCCGGCACGGCCGGAGGCACGAGTACCGCGGTGGACGCGGCCGGCTCCGATTGCGGTGCCGCGACGGCCGCCAAGGCCGTCAGCGAACTACCCAACGATCCCGTCAAATCGATCAATTTCAGGCTGCTGCCGACGGATGTGTGGTTGCGGCGGGAGATGATCTCGTCGTTTGCATTCACGCGGCGGTCGCGGTCGAAGTCGTAGGGGTCGATGATCGCGGCTGGCGCAAACCCGGTCTTGTGCGTCCGCACGGCAAGTTCGTCGGCGGCATCGACCATCGCGTTGAGCGGGCTGTTCCCCGCTTCGCCGACCGCGTTGCCGAAGTAGAAGATGTCGGGAGCCAATAGGCCCGTGGCCGCGTTGGCCAAGACCTTTACCTGCAACCATTGATTCTTGATCGCCCCATCGGCCCAGGTCAGGACGACGCGGTCGGAACCGCCTTGACCGGCGCCCGGCCGCACGGCGACCGCGTTGGGCGCCGGCGCCGTCGCCCAGATACTCGGATCGCTGAAGTTGCCGACCTTGAACTCGAAGTACTGCCAGAGCGTCGCTGGGCCAGGCACGCCGGCCAGATTGGAGACGTCGAGCATCACGCCGTTCATGCCCCGGCGGTAACTGGTGTAGTTCGCGAAGGCGGCGGTCTGCCCCGGCCGGAGTGCCGTCTTGTCGGCGGCGATGGCGTCGTCGTCGCGGGCGTCGATTCCCGCGCTGGCGCCGTCCCAGGCCGAGTTGTTGTAGAAGACGTACCGGCCGATCACCTCGGCCTCCGGCAGAACCGAAATACTCACCGTGGCCTCGTTCGACCAGTCCTGTCCGTCGAAGACCCGATACGTGAAACTGTCCTGGCCGAACCAGCCGAGCACTGGGGTGTAGTAGAACGCCCCGTCGGGCCTCCAGGCGAAACTCCCCGCCTCGGCATGGCTGGGCGGCACAACCACGCTTACGGTCAGCGCGTCGCCGTCGGCATCGGAGTCGTTGCCCTTCAGTCCCGGCGCGCCGACGTTCAAGCCGACGTGCTCGTAGGTCGTATACGAGTCGCCCGTCGCCTGCGGAACTTGGTTGGCGCCGATGCTCACGGTGCCGTCCGCAATGGTGGCAGCCGCCCCGACAAACGCCGTCCGCACGCCGTTCTGGTCGGCCAGCACGAGGTTCCAACTCCCCGAAACGACTCCGGTCGTATCGAAGGATACCAGCGCCAGCACGCCGTTGGCGAGCACGCTGCCGCCGGCGGCCGATATCTGCCGCGTCTCGGCGTACGGGAAGTGATCGAACGTTCCTTCGGGATCGATTTGTCCCAGGTTGTTGCCGTCGAAGACCGTCGGCACGTCCGCGGTTCCCAGGAGGCTCACGTCCGTGATCCGGGGCGCGTTTACGGGGGTTAGCCCATCGCCGACGCGGATTCTGAACGTCAGGCCGGTCGCGTATTCGGTTCCCGTCACGCGGACTTGGCGCACCTGATTTGCCGCGTTGGGCAGGAGTCGGAGGTTGCCCACGTCGATCGTGGGATACACCGCGCTGACGGTAATGGCCGCATTGGCCGCTGCCGCGCTGAAGGCCGATGCGCCGCCGCCCGCCGATACGTCGGCCGTGCCACCGACCGTTCCAACCGAACGGTCCCAGGCCCTGAAGGCGATGCTCGCCACGCCGCTCCAGCCCGCGGTCGGCACGAAACGCACGCGCGTGTTGGCGTCGGCCGCCAACAGACGCGCGGCGGTTGGGGTCGGGGAGCCGAACGCCGTCCACGGCGTCCCGCCGTTGGTCGCATACTGCCAGATGCCGTGGGCGTTGTCGACGGCGGTCACGGCGATGCCCGACACGGCCCCAGTGTCGACGTCGCTGATCTTGCCGCCAACCAAGGCCGACACGAGCGTGCCGTTGTTGTTCGCTTCGTCCTTGCGGATGGGCGTCAGATCGTTGGCCCCAGTGAGGACGGGAGCGTCGTTGACGCTGTAGACCATGACGGTCGAAGTTGCCGTGACGGCACTGAAGGAGGTCATGCCGCCGTTCTTGGTGACGTCAACTCGGGCGCCTTGCTGGCCGGCAGTGTTGAATGTCTGGTCCCATCCGCGAAAGCTCAACGAGGCAATGCAACTGTTCCGGCCGTCGGGCAACAGCCGCAGCCGGTCGGTCGGCCGCAGCAAGAGCGCCGCGCCGTCGGAGACCGTGCCCACGTCGGCCCAGGTGGCGGCGTTGTCCAGCGAGAACTGCCACGTTCCGTTACCGGCGTTCAAACCTGTCACCGCGATTCCCTGCGCGGCGCCGGGGTCATCATCGGTGAGGTGGCCGGCAATCAGGTCGGCGACCTGGTTTCCGCTGTTGGTGGCATCGTCTTCCGTAATCGCCGTGAAGTCCTCGGCGCCCGCCAGGACCGGAGCGCGGTTGATCAGCGAGGCGAGTTCCGCGCCGGCGCCGTTGTTGTAGACGCGGCGGATTTCATCGATCGACAGCGCCCGCCGCCAGACAGCCACGTCGTCGAGGTCGGCGGCAAGGTTCCAGGCGTAGTTGCCCGTGCCGTCCTGGCCGATGTTCCAGGGGAGCGTGGAGTTGAGGTTGCCCAGGCCGTCGACGTAGTCGCCGATAGCGCTCAAGACTCCGCCGGGGCTGCCGACGTAGAGTATCGCGCTGCCGTCGCGCCGCACGGTCGTAGCCACAAACCACCACTGGTTGGCCGCCATGCGCAGGGCGGACAAGTTCTTGCGCGGGGCCGCGTCGCCCGTGACGCTGACGCCCAAGCCCGTGTAGTAGCCCGTGTAGTAGCCGTCCGAAACGTGCGTCTGCAGCAACGTACCGCGACTGGCCGAACTGCCGGCGTCCCGGTTGCCCACGATGACCGGCGTGCCCGCAATTGCTGCGGGCTCGCGATACCAGGCGAGCAGCGTGTAGTCGGTGCCGCTTCCGAAATCCAGATCGGCCGGCCTGCCCAGAGTCAGGTACGAACTGTGGGCTGCGCCGCCGCCGTAATTGTCGATTTCCACGTAGCCGCCGAACTTGCCGCCCGTGGAGTGCAGCGTGGGCACATGGTCGGAGTTCGGTCCCACCGACGCATTATTCCCCCGGGAAGAGAAATCGTCGTAGTTGCCCTCGAAGGGCAAATAGGCCACGAGCGAATCGGCCAGTGTTGCCGGACTCGTCGCGACGACGTTTTGGCCCTGGGCATGGCCGTCGTACCAGGAAGGAACGGCGGCCGCTCCCAGCATGTGTTCGATAACCGTCGGCGCTGTATCGTAGTCGTACACACGGCCAGCCAAGTATCCTTGCTGCACCGACTTGCTAACCACGAGGAACGGAATTGTCTCGCAGGCGGGAATCGACGGGCCGTGCTCACCCCACGTATTATTGCCCCAAGAGAGAACGACGCCGCCGTGGTCGGCCGTAATGACGATCTGCCAGTCCTCGTTGGCGAAGTTGGGACGCGCCTCGATGGCGTTCAGCATGCGTCCGATCTGCGAGTCGGCCCAGCGTATCTGGGCGGCGTATTGGGAAACGTCGGGGCTGAATCCGTAGACGTGGCCGATTCCATCCGTGGAGAGGAAAAACACGCCGATCGCGTCGGGATCGGTGCCGGCGTTCCAGCGGGTGCCGTTGTTGCCCGCCGTATCGGAGAAGGTGCCCCTGAGGATGTTCACTGCCCGGTCGACACTGGCCGGATCGGAGGATTCCTTGACGTAATCGGCGCCGGAGTTGATCGACAAGTCGCCCGACCAACCCACCAAGAACGCCGTATTCAGCCCAGGATTGGCCCGTTCGAGCGTGGCGAGATACGTGGGGTAGCGGTCCCAGTCGACGGCGGCCAAGGCCGTGGTCGTATAGGCCGTCACACCCAGTTTGGCATTGCTTACGCCCGCAAGAATGGCGCCGTGGTTGTACGCGCTGCTGGTAGGCGCGTCTTGAACGGTTTGCGCGTAGGCAAAGGCACCGCGATAGGCCCCACCGCCGAACTGTCCGTTGACCAACCGGGAAATGTTGGGCAGGTTTGCGTTGAGCAGCGCGTCCGCCCGCGCGCCATCAAGCATGATCACCAGGGACTTCGGGCGGGCGGAACTCTGCAACGCCGCGGGCGCGAGCGCGGAGGAACCGAGGCTGTCGGGGTAGCCGACGTCCGACAGGCCATCGTCTCCCGACAGAAGGATCTTCCCCTCCAACGGTTCAAACGCCAATCGGGCGCGCCGCGCGTTGCCCGGCCTGGGCGCACGACAACCGCAGCGCGTGGTTCGACACCGCCTGCTCATGGACGTGCCCCGATATCGCACCATCAACGGACTAGAAAATCGCACCCTGGCGGAGAAGACTTCCACGAAGAGAGTTGCCGGCCGTCGCCGCCGACGGCCGCAACGACGCCCGCCGCCGAACGCAATGCCTCGCAAGGCACGCCTCGCGTTCCGAGCGCCCCCCCATGATACTCGATTTCCGACTTGGGGGCAAGGATTTTGACGGCTTGGCCAATGAGATTTGGACGCTCGCGGCGGGCACGAATCACTCTTGGGGACTAGTCTTCGCATCCCCGTCGACCCCGAGGAGCCTGGTAAGGACGCGCGGGTCCTTTTCGCCGGCAAACACCGCCTCGAGCAACGGCTTGAGCTGGTTGGGAGAGATCCCCCGGTCCACGACATAGCCGGACTGTTGCCCCGGGAGTTTGATGATTAGGGGCACGTGCTGCTTGTAGTCGGGAAGGTTGTAGAACGTCGGTTCTGGATCCTCCCGCCAGCCGTGGTCCGAGGTGAGAATCAGCAGGGCGTCGTCGTACTTTCGGGCGGCACGCAGCGTGGCCACGATCTCGCCGACGAGCACGTCGACGTAGTCGATTTGCCGCAGGTAGGCGGCGGCCCGGTCGTCGTCCCACCGCGAGCCGTTGTACGAGCCGTCGGAATTGAACACGAACGGCCCGTGGGGCCAGGGGGCGTGGAAGAAGGCGAACGTGTTTACCGGACCATTGGCCAGAATGTCCAGCATTTCCACACGGTAGGCAGTTGCCATGGCGAACCACTGCCGACTCAGCATGTGATGGGCTCCCCGTCCCCAGCCGAAGCGAAGCGACACAGGATCATTCAGGTAGATGCAGTTCCTCATCAACCGGAAATACAGGGTCTCCCAAAGCCCCCCTGCCGACCCGTCGCACGGATAGACGTGGCAGTAATCGACCTGCGTGCCGAGCATGTGTCGGTAGGCGTGAAAAATGCCCAGGAGGTAGGTCGTATAGCCGCGGTCTCCGGCGAGTTGGAAGAGGCTGGGCAATTGCTGCGTGGCCTCGCGCCCCTCGTCGTCCTCGAGAAACGTCTCGCCCGCGGCAACCGTCAACGTCTTATCGTTCTGATAGATCATTCTCGGCATCGACTGCATGGTTCCCGGGCCCGCCGAGAGGGTCTCGCGAAACATAACCGATTGCCGAGCAAGCTTGCGGAGGTTCTTCAGCGAGGATCGGAACTGGCCGTTCTCGGTGCTGCGCGGGAAGGACCATTCGTCGAACACGATGAAGACCACCGGAGTCCCGTTGGCGGCAGGCGCGCGCGCCGCCGCTTTCTCGGCCGCCTGCTCCAGCGACGGAAGCGACTCGGCGTCTTCTCCCCACGTCCCCCAGGAAGCCATCAGAACCGCCGCCACCACGACCACCGGCGAAAGATACGAACAGACCTGCGCCACGCGCAGGTCGATCTTCCATTGCGGGTGACCGAGCGAGAGGCCGATGCCGCCCGCTGCCGCCAGCCACAACAACTGAGCGACGGTAAGTTGGTCGGCAACGGCAACGAAGACGGCCAAGAAACCAGCGGCCACGGCCAGCAGAAACGCGTGGTTGAAGAGCCGGCGGAGCAAGACAGATTTCGAACGCCGCACCAGCGCATCGAGACCAACGGCCGTCACCGCCAAGAAGAGCATACCCAAGAGGAACGCTGCCGTATCGGCGGCCTCCCATTGCTGGTAGTAGCGGACCGACTCGTCGAACATCGCCACGGTTTGGCAGGCGTAGAACAAGAACGCGACGAACAGGGCCGCCGCGAATCGTCTCGGAAGACCCATCAAACGGCCGCCTTTCGCAGGAACAGAAGAGTCCGCTTCGAGCCCGCGATGGGTTCTTCCTTGAGCAGTTGAAAACGCTGCGAGAAGGCTTCGCGCGCGGCGGCCAGCGTCAGCCCTTCGAACAAGTTAACGCGGAATTTCATCAGCCGTTGGAACATGTTGTCGTCGGTGGGAATATATTCCAGTATAAGATCGCGGCGCGTAAGAGTCCACAGGAGTTCGCAGACTGCCCCTAGCGAGAGATTGCCGGAGACCAGCAAGTGGTGCAGCAGCGCCAATGCGAACACGCAATCGCCGCCCACGCGCTCCAGGAACGGCATCCGCTCCCGGTTCATGAAGCCCAAGCCCGGACTGGGGTTGCAGAGGTCGACGACCATAGGGGTGATCGCGGCGGGCGTCTGGCGCAGGCGGCGGTAGAGGAGTTCCACGGCGTCGTGGTCGGCGTCGGCGGCGATCACTTCCGCCCCGCACTCGGCCGCCAGGCGGCTGTAGTCGCCCGTATTGCAGCCCAGGTCCAGCACCTGTCGCGGGCGGGTCTCTTCCAGGAACCGCTTCACCAACTCCTTCTTGGCCCGTTCGGCCCCTTCCTCGTAGTTGCAAATCTGCGTGTAGTCCGACCACACCCCGCGCGGCTTGTATCCGGCCGCCAGGCGGGCGAGTTTCTTGCGTAGACGCCGCAGATTGGCGATCTGCGGGCCGGTATTGCGCCGCGGCTTCTCCAGCACCTCGCGCGACATCTTGGACGCCTTGTCGGCCCAGCGGGTCAGAATCGCCGGCAACGTCACGTCCAGCAACAGCCCCGGGCGGAGCCGTTGGAACCAGCCGAAGCCGCCGGCCACCTGCTCCACGCCCCGCCCGCCCAGGTTCGCCAGGAAGTACGACCGCAGATCCCAGCCGCTCCGCCGGCACAACAGCAACGGGAACAGGAACATCTGGCTGAACTGGCCCAGGGCGAACCACAGATCCAGGCGTTGCGGGCGCTCGATCGAAGACAGGTCGATGAACGTCGGGCGGCCGCGGACGAATTGGATGTTATAGGCCGTGCCGTCCTTCAACGCGCAGCCTTCGGCCAGCAACCGCAGTTGCAGATCGATGGTATGCAAGCCCGCGTCGGCCAACATCGAGACCGACCACTCGTAAGGATACGTGATCGGCCACAACCGCTCATGTTCGAGAAACCGGCAGAACCCGGGGTGCTCCGCGGGCAGAGTGGTCTGCAAGGCGTCGTCGGTTACGAACTCGGTGCGGACGACCAGCTTTTCGGCGACCAACTTCGCCAGCAAGGACGCGCCGTCCGGGCCGCCGAGCACTTCACCGCATTGCTCGTCGATGGCACGGAAGATGCGGCCATTGCGAGCGAAGACGTACCCCGACGGGTCGCGGAACGATCCGGCAACGCGGCCGGCGGCAGCCGAAGATGTGGCGACGTCGCTCATGTCCAAAAAAGACTAACGCCCGCTACCGTCGGCCAAGGCAGGCAACACGCGGCGCGGGCGAGGATGAATGCAATTCCAATCAGCCTATTTACGCAGCCTTGCTGTACGAAGGCTTCTGCTCGTTAACGGCAGTCGGCTGCTCCAATGCAACCCTGGCCTCGCAAGGCAAGGTCTCGGCCATCGCTTCGCTTTCTTCCCGGCGGAACATGCGCAGGAAGAACCGGCCGAACTTGCGCGCAGTAAACGCAAAATAGCCAATGCAGCCGCCAATCAGCAATTGCAGGAGGATCACTCCCGAAACCGGATCGACGTACGAGAAAAGCGGGGCGAGGCAGGAGAAAACGTCGGGGAGGTTCATCATGGTGGTCTACTCAGTCACTCGTGGCTCAACCGCGAAACTCCGATCGGGCGGCAACGAAACCGCAGAGGTAAGATTTAGCCTAACCACACATACCGATTTGTCAAGCGCCGGGCGCGGAATCTTTGGAATCGCGACCGGACGCAGTTCTTATGGGTAAGTCGCATTCACCCACTTGAATGGATTCGGGCCGTTTTGGCAGGCCGTGCAGCAACAACACCTTGACACTCGTCCGGCGGGGACTAAGGTGAGAATAGGTGTGTTACTGACACTTTTTCCTTCTCTAGGTGAGTCGGGTTTGCGGGCATTGTGCGAAAACCCACCTCCCGGTGGGGGGTGCCGC
>Ga0233425_10011555_pt1 | contig 10268 bp, 9 predicted proteins | sample Watercolumn_Towu_2_FD_181712 | JGI IMG/M metagenome (GOLD analysis project Ga0233425, IMG submission 181712) | Freshwater microbial communities from Lake Towuti, South Sulawesi, Indonesia - Watercolumn_Towuti2014_140_MG | ecosystem: Environmental > Aquatic > Freshwater > Lake | place: Indonesia... | reverse complement strand
CCCACATGAGTGATTGTAGCCACAGAGAACTGGCAAAGCAAGGCAGGCAGCCATGCCATCTCGAACGGGACAAAGTACACTGGTGAATGTCAGGACCCTGTTCCCCAGCCACCACAGCACGAAAGGTATCCCATGCGCACTGCGTACTCCTGGATGACTGTCACCGTGATCTGCACATTGTGCGGCCGGCCGTGGCCGGTGGGCGGCGCGGAGCCGGGCGGCAAGACCGCACCGCCGACCGCCGGCGCCGTGGTGGTCGTGGTGGCGGGCACGCCAATCAAGGGCGGCAAACCGATAGCCGGCACGCTGCGCACGCCCTTTGGGGTGGAAGCCGACCGCGCGGGCCATCTGTACATCGCCGAGTTTGCCGGCGAGCAGGTGCGCCGGCTTGATCCCCAGGGGCGGCTGACGACCTTTGCGGGCACGGGGACCAAAGGCTTTGCCGGCGACGGCGGCCCGGCAAGCCAGGCGCAGTTCGACGGCATGCACAACTTGGCCGTCGCGCCCAACGGCGACGTGATCATCGCCGACTCCGAGAACCACGTTGTCCGCAAGCTGCTGGTCCGCGACAAACGCGTGGTCCGCGTGGCGGGGACCGGCAGGCAAGGGAGCGCGGGCGTCGGCGGTCCGCCGCAGAAGGTGGAACTCAACCGGCCCCACGGGGTCTTCGTCGGTCCACAGGGGACACTGTACATCGCCGACTCAGACAACCATCGCATCCTGAAAATCGAGGTTCCCCGGCGTTGATAAGACCCAAAGCCTGACCCTGCCTCCCGCAGACCCTGCCTCCCGACGCGATCACAAATGGCAAGTGATGGCGGGGCCGAACGGTCCTTCAGCACAGAGCCGGCGGGACCGTCCGATTCGATTATCCGGCCGTGCTTGGCTCCTCGTCGACTGGCCGCTCGGAAAGGAATCTCGTTCCGGAAAACGTGGCGGACACGAGATTGCCCCCTTCCCGGACCTCGCCAACGACAACCCCGACAATGTGAAGACCGACGACAACCAGGAGCGCGTAGTAGCTGTAGAGGTGACTGAGGATGAACGGCTTGCGGAAGGCGCGCATGCTCTCGAACGCCGCTGTGTCATACATGTCGGGCGTGCCGGGCACGAGCGTCCCGGGATCGATGCCGGGCGCTGCCACCCAGCGCGCGATCCAGTGCCCGATGGGTGGATAGAACAGGTCGGTCCCGGCCAACACAAGGCCGCTGACGGCCAACACGATGATCAGCAGAAACATTGCCGTCACGCTCAAACGCCCAAGCGGATTATGGCCGAGGTACTGCTGGGGATGGCGGGAGAAGAACGCCGCAACGTAAGAGCGGAGGGCGGACAGGTATCCACGTCCGACGGGCAGCATCGCACGCCACCTGGCGTACCGGTTCCCCAGAAAGGCCCACACGATGCGGACCAGCAAGTTGGCCGCGAAAACGTACCCCACCCACGTGTGGATGACCTTGAGTTTCATGGCGCCCGTCCGAGGGATCTCAAGGTCGCGGCCGTGGAGAATCAGGTAGCCGATGACCACTAGCGACAAGACGCAGATCGCGTTGATCCAATGAAACCACCGTGTTGGCGCGTCCCACACACGGTAAGACTTGAGTTCAGGCATGTTTGTCCTCCAAGAACATTCAGGTTGCGATACCCCCACTTCGGCGCCGTCAGTATAAGGTCTCGCAGCCGCCTCTTCAAATCCTCCTCGAATTCCAAGGCCGGAATCTCTTCAGTTCGGCCTCTGCGGGCACGTTCGACTTGAGTCACTCTGGCCCGCCCTCCCGGGCCTGCACTCCCGGCAGTTGGTCTGCGCCGTGGCGGCGCGCGTCGGCGGACATGATCTCGACGAGTCGCCGGCGCACGTCGTCGGCCAAGGGCTTGGGCTTGTGCCAGGCACGGAGTTCCCGGACGCGCTGCCGGGCCCTGGCCAGCGCGGTGGTGGCCCCGTCGGCGCGCCACCGGTCGCGCGACTGGCGGTCGATCACGGCGCCGGGGAAGACGAGTTCCTCGCGCAGCCAGCGGAGCGTGGTGGGCGAGGTGAGGAAATGGTCCCCTTGCCCCAGGTCGCCCCACAGGTCTTCGGCCAGAGGCAGGCCGCGCCCCTGGATGCCCCTGGCCAGGCGCAGGGCCTGGCCGCAAATCTCGTCGTCGATGACCAGCTTCTCGAGGCTTTGACAGCTTTCGAATTCCAGCATCCCGGCGCCCGAGACTACGTTGACCCCTGCCAGCGCGGCCAGGGTCACGCCCAGCGACGACTCGAGCCCGGCCTGGAAATCGACCACCTTCGCGTCGCTCTGGCCGAGATAGCCGTGCGTGGGGAGGCCCAGAAAGCGGCCGATCTGCGCGTAGGCGCAGACCACCATCGCCGTCTCCATGGCCCCCATGGCCGTGGTCCCATGGCGCATGTCGAACACGGCGGGAGAGCCGCCATAGATGATCGGGCTGCCTGGTCCGGCCAACTGGTGGATCACCACGCCGCTGAGGTTCTCGGCCGTGTGCTGCACCAAGGCCCCGGCCAGCGTCACCGGCGCCGTGGCCCCGAACAAGGGCATGGAGATCAACTCGGCGGGAAGCCCCGAGCGCGCACACTCCAGCAGGGACTGCACGGTCAGGCGGCTCCACTTCAGGGGCGGCGACGGGCAGGCGTCGAAAATCGCCGGCGGCTTCTGGCGCAGCGCCTGCTCGCCCCCGGCCACGGCCGCGAGCATCTCCTTCATCACCGCGAAACCTTCCACCGTGAACGTCCCGGTAACCACCGGCTTCGAGGAGTTCAACAGCACCAGGAACAGGCGGTGCCGGTCGGCGATCTCGTGCGGCACGTCGGACACCACCAAGGCCGTGCTTTGCGCGGCCAGGTTCGGCAGGGCGTCGGTCACGCGCACCAGGTCCACGAGGTCGGCGCTGACGGCAGGACGCGCCTCGAGCGTCTCGGGGTCGAGGATCTTGATGGCCGCGGAACCGGGGTCGAAGTGGACGTTCCAACCCTCCAGACGCAGGGCAGGCTCTCCGTCCCGGGAAAAGACCGAGATGGCCGACGGCGCGCTCCGCACGCACCGCCACACGAGGTCTTCGGGCACGAACGCGCGGCGGGCCTTGCGATCGACCGCGGCCCCGCCGTCGCCGAGCACGGCCAGCGCCTCCTCGTCTTCGACGAGTACGCCGACCTTCCCCAGCACGTCGATCGCCTCGGCCACGATCCGCTCCAGCAGCTCTTGACTGAGCAACTCCAGGATTGGGCGTTTGGCCGCAATGGACTCGGGCACTTGCTCGGGCTTGGCAGTCATCGTAGGTCCCTCCTTGTTAGTAAAGGCCGTTCCCATCGGTCCGGCCGGGGCAATGTGGCACTGCACACGTGCTTTCATCGTACCACGGCCCAAGCCGTCTGCAAGTCCCCGGACAGTTCGCTGGCGGCCGACGAGGCCGCGGCCCACGGCGCGGCCCCGCACGCGGGAGTGCTGCCGTCAAGAACTCCGGTCGAGGTTCGCTTCCACTAACAATGGAACTTTCTGTAGGGTGCGTGAAACGCACCGCAACCTGTAGTAGCCGGTGCGTTTCACGCACCCTACGTCTTTTGGGAGAGGGGGGGCTGGGGCAGAGCGGAGAGGTTGCGAAATGGGGACGGAACCGGAGAGAGGCATCGCTTTGAAGGTCAACGTGGCCGCAGGATGAGTGGTCCCCATTTCGCAACCTCGTAGCGGTGCCCCAGCCATGCCGGCAGGCGCAAAGACCCACAGCCGCCTCGTTCGGCGCAGTTCTCCCGACCTCGCCGTGCCGGCCGGACCAGGGACTTTTTGCGCAAGGTGGGGGGCCCTGCGGAGAAACGTGCGGCGAAACGATCGCTTCGAGTTCCGTGGCGCTCGCCGGCCGTTCCGAGGGCTGCAAGACCGCCGATGCCTCTTCGTCAAGCTGGGAAAGGCCGGGGACATAGAGAACCAGGGCCTCGGCGGCGGCAGTCCGCTCCGGGGGCGACGCGTTGAGAAGCGTGCCGGCGTGGTCGTCGGCCGGGCTGCCAGCTTCCTCATCCAGCAGATGGTCGAACTTGCCCGGCAGGCACTCGCGCATCAATCTGTGGAATTCGGAGCGCAGGCTGCCGTGCAGGTCGGCCGGGAGTTGGCCCTCGATGTTTTCGAAGCACTGGTCTACCGACTCGAACAGATCGCGGCTGCGATGAGAGCAGATGTCTTGTGGATGCGGTTCATTTTGCGAGAGTCCCGTCAGCTTCGGCGATCAGACAGACTGTCAAAAGGACAGCACAGAAAACAACAAGACTTGTCGTCAGAAGATTTGGTCGCATCGGCTTGTCTCTTGCCTTGTGGGATTGGACTGCTATTAAGGCTAAGCCGGCCTTGTCGCCAGTCGGGCAGTCACAACTGCACCCGCATGGCCCAGACCGCGGTGGGCTGGCCGTAGTCGCCGGTGACCAGCAACAGGCACTTGTGGTGCGAGTCATACACCATGTTGTAGTTCATCCCGCAGCCAAAGGGGAGCGTGGCCTCGGGCAACTGCGTCCAGCGGTCGGCCGCCACGTCGTAAAGCCACGTTTCCGCAACGGCCTTCGATGCCTTTTCAGCCGATTCCATGGCCCGGTCCACAAGCACGACGGTGCGCCCGATCTCCGGCACGAACGCCATCGGCGCGTGCTGGTCCTTCGGTGGGCACAGTCCGGGTGTGGGCATCAACCGATGCTCGCCGGTGGCCGGCCAGAACGACACCCCTGCAGCCGAAACGCCGGTGACCGCCACCGCGTCAATACGTCGCGCCGTGTGCCAGGCGCGACACAATCACGTACGTGACCGCGCCGATGCAGCCGGCCACCGGGATGGTGAGCACCCATGCCCAGACGATGTTCCCGGCTACGCCCCATCGCACGGCGCCCAAACGCCGCATGGACCCGAAGCCGACAATCGACCCGGTGATGGTGTGGGTGGTGCTCACGGGGATGCCGGCTGCGGCGGTGGCAAAGAGCGTGACCGCAGCCCCGGTTTCCGCACAAAAGCCGCCAAAGGGATTGAGCTTCGTGATCTTGGAGCCCATGGTCTTCACGATCCGCCAGCCGCCCACGAGCGTCCCCATGCCCATGGCGGTGAAGCAGATCAGGACGATGGAAAACGGGATGCTCTCGAAATCGCTGCCGCCCAAGGCCTCCGGCGCGCTCTTGAACAACAGCAGGGCAATGATCCCGATCGTCTTTTGCGCGTCGTTCGTCCCATGCCCCAGGCTGTAGGCGGCGGCCGAGAGGAGTTGGCCTTTACGGAACAGGGAATCGACGCGGCCCGGACGCGCACTGCGGAACAGCAGGCTCATGGTGGCGCCCATGGAGAACCCCAGCACCAGGCCGATCACGGGCGAGAGGACGATGAAGGCGGCGATCTTGAGGATCCCGGACAGAATCACCGCTTCCGTGCCCGCCTTGGCGATGGCTGCGCCAGCCAGCCCGCCGATCAGCGCGTGCGAGGAACTCGTTGGCAGGCCCAGATACCAGGTCGTTAGATTCCAGAGGACGGCCCCCAGCAGGGCGGCGAGAATCAGCAGCGGATCGTTCTCGGCGAATTTGGGGTCGACGATGCCCTTGCCCACGGTCATGGCCACGTGCAGCCCAAAGACGTAGGCCGCGATGAAGTTGAAGAACGCGGCCCAGACCACGGCCTGCAGCGGGGTGAGGACCCGCGTGGAAACGATGGTGGCGATGGAGTTCGCGGCGTCGTGGATGCCGTTGCTGAAATCGAAGGCCAGGGCAATCAGCACCACCAACGTGACCAGGACAGGGCAGATCATGGCCAGGCGGCCGACGTGGAAGACGGTGTAGCCCGTGCCCCAAACGATGAACGCCATCGCCGCCAGGCGCCACAGTGACTCTCGATTCAAGTGCCGGTCCTCCTTCGGTTGCCGCGGCTTGCCGGCAGGGGATTACGAGTTCTTCAAAGTGATCTGAAAGACGACGTTGCCGGCATCGCGGCAGCGGTCGATCACCTTCTCCAGCATCTCGATCAGGTCGCGCATGAGGATCATCTGCAGCGGCTCGTATTTCCCGCTGTACAAATCGTTGAGCAGTTCAAGCATCAGCTTGTCGGCCTCGCCCTCGTAGCCGTGCAAGGCGTCGTTCTGCGCCTGCGCCCTTTCAAGGTTGGTCCCGTGGCGCAGGCCGGTTACCATCTGGCACAGCGTTTCCATGCCGCGCTCGATAAGCTGCAGTTGCCGGCTGAGAAGCTCGGCGTGGACGTGCCGGCGCGACGCCGTCAGGCGCTGGGCGAACTTTTTGGCCACCTTCGTAATCCGCGAAAGGGCGTTGGAGAGGGCCTCGATGTCCTCACGTTCCATGGGCGTAATGAACGTGCTGCACAGCAGGCCCGTCAGTTCCCGATGGATCTGCTTTTCCTGGCGGCGGCTGACGATGAGTTTGTCCAAAGACTGCTCCGCTTGGGGGGAATTGACCAGCTCGACAAGGGCTTGGACCGACTGCCGGGCTTCATCAGCCCCGGCTTCCAGGAGGTCGAAGAAACGGTCGCTCTTTCCGAGCAGACGTTGAAGTGAGAACATAAAGTCTTATTCCGAAACGAGTTGCGAGTGTCCGGGGAGCACTCCGGTGGGGGTGAGGTGGTATCGTTCGATCGTGGTGGTGTTAGCAGACAGTCAGTTTGCCATTAGGATATTATTAAGCAAGCGGCGGGTTCGCACAAGGCACCCCGCTTGCCCGCGCCACGTGAGTGCTTCGTCCTGAAATATGCTAGGATTGAAGTAAGACTTTTCAATGACCCCCGTGACCAACGGGCCAGGGGCGGATTCCCCGGGCCAACCGTTGCGCGCAATCTGTTATTACGTGGGGGAGGGGTTGCACCGAACGCGAGAACCGACGGAGCATCCGTCACTCCTAACGGTGGCCTTCTCCGACCAGGGACCTCACCGACAGGAGCCGTGCGATGTCTTCAGGAACAATTCTGACCACCGCCCAGTACATGCCCGAGCTGCCGCCGTCCAGCGATCCGGCCGACGTGCCTGGACCAGGAGGAACAACGACCTCGAAGTCTTCGCTCGAATTCCTGACTCGCGGGGTTTCGTGGTGCATTGGCGTGGCCCTGCTCGCCGCCGGGGGCTGGTGGTGCCACGGCAACCTCGACGTGAAGCAAGACACCACGGGGAAGAAGACCGCCGCCACCTTTGGCCCGTTTGATCTGACTTCGTGGGCCTTCGGTTCCAAGCGCGATCAGAAGGCGATCGGTGCCTTTCAGCAACAACAGATAGCCAACATCCAGTGGGAGTTGGAAGACCGGAACCGGGAGATCCAGAAGAAGCTCCAGCCGTCCCTATCGAGCTTCAACGAACTTCAGAAAAATCGGTGGCAGACGCTGCCGAGGAGCCAGGGACATTCTCCACGCCAGCGGCGCTGAAACCGCCGCCTTCCAGGGCTGTTCGGCGACAACTACTCAGGGCCGCGGCCCTCATTCGCTTGAAAGTGCGCATCTTCGTAGGACGGGTCTCCAGGCCCGTTCTTTTCAGGGTTTGGCCGGTCGGGCCTGGAGACCCGACCTACGAGAAGCCCTGCGAAAAGCCAGCGCAACTTCGAAGCTCATTCGCTGTCTCCTTAAATTCGCTGTCGATTTCCCCCTTTCGGCGTTCTCAGTTAGCGAACGACAGCGAATTGAAGCAGACCGCGAATCGGCCAATACGGATGGGGCGCGCATGTCGCGCTGCAGCACGGCGATTCCCGGCCATTGTGCTTTCTCGCGGCAATCGGTTATTGTTGTGCGTAGGCCCTGGCAGGACCGGTTGCGGTGCGGGGTGTCTCACCGTGGGGCGAGTTTTCAACTTGCCGCGTGGTGTAAGTTGAAAACTCCACGAGTAGGGCAAGTTGAAAACTTGCCCCACGGCACCATGATGCAGGATCTGCGCGGTTCCAGAAACGCCCTGGCACGTTCCCTCGAGGTAGTCCGTCATGTGCAAGCCCTTGTTGCCTGTGATTATCGCATTGTCGCTTCTAGCCGGCACTCAGGCAGCCGAGCCTGCAGGCAGTTCTTCGGCCGGACCTCAGCCGACCGAATTGAACCTCGCCTTGCGGCAAGTCCCGGAGCAGGCCAAGGCCCTGGTTCTGCTGGATGCCCGGCTGTACAGGATCGCCGCGCCGGACCTGTTGCCCTACGTCAAGGCCGCATCGGCCAGGCGGCAGTTCCAGATTGCGGTCCTACCGATCCTTGGCCTGGATGATTGCCGCCCGGCAGAAATCCGCCAGGCCCTCCAGAAATGGCGAGTTGCCAGGCCGGGTTTGGAAGGCGTGCTGTTCGTGGGCAACGTGAAGCTCCCTTCGTTCTTCATGCCCCGGGCCGATACTCCCTCCACGCGCCTGTGGCCGCGGTACTACGAGGACCTCGACATGGCGGCCGAGCGGCGGATCGCGCCGGGCACGGTGCTCAAGGAATGCGGTCCTGCCAACCCGTGGCCCTGCATTGCGGGCGCCAAGCAGTTCAAAGTGCCCGAGCACGACTTCGATGACCTCGCCCAGGGGCCGTCAGCGGGGCCGGAACTTTGGGCCGCCTTTCTGCCAGTGGGATACCAGGACGAGGCCAAGAACAACTACACTGCCTGGGCAGACCAGTTGCGGCCGGTTTTCCGAAAGGCCGCGGCGTTCTACAGCGGGGCCACGGCCTACGGCCGGGGGCTGTACCTGGTGTCGAACGACCTGAGCTTGCTGGCCAGGAGCAAGCCCGTCTGGGACGCCGTGGGGCCGAAGGAGATCGAATTCTACGCCATCAACGAGAAGGGGCCGGGCGCTTTCAAGAACAATCCGGCGGGCTACGTGCGCGTGGACCTGACCAAGTATCGTTCCCTCGAGGACTTCTTGGCCTACGCCGGCAAACTGCCCTGGATGGACGAGGGGTGGCAATCGGCGGCGGTATTTCTGGAGCACATGAAGGCCTCGCGGCGGCGGTTTGTGTGGTGGAACGTACATTCAAACCCGGAACTCTCGCTGATCTCCACAAAGCAGGCCCAAGAAATGACCAACGGCGGCTTGATCGCCCTGCTCAACGGCTGTGCCGTGGGCGGGTTCAAGCAGCCGGGGTCGCGGTCTTTGGTCGATGTGCGGACCGCCCCCGAGAACAACGTGCTGGTCAGCGTGGTGTACGGCCGATCGGCCTTCGTGGCAGCCCTGGGCTCGCCCCACAACCGCGTGGACGACGAGCACGTCACGCCGTTGTTCGAGCATCTATGCGCCGGCGGCTATCTGGGGATGGCCCATTTGCTTCGCCTGCGCAAGCAAGACCAGGACTCGCCGAACCCGGGCGTTATGCGCGGCCGGCAGGAAATGCTGATCGGCGATCCGTTTGTGGATGCGCGGTAGGGGAAAGAAGATGGAGGGAAGGAAGATGAGATATCTTGGGATTTTGGCAATCGCCAGGGTGCTTTGTGTACTGCACGGGGCCTTCGCCGGCCCGCCGGTCGTTTCTTACGTGACGCAGCCGGTGCGCCACTGGGAGACGTTCTTTCTCTTTGGCGAAGGGTTCGACGCCAAGGACGCCAAGGTACTGCGCGGCGTAATCGCTGATCCTCGCACGCCCGACGAACTGGCCGCGGCCCTCGTGGCGGGCGAGAAGTTCAGGCCCCCGCAGACGCCGCCGGCCGACGTGGGCGACCTCTACGGCCGACAATACGCCCTCGGGCCACAGGTCATCGGCGGAAAGCTCCAGGGCGAGGTGCAGGTGTTTTGGGTGCGCACGGCGGCCGGCGTGTCGGAGCCCTACGTCGTCAACCGGCCCGAGGTGTTCTTTGTCGAGTTCGACGAAGTGTCGCCCGGCCAGGAATGCCGCGTGTTTGGCCGCAACATGGTCCAGTCCTTCTACCCGCCGAAACCGCGGATCTACCTGCTGGACCGGGCCAACAAAAAGGTCCATGCCTGCGAGTGGGGCAATCGCTTCGACTATCAAGGGCACCTCAACTACCAGTTGCCCTACGAACTGCGTTTCAAGGTCCCGCAAGAAGTGCCCGACGGTGCGTACGAATTGTGGGTCCATGCCGGGGTCAACACCGGGCTGCACGGTTTCGGCGGGCCCGTGACGTTGAGCGTGAAACGGCCCCAGGCGGCACAGCGGCCCCTGGTGCGCGTCGAGGAGCACGGGGCCAAGGGCGATGGGCTGACCGACGATTCACCCGCCCTGGAACTCGCGGTGGCCGCTGCCGCCAAGGCCGGCGGCGGGACTGTCCTCGTCCGTCCCGGCGATTACCTCCTCAGCCGTGTCCTTCGCGTGCCGCCGGGAGTCCACCTGCGCGGCCTGCGCCCCAATGAT
>Ga0233425_10011553_pt1 | contig 10269 bp, 5 predicted proteins | sample Watercolumn_Towu_2_FD_181712 | JGI IMG/M metagenome (GOLD analysis project Ga0233425, IMG submission 181712) | Freshwater microbial communities from Lake Towuti, South Sulawesi, Indonesia - Watercolumn_Towuti2014_140_MG | ecosystem: Environmental > Aquatic > Freshwater > Lake | place: Indonesia... | reverse complement strand
AGACATACCTCTTTCTACAGGCGCGGCGGGCGGGCGTGGGGTGCCCCCAGAGGGAACCCACCCCACGCACCGCGCCGCACGCGCGGATTCCAAACGAAATGTTTTCATTGCTCATTCAGCGATTAAACCATCCAATGTGTCGGCAAGTGAATGAGTAGAAAAACGCACCGCGAAGTTTACAAGAAACATCGGGGTGCGTTTTTCAGCGTTACCGTCTGTGTGTGCAGTGCCGCGCGAAGCAACCGCTGGCTTCTGCACGTATTCAATTGTCTAACACATATGTTCTACTGGTATTCTACGCGATTTTCTCCGCGTTGTCAATGAGATATATTTTCTAATATTCCCAGGGCAAGTTTTTTCCGCTGAACACTTTTTGCATCCAACTCCATGTCAGAGTATAATCTGGATAACATCGGATTGATGGTGCCAGTGCGGGTATCAGCATACAAATGAGATGTATACGTGAAACATTCCCACCCCCTCTGGTTAAAAGTGTAACTTGGTGGCATTTTATTATAACCCAAGGATAAGTTGTCACTATGGCGTCTGACCTCACCTTTATCACGAACGAATCTGGCAAAACCCTGCGCGATCGGCTGGGTGATTTGTTACGCGATGATACGCATCAATTCGATTGCCTCGTTGGGTATTTCTTCATTAGCGGATTCTACAAATTGTACCCCGTGCTAGAGAACGTTGCCAAGGTTCGTATCCTCGTCGGCTTACAAACAGATCGCACGGCTTATGGACTGATCCAAAGCGCGAAAGAGCAGCCCGAACTGCCTTTTCACTCGCACGCAGTCACTCAAGAGCAAATCGCCAAGGAGGTTCAAGGTGAATTGGAACAAGCTTCCGATACACCTGACATCGAAACTGGCGTTCACAAATTTGTCGAGTGGTTGCGCTCTGGCAAGCTGGAAATCAAGGCGTACCCCGAACACAATCTCCACGCCAAAGTCTACGTTATGACGTTTGCCGAGGGCGACCGCGACAAAGGGCGCGTCATTACTGGGTCCAGCAATCTCACGCAAGCGGGCTTGCAAGACAACCTCGAATTCAACGTCGAACTCAAAGATCCTGCGGACTATCAATTTGCTTTTGATAAATTCAATGACCTTTGGAAAATCGCAGTGGACGTGTCCAAGCCCTACGACGACACGATCAACAAGCGTTCTCCGTTTGCTCATTTCACTCCGTACGAACTCTACCTGAAATTCCTCTACGAATATTTTCGCGGCGAACTGAATCGCCCTGCCGAGTTGGAAGACCTGTATGTGCCCGATGCATTCAAGCGATTGAAATACCAAGAAGAAGCGGTGCTCAGTGCACGCAAAGTGTTGGAGGAATATGGTGGTGTTTTTCTCGCCGATGTCGTCGGTTTGGGTAAAACGTACATGGCGGCTCTGCTCGCACAACAACTTGATGGGCGTTCGCTCGTGATTGCGCCGCCACACCTCTTGGACAAGGACAATCGCGGCTCGTGGCCCAATGTCTTTGGCGACTTTCGAGTGCCGCATACCGATTTTGAATCCGTCGGCAAATTGGCAGACTTGCTCGAACGCGATGTGTCCAAGTACGCGAACGTATTCATTGACGAGTCGCATCGGTTTCGCACGGAATCGACGCAGTCCTACGAGATGCTCGCCCAAATTTGTCGCGGCAAGCGCGTCATTCTGGTTTCGGCTACGCCGCTCAACAACACGCCGCAAGACATTCTCAGTCAGATCAAACTTTTCCAGAATGGCAAGAACAGCACAATCCCGAATGTCCGCGATCTGCAAGGATTTTTCGGACGACTCGAAGGCAATCTCAAAGGGTTGGATCGCCAGCACGACCGCGAGCGATATTTCCGAACGGTCCAAGAAAACGCGCGTCTCACGCGCGAACGCGTTTTGAAATACCTGATGATTCGCCGCACGCGCAGCGAGATCGTCAAGTACTATGGCGATGACTTGAAGCAGCAAGGGATGAAATTCCCCGACGTGGCTGACCCGCAGCCCTTGTTCTACAAATTCAACAAGACCGAGAACGCTGTTTTTGACGAGACGATTGAGCTGGTCACGCAAAAGTTTTGCTACGCGCGCTACCAACCGATGGCATACTACCAGGGACGCCAGGATGCGCGCGCCGTCCAGCATCAACGCAACCTGGCGAAGTTCATGAAGATTTTGTTCGTCAAACGCCTGGAGAGCAGTTTCTTCGCGTTTCGCAAGACCCTGGAGCGCTTCATTCATTCGTACGAACGCGTGATTGCCGAATATCGCAAAGGCGACGTATACATTAGCGAGAAATACGCAAACAAACTTTTCGATTGGTTGGAGCAAGGCGACGAACAAGCCGTGGAACGCCTGTTGGTGGAAGGCAAAGCCGAACATTTCAACGCCAAAGATTTCTCACCCGATTTCATCCGCGATCTGCAAGCCGACCTGAAACTTTTGCGCCGCATCGAAACCCTGTGGACGCCGATCAAGCGCGATCCCAAGTGGGAATCGTTCTGTGAATTATTCGCGCGCGGTGGACCCTTGAAAAAAGGCAAGGTCATCATCTTCACCGAGTCGCAAGAGACCGCCGAGTATTTGGCGGGACGACTGACAAAAGAAGTAGACCGCAAGACCTTGTTGTACACAGGCAGTTCGGACGAGTCCGTGCGAAGGCAAGTGATGGCAAACTTTGACGCGCGGGCGTTTCATCAGAAAGACGATTACCGAATTCTCGTCGCGACCGAAGTGCTTGCCGAAGGCGTCAACTTGCACCGCTCGAATATCGTCGTCAATTACGACATCCCTTGGAATCCCACGCGTTTGATTCAACGCGTCGGGCGCGTTAATCGCGTGGATACCCAATTCGATACGATCCACACGTACAACTTTTTCCCAACCGAGCAGGGCAACACTGAAATCAAGTTGAAAGAATCGGCTGAAGCAAAGATCGAGTCGTTTATCGAAATGCTAGGCGCAGATGCCCGTTTGCTTACCGAAGGCGAAGAGATCAAGTCGTTCGATCTCTTTGCGAAACTGAATTCCAAAAAGACGATCACAGGCGAAGATGGCGAGGAAGAGACCGAACTGGAATATCTTACGGAGATTCGGCGAGTGCGCGACGAGCAGCCCGAACTCTTCAAGCGCATCAAACGCCTGCCACTCAAAGCGCGTTCGACGAAACGCGTCGGAAAGGACGCGACCGCTGCTTTGCCAGAGTTTCCATCTTTGCTGACTTATCTGCGGCAGGGGCGTCTCGACAAGTTCTATCTTGCCTCATCCAGCGCGAGCGAACCAAATGAATTGGATTTCTTCACCACCGCGAAAGTACTCAGACCCGCCGATCCCGCTGAAAAGCGCGAGAGCATCCCGCCTGATTTTTACGCGCTGCTCGACAAGAACAAACGCGCATTCGAGCAGGCGACGAGTCCAGAGCAAGACGATGCAACGCCCAAACATCGCGGCGGCGCGCACGACGCGTATATCCTGAAACGCCTCAAGGCGCGCGAAATTCGCCGTTATCATGGCTACACGGATGAGGATGAAGCGTTCCTCCGTGACGTGATGCAACTTCTCAGTGATGGAGCGTTACCTACTCCAACGACGAAAAAAGTCGCCGAAGCACTCAAGAAGGAAAGCGATCCATTGCGCGTCCTGGGAATTCTGCACGTCGGAATTCCAGAACAGTTCTTTCAACAGACGCGCGCCCAACAATCCGCGCAAGCCGTCGCTGCGCGCCAAGTGATTCTATCGTCGTATTTGGTGGAGCAACCATGAACCGCACTCAAGCCGAAAGCATCGTCCGCGCAACATTTACCGCCGCGTTCGACAAGGCGCAGTTCTTGAACCTGACGCGCAACCTCGTCAATCATCTGGACGAATCCAAAGCGCAGGCGTGGAACAGCCAATACGTGAAAGACGCTTTCAAGGAGCACGTCGCACGCTACGAACGACTTGGCACGTACACATCGCCTGAGCGAGAAACGCTCGATGTGTTGATCGTGTATCTGACGCGCGACTCGAAATTGGAGCGCGCGCGGACGGCGATTCGCAATTTTGTCGCGGATCACCTGAAAACGCGTGATGAAAAAGATGCCGCGCTTGTCGCGTTTGTCTCGCCGAGCGAACAGCAGTGGCGGTTCTCGTACGTCAAAATGGAATACGCCACGACGGAAACCGCATCGGGCAAGGTGGGCGTTGAAACGAAATTGACGCCTGCGCGCCGCTTTTCGTACATCGTCGGCGCGGGCGAAGCATGCCACACCGCGCAGACGCGCTTTCTCGATCTGTTGCAAGACACCGCGACCGATCCGACGCTCGCGCAGATCGAAGAGGCGTTCAGCGTTGAGGCGGTTACGAAGGAATTTTTCACCCAGTACGTCGAATTGTTCGAGCAGATTCAGAAACATCTCGACAAGTTGGTGGAGAAAGACAAGTCGGTTCGTGACGAATTCAAGTCGAAGAACATCAGCACGGTAGATTTCGCCAAGAAATTGTTGGGGCAAATCGTCTTTCTGTACTTTTTGCAGAAAAAGGGCTGGCTGGGCGTCGCGCGCGGCAAGGACTGGGGCGTGGGTCCGCGCGATTTTATGCGGCGATTGGCAAGAGGCGAGTTCGGCAAGTACGCTAATTTCTTCGACGACATTCTCGAACCGCTGTTTTACGAATCGCTCGCGGTCAAGCGGGACGACGATTGGTGCAAGCGTTTCAATTGCCGCATTCCGTTTCTCAACGGCGGTCTGTTTGAACCCATCGGCGACTACGATTGGCGCAAGACGGACATCGTGATTCCAAATCGTTTGTTCACAAACAATGAACGCGTGGACGAAGGCGTGATCGGCACGGGCGTGTTCGATGTGTTTGATCGCTATAATTTTACGGTGAACGAAGCCGAGCCGCTGGAAAAAGAAGTGGCGATTGATCCCGAAATGCTGGGCAAGGTGTTTGAGAATCTTATCGAGGAAAATCGGCGCAAAGGGTTGGGCGCGTTCTACACGCCGCGTGAAATCGTGCATTACATGTGTCAGGAGAGTTTGATCAACTATCTCGACACGGCAATCAACACGCGCGACGAAGCGGTTGTGCCAGAAAAGCCACAGCAAAGCAAGATGTTTGGAGAGCCCGACCCGCGTCAAACCGCGCTCAAGATGGCGACGCACAAAGAGGTGGTTCCGCGCGGCGACATCGAGACGTTTGTGCATTTGGGCGAACAGATTTCGCATTACGAAGCGGTGCCGACCGAGTATCGCGTCAAGATGCCAAAAAACATTGAGCCGAACGCGCGAGTGATTGACGACGCGTTAGCGAATATTACCGTGTGCGATCCTGCGGTGGGTTCGGGCGCGTTTCCTGTGGGAATGATGACGGAGATTGTGCGCGCACGACTCGCGCTGAATTCCTACTTGGGTGACAAGAAGCGGACGCCGTATGACTTCAAGCGGCACGCAATTCAGAATTGTTTGTACGGCGTGGACATTGACGCGGGCGCAGTGGAGATTGCGAAACTGCGTTTGTGGCTGTCGCTCGTGGTGGACGAGGAGGACGTGAAGGAAATCAAACCGTTGCCGAATTTGGATTACAAGATTGTCGCGGGCAATTCGCTGTTGGGCTTGCCGTTCAAGTCGCAGCGGCTGGGCAAGATTGAGGAACTGAAACAGAAGGTTTTTGACGAGACTGACCACGATAAAAAGGCGAAGATCAAAGCGCAAGTGGATGAGCAATTGGCGCAAGTGTTTGCCGCGTCCAAAAAGAGTTTGGGATATGAGGCCACCTTCGATTTTCAAGTCTTCTTCTCCGAGATCTTTCAACGCAAAGGTGGGTTTGATGTGATGATCGCCAATCCACCTTATGTTGAACACAAGAAACTAAAGCCGATTAGCAGTACGCTTAAGGCAAATTTTGAAGTCTATTCAGGAACGGGTGATCTCTACATATATTTTTTTGAGAAGGCATTGAAGCTGCTAGGAAAGAAAGGATTGTTAACTTTCATCACATCGAATAAATTCATCAAAACAAGCTACGGGAGAAATCTGAGGGGATACTTGTCCAAGAGAAACATTTCAGAGGTTATTGACTTTACTGAGGTTCACGTATTTGATGCCCTAGTTTCAAGTTCCATTATTCTGATAAGGAACTCGGAACCTGCTGATGAAGTCCTAATCTGTTTTGCAAATGACGGGCTGAGAAACTTTGCAAACCTCGATTCCTTTATCAGCAATAACTGCTTCGCTATTAAATCGTCATCGCTTACTCCTGAAATATGGCAATTGGAAAAACAAGATAGACTGACTTTAAAATCGAAAATTGAAAAAGCAGGTCGCGTTCTAGCAACATTCAGTTCAATCAATATCAACCGTGGTGTCACAACGGGCTACAATCCTGCATTCATTGTTGACGGCAAGAGAAGGCAGGAACTTATCAAAGAGGATGAATCAAGCAAACAAATAATAAAACCATGTTTGCAGGGAAGGAACATTCGCAAGTGGTATTTTGAGAAAAGTGAAACGCATTTAATCAATTCTGGATTTGACATAGATATTCCAAGATCATATCCAGCAATTTTCGATCACTTGAAGGTTTTCAGGAAAGAGTTAGAAATCAGAGCCGACCAAGGCAAGCACTGGTGGAACCTACGCTCTTGCACATACTATTCAGAATTTGAAAAGGAGAAAATCATCTGGGGACTAACGGCAGATAGGTGGGCTTTCGCGTACGACGATGAGAAACACTACTTGCCAAGCAACGCATATCTTCTGACCTCATCACAAATCCCAATCAAGTACATCTTGGCAATATTGAATAGCAAGTTGATGCAGTTCTATTTTGGTTTTGTAGGCATTATGACTGCGGGTGGTGCTTTTACTTTGAAATACGAAACCGTCCGTGAATTCCCATTGGTTGAATCATCTGATATATCGCAAAAGCGCTTCATCGCAGTTGTCGACCAAATCCTCGTCGCGAAGAAGCGCAATCCAGAAGCAGATACGTCGGCGTTGGAAGGTGAGATTGACCAACTGGTGTATCGGCTGTACGGGCTGACGCAAGAGGAGATTGCGGTGGTGGAGGGAAAATAAGGGCAAAGTGAAAGAACAAATAATTGGGCAATTAGATATCGCCAAATCATAACGATTGAAACCCATTCGAGCAAGGATGTCGAAATGTTGGATAAAGAGAAACTGAGAGAAGCTTGCAATTATGAGTATGGATTCCTTACCGCAGTTTACAGGGATTCTTGGATGTTTTTTGGAGAAAGAGATTCCACGTTTCGGGGACGATTATTTGTATTCTCGAATAACCAATATGATGAATGTGAAGGCTTTTCGATTATGGCGGCCATGACAGGGACTCTCCAACATAATCTGGGCTATGTCGGTGACTTGGGCAAGTTTATTCCACCGATTGAAGATATCCTTACAAAGGCGCATAAAATTTACGACTGGATTATTGCTTGGATTCTCGGAGATAATGAAAACAAGCTCCCTGCTGGAGTTAAGATAAAAAGATATAAGCTCGAAAGTAAAATGGAGTTGCCCCTATTTTTGAAAAAAAACCCAGATCTTCATAATGCATTTTTTGAATGTTATAAAGTGTTCACGGAATACAGAAACCATATTAGTCATAGGTCAGGAATTGAAATATCACGATATGGCAATCTCAGTCTTGGTAATGATATTCAAAAAATAACTGTAACCAGAAATGAAATCGAGCAATTCACAAAATTGGGTTTGTCAATCTGTGATGGATTGTGGCTAGAAGGAGGCGGAGTAGCAGAAGAGAAAACTAGACACATTGCTTATCAGAGCGCAAATGCCTTGTCCAAGTATCACAAACAAGAATTGAAAATGCCGCATCCAGTGGTCTGGTATCAAGTTTGTTTGGGACTAGGTTATTCAGATCTTGATGTCAACTCACAGATGAGGTGGACCGTAGATCTAGATCGAATTCTGCAAGTAATTCACAATTCTATGCCTCCTGAATCAGGCGAATCAATCGAATGTGAAATGATTATATATTTGCACACACCCAATTGGATGACCTCGCCAAATTCAGATCCGAAATTCTTTGTGCCCACATCCAGAATAAAACAAGGTGGAATTCTCGAATTAGCGAGACGCGATTTTACTTCCTGAGACTGATATGGATGGGATCAACGTGGTGGAGAGAGAGTAGTGCAACGGATACGGCAGATTAATCTGACAAACCCCAACGCCGAGAATCATCCGTTTGACCTGAAATTGTCCATCTTCACGTCATTTGCGAAATCAAGATTTTACGCAATCACTCAGCAAAGGGATTTATGGCAGACTCTACTATAGCAACCTCACGTCAATGGGATTTGTTTTTATCATATGCCTCGGAAGATCGTGAGGAGGTTGCAGATCCGCTTGCTCATGCTCTAAGTGCAGCAGGGCTAAAGGTCTGGTACGATCAATTCGCCCTAAGACCTGGAGATAAATTACGACGATCTATCGAGCAGGGACTCCGAGAATCGTATTGCGGTGTTGTCATTCTTTCGCCGAATTTCTTTGCCAAAGAATGGCCACAGTTGGAATTGGACGCGCTATTCGAGTTATCCACGTTTGAAGCAGGACGTAAGATTATTCCCATTTGGTATAGACTGAATGCTCGAGATGTGGCAAAACACGCTTTGATGCTCTCAGATCGTCTGGCTTTGCGATGGGAACAGGGCTTGACCAATGTGGCCAAGCAAATCTTGGTGGTCGTTCAAGAATCTGGCGATACATCCAACGACTTGCTTTCAATCAAAGCATTGGCCCATGTTCAACAATTGCTAGAGCAAGATAAACTTGCGGAAATTGATGCGTATCACCAAGTGGAGCAACATCCCATTGATACAGTATGTTCTGCTTTGCGGTCGGTATTTTTTAGTTCCACCCAGGCACTCGTAATGCGTCGACGCGCGCTCCAGAAAATGGTCGAGTACGATTCGCTGACATCCGTTGAGTGGGACCGTCTGGTAGTTGATTCAAGTACCGAGCTTATTGGGATGGTGATGGAGGTATTGGCGGCTTCGACTATGGTATTGAAGGCTGAGCAGGTTCGGCTCTTGCTGGATAACCCTAAATTGCCACGTTCTGCGACAGGGTTAGGGTCACTGATAGTTCGGTTCATTCGCCGAGGAGCTGGTTACACTTCATCAATTTTCTTGCCAGCCAGGGATCATCCAGCGTGGGCGGTCAAGTATGATTGCGTGCGATCAATCATCAAATTGGACGATCAAGATTCGATTGCGACGTTAGTTTCGTTTGCAAATATGAGTTACTGGAAAGCACGGCGGAATATCATCGATTATATTGATCAGCGACATTCTACTGGCAGACTTGCTGAAGCAGAGAGGCAAGTCGCAGCGCAAATTCTGAAACAGATTTTGACAGATGGAAAAACCACCGAAAAGACGCCAACTCGGAGTAAAGCACGCAAACTCCTCGCTAAGATTGAGAACCAGGTTGCAGCAGGATGAGCCAGATCCCACAGTCCATGGTTAAGACCTCTGAAGTCAAAGGAGAAGAAATGGCAAAACACGATTTCACTGAGCTTTTTGCGCGCTATCCCTCCATTATCCAACAAATGCCCGACACATTCACGTCGCACCAATTCATTCTGGAATTGGCGCGGCGAGAGCAAAAACTGTACGTCGAGGCGTTGTATGACTATCGAGACAAACGACGCAGTGGAAAGCGCGCACCATTTCTCATTGTGCACGGAATACTGGCACAACAGTTGAGCGCGCATCCTGATTTGATTCGCAAGGAACGCACTGTCAATAGCAAGGATATTTTCAGGCAACCGAACACCAGCGTCAAATGGAAGAAAGTATAATGTAGAAACTGTGCCGATTCACACAAACAAGTACGCTGAGAACTAAGTGCACGCGTTGTAGGAATACAACGCGTGCGCTTGTGTTTTTTGTTTCCAGAATTCCAACACGATCAAGTGAATCCCAGTTGTTTTTGATAATGGACGTGCGCCCAAACCCAGGGCGCACGTTTTTTATTTTGTGTCGCCGTGTGATGCTGTCTTTCTGATAGCGGAATGAGTCGGGTTGTCGGTAGTCTATCCTCCGTCATCCTGGTCATCGCCATTGACTCTGCGGATCGCCGTCTCTCGGCTTACCTCTGCAAGCGACATAGATCGAACATTTGTCAATGTAACCGCAATCATAACACAAGCATTTTCGGCGTCAAGGGTAAAGTCGCTCCGCTCCCGGCGCGCCAACTGCGCGCGCCGCCCTTGACGCCAAAAATATTTCGCTTGTGTTCAACTCCGATTG
>Ga0233425_10011552_pt1 | contig 10271 bp, 12 predicted proteins | sample Watercolumn_Towu_2_FD_181712 | JGI IMG/M metagenome (GOLD analysis project Ga0233425, IMG submission 181712) | Freshwater microbial communities from Lake Towuti, South Sulawesi, Indonesia - Watercolumn_Towuti2014_140_MG | ecosystem: Environmental > Aquatic > Freshwater > Lake | place... | reverse complement strand
GAAAGCGCCGATGCCAAGGGGCATTCCTGGTTCACGGTCGGCGTCTCGGCGAACATCGTCGATGCCGCCTTCCAGGCGCTATACGACTCGATCGTCCTCAAGCTCTGGCGCGAGGGCGCACCGGCGGGCACCGCGCTCGGCGATGACTGACGGGCCGGCGCTGCCACCGGTCGTCGTTTTGGTCCGGCCGCAGATGCCGGAGAACATCGGCGCCTGCGCCCGGGCGATGCGGAATTTCGGCCTGACGGAACTCCGCCTGGTCAAGCCGCGCGAGCGCTGGCCCAACGAAAAGGCGGTGGCGATGGCGGCGAACGCGGTCGGCGTGCTCGACGATGCGCGGCTGTTCGAGACGCTCGAGGAGGCGGTCGCGGATCTCGACCGGGTCTACGCGACGACCGCGCGCGAACGCCACATCGTCAAGCCGGTGCTGACGCCCCGGGGCGCGGCGCAGGATGCGCGCGACGTCGCGCGCCGCGCCGGCTATTTGTTCGGACCGGAACGCACGGGCCTCGAAGCCGACGAAATCATGGGCGCGCAGGCGATCGTCGAAATTCCGACCGATCCGGGCTACGCGTCGCTCAATCTCGCCCAAGCGGTGCTGATCTGCGCCTATGAGTGGCGTCTCGCCGGCGAGACCCGGCGGGATCAAGCGCTGCAAACGGGGGAATTCGGCCCGGCAACCCAGGGCGAACTCGTTCGACTTTACGAACACCTCGAAGAGGAATTGCAGGCCGGCGGGTTTTTTCGGACCGAGGCGCAAAAGCCCACCATGGTCCAGAACCTGCGAGCGATTTTCGCCCGGGCCGGGCTGACCGAGCAGGAAGTTCGTACTTTAAGAGGCGCCATTAAGTCTTTGACAACGCGTCGAAAGCTGCCGCGCAACCGGGACGCCGGATAGCGCCTTGCGCGTTCGTTCGGGTGATGGGGGCCAGGCCGGGTAAGGCGGCCGATGGGCCCTCGGGACGCCCGCCACGCGCATTGACAAGCCAAAGTCGGTCCGTATATTGCGCGCTTCCCGGCCGGGGGGTGTCCTCGGACGACCCTTTTTCCTGCGACCCAGCGAGACATGACCAAGCGTCTTTCGTCCAAATACAAGATCACGCGCCGCCTCAACGAGAATCTGTGGGGCCGTCCGAAGTCGACCATCAACCGCCGCGAATATCCGCCCGGGCAACACGGCCAGCGCCGTCGCAAGCCGACGGATTACGGCACCCAGTTGATGGCCAAGCAGAAGCTCAAGGGCTACTACGGCAACATCACGGAGCGGCAGTTCCGCAAGATTTATGCCGAGGCCGAGCGGCGCAAGGGCGACACTTCGGAGAACCTGATCGGTCTGCTCGAGCGCCGGCTCGACGCGGTCATCTACCGCATGAAGTTCGTGCCGACGGTGTTCGCCGCCCGCCAGTTCGTCAATCACGGCCACGTCAAGGTCAACGGCAAGCGGGTCAACATCGCCTCCTATGTCGTTGACGAGGGCGACGAGATCGAGGTGATCGAGCGCCTGCGCCAGCACGCGACCGTGCTCGCCTCGAGCGAATCGAACGAGCGCGACGTGCCCGACTACATCGAAGTCGACCACAAGAAGATGAAGGGCAAGTTCGTCCGCACGCCCAAGCTTTCGGACGTGCCCTATCCGGTGAAGATGGAGCCGAACCTGGTCGTCGGCTTCTACTCGCGCTGATCCGCGAAAGCGGAGGAGGGAAGGGCCGCGGCGACGTCGCGGCCCTTTCGTTTTGGGGAGCCTGAAACATGAGCGTCGTCGAAGCCTTGCGCCGGCGGAGCAGCATCCGCGCCTTCGATCCGCGACCGGTGCCGGCCGAACTCGTCGAACGGGTCCTCGCTGCCGCGCTCGAGGCGCCGAGCTGGTCGAACACCCAGCCCTTCAAGGTCGCGGTCGCGAGCGGCCAGACGCGGGATGCGCTCGCCGCCGAACTCACGGCGCTTTACGACAAGGGCGCGAGGCTGCTTCGGGAAAAGCCGGTGATGCGAGCGGTCAAGGCCGTGCTGGGCGGCGTCGCGCCGGACCGTGACTATCGGGCGCCTGAGCATTATCCGCCCGCCCTGCTCGCGCGTCGGCGCGCCACGGGTTTCGGACTCTACGGCCAGCTAGGGATCGCGCGCGACGATCACGCGGCGCGGGATGCCCAGATGCGCCGCAACTTCCTGTTCTTCGATGCGCCGGTCGCGCTTTTCGTTTTCGCGCATGACGCGCTCGGCGCCTACGCGGTGCTCGACGCCGGGCATTTCATGATGGCGCTGATGCTGGCGGCCGAGGAGGCGGGGCTCGGCACTTGCGCCCAGGCCGCGCTCGCGACGTGGAAGAAGCCGATCCTGCGGCGCTTCGACGTGCCGTCGGATTATCGCCTGCTCTGCGGCATGGCGCTCGGCTATCCGGACGCGAAGGCGCCGGTCAATCGCTTCCGGCCCAAGCGAGCGCCGCTCGGCGAATTCCTCATTCCGCCGAAGGTCTGAGCCGGTTCAGGCCGCTTTCGAGTCGATGCCGTTTTGGTCGAGTAGCGTCTTGAGCTCGCCCGATTCGAACATTTCGCGGACGATGTCGCAGCCGCCGACGAACTGGCCCTTGACGTAAAGCTGGGGAATGGTCGGCCAGTCGCTGAAGGCCTTGATGCCTTCGCGGAGCGACGGATCCTCGAGCACGTTGATGCCCTTGAACTTCACGCCCATATGCGAGAGCACCTGGACCACCGCGGCCGAGAAGCCGCATTGCGGAAACACGGGCGTGCCCTTCATGTAAAGCACGACGGCGTTGTCGGTGACGTCCTGCTTGATGCGGTCGAAGACGGGGTTGGACATGGGCGGCTCCGGGGTTGTCGGGGCGGATTTTGGACCATTCGGCGGGGGTTTCAACCCCCGAAGCGACGGGGTTATTCGGGGGCGCGGGTTTCGAGCGCGAGCGCGTGAAGTTCGCCGCCCATCTTGCCCTTGAGCGCTTTGTAGACGAGTTGATGCTGCTGAACCTTGCTCTTGCCGACGAATTCCTTCGAGACGACCAAGGCGGCGTAGTGATCGCCGTCGCCCCGGAGGTCCTCGATCTGGACCTCGGCGTCGGGCAGACCCTGCTTGATCAAGGCGGCGATGTCGTCGGCGGCCATCGGCATGGGATCAGCCCTTTTCCATGAGGTCGGGCAGCCAGCCTTCGTGGCGCGCCCGCATGTCGTCGAGCGATATGGCGCCGAGGCTGCCGAGAGTCAATGCGCGCCCGCCGACGGTGCCGATGCGCTTGAGCGGCACGCCGGTCCGCGCCTTGGCCGCGGCTTCGGCGGCCGCGGCGAAGGGGGCCGGCACCGCGAGGACGTAGCGCGCCTGATCCTCGCCGAACAGGAACGCGTGGGCGGGCAGGAAGGTCGTCGCGTTTTCCCAGACCGGATCGATCGTCGCGCCGAGGCCGCCGGCCAGCGCCATTTCGGCGAGCGCAACCAGCAAGCCGCCGTCCGAAACGTCGTGGCAGGACGAAATCCGGCCATCGGCGATCAACGCGCGGACGAACTCGCCGTGGCGCTTTTCGGCCGCCAGATCGTAGTCGGGCGGCGCGCCGTCCTCGCGGCCGAGAATTTCGCGCAAGTAAAGCGAGGCGCCGAGCGCGCCTTTGGTTTCGCCGACGAGATAGAGCACGTCGCCCGTCGTCTTGAAGCCGATGGTCGCGGTCTTGGTCCAATCCTCGACGAGCCCGACCGCGCCGACTTGCGGCGTCGGTTGGACGCCCTGGCCGTTGGTTTCGTTGTAGAGCGAGACGTTGCCCGAAACGACCGGGAAGCTCAGCGCCGCGCAGGCAAGCGCCATGCCTTCGACGCAACCGACGAACTGGCCCATGATCTCCGGTCTTTCGGGGTTGCCGAAATTGAGGCAGTCGGTGATGGCGAGTGGGCGCGCGCCGACGGCCGAGAGATTGCGATAGGCCTCGGCCACCGCCTGAACGCTGCCGGCGAAAGGATCGGCCTCGCAATAGCGGGGCGTGCAGTCGGCGGTGAGGGCGAGCGCCTTCTTGGCGCCTTCGATCCGAACGACCGCGGCATCGCCGCCCGGGCGCTGCACCGTGTCGCCGCGCACCAGGTGATCGTATTGCTCCCAGATCCAGCGCTTGGAGGCGATGTCGGGCGAGCCGAGCAGGCGCAAGAGTGCGTCCTTGATCGGCCGCCCCGGAACGTCGACCGGCGAGAGCCGCTTGCGTGGCGGCGTCGGCACATAGGGGCGGTCGTATTGCGGCGCGTCGTCGGCGAGCGGTCCGACCGGCAGATCGGCCTCGACCCGGCCGTCCTTCTTGATGACGACGCGGCCCGAATCCGTGATCCGCCCGATGACCGCGACATCGAGGCCCCATTTCTTGAAAATGCGGTCGGCGACATGCTCGCGACCCTGGCGCAGCACCATGAGCATGCGCTCCTGGCTTTCGGACAGCATGATTTCGTAGGCCGTCATGCCCGTCTCGCGGCAAGGCACGCGGTCGAGATCGAGCTCGATGCCGACGCCGCCCTTGGACGCCATTTCGCAGGAGGACGAGGTGAGCCCGGCCGCGCCCATGTCCTGGATCGCGACGACCGCGTCTTCGGCCATGATCTCGAGGCAGGCTTCGATCAGGAGTTTCTCGGTGAAGGGATCGCCGACCTGGACGGTCGGGCGCTTGTCCTCGGAATTGTCGTCGAATTCGGCGGACGCCATGGTCGCGCCGTGGATGCCGTCGCGCCCCGTCTTGGAGCCGACATAGACCACCGGATTGCCGATGCCCGCGGCCGCCGCGTAGAAGATCCTGTCGGCCTTGGCGATGCCGACGGTCATGGCGTTGACCAGGATGTTGCCGTTGTAGGCCGGATGGAAGCTGCATTCGCCGGCGACCGTCGGCACGCCGACGCAATTGCCGTAGCCGCCGATGCCGGCGACCACGCCCGAGACGAGATGGCGCGTCTTCGGGTGATCGGGCGCGCCGAAGCGCAGCGCATTGAGGTTCGCGATCGGTCGCGCGCCCATGGTGAAGACGTCGCGCAGGATGCCGCCGACGCCCGTCGCCGCGCCCTGGTAGGGCTCGATGAAGGACGGGTGGTTGTGGCTTTCCATCTTGAAGATCGCGGCCATGCCGTCGCCGATGTCGATCACGCCGGCGTTTTCGCCCGGCCCCTTGATCACCCAGGGCGCCTTGGTCGGCAGCTTGCGCAAATGCCGGCGCGAGGATTTGTAGGAGCAGTGCTCGCTCCACATCACCGAAAAGATGCCGAGCTCGACCAGATTGGGCTCGCGTCCGAGATGGCGAAGGATGCGCTGATACTCGTCGGGCTTGAGGCCGTGCTCGGCCACGATCTTGGGCGTGATGTGCATGGTCGGACTTAGGACAAGGCGTTGGCGAGACCCGTGAACAGCCCGAGGCCGTCGGTGCCGCCCTGGCTGGGGTCGGTCGCGTCCTCGGGATGGGGCATCAGGCCGAGCACGGTCTTGGTCTCGTTGTAGATCCCGGCGATGTCGCGGATCGAGCCGTTGGGATTGCCGCCGACATAGCGAAAGGCGACGCGGCCTTCGCCTTCGAGCCGTGCCAGCGTCTCGTCGTCGGCGAAGTAGTTGCCGTCGTGATGGGCGATCGGCACCGAAATCGTCTGGCCGGCCTCGTAGCCGCCGGTGAAGACGGTCTGCGAGGTCTCGACGCGAAGCGCGACGTTCTTGCAGGCGAACTTGCCGTGGGCGTTGGGCAAGAGCACGCCGGGCAGGAGCCCGGCCTCGGTCAGGATCTGAAAGCCGTTGCAGACGCCGAGCACCGCGACGCCCCTTTCGGCCGCCTCGACGACCGAGCGCATGATCGGCGCGCGCGCGGCGATCGCGCCGCTCCGAAGATAGTCGCCGTAGGAGAAGCCGCCGGGCAGCACGATCAGGTCGACCTTGGGCAGCGTCGTGTCGCCGTGCCAGACGATCGCCGGCGGCTCGCCGGTCGCGCGCTCGAGCGCGACCGCCATGTCGCGCTCGCGGTTGGAGCCGGGAAAGAGGACGACGGCGGCCTTCACCGCGAAATCTCGACCGCGTAGTTCTCGATCACGGTGTTGGCGAGGAGCTTGCGGCACATCTCCTCGACCCGCGACTTGGCGATCGCGGGATCGGTCTCCGCGATGTCGAGTTCGATGTACTTGCCCTGGCGCACGTCCGCGACGCCGCCGAAACCGAGGCTCGCCAGCGCGCCGCCGATCGCCTTGCCCTGGACGTCGAGCACGCCGCGCTTGAGGGTGATGTGGACCTTGGCCTTCACGCGCGGTTCCTTCGCTATTGAATGGTTGCCGGACCCTTGAGGTCGCGCGGCCCGCCCTCGGGCAGGATGCCGAGCCGGCGCGCGACCTCCTGGTAGGCCTCGGAGACGCCGCCGAGGTCGCGCCGAAAGCGGTCCTTGTCGAGCTTCTCGTTGCTCTTGATGTCCCAGAGGCGACAGGAATCGGGGCTGATCTCGTCGGCCAGAATGACGCGCATGTCGTCGTTTTCCCAGAAGCGGCCGAACTCGATCTTGAAGTCGACCAGCCGAATGCCGACGCCGAGGAACAGGCCGCCCAGGAAATCGTTGATCCGAAGCGCCAGCGAAATGATGTCGTCGATTTCGTGGGTCGAGGCCCAGCCGAAGGCCGTGATGTGCTCCTCGCTGACCATCGGATCGCCGAGCTGGTCGTTCTTGTAGTAGAACTCGATGATCGAGCGCGGCAGCGCCGTGCCCTCGGCGATGCCGAGGCGGGTCGAGAGCGAACCGGCGGCGACGTTGCGAACCACGACCTCGAGCGGAATGATCTCGACTTCGCGAATGAGCTGCTCGCGCATGTTGAGGCGGCGGACGAAATGCGTCGGCACGCCGATTTCGCCGAGGCGCGTCATCAGGTACTCGGAAATCCGATTGTTGAGCACGCCCTTGCCGGTGATGACGCCCTTCTTCTGGTTGTTGAAGGCGGTGGCGTCGTCCTTGAAGTACTGGACCAGCGTTCCGGGCTCGGGGCCTTCGAAAAGGACCTTCGCCTTCCCCTCGTAGATTTGTCGGCGACGGGACATGGCAGCCACCCATTGTGGAATGATCTCGCGCGGCGATTCGCCCCGCGAAGAGGGGGCGAAACTAGCCCAACGGGGGTGACGCTTCAACCCGATGCTGCGCCGGAAAAGCGCCGCCGCGAGCGAGGTTGAATCGCACCCCGAAAACGCCATATGAAGGGGAAAGCAGGAGGTTTCGGGACATGTCAGGGTTCGACGATCGCGAGAAGGCCGCCGAAAACAAGAAGGCGCGCGAAGAAGAACTGAAGTTCAAGAAGGTCGCGCGCCGGAACAAATTGTTGGGGCTCTGGGCCGCCGAGCTGATGGGCATCACGGGCGCTGCCGCCGACGCCTACGCCAAGGAAGTCATCGCCGCCGATCTCGAAAGCGCGGGCGATGACGATCTCTATCGCAAGGTCGCGGGCGATCTCGAGAAAAAGGGCGTCGCCATGTCGGAGCATCGCATCCGCAGGCGGATGGAGGAACTCCTGGTCGAGGCCGAACGGCAATTGGCGAAAGGTTAGCGCCCGCGCTTCGTTCCGCCGAAGACGCGGCGAAAAATCGTCTCGACGTGCTTGGTGTGATAGCCGAGATCGAATAGCGCCTCGAGTGCCTTGGGCTTGAGGCGCTTGGCGACGTCCTTGTCGGCCTTGAGCAGCTTCAGGAAATCGCCCTGGCCGTGCCAGACCGGCATGGCATTTCGCTGCACCGTCCGGTAGGCGTCCTCGCGGCTCATGCCGGCTTGGGTGAGCGCGAGCAGCACACGCTGGGAATGCACGAGGCCGCCCAGGCGGTCGAGATTGGCCTGCATCGCCCGGGGATAGACGACCAGCTTGTCGATCACGCCCGCGAGGCGCGCCAGCGCGAAGTCGAGCGCGATGGTCGCATCGGGCGCGATTACGCGCTCGGCCGAGGAATGCGAGATGTCGCGTTCGTGCCAGAGCGCGACGTTCTCGAGCGCCGGCACCGCCATGCCGCGAATGAGGCGCGCCAGGCCGGTGACGTTCTCGGTCAGCACGGGATTGCGCTTGTGCGGCATGGCCGACGAACCCTTCTGGCCTTCCGAGAAAAACTCCTCGGCTTCGCGAACTTCCGTCCGTTGCAAATGCCGGATTTCGGTGGCGAGGCGCTCGATCGACCCGGCGATCACGCCGAGCGTCGCGAAATACGCCGCGTGGCGGTCGCGCGGAATGATCTGGGTCGAAATCGGCTCGACCGCGAGGCCGAGTTTCTTCGCGACATGGGCTTCGACGCGCGGATCGATATTGGCGAAGGTGCCGACCGCGCCCGAAACGGCGCAGGTCGCGATTTCGCGCCTGGCCGCGACCAGGCGCTCGCGCGCGCGCGAAAACTCGGCATAGGCAAGAGCGAGCTTGAGGCCGAAGGTCACGGGCTCGGCATGGATGCCGTGGCTCCGCCCGACGGTCGGCGTCATTTTGTGCTCGTAGGCGCGCCGCTTGAGCGCACCCAGCAGGGCGTCGACATCCTCGATCAGGATGTCGCTCGCCTGGGCGAGCTGGACCGAGAGGCAGGTGTCGAGCACGTCGGACGAGGTCATGCCTTGATGGACGAAACGCGCCTCGGGGCCGATATGCTCGGCGAGCCACGTGAGAAACGCGATGACGTCGTGCTTGACCTCGCGCTCGATCGCGTCGATGCGCGCGATCGCCGCATCGTCGAGCAGCTTTGTCACCGGGACGGCGGAAATCTTGCGCGCGGCCTCCAGAGGGATGATGCCGAGCGCGGCCATCGCATGGCAGGCATGCGCCTCGATCTCGTACCAGATCCGAAAGCGGTTCTTGGGCTCCCAAATGGCGGCCATCTTGGGCCGCGAATAGCGGGGAATCATGGCGTCCTTTCGTCCGAAGCCGCCGCGGGTTTAGCGCATGGGCACGGCCTTTCCAACAAGGCGAAATGCGGCATGGCGCGGCGTTCTGCGTTCACTTGGTCTCGGGCTTGTCGCCGATGCGGGCGGGCGCGAAGACGTCCTCGCCTGCGAGCCAGCGCGCGAGCAAGGCCTCGTCTTCCAATCCCATCAGGACGGAGCGCGTCAATTCGAGGTGATCGAAAAGGAAGCCGCCGCGGGAAAGCGCGGTCGCGAGAGCGTGTTGCGCATCGTCAAAAATCCGCGGCGCCTCGCCGTCGAAGACGAGCGGCAAGGCATTGGCCTTGCGCTTGTCGACGGCCTCTTCCGCCTGTTCATAAATCCAGCGACAGACGTCCTCGTCTATCGAGTTGTATCCGCGACAACGAAAAGGCCTAACGGCGTAGATGGAGCAGGCGCCGTCCTCGAGGAACGGACAACGCAAGCGCCGCATACGAATTTGGTCGGCCTCAAGGCCGCTCCCGGCCGCGACGCGCTCGCCCAGGCGGCGGATCAAGGCGGAGCGGCGTTCATCGCTCCAGGTCTTTCGGATGTGCTCGACGATTGCGACAGCTTCGTAGCTGATGAGCGAGACCTGCTGATGGCAGCACCAGGAGCAGCCCTTGGCGCAGGCAATCTTTTTGCCGGCGATCCGCGCCTTGGCCGACGTCCAGAGACCTTCGGCGAAGGCGTAGACGGCGGCGACCGCCTTGAGCGCGACCGCGAGATCGCGCCGACCGTCGAGCGCGATCACCGCCTCCGCGAGCGCCATCGAGAAGACGAAACCCTTGGCCATCGGCTGCTCGGGTTCGCCGGGCGCCGGCCGCGCGACGCGACCCGTGAGCATCGCCAGGGCATCGTCGGCTCCGAATGTCGGGGCGGGGGGGCCAGCCCCGGAGCCCCGAGCTTGCGTCGCGGCCTTTTGACGTCGCCTGTCCTTGCGGTTCACAACAGGCCCAGGCTCTTGAAGCTGCGATGGCCGCCTCGACCGATGACCAGATGGTCGTGGAGCGTCACGCCGAGGCGGCGCCCGGATTCCTGAATTTCCTTGGTCATTTCGATGTCGGCACGCGAGGGCGTCGGATCGCCGGAGGGATGGTTGTGCACCATGATGATCGCGGAGGCCTGAAGTTCGAGCGCGCGCTTGATGACCTCGCGCGGGTAGACCGGCGTGTGATCGACCGTGCCGCGTTGCAGCAGCTCGTCCGCGATCAGCACGTTCTTGCGGTCGAGAAAGAGTATGCGGAACTGCTCGGTCGTGCCGTAGCTCATACTCGCCTGGCAGTAGTCGAGCAGCGCCTGCCAGGAGGCGAGGGCCGGGCGTCCCATGACGCGCCCCCGAGCGAAGCGCGCGACCGAGGTTTCGACGACTTTGAGGGCCGCGATGACGGAGTCGCCCACGCCATCGATT
>Ga0233425_10011551_pt1 | contig 10271 bp, 12 predicted proteins | sample Watercolumn_Towu_2_FD_181712 | JGI IMG/M metagenome (GOLD analysis project Ga0233425, IMG submission 181712) | Freshwater microbial communities from Lake Towuti, South Sulawesi, Indonesia - Watercolumn_Towuti2014_140_MG | ecosystem: Environmental > Aquatic > Freshwater > Lake | place... | reverse complement strand
GATAAGCAGGCTTTAAGAAAGCTGTTCGCAAAGCTCAACCCCGCTCAGCTGAAAAGGCAGATCACGAGATTGCAACAAAGACTCTATACGCTCGATACTAAAAAACAGTTGCCAAAAAAGAAAGTAGCAGCTTAATGACCTATACCATTTCGTATAGATTTTTACGTGAGGCAACGATTATCATTTGGTATCGATTTCTATTTGAGGCAACGGGAAAGACAAAAACCTCCCCATCATGATAAAAGCGCCCCTTTCCCGGAGTTCCCGCACAAGAGATTCTTTAAATATGGACATCCGGTCTCCGGAGCTTCCTGATTTTCCGTCTTCATATTTTTACTGAAAAAACCTTTTGCACTTCCCGGAGCAAGAATGATTGGATTTCCGGAACTCCTGCCACAATGCTGCCGTTTATCAGATAATCACGTCCACCATCAAAATCCGTCACGACTCCGCCGGATTCCTCAATCATCAGTGCTCCGGCCGCGATATCCCAGGGGCTGAGGCCGGTTTCAAAGAACCCCTCGCATCTGCCGCAGGCAATATAGGCAAGATCAAGGGCAGCGGAACCGGCCCTCCGGATATCACTGACATGGGCAAAGATGTTCGTAAACGCTTTCAAATACTGTGAAATGATTCCCTTGTTACGGAAAGGGAATCCGGTTGCTACCAGACTGTCCTTTACATTGGTGACCGGAGAAATTACAGCGCGCTTGCCGTTCAGGAGCATACCCATGCCTTTCTCCGCAGCAAACAGCTCATCCCGCAGAGGGTCAAAGACAACGCCCAGGATTACCTCTTTTGCAAAGGCAAGGGCAATTGAAACGGAGAAAACCGGATATCCGTGGATATAGTTCGTGGTGCCGTCGAGAGGATCAATGATCCAGCAGTATGAATCCGACACATTGCCTTTTGCGGATTCTTCCGCGAGGAACTGATGACCCGGATACCGCTGACTTATCGCGTCAATAATGACCTGTTCGGATTCCCTGTCAACCCGAGTAACAAAATCGGAAGCAGCCTTGACCCTGATATCATGTTCGGACACCCTGCCGAGATTGTCGAGGATAATCGCACCGGCCCGGTGTGCCGCGTCAATTGCGGGTTCCAGGAATTCACTTCCGGTTTCAGGATGCATGAACCCTCACCACCTGTTTATCCGTTACAATCATATCAACTCTGACATCATGCCCCTCCGCGGAGATGTGCCCGATTATCTGTTCCTCATACGCGGGAGCAATAATAAAAACCTTCCCTTTCATTCCTGACAGAAGCATGTCATAGCAGCCTTTGCCATATCCAAGTCTGTTACCTGAACGGTCATAACCCGCTCCCGGAATAATTACGACATCTATCTCCCATATGCTGACAAGTCTGTCATTTTGCAAATGCGGTTCAGGAATTCCCATGCATCCGGGGGACAATTCATCTGTATGCCTTATTTCATAAAGCGCAAGTCCATGCCCCCTGTCTACCTTTGGAAGGACAACCCGCTTACCGGCAGACAGTGATTCCCGTATTAATGTGAACGTTTCAACTTCTGTTCTGAAGGACGCGTAGAAGAGAATTGTCCGTGCGTTGTTGTATTCCGGTATTCTGCAGAGGTTCTGACGTATTATAAGATTTTTCGCCGCGCGTTCATCAGGCTGCATGGAATCTCTTTTTCCGAGAACCTCCTGACGCAGCAGCTGCTTTTCAGAGAAGCTTTTCAATCCTGCTCTTGATTTCTTTCACTTCCCCGACGCTTGCCGGAGAATAGCGGTAAGGCGACGACCCGTTCATGTCGGCAGACATTATGGCGTCGCTGAAGCTGATGGACCCTATAAGTTCCATGCCGCCAATATTGTCAATGATAAATTTCAGATCGCTGTCACTTCTTGCCTTGTTCGCGACAATGAAAACATGCTTAACACCAAGCTCCAAAGCCATTTCCCTCACGGTATCCGCTGTCTGTATGCTCCGCTGTCCCGGCTCAACCACAATAATAAAGGCATCCACGGACTCCGCGGTACCCCTTGTCATATGCTCAATGCCGGCCTCCATATCAATTATAACCACTTCACTTCTTTCCACAACAAGATGCTTGAGAAGCCTCCGGAGAAAAACATGCTCCGGACAATAGCAGCCGGATGCAGCGGGTTTTGACTTGCCCATGACCAGGAGGGTTATGCCTTCAATTCTGCAACCGATTCCTTCGGGAAGGTCGTCAACCTTTGGATTCAGCTTGTACATGCCGCCGGGCCTCCCGGCCTTTGCCCCGGTGCGCTCTTCAATCAGATCAGACATATCGGCTATCGGCCTTATCTTTTCAGCCTCCTCTTTCGGGATACCGAGCGCTGACGCAAGGTTGGCGTCAGGGTCCGCGTCCACCGCGATTACCTTTCTGCCGTCCTCCGCAAAGAGTCTGCCCAATAAGGAAGCAAGGGTTGTCTTCCCAACGCCTCCCTTTCCGGTTATTGCTATTTTCACAGAATAATTGTAACACATGATGAAGCGTTTCCTGTCGTTGAATGACATGATACCAGTATTGAATAATTATCCCCGTTCTGGTATATTCAACGTTAAGGGGAGGGTGACAGATGACCGGAAAACGCTCAAACAAACTGTTTGTTTCTTTTTTTCTTGTACTGACTGCCGTTGCCCTGCTGCTCCTTTTCCTCATACTTGGCCCTCCGAAACTGCTTGCCAAAACAGACGAGCCGGATTTTTGCATGAAATGTCATGTCATGGAACCACATTATGAGGCATGGCTTCATTCAGGGGCCCACAAGCGAAAGAAATGCGTTGACTGCCACATACCGAATAACAACGAAGCAAACCATTACCTCTGGAAAGCCATTTTCGGCGTAAAGGATGTAATGTATTTTTATTCCGGCCGGATACCTGAACTCATCCGGCTGAACTCTCGTGGCGGAGGAATCCTGCAGTCCAACTGCATCAGATGCCACGAGACTACTGTCATGCTGACGGATAATGAGAGAAGGTGCTGGAGCTGTCACCGGAGAATTGCCCATTTGCATACCGGTACGATAGAAACTTACTAATTACCAGGGAGTTAACAAAGAAAACCATATCGACTATAAAATCTCCCCTTTCCCCTCTTTGCCAAAGAGGGGGATAATGCCTCCCTTTGGCAAAGGGAGGTCAGGAGGGATTTTTAAATAATGTGACATTACTTATGGGCTCGTAATTGAACAACCTTCAGGGAGGAACAGATATGATAAAAGGGAGATATTTCTATGCAGTCCTTCTGCTGTGTTCCGTAACAGTTCTGCTTTTTCTTTACAGCTGCTCACCTCCGAAAACAGAACCGGTGCGGCCGGTTAAAATTGCGGATGGTGACATTGACCCAGCCAACTGGGGTAAGGCATATCCAATTCATTATGACCTGTGGAAAAAAACTGAAGAGCCGACCGCGACAGGAAAGAGCAAGTACAAAAAGGGATTCGACGCCGACAAAATAATCTACGACAAACTGTCCGAATACCCTTATATGGCCCTGCTGTTCAACGGCTTCGGATTTGGCGTCGAATACAATGAGCCCCGGGGACATGCCTATATGGTCATTGACCAGCTTGACATTGACGCGGGCAGGGTTAAGGCAGGCGGAGTCTGCCTCTCCTGCAAAAGCCCCTATGCCGCCCAGCTCGAAAAAGAAATGGGAACTGACTACTACAAACTTCCCTTCAGGGAAGTCCACGCGCGGATACCCGAACAGTTCAGAAAACTTGGGGTTGCCTGCATAGACTGCCACAATAACCGCGACATGTCTCTGCATATATCAAGGGGGTTTGTGCTTAACGCGGCATTAAAGGATATGGGAACCGACCCTGAAAAACTGACCCGGCAGGAAATGAGAAGCATTGTCTGCGCGCAGTGCCATGTTACCTACAACATAATAAAAGACAGCGACATGAAGTCCACTGGTCTTTTCTTTCCGTGGCAGGGAAGCCGGATGGGAAATATCTCCATTGAAAATATCATCAAAAAAATCAGGAGCGACCCATCTTATCTCGAATGGAAACAGGGAGTGACAGGCTTTAAACTGGCATTTCTGCGCCATCCCGAATTTGAGCTGATGAGCAATAACAGCGTCCACTGGAAAGCCGGAGCCGCGTGCGCGGACTGTCATATGCCCTATACCAGAATCGGGGCCTACAAAGTATCCAATCACCGCGTGACAAGTCCGCTCAAGACCGAGATGCGCGCATGCGTACAATGCCATTCGGAAAGTCCCGAATGGTTGAAAGAACAGGTCGAGGCCATACAGGACCGGACGGTTTCACTCATGCTCCGCGCCGGATACGCGGCAGCCACTGCCGCCAAGCTGTTTGAAAAAACTCATACCGCCCAGGCCGCCGGAAAGAACATTGACAAGGCGTTTTACGACAAGGCAAGGGACTTCTATGAAGAGGCTCTCTACCGGGTCATATTTATCGGCGCCGAAAATTCAGTTGGATTCCATAATCCGACTGAAGCTGCAAGGATTCTCGGGGATGCCCTCGCGTTTGCCGGAAAATCCGAAGCGCTTCTCCGCCAGGCCCTTGTCAGGGCCGGGGTTGACGTTCCCATTAAAATTGACCTTGAACTGAACAAATACCTGGACAAAAGGGGAGAAAAAAAGCTGAAATTTGATCCGAAGTTTGAGATTAAAGACCCGTTCGGGGTGCAGGAGAGGTTTTAGGAATATACTGCCGCGGCAGGCATATTATTGCGATATGCCTGCCGCGGAACCTTCAGATTTTTCCCTTGGTCGACATTACTCCCCTGATTCTCTGATCAATCGTCACCGCCTGTCTGAGCGCGCGTCCCAGGGCCTTGAATACCGCTTCAATGATATGATGCGTATTCCTTCCATAGGGTGAAGTGACATGGAGGGTAATCCCGCTGCTGCTGATAAACGCCTGCAGGAAGTCTTCCACCAGATCCGGATCAAAATTCCTGATCCTGCTCTTTTTGGAAAATTCCACCTTATAGACCAGATAAGGTCTTCCGCTGATATCAAGGCTCACAAACGCAATGGCTTCATCCATCGGAACCGTTGCCTGCCCGAAACGGGATATGCCCTTCATATCACCGAGGGCCTTTTTCAGGGTATTCCCGAGCACGATTCCGACATCCTCAACGGTATGGTGGAAATCAACATCAACATCGCCTCTCGCCTTGACCGTAAGGTCCAGGAGCCCGTGTCTTGACATGAGGGAAAGCATGTGGTCAAGGAAGGGGATTGATGTATCCACCGAGTAATTTCCGGTCCCTTCAAGATTTATGGTGATTTTAATGTCTGTCTCTTTTGTCTTTCTCTCAACAGTCGCTTTTCTCATTCCACCCCCGTTGCATTAACGATCATTCCATGATGATCTGGTTAAGGTCCAGCCTTTTTCTTTGCGGCGGAGATTCGTCAGGATATCCAACTGGAAGCAGGGCAACAACTGAAACATGCTCATCCCATCCGAAAATATCACGCACCATCTCCTCATCAATAAGGCGTATCCAGCAGCTTCCCAGCCCGAAATCCAGCGCCCGCAATACAATATGTTCAACAGCAATCGCAACATTGAAGGCAATGCGAGGTGCCAGCTCTTCAATGCTCATCGTTTTTATCTTTTCAGTTCTCCTTAGAATAATGTTGATTATTCTTTCTTCAACAGCCCCTGTCCTGCCGAGATCCTGAACCCCTGATACAGTACCTTCCATATATCCTTTTATGTCAGCACAGCATACAAACACCACAGGAGCTTCAGCAAGAAATTTCTGATTGTGGGCAGCCGCTGCCAGCCTGAGCTTTGTCTCACTGTCTTTCACAATTCTGAAACGCCATGGCTGGGCGTTGCACCCTGAAGGTGCAAGCCTTGCGGCATCAAGAAGCGCGGTTATGCAATCGTCCGGCACAGGGTCCGGCCGGAACCTGCGTATGCTGCGTCTCCGTTCAATCGCTTCCTTTGTAGTAAGCATGGGAACCCCGCAATGACTGAATGTTCAGCCGGAACAAATCACTTTCAAGATTATCAGGACAACTGCTGCAGAACAGCCTGCAGCGCCCGCAAAAAAGCCGTGTTCTCAGCAGGAGTGCCAACCGTAACCCTCAGGCTGCCCTCAACAACGCCCTTCATATTCCGTACAAGCACTCCCCTGCTCAGGAGGCCGTCATATACCCGTGAAGGGTCATCCACTCTGAACAGGATAAAGTTCGCTTCTGAAGGAAACGGTGTTACACCTTTGGTCTTTGACAATGCAGCGAGAAGCCGTTCCCTCCCTGAGGCAATGGACATGATACGCGCGGCAAGATTCTTCCTGTTTTTTAAAACCTCAACAGCTATTGCCTGGGAAAAGGAATTGAGGTTAAACGGAAGCCTCACCTTGTTGACTTCATTGATTATATCTTTATCCGCTATCAGGAATCCCACCCTCAGAGCAGCCAGCCCTATTTTGCTCAGCGTCCTCACAATGACCATGTTTTTATAATCCCTGAGCAGTGGAAGGAATCCCCGGCTGCTTGAAAATGGCTGATATGCCTCATCCACCACCACAATGGCTTTTGATCGGGCAGCCTCTATTATCCTTAACACCCTCTCTGAGGAAAAGCAGTTGCCTGTAGGATTATTCGGCGTACTCAAAAAAATCAACCGCGGTTTGTCTTTTCTGATCGAGCGCAGCATCGCGTCAGTGTCAAGGTCAAATTCCCTGTCCAGGTTTACGGGAATGGCCTTTTCTCCGATAGCCGTCGGGATAATACCGAACATTGAGAATGTCGGCACCGGGTAGAGCACAGGCCCTCCAAAGGTGGTTACAAGGTGGTAGATAATCTCATCCGAACCGTTTCCCTGAAGGATACACTCCGGCTCTGTACCGTAGTATTTCGCCGCAAGTTTTCTCAATGTTTTCGCTTCAGGGTCAGGATACCTGTTCGTCTGCACTGACTTAATGATATCCACGGATTCCTGAAAACCATACGGGCTTTCGTTGGCGTCAAGTTTAACCCTGCACGGAATCTCCTTCGCCTTATACGGGACCAGTGAGCGAATATTCGGTCTGACAAATTTTCTTATATCCATGACAGATGGAATTATACCACAATTCACCGCCTGCCACGATTGTTTTGACGTATTGTTAACAACAATAAAATACCATGACACATCTTGTAAAATTGGGGACGTCTCCTGTAAAGTATCCTTATGCGAAAACCTTTCATGGCCGCAAACTGGAAGATGAACAAGACCATATCCGAAACCGGGGAATTCCTGTCGCAATTCATCCCTGCCGTGCAGGATGTGCCGGATATTGACATCGTAATTGCTCCTCCGTTCACGTCGCTTTCAGCGGCAGCGGAAAAAATCAGGGGCACAAATATCATGCTCTCCGCACAGGACGTTTTCCATCAGGAAAAAGGCGCGTATACCGGCGAAGTCTCGCCATCCATGCTTGTGGATGCCGGATGCACCCAGGTGATTATTGGTCATTCAGAGCGCAGGCAGTATTTTCACGAGACTGACGGGATTATCAATAAAAAAATACTCGCGGCAAAAAAAGCAGGACTGAAAATTATCTTCTGCGTCGGCGAATCCCTTGATGAACGGGAAGCGGGCAGAACCTTTGAGGTGCTGCAGAGGGAAATTGGCGAGGGACTTCGTGATACCGACCTGAAGGATATGGTTATCGCCTATGAGCCGATATGGGCAATCGGCACAGGAAAGACAGCCTCTCCTGAACAGGCGCAGGAAGCCCACTCATTCATCAGAAGCAGGCTGAAAGATTTTTGTGGAAACATGGCTGATGAAACCCGTATACTATATGGCGGCAGCGTAACACCGGAAAATGTTGACCTGCTGATGGCCTGCGGGGATGTCGACGGCGCGCTGGTCGGCGGGGCAAGCCTTAAGCCTGAGAGTTTTGAGAAACTGGTAAAGTTCACGAGGAGATAAAAATCATGACTATTCTGTTAATTATCATACATTTGTTTGTGTGTTTTTTTCTTATAACCATCGTCCTTTTGCAGAGCGGCAAAGGCGCTGAGATGGGCGCCGCATTCGGAGGCTCAAGCCAGACAATCTTTGGAAGCCGTGGGGCAGCGACCTTCCTTAACAAACTGACAACCATTTCGGCAATTGTATTTATGATTACCTCGTTCACTCTCGCCGTTGTAACCACAAAAGGCAGTTCCGTAGTGAAGACCAAACCTTCAGCCCAGGAACAGAAGGCAATCCCGCAGACTCCGGGACCAATTCAGGGCACAGGAGTTCAGCCTGCGCAGCCGCCGGTTCAGCAGCAGGCGCCTCAGCCAGCCCAACCCGTAAAATAATCGGGTTAATTCCTGTCAATAATTCCTGCATGGCATGGCAGTGCCTGGCTCATTTGTTTAATGGCATCAGTGAATCTTGTTGATACGGCGGTCATTAGAAAGGTGACATTATTGATAAATCTCCCCTGTCCCCCTCTTTACCAAAGAGGGGGATATTGCCTCCCTTTGGCAAAGGGAGGTCAGGAGGGATTTTATGGATAATCTGCCCATATTTAATGTCTTTTTCGTAAATGGATACTGTATTGAAATTCCCGAACTAAGAAAGGATTAAACATGATTGCTTATTGCGGACTTGAATGTGAGAAATGCGAGGCCTTCATCGCAACCGAGAAAAACGATGACCGGTTGCGTGCCGAGGTTGCAGAAAAATGGGCAAGGCTTTACAATGCCCCTGTCAAACCCGAACATATCAATTGCACGGGCTGCAAGTCATCTGGAGTAAAGACCTTTTATTGCGAGCAGATGTGTGAAATACGGAAATGCGCCACAGGGAAAAAGCTGGAGAATTCAACATGTATCCATGCGACGTTTTACTTGAGGTATTAAAGTTCGCTCCCAACGCAAAGGAACAGCTTGACGGGATGCGCAAAGGATAGGGCTGCTTATTGCAATACAAATTACAGGGTGTCGAGAGGGCTCTTCGGCGCATTGGACATATCACGCAGAACATGGGTGTAGATCATCGTTGTCTCAACGCTCTTGTGCCCAAGCAAATCCTGAATCTCCCTGATATTAACCCCCTTCATCAGAAGATGCGTGGCAAAACTGTGCCTCAATGTATGGACGGTAGCATGCTTCATAATCCCTGCCTTCCTGACTGCGTTTGCGATGGCAGACTGGATTGCAGTTTCACTGATATGGTGGCGCCTGATCTTGCCGCTTCGCGGATCGACCGATAATCGCGCAGACGGGAATACATATTGCCAGCCCCACTCTTTACCGGCGTTCTTATACTTTCTTGCAAGGGCATCAGGCAGATAAACTTCTCCAAAGCCTGCAACCAGGTCTTTCTCATGCAACGCCTTTACGTTTTCAATATGAGCGTGCAGTCTGTCCTTGACAGATTCCGGCAGAACCGTTGTGCGGTTCTTATCCCCCTTGCCGCTTCTCACGGTAATTGCCTGCATACCGAAATCGATGTCCATTACCCGCAGACGCGCAAGCTCCATGAGGCGCAATCCTGAACCATAGAGCAGGTGAGCCATCAAAAGACTTGTTCCCGATATATTGCTGAAAATAGCCTTGACTTCATCGGTTGTGAGAACCACGGGAAGACGGGTGCCACGCTTTGCCCGCACCGTATCGCCGAGGTTGCCGACATCCTGCCCAAGCACATCCCGGAACAGAAAAAGCAGCGCATTGAATGCCTGGTTCTGGGTTGAGGCTGAAACCTGCCGTTTGATGGCGAGATAACTGAGATATTGCTTGATGTCATCAGAGACAAACAAAGCATCTTTGCTTTTTGTCTCATGGACATATCTGAAAAAACGATTTGCCCAGTCAAGATAAGTTCGTTCAGTGCTGTAAGAATAATGCTTCAGGCGGATAAGGCGTTGCATCTCTTTGATTATTTGTGGAATATCCGTGCCCTTCTCAACACAACTAATCAATGGATTCGCCTCACCCGATACGATCTTCCCTTTGAAATTGACAAGATAAAGTTGCACAGCCTGCCTGGCCTGAGAGATTTGCCAGTCCGGGTAATCCTTATCCGTTTTCAATGCCTCGATGAATTCCAGAACAAGTTTATTATGGTCAGACTGCATGTCTTTATTGCTGAAAGACAAGAACTTGCTCACCCAGCCGGCATAATAGGATATATTCTTCTCTGGCACGAGGTTGCGATCTCGCAGAAAGGCCTGAAAATCCGGCAATATGTTATTTATTTTCATAATTCCCTTAATATACTAATTACGTAAAATCTGATATTATTCATATTTTACCAAATTATGCAAATACCAACGTACTGTTTTAA